>Ga0308159_1001059_pt1 | contig 45977 bp, 51 predicted proteins | sample PhyCR1_FD_201040 | JGI IMG/M metagenome (GOLD analysis project Ga0308159, IMG submission 201040) | Phyllosphere microbial communities from UC Gill Tract Community Farm, Albany, California, United States - DLSLC.R1 | ecosystem: Host-associated > Plants > Phyllosphere > Unclassified | place: USA... | reverse complement strand
GCGAGCGCCGGCTGGATCACCTCTGCGCGCGAGATGCGCGCTCCGGGAACCACGGTCTGCCAGAGGTGCTCCACCGTCTCGGCGTCGCGGGTTTCGATGTTCGTGTGCTCCACGCCTTGTTCCTAAACAGTCCGAGGATGTGCGGCAAGGCCATTGCGCCCAGTGGCGGGTGCCACTATGGGAACGCTCTCACGCCGTGCAGGTTCCGGAGACCGCGGTGTCGTGGATGCCCCCCATCCGCGTTCCACGCTATCGCTCAGAGGAAGAACAATGCGCAATTCGGCGCATTCGGCCCCAAGGCGCGATTCGACATCCTCGATGCGAAAGATGGACGGCGTCCACATTGACCGGGAGCACGGACGCGGGCGAGCATTCCCCCGCGGCATCCGTGCCGTGCATCGACCTCTCTTCGTTCCCCGGCGGGTGGTCGTCCGGCGCCTCGGGGCGGAGCTCGTGACCCCGCTCCGAGGCGCCGGTCACCGCCCCATAATGGGAAGGGCGCCATCCGGCGTCCGCCTGTCGAAGGGACCCCGCCCATGCCGTTTCGGACGATGACCACGCTGCAGGAGTGGGTCGACGACTTCCGGGCACTCGGCTACGACGATGCCGGGATTCTGCGTGTCATCCCCCAGGACAGCACGGACGGCGCGGACGCCGGACTCATCGCCGCTCAGCTGAAGAGCGTGTCGACGACGTTCTTCGTCGCCCCCGGCACCGAGGCCCACTCCACGGAATGGGCCGTCACGTTCGAGCCCCGCGAAGACGCCGCGCCGCTTCCCGCGGGTCGCGTGATGGCGCTCGCCGGCGAGCTGGCGACGCTCTCGGCCCTCTGCTCGTTCTTGCAGGCTCGTTCGGAAGCGTTCCTCGCGAACATCTGAGCACTCCTCACCCCGCGGGCGGTACCGCCCCGGGGTCTCAGCTGCTGGCGTGCGCCGTGATGTGCGCGAGCAATTTCGCGACGCGTCGTGCTTCGTCGGGATCGAGTGCGGAGATCGCCTCTTCGACCGCCGTGTCGAACGCGCGAAGCTGCGACCACGGCGGGGTGTCGAGATCGACGATCGCGGTGATGTGGTTGACGCGGCGATCCTCGTCGTCGAGATCGCGGCGCACGGCCCCGCGCTGCACGAGCCGGTCGATGAGCGTGGTCACGCCGGCCGAGGTGATGCCGAGATGGTCGCGGACGTGCGTGGGCCGGGCTCCGGGGTTCTCCGCGACGAAGAGCAGGGCGCGCGCGTCGAGCTCGTTCAGGGACAGCTCACGACGGGCCTCGGCGGCGGCGACTCGACGCGCTTCTCCGTAGGAGAGAAGGGCGCGACCGAGCTCCGACCCCGGCGAGGGGGGAAGCGAAGTATCGGGGGACGAGTGCACGACCCATGATCGTACTCATTCTTGCCCAGCGCGCGCGCAGCTTGCACGAAGCGCCCCCGCGTGTAGCGCCGGACCCCGCCCGAGAGAATCGGGGCCGATCGCACCCGGTGGCGCCTGTGAAGCCGGTCTCGACCCCTGCCACCGCGGTCTGTGACGGAGGAAAAGCCGTCGGGAGACGGCCGGAGCTCGTCGGGAGACGGGAATCACCCGGGCGTCGGCTCGTGTCCGGGCGTTCACACGATGGTCTCTGCGGTGTAACCCACCGCACGGGGTCGAGGCCTCAGCATGGGACGACCGCATCCGCGGTGGTGGATCCCGGCTGGAAAGCGACCCCGATGACCCGACCCGTGCGCGTGCTCTCGCTCTACGAAGGCTTCTTCGCCGGAGGGGCGAGGATCCTGCATTCCGACGTCGTGGCGGGCCTCGCCTCCGACGGATCGCACGAGCATCGCGTCCTGTCGCTCACCTCGGCCGCGCGCCGTGATGCTTCTCTCCAGTTCGCGCGCGACGACTCCCGGTTCCGCCGCCTGCAGGACCGCGGGGTGCGCATCGACACCTTCGACCGGGTCGCGGGCGATCGACCGCTGGCTCCCGAGGAGTTCTCGCGGCTCGAACTGGAGCACGCCGCTCGACTGTTCGACGAGGCCGATGTCATCCTCTCGCTCAAAGAGCAGCCGCTGAGCCTCGTGATCGCGCTCGAGCGCGCCGGACTGCTGCCCGACCGACCGGTCGCGGCCTGCCTCCACCGCTCCGACCCGACCCATTCCGGCCCCGCGCTGGGGTGGCTGGTCGAGGCCGTTGATTCCGGCGCGGTGACTGCGACCATCTCGTGCGCCGAATCCACGTCCCGCGCCTACGCCCGCGCCGGCGTCTCCGCCGGCGAGGCGTGGGTCATCGACAACGGCATCGACACCCGCCGCTTCCGTCCGGGCACGCGCGCCGAGCGCCGACGGATCCGCGGGGGGCTCGGCATCCCGGACTCCGCTCCCGTCGTCCTGCTGGCGGCGCGCTTCGACGCCATGAAGGACCCGGGGCTGTTCCTCCGCGCCGTCGCGGCGCACGCGCGGACCGCGCCGGGCACGCACTACGTGGTGTGCGGGTCGGGTATGACCCGCACCAACCCCGCGTTCGTCTCGCTCCTGGCCGACAGCGGCGTCGACGACGGGGTGTCGCTGCACGCCCTCGGGCTTCGCGAGGACATGCCGGAGCTCTACCGGATCGCCGACATCGTCGCGCTGACCAGCGCCTTCGGCGAGGCGTCTCCGCTGTGCCTCGTCGAGGGAGCGGCATCCGGGGCCGTCCCGGTGACGACGGACGTCGGAGACGCGGCGCGCCTGGTCGAGGGGTTCGGGCTCGTGACCGCGCGCGAGGTCGACGCGATCGTCGAAGCGTGGGGAGACGCCCTCGCCCTCGGCCCAGCGCTCCGGGAAGCCGCCCTCGCCGCCCGGGGACGGATGGACCGCGGACGAATGATCGCCGACTACCGGACGACCGTCGAGGGCCTGCTCGTCTCGCGCGTGCTCGCGGCCTGAGACCCGTCACTGTAGACGGCGGGTCGACACGACGCCATCCCCGCCGAAGGGCGGGAGAACCGTGTCTACAGTGAGTCATGACCGCCCGCATCCTCTCGATCGGCACGGCCCTGCCCGACACTCGTGTCGACCAGTCGACCCTGCGTGACCTGTTCGCCGCTCAGCCCGGATTCGACCGCAAGGCCCAGCGCCTGGTGGGGGCCGCTTTCGACGCGGCGGCCATCGACAGCCGTCACGTGGTGCTCCCGCAGCTCGCGGGCGGTGAGGGCGGAGCGCTCGGGGTGCGCGACGGCGACACCCTGCTCATGCCCCCGACCGGGGCGCGCAACGACGAGTACCGTCGCACCGCTCCGCCCCTCTCCGCGGAGGCTTCGCGCGTCGCGATCGCCGGGTCGGGACGGACCCCGGATGCCATCACCCACGTCGTGACCGTCTCGTGCACCGGCATGTTCGCGCCCGGACCCGACTACCACCTGGTCCGTGACCTCGGTCTCTCCCCCACCGTCGAGCGGTACCACCTCGGCTTCATCGGCTGCGCGGCGGCGATCCCGGCCCTGCGTCTCGCGGCGCGCATCGTCGGCGACGACCCTGCCGCGGTCGTCCTCGTCTCGTGCACCGAACTGTGCTCGCTGCACTGGCAGACCTCGTCCCACCCCGACCAGATCGTCGCCGCCTCGGTGTTCGCCGACGGGGCGGGGGCCGCGGTCGTGGCATCCGGAGACCACGGGCACGAGGGCCTCGACCTCGACGGGTTCGCGACGCACGTGACCGACGAGGGCGAGAAGGACATGGCGTGGACCGTGGGCGACTCGGGGTTCGAGATGACGCTCACACCCGAGGTCCCGCGCATCATCGGCCGCGAGGTCTCGGCGATCGCCGCCGACGTGCTCGGCGACCTCGACGAGGTCGACGCGTGGGCGGTGCATCCCGGCGGGCGCAGCATCCTCGACCGGGTGGAGAGCGCCCTGACGCTGGATGCCACGGCCCTGGCCCCCTCGAGAGAGGTGCTGCGCGCGCACGGCAACATGTCGAGCGCGACGCTGCTGTTCATCCTGCGGGACCTGCTCGCGGACTCCGCGCGCGGCGACGGCGACCGCGTCGTCGCTCTCGCGTTCGGTCCGGGACTCACGGTGGAGGCGGCACGGTTGACGCTGCGCCGCCCGGCGGCGTGAGCGCGGGCGGATCGCGCGGCGTCTTCGCCGCACTGGCGCGGCGCGACACCGCTCTCACCGAACTCATGGACGAGCCCGATTGCGACCCGCGCGCGCTGGCGGCGACCTACCGCCGTTTCGACCTGGTGAACCGCATGGTGTCGGCCTGGGGGCACGTGTACCGCACGCGGGTGCGTCCCGAGCTGCGCGCGCTCGGCCGTCCCGCGCGCATCCTCGACCTGGGGTGCGGCGGCGGGGACGTGCTCGTCCGTCTCGCGGACCTCGCGGCGCGGGACGGCTTCACGCTCGAGTGCGTCGGAGCCGACCCCGACCCGCGCGCGATCTCGGCCGCTCGCGAACGCAGCCGGCCCGGGGTGCGCTTCGTCGCGCAGGACTCGACGGCCCTGCTCGCCGCCGGGGAGAGGTTCGACCTCGTCGTCTCGAACCACGTGCTGCACCACCTCGACGCGGCGGCGCTGGCGAGCTTCACCGGCGACTCGCTCGCCCTGTCGACCGGCACCGTGCTGCACGCCGACATCGCCCGCGGACGGATGGCGTACGCCCTGTACGCCGTCGGCATCGCGCCGCTGTCGGCGGGCACGTTCCTGCGCGTCGACGGGCTGCGCTCGATCCGACGCAGCTACCGCGCGTCCGAGCTCGCCGCGGCCCTCGGCTCGCCCTGGCGCGTCGAGAGTCCGGCGCCTTTCCGGGTGCTCGCGATCGCCCGCGGGGAGGCCGAGAATGCCTGAGGTCCTCGTCGTCGGCGCGGGCCCCGTGGGACTGGCGTTGGCCGCTGACCTGCGCACGCGCGGGGTCGACGTCGCCCTCGTGGAGCGCCGCACCGAGGCCGGCGCGGGCACGCGGGCGATCGGCATCCACTCCCCCGCCCTCGCCCTGCTCGAGGCCTCGGGCGCCACGGACGGGATCCTCGATCGAGCGGTCCGGATCACCCGCGGAGAAGCACGGGCCGACGGGCGCCTGCTCGCCGCGATCCGCTTCGACCGGCTGCGGGCGCGGCATCCGTACGTCGCGGCGCTGCCGCAGTCCGACACGATCGAGGTGCTGACGGCCCTGGCCCCGCCGGTGCGGCGCGGCGTGAGCGTGGAGTCCCTGCGACAGGACGGGGACGGGGTGCGGGTCGGGGTCGCGGGCGGCGGCGAGCTCGAAGCGGCGGTCGTGGTCGTGGCATCCGGCTGGGCGGGGCGCTCCCTCGTCTACCGCGACGGGGCCGTGCGCACCCACCACTACCCCGATCGCTACGTCATGGCCGACGTCACCGCCCCGGGTGGCCCGGTCGCTCGCGTGCACCTCGAGCGCGACGGGGTGGTCGAGTCGTTCCCCCTCCCCGGCGGGCGCCGGCGGCTCGTCGCCTGGGCGGGTCGGGAAGAGATCCCGGATGCCGCGGGCTTCTTGCGCGACGCCGTGGCCCGACGCACGGGGGTCGAGGTCGACACCGCGGGCGCCTCGACCTTCGGCGTGCGGCGGGCGGTGGCCCCCGCGATGCGCCGAGACCGGGTGATCGTGGTCGGCGACGCCGCGCACGAGGTGAGCCCGATCGGTGGGCAGGGGATGAACCTCGGCCTGCTCGACGCGCTGACCCTCGCCCCGTTGCTCGCGCCGTGGGTGCGCGGGGGCGACGGCGCGGGCCTGGACCGCTGGGAGCGCGATCGGCTCGCATCCGCCCGCCACGCCGCCCGCCTCGCCTTCCTTAACACCCTGCTCGGCCGGGCCTCGGGGCCGCGGGCGCACGCGATGCGTTCCGCGGCGCTGAGCACCGCCCTGCGCGGACCCGGCGGCGCACTGTTCACCCGGGCCTACGCGATGCGCCTCGACCGGGCGGCATTCGCGACCTGAAGAGGGGTGCTCATCCGGGCCTCAGCGATGCCCCACGACGGCGCAGCGTCCCGGATCTGGGAGCCGGGTTCAGGTGATGACGAGCTGCGCGGCCAGCAGGAGGGCCGCGAGCATCGTCGACTGGAACACCGCGCGGCCCGGGGGCCGCACGAGCACGAGCACCGCGGTGACGACCGCGACCAGCACGACCGCGGCGAAGAAGACCGCACCCACGGCATCCACCCCGTCCGCGGGTCCGAGTAGCACCGCCAGGGCGCCGACGACGATCCCCGCCGCGGCGATCAGCACCGACCAGCGGGCGCCGAGGCGGTGCGGCAGTCCGCGTACGCCGGTGCGGCGGTCGTCGTCGAGGTCGCGCACGACGTTCGTGAGGTGCACGGCCGCGCCGAGCGCGGCTCCCGCGAGTGACGCCCACGCTGCGGCGAGCGCCGGGTCAGGGCCGGCGAGGGTCGCGAACGAGGGGAAGAGACCGAAGCTCAGCAGGAACGGCACGATCGAGAAGGGCGTGGACTTCAGCCCCGCGTTGTAGGCCCAGGCCGAGGCGAGGGCGATCGCATGCGCGGCGACGAGACCCGCGCCCAGCGGTGCCGACAGCACGAGCGCGACGACCAGGGCCCCCACGGCAACGCCCAAGGCACGCTCGGGGGTGACCGCTCCTCCCGCGATGGGCTTGTCGGTGCGCCCGACAGCGGCATCGCGCGCTCCGTCGATCGCGTCGTTCGACAGCCCGACCGATACCTGCCCGGCGAACACCGCGACGACCAGCAGGACCAGGTGCCAGGGCTCGAGCCCCGCGGCGATGCCCAGGGCGAGCGAGAGGACGGTCACGACGAGCGTGGGCCCGGGGTGGGTCGCGCCCCACAGGGCCCGCAGGGGCGACCTCGGGGTCGCGGCATCCGTCACGTCTCCGACGCTACCGCGCGGCGGCGGTTCGGCGGCCTCCGTCGTGCACAGCGGCGGAGATCTTCGACGACGCGCCGGGGACCGGCATCCGGGGACGGTGTGTCGACCGCACGGCCCGCCGTCGCGCACGCGCCGGTGGCTGCTGCGTGTCCGTCAACCCCCGCGGCATCCGACCCGTCGCCGCCTACCGTCGCGAGAGCCGGGGCAGCCGCGTTCCGCAGAAGCCTCGAGGAGCCCCGATGCCCCAGGTCGTCGTCATCACCGGAGGATCCCGCGGGATCGGCCGGGCCACCGCCCTGCGCTTCGCCCGAGCGGGTGCTCGTCTCGTGCTGGTGGCCCGCGACGAAGAGGCGCTCGCGTCGGCCGCGGCGCAGTGCCGAGCCCGCGGCGCCGAGGTGCAGACGGCGTCGATCGACCTCGCTCTCGCCGATGGCCCCCGGCGCGCCGTGGACCTCGCTCTGATGCGGTTCGGACGGATCGACGTGTGGGTGGCCTCGGCATCCGTCTTCTCGTACGGGTCGGTCGAAGACACCCCCGATGCCGTGCGCGACCGGGTCATCGAGACCAACCTCACCGGCCACATGCGCGCGGCGCGGGCGGTCCTCCCGCACTTCCTCGCCCGCGGCAGCGGGACGATCGTGTTCGTCGGCTCCCTGTACTCGCAGGTGGCGGGCCCGTACGTCTCGTCGTACGTCGCCGCCAAGCACGGACTGCTCGGATTCACGCGGTCGCTGCGGCAGGAGATGCTCGCGCATCGCGGCATCCGGGTGAAGATCGTGCTCCCGGCGAGCATCGATACGCCCATCTACCAGCGCGCCGCCAACGTCACCGGGCGCACGCCCTTCCCCCTGCCGCCGGTGGTGTCGGCCGACCGCGTCGCCCGGGCCGTCGTGCGGGTGGCGCGCGGACCGCGACACGAGGTCGGTGTGGGAGCCGCACAGTTCGTGACCCGCCCCCTGCAGTTCTTCGCGCCGCGGGTGCACGACCGTTTCATCCGAACGCTGCAGCACGCGCTGGGGCTGCGGCGTCGCCCCGCCGCAACGACCACCGGAGCCGTGCTCGCCCCGCAGCACGACCTGGGAGCGGTAAGCGGGGGCTGGTCGCGCATCCCGCTGCGCCGCCCGCGCTGACCAGACCGGAAAGGACCCCGGATGCCACGGCATCCGGGGTCCCGTGGACAGGGTCAGGCTGCTGTCTCGAAGCCTTCGCGCTGGGTGTTCTCGTCGGCGACGCGGACGCCCCAACGGTAGGCGAGCTTGCCGCCGAGCCAGCCCGAGACGCTCAGGCCCGCCGCGGCGATCGCGCTGAGCAGGAACGCCACCACCGGCACGCGCCCGAGGTCGAGCAGTCGCACGACCAGCCCGATCGAGAACAGGACCATCGCCGTGACGTTCAGCACGAGATGCGCGAGCGCCGTGCGGTGAGCGGGGGTGCCCTTCGGGATCCGCGACATGTCGAGCAGCCCGAGCACCGAGGCGCCCACCGCTCCCCCGAGACCGATCGCGATGAGCCAGCGCGAGCCCTGCGCGAATCCGCGCGGGTCGTCGGCGGCGAAGCCGAGCAGATCGAACACGAGGCTCGACGACCACGCACCGATTGGAATGGTCACCGCCACGGGATGGAACGGGTGCCCATAGGGCCCCGCCACGACGGCACGAGGGACTTTGGCCGCCCGCATCGCGGGGAAGCTCGCTCCGCTCCGCGGCGTCGAGGCCAGCGTGGGCCCCGGCGTCGCGGCATCCACCCCGCTCATTCCTTGTGCAGCGCGTCCTGCGCGCGCCCGGCGAGCTTCTCGACCGTGTTCGGCAGCTCGGTCGTCCCGTAGAACCGCACGTCGGGCTTCGTGGGCGGGGGCATGGGCACGCCCGCGGGAGGCTCGGGAAGGTAGGTGAACTCGCCCTTGCCGTCGGGGGTCGGGCCCGAGGCCCACGTGCCGTCACCGGCCTGGGCGCCGTCGCTGAAGTTGATGTACTGGTACGCCACGTCGCGGTCCTCCTTGTCGAGGGGGAAGTTGCTGGGCACGGGGAGCTTCTCGTAGCCCTCGGCCTGCAGCTCGGCGGCGGCCGCGGCCCACTGGTTCTGGTGCATCGTGTCGCGGGCCAGGAGGAAGGCGAGCAGATCCTTCACCCCGTGGTCGTCGGTCTGGTGGTAGAGCCGCGCGACCTGCACGCGGCCCTGCATCTCGGCGTTCGCGTTCGCGGTGAAGTCGGCCAGCAGGTTGCCGCTCGCGGTGATGAAGCTCCCCTGCCACGGGTTGCCGTTGGAATCGACGGGGCGCGCGCCGGCGCCCGCGACGATCCCGTGCTGGATGTCGGTGCCGCCGATCACGGCGGCGACGGTCGGATCGTCTTGCACGGCTTCTTCGGTGATGCCGAGCGGCGACTTCTCGAGCAGCTGGGCGATCATGATCGCGAGCATCTCGACGTGGCCCATCTCCTCCGCGCCGATGCCGAACACCAGGTCGCGGTACTTGCCGGGCATGTGCATGTTCCAGGCCTGGAACTGGTACTGCATCGCGACGGAGATCTCGCCGTACTGCCCGCCGAGCACCTCCTGGAGTTTGCGGGCGTAGACCGCGTCGGGCTTGTCGGGGGTGGCGGAGTGCTGCAGTTCTTGCCGGTGGAAGTACATGTCTCTCCTCACGGCGCCGGGGGGATGGCCGGGTGACCGGTGGCGCGTGAGGGCTACGAAACGTCTGTTTCCACCCTTCACGCGCGGGGGTTGTGGGGCGCCGCGGCGTGGGCCACAATGGCCCGCCCGAGTCTTGGCACTCTCATGGGGTGAGTGCTAATCTGAATGCAGTTGAGCCGTATCGACTCAACTTCACAGAACATCCGGGATGCCGAGTCCCGACCGATCGAAAAGGAGAACGACCATGGCCACCTACGACCCCTTCCGCGACCTCGACCGCCTCGCGTCGACGCTCCTCGACGCCCGCCGCGGCGGTGGTCCGCGACGGATGCCGATGGACCTGTATCGCGACGGCGACCACTACGTCCTGGCCGCTGACCTTCCCGGCGTCGACCCCGGCTCGGTCGACATCGACGTCGACGGCCAGCTGCTCACCATCCGCGCCGAGCGCACCCTCGGCTCGGGCGAGGGCGTCAAGTGGATCACGCGTGAGCGCGAGACGGCGTCGTTCGTCCGCCAGCTCAACCTCGGCCAGGGCATCGACACCGACGGCATCAGCGCGTCGTACCGCAACGGCGTGCTGAGCGTGACGATCCCCGTCAGCGAGAAGGCGAAGCCCCGCCGCATCGCCGTCTCGACCGACGAGCGCGACGGCGTCATCGAGGCGCACGAGAGCACGCCTCAGCTGATCGAGCAGTAACGGCGCGATCTCGGGGGGCGGTCCTGCGGGGCCGCCCCTTTCGGGCGCCTGGGCGCGATGACGACGTTGCTTGTCAAGGGTCTGGCCTTTGCGCCCGCGCGATCGGAGAGTGCCGCAGTGCCCCGCCCGTCCGTCGCCGCGTGCGCGAGGGACACAGCGAAGCCCCGGGCGTCGCGAACGGGCCCGGGGCATTCGAAGGTGGGTCAGAGGTCTTCGGGAGCGAGATCGCCCTGGCCTTCTTCGCCGAGTTCGACCACGCCCGGGTCCATGCCCTGGGAGTCGGTGCCGGTGGACTCGGGGTGGATGTCCTCGAGCGGGATGTCGCTGTCATCGGCGGGGATCTCCGCCGGGTCGGCGCCCGTCGCGGTCGCCGGGTTGATGTCGTCGGGGTCGGCGCCCTCGTCGAGGGCCGTCGTGGCGTCCCACTCCGCCTGCGCGGGGTCGAGCGTCGGGTCGGGCTCGATGGAGGTGTCGCCGTCGCGCAGGGGCTGCACGCCCGCGATACCCACGTCGGCGGCCGGGGTCGTCGCGTCGGGGGTCGGGTCGATCGAAGCGTCGCTCATGGGGGGTCCTTTCGTGGGACGCACGTCACCGCCGGGATCAGCGGTCCCCTCATCAAACGGGGCGCACCGCCCGCCACCCCGCCCCTTGACACGCACGTCCCCGCCTTCGTACGGGGAAGAGACGGGATGCCGCCCCTCGCCGCGGCGGAAGGAACACCATGGCTGACAGGCTGACGGTCCGCTCGCGCGGAATCGACGACGTGGAGCGCGTCTGGCAGCGCTTCGTGCCGAGCGCACGACTGGAGCGCGTGGACCCGCAGCGGGTGTCGTTCTCTTGGAACTCCGTCGAACTCCCCGGGTTCTCGGTCGTGGCCTACGAGCTGGCTGCCTCTGTCCACTCTTCCGTCCGGATGGACGAGCAGATCATGGCGTGCCGGATGATCGGCGACGACATCCGCGTCGAGGCCGAGGGGCGCTCGCTCGATCCGCGTCGCCCGTGGCTGGCGGCCGACGGAGGCGCGGAAGCGCACTGGACCGGAGCCGCCCGCGTGCGCGCTCTGGTGTTCGATCGCAGCGACGCCGAGCGCCTCGCCCGCATCGTCTCGGGCGACGACCGCCTCGTGTTGCGGCGCCTCGACCCGGCCGCACGCGACCGCGCCGCCGCGACGCAGTGGGAGCGCAGCTTCGCTCACGTCTCCGCCTCGCTCGAGGCCACGCACGACGACCCGATCCTCTCGGCCGAGTTGCAGCGTCACGCGCTCCTGACGACCCTGTCGACGTTCCACACCCCCTACGTCGACGCCCTGCAACGCTCGCACCAGCGCAGGGCCGCCCCGCGCACCGTGCGCCGCGCGATCGCCCACATCGAGGCGCACGCGAAGGAACCCCTCTTGCTCGAGGACATCGCCGTGGCATCCGGGATCTCCTCCCGCGGGCTCCAGCACGCGTTCCGCCGCGCGCTCGACACGACGCCGATGGAGTATCTGCGCCTGGTCCGCGTCGTCGGCGCGCACGAGGAGTTGCGCGCGGGCGTCCCGGTATCGGTCGCCGAGGTGGCCCGGCGGTGGGGCTTCTCGAGCGCCTCGCGCTTCGCGCGCTATCACCGCGAGCACTACGGGCAGAACCCCGCGCAGGTCGCGCGCATGTTCTGACGCCGTAACGCCTTCGGTCTCGTCGTTGCGCGCGGCGTGCCGGGCCGTGCCCGATCGCACACAGCGAATGCACAGTGAAAAGCGGAGCGGGCACGGTGCCCGCGAGAGGACCACGTTGGGCAAGTTCATCTACGAGAGCGGCGTTCGCAACGAATTCGAAGACCGTCTCCTCGCACACCTGCAGGTCGTCGTCGGCAACAAGCTGCGACGGGGCGAACCGTTCTACTTCGTGTGGAAGGACGACATCAGCACGGGAGGCGGCCGTACCTCGGTGTGGGTCCACCCGCGCTCGAACCTCGTCTTCAAGTTCAACGGAGGACGACCCCCGACCCTGAACCGCGCGTGGCTCGAGGCCCTCATGTCGACGGCGAACTCGCCCACCGGGCTCTACGTCGTGCCCGAGCCCGCCGAGGACGCCGCCCCGCCGGAGTCCTTCGCCTGACGTGTCGGCCGTGGAGCGGCGGGTGTCAAGGCGCTGGCCGCAAGCCGCCCGAGGCCCCACCGTGAGGGAGACGAGAGGATCCCCCATGACCGACTCCCCGCGCATCGTCGTGATCGGCGGCGGAAACGCCGGCCTGTCCGTCGCCGGGCGCCTGCACCGCGCACGCCTCGGCGAGATCACGGTGATCGAGCCGCGCACGACCCACGTCTTCGCCCCTCTCCAATCGCACATCGCCGGGGGCGCCGCGCACGCGTCCGAAGCCGCGCGGCCTCAGGCCGACGTCATCCCTCCGGGGGTGCGGTGGCTACGCGACGAGGCCTTCACGGTGGATGCCGACGCCCGGCGCGTGCACCTCGTCTCGGGCGGGCGGATCGACTACGACCAGCTCGTGGTCTGCGCGGGAATGCGCATGGCCTGGGAGCAGATCCCCGGTCTCCCCGAGGCCATGGCCGCCCCCACCGGAATCTCGAACTACGACTACCGGCTCGCCGCGAAGGCCTCCCCCGTGCTGCGCGACCTGCGCTCCGGAACGGTCGTGTTCACGCAGCCGCCCGAACCCGCCTCGTGCGGAGCGGCCGCGCAGAAGCCCATGTACCTCGCGTGCGACTGGTGGCGGGCGATCGGGGTGCGCGACGACATCCGCGTCGTGTTCGTCTGCCCCGACCCCGTCCCCTTCGGGGTGCCGGCGATCGACGACGAGCTGCGCCGCAAGCTCGACGAGTACGGCGTCGAGGTGCGGTACAGCCGGGATCTTCGCCGGGTGGATGCCGACTCCCGCACGCTCGTGATCGGCCGGGGCGACGCCGAGGAGACCCTGGCGTACGACGTCCTGCACGCGGTCCCCCCGCAGCGGGCGCCGGAGTGGATCGCGGGCAGCGGGCTGGCGGCATCCGACGATCCACAGGGCTTCGTCGACGTGGATCCCGAGACCTTCCAGCACGTGCGCCACCCGCAGATCTGGGCCGTGGGAGACGCAGCGACCGTCGCGACCCGACGCTCGGGAGGGGCGATCCGACAGCAGGCGAAGGCGCTCGTGAAGAACATGAAGGCCGCGATGGCGGGGCGTACGCCCTCCGCGAAATACAACGGTTACAGCGTCGTCCCCTTCACCGTCTCGCGCGGCACCGTCGTGTTCGCAGAATTCGACCGGAGGGGTCGACTGCAGCCGACGGTGCCGTTCTGGCGCTCGCTCTACCGCGAGCGGCGACTGTCGTGGATCGCGGATCGGCGCATCCTGCCGTGGGTGTACTGGCACCTGATCCTGCGCGGCCGTGCCTGACGCCGCGGCCGGACGAGACGGCGCGCACGCGTATAGGCCACGAGGGCCGATCCCTCAACCCCCGGGCCTCGAGACCGGCGACGAACGAAGACTGGGGGCAGCCCCGGAAGCCACACGAAAGAGGACACCATGGCACAGGTCATCGAAACCATCGACGTCAACGTTCCCGTCCGCGTCGCGTACAACCAGTGGACGCAGTTCGAGGAGTTCCCGCACTTCATGAGCTTCGTGGAGTCGATCACGCAGAAGAACGAGACCCTCACGCACTGGAAGGTCAAGATCGCCGGTGCCGAGCGCGAGTTCGACGCCGAGATCACCGAGCAGCACCCCGACGAGCGCGTCGCCTGGAACAGCGTGGGCGGCGACGAGAACCACGCCGGCGTCGTGACCTTCCACCGCCTGTCCGACGACGAGACGCGCGTCACGGTCCAGATCGACTGGGCGCCCTCCGGCGTTCTCGAGAAGCTCGGTGCCGCCTTCGGTGCCGACGACCACTCCGTGAAGAAGGACCTCGAGAACTTCAAGAAGTACATCGAGTCGCGCGGTGCCGAGTCCGGCGCCTGGCGCGGCGACGTCAGCTGACGTCGACCGATGAGAGAAGCCGGGCCCGTCCGTGAGGACGGGCCCGGCTTTCGTCATGAACGGGTCACCACTGGGGGTGGATCTCGGCCCGCAGTCGCCGGTCGTACACCTCGCGCACGAGCGTGTCGAAGGCCTCGACGTCGAACCCGCCGTCGAGCAGGTCCGCCGCTCGAGCGTTCGAGACCGCCTGGTCGGTGGAGCGGGCACCCGGGATCACCGAGGTGACCCCCTCGCGCGACGCGATCCACGCGAGCGTGGCGGCGGGGAGCGTCACCCCCTCGGGCAGCGACGCCTTGAGCTCGTCGGCCGCGGCCACTCCCTCGTCGAAGGGGACGCCCGAGAACGTCTCGCCCTTGTCGAAAGCCTCGCCGTTGCGGTTGTAGGTGCGGTGGTCGTTCTCATCGAACGTCGTGGAGCGCGTGTACTTTCCCGACAGCAGGCCGCTGGCGAGGGGCACGCGGGCGAAGACCGCGACGTTCTTCTCGGCCGCGAGCGGGAGGACCTCGTCGAGGGGCTTGAGCCGGAACGGGTTGAAGATGATCTGCAGATTCGTCAGGTTCGGACGTCGCAGCGCGGACAGGGCCTGATCCATCGTCTCGACCGAGGCTCCGTAAGCGGCGATCACGCCCTCCGACACGAGCTGGTCGAGGGCGTCCCACGTGGCGTCGTCGTCGATGACCGCCGACGGCGGGCAGTGCAGCTGCACGAGATCGAGCGTCTCGGTGTCGAGCAGGCGCCGCGAGCGGTCGAGCCAGACGCGGAAGTTCTCCATGACGTAGTTCTCGGGGACCTGGTCTTCGCGACGCCCCATCTTGGTCGCGACCGTGATGTCGTCGGCATCCCGTCCCTTCAGGAACTCTCCGATGATCTGCTCCGACCGACCGTCGCCGTAGACGTCGGCGGTGTCGAAGAGAGTCACCCCGGCGTCGGCCGAAGCGGCCAGGACGGCCCGTGCGTCGTCTTCGGACACGTCGCCCCAATCGGCGCCGAGCTGCCAGGTTCCGAGACCGATCGCCGAGACCTGACGGCCTGTGCGAGAGAGAGGGCGCTGCTGCATTGCGGTTTCCTTTCGAAGCGTGGTTCGAGCCTAGCCAGCCCCTCCGACGCCCGGGCCGGCATGCCTCCACCGAGGCACCGCCATCGACGCGAGCGCAACCCGGCCCCTCGCGACCACGACGCGCCTAGCGTGGCGACACACCCACGGAAGGAACACCATGGACACTCCCGCCGACCGACTCCCCGGAGCCGACGAAGAGAACCTCGTCCCCGCATCCGACGGCCTCGCCGCCGACGTGCCCGCCGGCGCCGCCGGAGCGGACTCCGGTGCCGTGGGCACCGCCCGCATCGACTCCGATGACGAGGCGCGCCTGCAGGGCGTGTCGAGCCAGAACGACCTCCCCGGCGTCGGAACGCGCGCCGCCGACGGCCTGACCGAGCGCGGAACCGACGACGCCCGCGGCGAGGGCGGCTCGACCTCGCGCCACACCGAGGACACCGGTCGCCCCGACCACGAGTCCCCCGGCGAGGCCGAGGACGAGGCGATCCGCACCCCGGCGTCGCCGCCGCGAGCCGCCGACGGCGGCGAGCCGCACGTCGACGGCGACGACCCCATCGCGGCGTTCCAACCCGGTGTCGGCCGCGACTCCGCCGCCTCCAGCAAGATCGCGCAGAACCTGCCCGACCCCGACGACGCCTGACCCGACGCGTCGCCGCCCTCGGCCCCGTGGCGGGGCGGAGGGCGGCCGCGTGGTCAGTGGGCGAGGCGCAGAGCGTCTTCGGCGAGGTGGAAGAAGTCGCTCATCGCGCCGGCGACGGCCTGCGGGTCCTCGTCCGCCATCAGCAGCACCACCGTCGCCTCCGCCGCGTCGTCCCGGACGAACCAGCTGCCGCTCAGCACGCCGCGGCTCGACCCGCCCTTGAAGGCGACGTACGGCCACGACCCCACGTCGAGGCCTTCCCCGGGGTTCTCGCTCAGGATGCCGAGCACGTCGGCATCCTGCGTCTGCTGCAGCGAGCGATGCACGGCGGCGACGTCCCTCGCGCCGGCGAACCAGTCGAAGCCGTCCTGCCACTGCGCCGTCGTGACCGCGGCACCGTCGACCGCCAGGGGCGCCGCGGCGATCCGGTCGAGCAGGGCGCGTCGTCCCGCCTCGTCGGCCGCCTCCCATTCGGCGCGCACCGCGGGGTCGCCCCAGCCGAGCGTGAACAGCTCCTTCGTCGAGCGGAACGGCGACAGCGACGCCGGGTCACGGTGTCCCGATCGCACGACCGCCGCCTCCACCCGCTCGCGACCAAGGCGCGCGATGAGCAGGTCGGTGGCGGTGTTGTCGCTGATGCGGATCATCGCCGAAGCTGCGTCGCGCACCGATACCTCCGTCCCCGTGGGAGCGTCCTGCAGCTCACCGGACGGCAGGCTCCGGTCGATGTCGCGGAGCACGAGGGTCTCGTCCCACGACAGGTCACCCGAGGCCACGGCATCCGACACCGCGAGAAGGACGTAGAGCTTGAAGACCGAGGCCAACGGCGCCGGCCGATCGGGCTCGAGGGCGAGGGCCTCTTCGTCCCCGCGGAGAACGAGGGCGCTGACCTGGCCCGGGAGCGCGGCCAGACGCTGCCTCACCTCGTCGAGAGAGCTCGACGGCGTCCACGGCTTCGCCACCGGGCCGAAGACCATCCCCGTGATGCGGTTCGCCCCGTCGATCGTGAGCGACAGGTCGAAGGGGTCGCCCAGCGCGCCGGCGAGCGTGGCCACGGCCTGCGTCTCGGTGCCCTGGTACGCCGTGACGGTGAAGGGGGCGGCGGGGCGCAGTTGCCGGTTGACGAGTTCGGCGACCTGCTCCGCCGGAACCTGAGCGAGGAAATCCTCATGCAGCACGCGCGACCACTCGCCCGCCGTGGTGTCGGCCTCGCGCTCCAGGGTGTCGATGATCCACGTCACCCGCTCCCCGACCGGGGTGTGGGGGATATCGACGGATGCCGGGGGACTCGAGCGCGTCTCCGGCGCGGCGCTCGCGCAGGCGGTGAGCGCCGCGACGGCGACGAAAGAGAGGGCGGCGGCGAGGCGACGGGCGAGTGTCACGGTGAATCCTTCCGGGGGGGGATTCCCACGCTACGGACGCCGCCGCCTCGTCACCTCCCTCGCGCGACGGATCTTCGCCCCCTCCACCCGAGGATCGCGTCGATCACGACGAACACCGCGAGGGTGTATCCGACCAGCGGCAGAACGAGACCGATCGCGACTGCCGCTACCACGACCGCCCCGGTCCCCCACCAGGGTGCGTGACGCAGCACGCCCCGGGCCGGAGCCACGGCGGCGCCCCCGGTCGGGCGGCGCTTCCACCACATCGCGTAGCCGAGCACGACGAGCGCGGCGATGCCGACCGCGAGCAGGAACAGCACGAGCTGGTTCGCCAGGCCGAACATCGTCCCCATGTGCAGGTCCACACCCCAGCGCGAGAGCTTGGCCAGAAGCGGGAAGTCGGCGAAGTCGACCCGGTCGGTCACCCGCATGGTCGAGGCGTCGATCGCCACGGCATCCACCTCGGTCGGGAAACTGCGATGGATCTCCTGCACCACCCAGGCCTTCCCCTCGGTCGCGGGTGGACGGATCTCGAGGTCGCCCGAGTTCACGTTCACCTCGCGCGCCGCGGCCCAGACCGCGTCGAAGGTCGCCGGGTCGGAGGCCGGCCCGGCCGACGAGTGCCCTCCGTGGTGCGAGTGCTCGCCCCCGGCCGGATCCGTCCCGTCGATCGTGGTCGTCAGGGCGGGGGTCCCCTCGCCGACGAGGGTCCGCAGGTCGGAGACGTGGGCGCCCGCGAACGTCGACCACGTGATGCCGGTCGCCGAGAGGAACAGGGCCCCGATGACGACCCAGATCCCCACCGCGGAGTGCCAGCCCGACAGGCGCCGGTACCCCGTGTGACGGCGGTTCGGCCGCAGCAGATCGCGACGCCCGCGACGGCTGCGCGCGAAGCGCCCGATCCACAGCCCCAGGCCCGCGAGAGCGACGATCCCGAGCCAGGATGCCGCGAGCTCGCTGTACCAGCGTCCGACATCGCCGAGGTGGAGCGAGCGGTGCAGATCGCTGATCCAGTGCCGGAGCGGGAGGGCCCCGCTGGTCCCGTACGCGGGGAGGTCGCCGCGGATCGCCGTGGTCGAGGGGTCGATGAAGATCGCTCGCGTCGTGCTCTCGGGCAGGGTGTCGTCGGCGAACATCACGCGGGTGGTGGTTCCCGGCTCGGGAGCCGGTCGGACGGCGACGGGGGTCGCCCCGCCTCCGACGTAGCTCTCGGCCGCTCGCACCTGATCGGCCAGCGGAACGGCGGGCGCGGTCGATTCCGCGGTGAGCTCGTGCGTGTACAGGACGTTTTCGAGGGTGGGGGTGATCGCGTACAGCGCGCCGCTCAGGGCTGCGACGAGGAGGAACGGCCCCACGAGCAGCCCCGCGAAGAAGTGCACGCGCCGCAGGAGGGCGGTGAACCACCCCCGAGAAGCGGCCCTCGGGGAGGGCTCGGGAGGGGATGCCACGGCCGGGCCGGAACCGACGGCGGTCATGCGGCACTCCTCGTGGGCGGCGGCGTGGTGACCCGCGCCGACACGGGGGCTGCGAAGGGGGGGAGAGGACAAGGGAACATCGAGAGTCGCTTTCCGAGCGCGGACGCGCTCGTGGGTCGTCGCCCGGCATCGCCCCCTCGAGGCGAGGTCGGCGTGCGGGCGGGGAAGGGTGGGGCGCGCGCGGGAGGGCGCGCCGACGATCGCGCCGCCATCGAGGCGAGGCCCGACGCGGCGGTCGACCGCTCCGCCGTCATGGGGACGGGCGGGGCGGGACTCAGGATGCCGACAGAGGCGGACCGCGCCGCTGCGCGCCCGAGACGACCAGAGCCGAGGTGGGCAGCACCGCGGCGACCACGGCGGCGGCCGTGCGGCGCACCGACGGCGCCGTCGGCAGACCTGCCAGGATTCGCACCCGGGCCCGGAGCCACGCGACGCTCCGCTCCGCGAGCACGCGCAGGGCCACGAGGGTCCGCTCGCCCCGGTGGAGCGCGACCGTCGTGAGGAGGGCGGCGACGGCATGGCCCGCCCACATCGCGGCATCCGGGGTGATCGCCGGCAGGGCGGACCCTCCCGTCAGGACCGGGAGGGCCGGGCCGTGAACGTGCGCCGCCGCGGCGAGATCGTAGCTGCCGAGGACGAAGAGCGAGTGGAACAGCACCTGGCTGACCGCGACGGCCACGGCGAGGCGCCACGTCGAGAGTCGGCGGCCGGCCAGCGCCGTGCACACCACGAACGACAGAGCGAGCGGGACGACGACGCCGAACGCCCCGGGGACCTCTCCCCCGCCGCTGACGTGCGAGAGCAGAGCGACGAACGTGGCGACGGATGCCGCAGCACCGCCGCGACGAACGCGTGTCACCCTCGCCTGTCGTCGCATGGGATTCATCATGTCAGGCGAGAGCTCGCGCGTCGGACGGGTGCTGAGGCGTCACCGCCCGAACAGGAGATACGCCCCGGCGGGGCACCGCGACGCCCCTAGGCTGGACCCACCGTGCCCAGGAGGATGCCGTGACCCCACCCCGTGTCGTGATCGCCGGCGCCAGCGGGTTCGTCGGCCGTGCTCTCACGGGCGCCTTCCGCGCCGACGGCTACGAGGTCGCCACCGTCGGACGCTCCGGAGACGCGGTCTGGGGCGATGCCCCGGGGATCGCCCGGCTGGTCGATGGCGCAGACGCGCTGATCAATCTCGCCGGCAAGATCGTGTCGTGCCGATACACCGACGCGAACCGCGGCGAGATCCTCCGCTCCCGGGTGGACACCACCCGCGAGGTGCACGAGGCCGTCGCCGGGGCGCAGCACCCTCCCCGCGTCTGGATGAACGCGTCCACCGCGACGATCTACCGCCACGAGACGACGCACGGCAACGACGAGATCGACGGCGTCATCGGCGACGGCTTCTCGGTCGACGTGGCGACCGCGTGGGAGCGCGCGTTCTTCGCGGGAGAGCTCCCCCGCACACGTCGCGTGGCTCTGCGCATGGCCATCGTGTTCGGCGACGGGCCCGCGACGCGGGTGCTGCTGGCCCTCCCGCGGCTCGGACTCGGCGGGACGCAGATCGACAGCTGGTGGTTCCCGCACCGCCGGTACCGCGGCATCGGCGCCCACCCGACGGGCCCCGTCCTGTCGCGGTGGTACCGGACCTCGGGCCGGCAGCGCTTCAGCTGGATCCACATCGACGATGTCGTGGCATCCGTCCGCTTCATCCGCGATCGAGACGACCTCGCCGGGCCCGTCAACCTCTCCGCCCCCGGTGTCACCGACAATCGCACCCTCATGCGCGAGCTTCGCCGCGTCGCCCGCGCACCCTTCGGACTCCCCGCCTTCCGGTGGATGCTCGACCCGGCGATGGCCGTCCTGCGGAACGAACCCGAACTCGTGCTCAAGAGCCGGTGGGCGGTGCCCCGCGTGCTGACGGAGGCGGGATTCGCGTTCCGCTACCCCGAGATCGGTCCGGCTCTCGACGCCGTCGCCGCGGTGCGCCCCGCCCGCGCGCGCGACCTCTTCACGGCCTGACACCCGCACGCACGACGCCCCCGCCCGGGGTGATGGTCGGGCAGGGGCGGTCGGGCTTACGGTCGCGCGCGGGCGGCGGTCAGACCTTCCGCCGGACGAAGCGCAGGACGGCGGCGATGATCCCCACGATCAGGATGACGAGACCGATCCAGAGCAGGAACTTCACGGCCTCGACGAAGAGGCCGAAGAACAGGAGCACGAGGCCCACGATGACGAGGACGATGGCGAGAGCTGGCATGACTCCACTCTGGGCATGACCGTACGAACGCGCAGCCGCCTTGACACGGCGAGCGGATGACGGGATGCCGCATGTCAAGACCGCGGCGGGCTCGGCATCCGAGGTCTAGCGTCGGGGTCACCAACGATCTCAGGAGGCGGCAATGACCGAGCGCGACGTCAACGGACACGACTCAGGACACGGCACCGGTCCGGGCGAGGGCGAGTACACGGATGTGCAGCTGCCGGACGGCACCGCCGATCGCGGGAGCGCCGACCTCCCCGGCGAGTACGTCGACCGCGAGAACGTCGACGGCAGCGAGTCTCGGCCCCGCAGCGACGACGCCGGCGCCTACACCGACGTCGAGCAGCCCGGCGGGCACGAGTCGCGCGAGAACCTCGACGACCCCGGCGAGTACACCGATCGCGATCGCTGAGTCCTCAGCGGCGCAGCGTCGTCTCGGGGTCCGTGCGGTACACCGCCCGGTACGCGGCGGTGAACGACGCGACGTCGGCGAATCCCCATCGCGCGGCCGTCGCTTCAACGGTGGTCGTCGCGGGGTCCGCATCGACGAGGTCGGCGTGAGCGGCGCTCAAACGCGCGAGCCCGAGGTAGCCCTCGGGAGTCGTGGAGACCTGGCCGTTTGCGGCGAAGGCCCTTCGCAGTCCCAACACGGACGTCCCCGCCGCCCGCGCGGCATCGTCGATCGTGACCGGGAGCGAGGCGTGATCGTCGATCCACGACGCGGCGCTCGAGTAGATGGACGCCTGCTCCAGGGCCGACGCGCGTCTCTCGCGCGGGTCGCCCACGAGCGCGAACGCTTCCAGCGCGGCCACCGCGAGCGTTCGGCCGAGGTGGGCGCGCACGAGGGGCTCCTCCATGACGGGGATCTGCGTGAGGGCCCACTTCTGCGTCGCCAGCCAGTACTCGCGCAGTCGCCGCGAGACGGGACCGGCCGCGGCGAAGCGGACCTGCAGCGACTCATCGCCGTAGACGGTCTGCGCCGTCCGGGTGAGCCACTCGGCGTCGAAGGCCACCACCTCCACGCGGGTGTGGTCGGCCCGGGCCATCAGGTCGTCGCCCGGCTGCAGGATGCCGGGTTCGATGCTGTACTCCCCCTGCTCCTGCCCGATCCGCCACGCGTACCCCGGCGAGGACGAGCAGATGTAGAACCGGTCGGACTCGTGAGCGACGTCGACACGGGCGCGCCACTCGAGGCGCCGCAGGGCGAAGGACCCGTCGCCGACCGAGTGCTCGGAGTAGGCCGCATCGTCGGCCCGCAGATCGACGTGACCGTACTGCGAACGCAGCCAGGCGTCGGTGGCGGCGATGTCGTCGGTGTGGACGTGCTCGTTGAAGAAGTCGTTCATGTGCGGGGCGGCCGAACGCCCGAGAGACACGGCAGCACTGCTCATGATAGTTAAACCCGCCCTCTGAGAAACCCCCGAAAGGATCCCGATGGCCGACTCGCCCACCATCCGCCCCATCGACACCGACGACGCCGGCGAGGTGCTGACGATCCAGCGCGCCGCGTTCGCGAGCGAAGCCCTCATCTACGGCGACCCCGACATGCCCCCGCTCACGCAGACCCTCGAGGAGCTGCGCGCCGAGCTGGTAGAGAACCTGGGGTGCGTCGCCGTCACGGATCACCGCATCGTCGGAGCCGTGCGCGCGCGCCGCGACGGTGAGCTCTTGCTCATCGGCCGCCTGGCCATCGCCCCGGATCAGCAGGGCGAAGGCCTCGGGACCCTGCTGCTCGCCGCCGTCGAGGAGCGTGGGCGTGAGGCCGGAGCCACCGAGGCCGAGCTGTTCACCGGCGGCCTGAGCGAGGCCAACCAGCGCCTGTACGAGCGCGAGGGCTACCACCGCTCCGAAGAGACCGCCGACGGCGAGATCTTCTACCGCAAGTCGCTCACCGACGGACGGTGATGCCGGATGCCGCGAAGGCCGCCGCCCCGATCGGACGACGGCCTTCGCGAAGGTGAGGCTTACGGCGTGGGCATGCCGCCGTTGACGTTGAGCGTCTCGCCGATGACGTAGCTGGACTCCGCCGAGGCGAGGTAGACGTACGCCGGGGCGAGCTCGGCGGGCTGGCCCATGCGGCCGAGAGGGGTCTCCTCGCCGAACTCGTCGACCTTCTCGTCGGGCTGCCCGTCGGTGACCTGCAACGGCGTCCAGATGGGGCCGGGGGCCACGGCGTTCACGCGGATGCCCTTCGGGGCGAGCTGCTGGCCGAGGGCCTTCGTGAAGGTGTTGATGGTCGCCTTCGTCGAGGCGTAGTCCACGAGGATCGGCGCCGGCGAGTACGCCTGGATCGAGGTCGTGTTGATGATCGTCGAGCCGGGCTTCAGGTGCGGCACGGCCTCTTTGCAGATCCAGAACATCGCGTAGACGTTGGTCTTGAACGTGTCGTCGAACTGCTCGTCGGTCAGGGTGGTGACGTCTTCGTTGAAGATCTGCTTTCCGCCGTTGTTGACGACGATGTCGAGGCCGCCGAGGCCCTCGACCGCTTCCGCCACCAGCGTGCGCGCGTAGTCGCGCTCGCGCAGGTCGCCGGGGATCTGCACGACCGTGGCGCCCGCCTCGCGGAGGATCCCGGCGATGCGATCGGCGTCCTCCTTCTCCTGCGGCAGGTACGACATCGCGACCGAGGCGCCCTCACGGGCGAAGGCGATCGCGGTGGCGGCGCCGATGCCCGAGTCGGCTCCGGTGATGAGGGCCTTGCGCCCCTTAAGGCGCTCGGTTCCGACGTAGGTGTCTTCGCCCAGCTTCGCCTGGGGCGTCAGCTCGGCATCGAGGCCCGGCTCCTTCTGGTCCTGCGACTGCGGGTCGATGTCGGCGTACAGCTTCGACGGGTCGGTGAACGTGTACTGCGTGCTCATGGCGAGTCCTTTCGTAGGGGGATGGATGCCGGAACGAGGTGCCCCGGCGAAGATTCAGCGGTCGCCGAGCTCGGCGTCGTCGACGACCTCACGGATGACGAGCGCGGCGTTGATGAGGGCGAGGTGGCTCAGGGCCTGCGGCAGGTTGCCCCAGAACGCGCCGTCGGCTTCGGCGATCATCTCGGAGTAGATCCCGACGTCGTTCCCCTGGGCGACGAGAGCATCCATCGCTTCGATGGCCTCGGCGTGGCGGCCGACGCAGGCCAGGGCCGTCGCCCGCCAGAAGGCGCACGCGACGAAGGTCTGCTCCTCCTGGTCCATGCCGGTGTACCGGTAGACGAGGTGATTCTCGGTCGTGAGGCGCTCGGTGATGGCATCCACCGTCTTCGACATTCGCTCTCCGCGGTCGAACCCGGTGGGCGCGTGCAGCAGGACCGAGGCGTCGAGATCCTCGCTCCCGGGGGCGAGCGTGTACGTCTGAAGGTCGTCCGACCAGCAGTGTTCGTCGACCCAGTGATGGATGCGGTCGCGCTCGGCACGCCAGCGGTCGCCGTTGTCGGGGATGTGCCCGCCCGCGGCGAGCCACTGCGCATCGTCGAGGGCCTTCCAGCAGCCCATCTTCGACGAGGTGTAGTGGCGGAGTTCCGGCAGCTCCCACATGCCCGAGTCCTCGCGACGCCACAGATCGCACGTGCGGTCGGCGACGTCGGCGAGAAGACGCCCGGTCTGGATGTCGAGGCGGTTGCCGGCCTCGACGTAGGTGCGGCAGAGGGCGATGAGGTCGCCGTAGACGCCGAGCTGCAGCTGCCCCTGCGCGGGGTTCCCGGTGACGACCGGCTGGTTGCCGTTCCACCCGGGCACCTGGTGCTTCTCGAGCCCGATCTCGCCGTCGCCGTCGAGGGTGTACATCACCTGCACCTCGGGACCGTTCTTGCGGATCGTGCGCAGCAGCCACGAGATCGCGGCGTGCGTCTCTTCGCGCAGGCCGAAACCGACCCACGCGTGCGCGGTGTAGGCGAGGTCGCGCACCCAGGCGTAGCGGTAGTCCCAGTTCTTGCCGCCACGCGGGTTCTCGGGCAGGGACGTCGTCGCCGCGGCCGCGATCGCGCCCGTGGGGCTGAACAGCAGGAGCTTGAGGGCGAGGGCGCTGCGCTGCACGTCGTCGGCCCAGGGCCCGTCGTACGAGAACTCGTCCGACCACATCTCCCAGCCGCCGACGGTGCGGTCGATGCCGCGGTCGACGTTCTTCGCGTCGGGGATGCGCAGGGGCTCCCCCTCGGTCGCGGCGATCACGAGCAGGTGCCGTGACCCCTCCGTGGCGGTGAATCCTCCGTCGATGCTCTCGTTCCCGGCATCCGGTTCTCCGTGCACGCCGTGCTCATGGCCCGTCACCGCGAGCGAGATGTGCCCGATGCGCATGATCGAGAACCCGTCGATGCGCTCGGTCCAGGGGGCGGCGGAGCGCAGCATGGTTCCCGGCTGCACGCACCACGCGAATTCGACCTCGCCCTTCACCCCGTCGACCCGGCGCGCGAGCTCGGCCCATGGTAGACGTCCGGCGATCCCGGTGACCATCGCGTCGGTGAGCTTCGCGACTCCGGTGGCGGTGGTGAAGGTGGTCTCGAGGACGTTGGTGCGGGGAATGTACCTGCGCGTCACCTCGTACTCGCCGACGGGCGCCAATTCGATGCAACCGCCGGCGGACTCGTCGACGAGACGCGCGAACACCGGGCGCGAGTGGATGTTCGGCAGCGGCAGCCAGTCGACCGATCCGTCGAGGCCGATGAGGGCAACCGTGCGGCCGTCGCCGATCGCGGCGTAGTCGCGCAGCGGGCGGGACGGAGCGGGAGGGGTCGGGAGCACGTCCCCACGCTAGGAACGGCGCCATTCGCGGGGGGCGGGGTTGTCGGATCACGCACGAGCGGCTACGGAGGAGGCGCGATTACCTCTCCTCCGCCGCCCCCGCAACCCCCGTCGGGCGTTGATGATCGACGCCTACCGTCGCTATCGACCGTGAGTGAAAGGAACGCGCATGTCCACCACCACCAAGGACGCCCCCACGAAGAACCGCCGTCGCCCCGCGCGCGGAGGCAGCGGTCCCGAGACCACCGATGAGCAGAACGCCGAGAAGGGCTTTCAGGCGTCGGAGCAGCTGACCGATGCACTGCAGGCCGTGCTCGTCGACCTGATCGAGCTGTCGATCCAGGGCAAGCAGGCCCACTGGAATGTCGTCGGCAAGAACTTCCGCGACACCCACCTGCAGCTCGACGAGATCATCGACGCCGCCCGTGAGTTCGGCGACGAGATCGCCGAGCGCATGCGCGCCCTGCACGCTCTGCCGGACGGCCGCAGCGACACCGTCGCCGAGACGACGACCCTGCCCGAGTTCCCCCAGGGCGAGGTCGACACCGCCGAGGTCATCGACCTCATCACCGAGCGCCTGGATGCCGTCGTCGGCACAGTCCGCGACGTGCACGACGACGTCGACGACGAAGACCCCACGAGCGCCGACATCCTGCACGGCGTGCTCGAGCGCCTCGAGCAGCTGTCGTGGATGGTCAGCGCGGAGAACCGCGTGGCCCGCAAGTCGTAAGCGACGAAGAAGACACCGGATGCCGGGGCCCCAGGGCCTCGGCATCCGTCGTTCGTGTGCGCGGGTGGAGCGGCGGATCACCGGGGCGCGGTGACGGCTCGGCGCGATGATGCGCCCGCATCCCTCCGATAGCGTCGGAGCATCGACCGAGACGGGGGACTCATGGACGATGACACGCGAGAGCGCGGAAGAATCCGCACGCCGTGGTTCGTGCTGTTGGGGGCCGCGGGAGGTGTGGCGGGCCTTCTGCCCTGGCTGCTGACCGGGCCGTTCCTGCCGCTGCAGAACCTCGGCGAGGGACAGGACCCCGCGAAGGACGGGCCCTTCGTGATGCTGCCCTACAGTCAGTACGCGATCGCGACGATCATCGTGCTGCTCGTCGTCGGGGGCGTCTTCGCCGGGATCATCGCCCGCGCGCGCCGGTCGCGTCCGGGCCTGGCCCGATCATTCGCCGCGCTGGGTGGGCTCATGATCGTGCAGGTCATCGCGATCGTGCAGACGGCGGCGACCACCCGGTCGGTGCTGCAGGCGCGCGACGAGTCGGTGCTGTACCTGGTGCTGCTGACGGCCGTGGCCGTGCTGGCGGCGCTCACGGCGTGGGTCGCGTGCGTCCTCATCGCCGCCGCACCGCGCGCCGGCGCCGGTCTCGGACTCGTCGTGGGGGCCGCGGCGGGAGGGTCGTGGATCACCGCCTTCCTCTTTCCGCTGTTCTCGTACACCTCTCCGTTCGAGGCGCTGCTGCCGGTGCTGCCGTACCTCGCCCCGGTGCTCGTCGGACTCGCGATCGTCTGGACGGGCGTCTCGACGGTCGGGCGGGTGCTGACCGGCATCGTCGGACTCGTGCTGGTGTGGCTCGTTCCGGCGCTGACCACCGCCATTTCGTCCGCGGCCGGGACCCGCGTGCTCGCTCGCGACCTTCCCGGCATGGCCGAGTTCGGCACGCGGGTCTTCGTCTCGGCATCGACGATGCCGGAGATCATCGTTCCGCCGCTGGTGACGACCGTGGTGGTCGCCGTGGGGGGTCTGGTCCTCCGCCGCGTCGTCGGCCGGCGCCGCACCGGCGAAACCGCGCGTTAGAGCCGCAGCACCTCGGTGACGCGCACGATCGCCGTGCCCTCCTCCTCGGAGGCGGCGAGGTCGACCTCGGCGCGGATGCGCCAATCGTGGTCTCCGGCGGGGTCGTCGATGATCTGCTCGACGCGCCAGACGCCATCGGAAGCGGACGACTCGTCGATGACGACGAGGGCGGAGGAGCGCGCTGCTCCCCCGGTGCCGATCTCGTCGTGCTCCTCGAAGTAGCCGTCGAGAGCTGCAGGCCAATCGACATCGGGGTCGAGTTCGACGAGCTCCTCGTCGCGCTGCAGGGCGGCGAGCTGCACGCGACGGAACATCTCGTTGCGCACGAGAACACCGAACGCGCGCCGGTTGGTGAGGATCGACGGCGGAGCGGGCGGAACGACCGGGGCCGTCGGGTCGTCGGCCGGGTTGATGAGCTGCTCCCACTCGTCGACCAGGCTCGAGTCGACCTGCCGCACGACCTCGCCGAGCCACGCGATGAGATCGAGCAGGTCGGGGGTCTGCGCATCCACCGGCACGGTCTGGCGGATCGCGCGGAACGCGTCGCTGAGGTAGCGCAGAACGAGGCCCTCGCTGCGCGCGAGCTGGTACAGCGAGACGTACTCACCGAACGAGCACGCGCGCTCGTACATGTCGCGAACGACCGACTTGGGCGATAGCTCGAAGTCGCGGATCCACGGCTGGCTCGAGGCGAACACCTCGTACGCCTGCGCGAGCAGCTCGTCGAGGGGCTTGGGCCAGGTGATCTCTTCGAGCAACTCCATGCGCTCGTCGTACTCGATGCCCTCGCGCTTCATCGCGGCGACTGCTTCACCGCGCGCGCGGAACTGCTGCTGCGACAGGATCGGGCGCGGGTCGTCGAGGGTCGACTCGATCACGCTGACGACGTCGAGCGCGTAGTGCCCCGTGCCCACCGACGACGCCGGGGGCGCGGCATCCGGACCCCTCCCGAGCTCGACCTCGGGGTCGAGCATCTCGATCGCGGCGAGCGCGAAGGGCGAGAGTGGCTGGTTGAGCGCGAAGTTCGGCTGCAGATCGACGGTGAGATGGATGCCGTCGGCATCCGCCTCGACGACACCGGCCTGCACGAGGGTGCGGAAGATCGCGAGGGCTCGACGCGCGAGCTCGTACTGGCGGGCGCGCGGTTCGTGGTTGTCGAAGACGAGCGAGCGGACGTTGCCGAACACGTCCCCGCCGCGCGCGATGACGTTGATGAGCATCGCGGCGCTCAGCTTCATCTGCGGCTGCAGCGGTTCGGGCTCGGCGGCGACGAGGCGGTCGTAGCTCTGCTCGGTCCAGTTGACGAAGCCCTGCGGCGCCTTCTTGCGCACGATCTTCTTCTGCTTCTTCAGGTCGTCGCCGGCCTTGAGGATCTGGGCGGCGTTCTCGATCTCGTGATCGGGGGCCATGACGACGACGGTTCCGGCGGTGTCGTAGCCCGCGCGTCCCGCGCGACCGGCGATCTGGTGGAACTCGCGCGCCGAGAGCTGTCGCATGTGCGTGCCGTCGTACTTGGTCAGCGCGGTCATGAGCACGGTGCGGATGGGCACGTTGATGCCGACGCCCAGGGTGTCGGTGCCGCAGATGACGCGCAGCAAGCCGCGCTGGGCAAGCGTCTCGACGAGGCGGCGGTACCGCGGCAGCATGCCGGCGTGGTGCACGCCGATGCCCGCGCGCACGTAGCGCGACAGCGTCTTGCCGAAGCCGGTCGTGAAGCGGAAGCCGCCGATCGCCTCGGCGATCTCGTCGCGCTGCTCGCGGCCGATGATGCGGATCGACGACAGCGCCTGAGCCCGCTCCATGGCCGCTGCCTGCGAGAAGTGCACGACGTAGATCGGCGCCTGCTTCGTGTCGAGCAGCTCCTGCACCGTCTCGTGCACGGGGGTGCGCGCGTACTCGAAGTGCAGCGGGACGGGCCGCTCGACGCCGGTCACCCGGGCGGTGGGCCGACCGGTGCGACGCGAGAGGTCGTCGGCGATGTCGGTGACATCTCCGAGGGTCGCCGACATGAGGATGAACTGCGCGCGGGTCAGCAGCAGCAGCGGCACCTGCCAGGCCCAGCCGCGGTCGGCCTCGCCGTAGTAGTGGAACTCGTCCATGACGACCTGGTCGACGTTCGCGTCCGCCCCCTGCCGCAGGGCGAGGTTCGCGAGGATCTCGGCCGTGCAGCAGATGATCGGGGCATCGGAGTTGACGGACGAATCACCCGTGACCATGCCCACGTTCTCGGCGCCGAAGATGTCGACGAGGGCGAAGAACTTCTCGCTCACCAGGGCCTTGATGGGCGCGGTGTAGTAGGTGCGGCCACCCCGGGAGAGGGATGCCGCGTGCGCGGCCACCGCGACGAGCGACTTGCCCGTGCCGGTCGGGGTCGACAGGATCACGTTCGCGCCCGAGACGATCTCGATGACCGCCTCGTCCTGCGCGGGGTAGAGCGTGAGGCCGCGGGAGTTCGCCCACTCGACGAAGCCCAGGTACGCGGCATCCGGATCGGCGCCGACGGGAACGTGCTCGAGGAGGGGGGTCACTCCCCCAGCCTCTCATCCGCGGAGGGCCTGCGAACCCGTGGACGGGGCCGAGCCTCTCGCCGGCGCTGCCGCCGCCGTCGTCGGGGCGCGTGAGCCGTGGGCGCGTCAGCCGCGGTCGCTGAAGACGCCGACGTTCTCGCCGTCGAACACGAACTGCATGCTCGTGCCGATCGGGAACCGCTGCACGAACGCGTCGGGCATGCCGTCGGCGACGACGAACTGCACGGTCGCCGGGAAGACGCCTGCCCCGCACCCTCCGTAGACGAAGTTGCCGCGGAATGCGCGGGTGTCGTCCGCGCCCATTTCGTCGGCGTCCAGCAGGTAGAGGCAGGGGTTGCGGTTGTCGGTCGCGTCGGTGGGAGCCCGCCCCGTGAAGGCGGCGACGCCGTAGTAGTTCTCGTAGGCGCGCTCGGCGCCGGTGCGCTGGCCGAAAACCGGGGGAACCGCGGCGTCCGGAGCGGGCACGAGGGTGTCGACCTGCGGAGCGCCCGCCGCGGCGGTCACGGGGACGAAGGTGAGGCTCGCCGCCGTCGCGGCGCTGGCGAGGGCGGCGACCACCGCGAGTGAGGCCGCCCAGACCCAGAGCCGCCGTTTCGATCCCACGAGCGTGGGGCGATCGCGCGGGTCGTCACCGTCATCGTCGTCGTCACCGTCATCGTCGCCTTCGGCGGCGACGAGCGCGGCCCGCGAGCCCGCGGCAGCGGCCGCGGAGGTCAACGGCACGCGCGGCGCGGGAGGCAGGCGATCCTGTCGTTCGAGATCCTCGAGCTCGCGCAGCCGCGCGACGGCGGTCGCGTCGTCGGCGATGTCGGCATGGGGGCCGTACGCTCTCGCGCGGAGCAGTCGCAGCTCCTCGCGCACGTCATCGTCCATGTCCTGAATGGTTCCACACCTGCACGCATCCGGGGTCGTGCGCGGTGTATGCGTGGGAATAGATCGCCCGCTAGCGCGTTTCACCCGGTATGCGCTCCTTCGGCACACTCTCCTTCGGCCACTACGGCCCCCTCGGCGGCGGCCGCCAGCTCACCGCCGGCGACTCGATGCTCCAGGCGATCGACCTCGCCCAGGGCATGGACGACCTCGGCGTCAACGGCGTCTCGTTCCGCGTGCACCATTTCGCCCGCCAGCAGGCGGCCCCCATGCCCCTGCTCGCCGCGATCGCCGCCCGCACCTCGCGCATCGAGGTCGGCACCGGCGTCATCGACATGCGGTACGAGAACCCGCTCATGCTCGCCGAAGAGGCGGCATCCGTCGACCTCATCAGCGGCAACCGCCTCGCGCTCGGCGTCAGCCGTGGGTCACCCGAGACGGTCGTCCGTGGCTACGAGGCGTTCGGCTACACCGGCTCCGAAGACCCGCGCGGCGGCGACATCGCCCGCGAGCACTTCGACCTGTTCCTGCGCGCGATCGACGGCGAGGGGCTCGCCGAGCGCGATCCCCTGAGCCCCTTCGGCGGCGGCACCGGCCTCCAGCGCATCGAGCCGCACTCCCCGGGCCTGCGCACGCGCATCTGGTGGGGCGCCGGCACCACGGCGACCGCCGAATGGGCCGGACGCGTCGGTGTGAACCTGATGTCGTCGACCCTTCTCACCGAGGCCGACGGCACGCCCTTCGACCTGCTGCAGGCCCAGCAGCTCGACGCCTTCCGCGCCGCGTGGCGCGAGGCGGGTCACGAGGGTGAACCGCGCACCTCGGTCAGCCGCAGCATCTTCCCGATCGTGACGGCCGAAGACGAGATGTACTTCGGCGGCTCGGCCGGCAGCGACCAGATCGGCGTCATCGACGGCATGCGCTCGACCTTCGGCAAGACGTACGCGGCGACCCCCGACAAGCTCGTCGAGCAGCTGCAGAACGACGCCGCGGTGATGAGCGCCGACACGCTCATGCTCACGATCCCCTCGCAGATGGGTGTGGAGTTCAACCTCCGCCTCGTCGAGAACTTCGCGAAGCATGTCGCTCCCGCGCTCGGCTGGCAGTCGACGCTCGCGACGGTCTGAGCGAAACCTCGAACGGGTCCGGATGCCGACGACCTCGGCATCCGGGCCCGTTCGGCGTATCCGGACGAGACGACCGTCATCGTCGTGAGCGGGACCCCGTCGGCGGATCGTACGGTAGGCGGGTGAGCGTCGTCATCCGCACCGTGGACTTCCCCCGCGACGCGGGATCGGTCTCCGCCCTCGTCGGCGACTATCTGCGACGGACCGAGGCGGAGAAGGCGGAGCACGGACTCGTCGATCCGCTTGCCGCGATGCCCGCCCGCTACACCCGCGAGATCGCCGACCCCACCACCGTCTTCGCCGACCGCCGCGTGCTGGTCGCCGCGGTCGACGGTCTCGACTGCGGGGTGCTGGCGGTCGGATCCTCCGGAGAGGCGACCGAGATCTCCCGTTTCTGGGTGACGCCGGCCGCGCGCGGGCACGGGGTCGGGTCGGCGCTGCTCACGGCCGCGCTGCGTAAAGCGAGGCGGCCGGTGCGCCTGTCGGTGTGGGAGTGGCGCGAGCCCGCCCTGCGTGTGTACCGCGCCGCGGGCTTCGAGGTCGTCCCGTCGTGGGACGAACGGCCGGGGCTCGTGTGCCTCGAGCTGCGATGAGGTGAACCGCGCCGGCACCCGCAGGTCGGGCGCGTCAGCGCGCGACGTCGGTGACGAGGTCGCGCGCGACCGGGATCACCGGTAGCCCGTCAGCCCCTGCGAGCGGGCGATCGTCTGCGACACGAGGTACTCGCCCCACGCCACCGCGTACGCGCCGAGAGCGGCCCACACCCAGGCGGAGGGCAGCATGCCGATGAGCCCGAGCAGCGCCGCGATCGTCAGCACGACGACGACCGCCAGGACCGGCATGATCGCCCGCGCGCCGATGACACCCGCGGAGGTACGCCAGATCACCAGCAACGCTCCCGCCGTCGCGACGAGGAGGATGACGGGGGTGAACCACGGTCCCAAGGCGCCCATCGTGATCGCGGCGCCGACGCCGGCGGTCGTGAGCGAAGCGGTGCGGAGGGCGCGGATCCTCGTCGGGGAGGGCGAAGCGGCGATGGGGTGCTCCTTCGAGGGGGCGGAAAACGCGGAGGGGCCGGACGCCGTCGACGAAGGCGGACGGGATCGGCATTTCCAGCGTACCCACGCCGCGATACGAGTCCCCCGGGCGTTCGTGTCTACGGTGGGCGGATGGGTATCTCTCTGACGCGCGCCGCCCTGTCCGAGCCGGACGACCGGGCCGCACTGACGACGTTCCTCACCTCGAACACGTTCCCGTTCCATGTGCGCACGCGCCCGACCGCGGAGCAGGTCGCGGAGGCCATCCGCGCGGGTGCGTGGGACGGCGACGACATCGAGACCTTCTGGATCGACGACGAGACGGACGGCCGCGTCGGCCTGCTCCGTGTCGACGATCTCGACGACGCCACGGCGATGGTCGATCTGCGCCTCGCCGATGCGGCCCGGGGTCGCGGGCACGGTTCCGCCGCGCTTCGGATCGCCACCGACCTCGTCTTCTCTCGGTATCCCGCGGTCATCCGCCTCGAAGGCCAGACCCGCGAGGACAACGTCGCGATGCACCGCGTCTTCGACCGGTGCGGGTGGGTCCGGGAGGCGTACTACCGCGACGGCTGGCCCGTCGAGGGCGGTGAGCCCGTGGCATCCGTCGCCTACAGCGTCCTTCGTCGCGACTGGGCGAGCGGGATCACGACACCGGTACCGCGCGGCCCCGAAGTGACCCTCACCGGGGAGCTGCGGTGCGCCGACGGCGATCAGGCGGACCGCGTACGGGCGCACCTCGCTGAGCACATCGCCCTGACCCGTGCGGAACCCGGGTGCCTCTCGTTCGACGTCGACCCGGCCGAGACCGACGGAGTGTGGCGGGTGTCGGAGCGCTTCGTCGACGAAGCGGCGTTCGACGCGCACCAGCGGCGTGTCGCGACGAGCACGTGGGGACGCGAAACCGCGGGGATCGAGCGCTTCTACGTCATCCGCGGGAGGGCTCTGGATGCCGAGGCCCTCATCGCCACGGCCTGGGCTGCCGAAGAGATGCTCCTTCACCCGGCCGTGCGCGCGCATGCGGGAGAGCTCAAGCGGCTTCTCGATCCCGACTTCGTGGAGATCGGTCAGTCCGGTCGCCGGTGGACGCGAGACACGATCATCGCCGCACTTCGAGAAGAACCGGGGGCCGACCCCTCACCCGCGATCGAAGAGCGAGACGCACGGGTGCTCGGACCCACCACCGTCCTGCTGACCTACCTGCTGCGATTCGAGGACCGCGTCAGCCGCCGGTCGTCCCTCTGGCGGTGCGACCCCGCACCGCGGTGCCTGTTCCACCAGGGGACGCCGGTCGGCTGACGCCTTACCCGATGGTCGGGTAGCCGGTGTGCTCGACCGGCGCGATGTCGGGGTGGACGTTGCGGAACGCGGCGAGGTCGCGGACGTTCTTCTGCACCGCCACGACGGCGAACAGGCTCATGGCGAAACCGATGCCGTAGAACCCCTTCTCCGACAGGAGGAGTTCGGCGTTCCAGAGCCCGACGGACATGAGGGCGAGGGCGACGAGCAGCATCCCCCATGCGACGCCGAGGTAGGCGCCGGTGACCGGGATGTCTTCCGCGCGGTCGCGCACCGCCTTCTGCACCGAGATGGCGGCGAACAGTCCGAGGAGGAACACCGAGAGGTAGAAGCCCTTCTCGGCGAGCGTCATGTGCGCGTTGTACAGGCCGATGAAGTACACCGAGGCACCCAGCCCCAGCGCTACCCACGAGGCCCCCACGAACGCCCCGGTCGGGCGACCGAGCATCTGCTGAGCGTGTACATCCGTCATCTTTCCCACCCCTTCGTCGGGTCCCCTAAAAGGGACATATGCCGTGGCGGAGAAGCTAGCGGAAGGTTCATGCCAAAAACGCTATGCAGCGTAATCTGTGGATGAATCGACCCCCTCAGACCGAGTCGCGACCAGCTCGCGCCGAGCCACCGCCGAAGCCGAGCGATGCCGGAAGCAATGTCGGAGGTTGGTGGAAGCATGTCTACATGAGCCACCCCGCCGCTTCTCCGCACGAGGCGGACGACGCGGTGCTCGACGACGTGGTCACCTCTCTCCAGCGGATCGAGGCGGCGATCTCCGCGCTCGAGGCGGAGCGGTTCCGCCAGCTGGCGCGCGCGCACGCCGTCGCTATGGGGCGAAGCACTCACCGACCCCGCTCCGTTCAGGAGCGCGAGATCTCCCTACGGTCGATCGCGGCCGAGGTGGGCGTCGCGCTGCGGTGGCACGATCGCACGACGCAGCGGCGCATCACCGAGGCCGGCGCACTGGTCGAGGACTTCCCCGCGACGGTGACCGCGCTCGACGAGGCAAAGATCACGGCGCGGCACGCCGACGTGATCCGCGAGGTCGGGGCACCCCTGCTCGAACCGGAGAGCCGTCAGGAGTTCGAGCGCCGCGTCCTGACGCGCGCCGAGCGGGACACGGTCGCCGGCACTCGCGCCTTCGCCCGGACGGTCGCCGAAGAACTGGAACCTCGCTCGATCACGGAGCGTCATGACGACGCCGTGGACAGACGCCGCGTCTGGGTCGAAGACGACATCGATGGGATGGCGCAACTCGGCGTGATCGACAGCGCGACGAAGATCCGGGCGATGTTCGACCGCCTCACGCGACAAGCGCGCGCCGTGCGCCGGGTCGTTGATGCGGGCGGCGGAGAGATCGGCGTCACCGACACCCGGTCGATCGACCAAACCCGCGCCGACCTGCTGTGCGATCTCGTGCTCGGCGGTCGACCGGTCATCGACCCGACGCACGATCACCTCCCGGGAGGGCTGGGAGCGATCCGGGCGGAGGTCTCGGTCGTCATCCCGGTGTTGACCGCCGTCGGCGCGAGTGAGCGCGGCGCGATGCTCGACGGGTGCACCCCCGTCGATGCCCACACGGCGCGCCGCCTGCTCGCCGAAGCGCCCGGGTGGGAACGACTGCTCACCGATCCGGTCACGGGCGTGGTCCTCGGGGTCGACCGTTACCGCCCGACCCCGGCGATGCGTCGCTTCGTGCGCCTCCGCGACGAGCACTGCCGCTTTCCCGGATGCCGTCAGCCCGCCCGCCGCTGCGAGATCGATCACAATCTCGATCACGCGAAGGGCGGCCGGAAGACGCTGTGCAACCTCGCGTGCCTGTGCAAGCGTCACCACGTCCTCAAGACCGAGACACTCTGGACGGCCGCCCAGCAGCCCGACGGCAGCATCGTGTGGACGAGCCCGCTCGGGCGTCGCACCACTGACCCACCCGAACGTCGGGTCGCGTTCGCGCCCAGCCCCGGTTCCGACCCCGACCCCCCACCGTTCTGAGCCAGCACCGATTGCCCCGCCGCGGCGGTCCCCACCCTTCGGCGGTGCCCGTCCTGCCTGTGCCCCGCGGATCCCGCCACCCGGCACGCGCCGTCTTGGGCACCCGCCGTCTCCGGCACGGGCCGTCTCAGACACAGAGGTCGTCTCAGGCACGCGCCGTCGTGGGCACGCGCCGTCGTGGGCACGCGCCGTCATGGGCACGCGCCGTCATGGGCACGCGCCGTCATGGGCACGCGCCGTCTCCGGCTGCACGACCGCGGTCCCCCTCCGCCGAGCGCGAACACCCTCGACCCTCCCCCACCTCGGGTGGTTGGCTGGCCCGCATGCGACGCATCCTCATCCTCGGCGGGACCGCGTGGCTCGGCCGCGCCATCGCGGCGCACGCCGTCGCGCAGGGGGCCGAGGTCACGTGCCTCGCCCGCGGCGAATCCGGTGACGCCGCGCAGGGCGCTCGGCTTGTCCGCGCGGACCGGACCGATCCCGGCGCCTACGACGATGTCCGACACGAGTGGGATGAGGTCGTCGAGCTTTCGTGGGACCCGGGGTTCGTGGCATCCGCCCTCGACGCCCTCTCCGACCGGGCGGCGCACTGGACCCTCGTCTCGAGCGTCTCGGTGTATTCCCGCTCCGACATGCCCTTCGCGGACGAGACGGCGGAGCTCGTAGAACCGGCAGATCTCGGACAGTATGCGGATGCCAAGGTGCACGCCGAACGGATCACCTCGGCCCGGCGCGGCGGCCGGGCCCTCTTTGCGCGGGCGGGACTCATCGTGGGGCCGGGCGACCCCACCGATCGCTTCGGCTACTGGCCCGCACGCTACGCCCGCGGCGGGCGGGTCCTCGCGCCCGAGGGGACCGGTCGCCACGTCCAGGCGATCGACGTGGACGACCTCGCCGCGTGGATCGACCTCGCGGGCCGCGCGGGTGTCACGGGTCCTGTCAACGCAGTGGGCGAGGAGCTCCCCCTCGCCGCGGTGCTCACGGCGGCCCGCGAGGCGGCCGCCCACGACGCCCCCGGAACCGCGACCGAGACCGTCACTCTCGACGACGACGCCCTCGCCGCGCGGGGCGTCGCCTCCTGGGCCGGGCCGCGCTCCCTGCCCCTGTGGCTACCCGAGAGCGCGGGAGGCTTCGCGCGCCGCAGTGACGCTGCCTTCGTGGCATCCGGAGGGCATCGCCGCTCCCTCGCCGAGACGATGCGCCGCACGCTCGACGACGAGCGCGCACGCGGACTGGACCGCCCCCGCCGAGCGGGACTCACCCCCGCCGAAGAGGCGGAGATCCTGGGCGTTTAACGCCCGTTGCGGTCAGCCGCCGAACGGGGAGGCGCCGACGAGACCTCGAGCTTGTCGAGGCCGCGCAGCGAGGTCCAGATGAGCTCCTCGCCCTTGGCGGCGTGCTGGGACGCCCGCACCGCACGCTCGTCGGCCCACGAGTTGAGCACGTGGCCCGAGTGCCCGCGCACGTGCTCGAGCACGACGTCGGGGAGCCCAGCGGCCCGCCGCGCGTCGCGCGCCGCGATCAGGGACTCCAGGATCCCCCGGTTGGCGACCGGCTTCTTCGCGCTGGTGACCCACCCTCGACGGCGATGGCCGTCCATCCAGGTCGAATACGTGTCGATCGCGTACTTCGAGTCGGCCTGCACGACGAGCTCGCGCACGTCGGAGTGATCGGTGATGGCGTACAGCAGGCCGAGCAGTTCGCCGATGTTGTTCGTTCCCTCGGGGATCGATCCGGCCGCCCAGTGCCCGTCTTCGCCGACCCAGGCCCACCCGGCGGGTCCCGGGTTGCCCTTGCACGCGCCGTCCGTGGCGACGACGTAGCGGTCGGAGGACGCGGACGACTCGGTACTGCTCATCCCTCTAGTCTCCCCCGGAGCGGCGCATACGAAAGACGACGCCCCCGCCGACGGTACGAATGACCGGCGACGGGGGCGGAGTCGATAACGTCAGTCGCGACCGCTCTCGGCCTTCTTCTGGCCGGCCTCGAGCACGTCGCCCGCGGGCAGCTCCTGGTGCCCGCCGAACTGCAGGCGCATCGCCGAGAGCACCTGGTTCGCGAAGTGGTCCTCGCCGCGCGAGGCGAAGCGCTCGAACAGCGAGGCGGCCAGCACCGGCACGGGAACGCCCGTGTCGACGGCGGCCTTGACCGTCCAGCGTCCCTCGCCGGAGTCCGAGACGCGGCCGGCGAGACCGTCGAGCGTCGGGTTCTGCGCGAGGGCGGCGGCGGTGAGGTCGAGCAGCCACGACGAGATGACCGAACCGCGGCGCCACAGCTCCGTGACCCGGGCCGTGTCGATGTCGAACTGGTAGAACTCCGGCTCTTCGAGCGGGGCGACCTCGGCGGAGTGCTCGCCCTGGTGCAGCCCCGCGTCGGCGTTGTTCAGCACGTTGAGGCCCTCGGCGAGGGCGGCCATGATGCCGTACTCGATGCCGTTGTGGACCATCTTGACGAAGTGACCGCTGCCGGAGGGGCCGCAGTGCAGGTAGCCGCGCTCCTCGGTCGAGTAGTCGCCGGTGCGACCGGGCGTGCGCTCGACCTCTCCCGGTCCGGGGGCGATCGTGCGGAGCACGGGCTCGAGGTGCGCGACGGCCTCGTCGTGGCCGCCGACCATGAGGCAGTAGCCGCGCTCGAGACCGAACACGCCACCGCTGGTGCCCACGTCGACGAAGTGGATGCCGCTCTCGTCGAGCTTCTTCGCCCGGCGTACGTCGTCGCGGTAGTTCGAGTTGCCGCCGTCGATGATGATGTCGCCCGGCTCGAGTACCGCGGCGACCTCGTCGACGACCTTTCCGGTGAGACCGGCGGGGATCATGAGCCAGACGGCGCGGGGCTTCTGCAGCTTCGATGCGAGGTCGGCGATGCTCGTCGCCCCGGTCGCCCCCTCTGCGACCAGGGAGGCCACGGCATCCTGGTTCACGTCGAACACGACGCAGTCGTGACCGTCTCTCATGAGTCTGCGGACGATGTTGGCGCCCATTCGTCCGAGTCCGACCATGGCGAGTTGCATTGGTTCCCCGTTCGTCGTGGATCACGGACCGCGGCACGCGGCCCCTCCGCGAGTCTAGGAGCGTGCGGGGGCATCCGGGATCGGTGCTAGCCCTGGAAATCGTCGGGATCGACGTGGTCGAGGAACCTCCGGAATTCCTCCACGCGGTCCTCGTCGGCCCCGTCCCCGTCGAGCTCCACGGCGTCGTCGGGCACCCCGGCCTCGTCGAACACGGCATCGGCCACGAGAATCGGCGCATCGGCGCGGGCGGCGAGAGCGATGGCATCCGAGGGGCGGGAATCGAAGGCGCGGGGCCCGACCGGGGTGTTCAGCAACACCCGCGCGTGGAAGGTCCCCTCGTCGAGGTGGGTGATCTCCACCCGGTCGACCGACGCGGACAGCTCGCCGAGCATCGCGGTCATGAGATCGTGCGCGAGGGGGCGCGGCGATCCCGTGCCCTCGATCGCGACGAGGATCGACATCGCCTCCTGCGGCCCGATCCACACCGGCAGCACGCGATCGCGTCCTCGAGCCGCGTCGATCGGTTTGAGCAGGATGACGTGCTGCTGGGCGGGGTCGAGGGCGACCCCGACGACGCGCACCCGGATCATGTGGCCATCGTAAGGGCCCGCGCACCCGCGTGGAGGGTCAGCGCAGGATGCCGAGGGCTCGAGCAGCCGAGACGGCGGCGGTGCGAGAAGAAACGCCGAGCTTCGAGAACACGTGCGCGAGGTGCGACTTCACCGTCGCGTCGGTGATGTGCAGGCGCGCGGCCACCTCGGCGTTCGAGGCGCCTCGCGCGACGAGACGCACCACCTCGATCTCGCGCACCGACAGGGTCACCCGCGGCTCGCGCAGGCGGGCGAGGAGACGCCCCGCGATCGCCGGGGCCAGAGCGCTCTGCCCGGCCGCGGCCGCCCGGACGCCGGCGAGGAGCTCATGCGGCGGGGCGTCCTTCAGCAGGTACCCGCTGGCCCCCGCCTCGACGGCGCCGAGGATGTCGCCGTCGGTGTCGTAGTTCGTCAACACGAGCACGTACGGCGGCGCGGCGAGCGCGCGCACCCGCCTGGTGGCCTCGGCTCCCGCCGCCCGCTCACCGAACTGCAGGTCCATCAGCACGAGCTCCGGCGCGAGCTGCTCGGCGAGGGCGACGGCCTCGTCGGCGGTGGCCGCCTCGCCCACCACCTCGATGTCGGCTTCGGCGTCGAGCAGAGCGCGCACGCCCGCCCGCACGACCGGGTGGTCGTCGGCGATCACGACGCGGATCACGCCGCCCCTCCCGGAAGGACGACGGTGATGGTCGATCCCGCGCCGGGCGCGCTGTCCACCTCGAGCACGCCGTCGAGCTGGTCGACGCGCTCGCGCATGGCGCGCAGCCCGAAGGAGTCCGTCCCGGGTGCGGCCTCCTCGGCGCCGCTCGCGTCGAACCCGACCCCGTCGTCGGTCACGGTCAACCGCGCACCCCCCGCCTGCGGGACGAGTCGGATGCGCACGCACCGCGCCCGGGCGTGCTGGGCGACGTTCGCGAGAGCCCCCTGGGCGATGCGGAGCAGAGCGGTCTGCGCGTCCATCGGCAGCGAGACCGCGGCATCCACTTCCACCTCCACGTCGACGCCCTCGCGGGTGCCCCACCCGGCGGCGAGACGCTCGAGGGCCGATCCCAGACCGCGATCGAGGCTCGGCGGAGCGAGCTCGCGAATGAACCGACGCGTCTCGGCGAGACCGTCGGCGGCCGTCTGGCGCGCGAGGCGCACGTGCGCGACCCCGGGGCCGTCGGCATCGGCCCGCTCCGCCGCGTGCAGGAGCATCTGGATGCTCGACAGCCCCTGGGCCACGGTATCGTGCAGTTCGCGGGCGAGTCGCGCGCGTTCGGCGAGCGTCCCCTGCTCGCGCTCGGCAGCGGCGAGCCGGCCGCGCGTGGCGATCAGTTCGGACATGAGCGCTTCGCGCTCCGCGGCCCGCCTCTCGAGAGCGCCGTAGCCGAGGCCGATCAACAGCGCCACACCCGCCCCGACGACGGGACCGACGACCCCGCCGACGGTGAGCCCCCCGTGCACGGCGAAAGCGGCGATCGTGAGGGCCGTGGAGCCGACGACGGCGAGCGGCCCGGCCGCCCCGGGCAGGACGTGCAGGTACAGGAAGAACAGGGGGAACACGAGGTACGCCGCTTCGGGCACGAGCCACACCAGCGCCGCCCACACCACCGTGAGCGCCGCCGCCCACACGATGCTGCGCCGCGAGCGCCCCGAGCGGGCGACCCAGAGCCCGGCGAGGTACACGAGTCCCAGCACGCCGGCGAGCACGAGGGCGAGCATCGACCCGTTCGTCAGCAGGACGCGCGCGACGACGAGGGCGAGCAGGCCCCCGAAGAGGGCGTGCAGGCCCACGCGCAGCCCCGTGAAGACGGGGGCCAGGGGTCGATGGCTCATGTCACGCTCCAGGCTACGGATGCCGGGGCCCCGGCGGATCACCCGAAAGGTGGAGACAGAGTTCGCCCACCCCGCCGATGACCGCGAGCCCGCCCGTAGCGAGGCTGGAACGGTGCCGGCGAGAGTCGTCGGCGGAAGGAGGCGACGTGTACGTCGCATGGCGCGATCTGCGGTTCGCCCGCGGGCGATTCGCCCTCATCGGGGCGGTCGTCGCCCTCATCACCCTGCTCGTCGGCTTCCTCTCGGGGCTGACGGGCGGCCTCGCCGCACAGAACGTCTCGGGCGTGCTCGCCCTCCCCGGGGACCGCCTGGTGCTGCACCCGGTCGACGGCGCGAGCGCGACCTTCGCGGACTCGGCGATCGACGCCGATACCGTCGCCGCCTGGCGCGCGGCGCCCGGGGTCGACACGGTCACCCCTGTCGGGATCACGCAGACGCGGGCCGAGGGCCCCGGCGCATCGACCGCCGTCGCCCTCTTCGGACTCGACGCGGGTAGGGGCTTCGCCGCCCCGCGCCGCGACGACGAGGCCGACCTGTCGGCGGGCGCCGCGAAGGCGCTCGGGGCGGCGGTCGGCGACGACGTGTCGATCGCGGGCTCGTCGTACCGCGTGGCCGAGATCGGAGGCGACGAGTGGTACAGCCACACGCCCGTCGTCTCGCTCAGCACGGCCGCGTGGACGGCCCTCGCCCAGCGTCTGGGCGGGACGGGGCAGCCGACCGCGCTCGCCGTCACCGGCTCCCCCGCGTGGGATTCCGTGGCCGCCGACACCGGCACCACGGCATCCACTCCCCTGGCGAGTCTCACGGCGCTGTCGACGTTCCGTTCCGAGATCGGGTCGCTCGCCCTGATGATCGCGATGCTCTTCGGCGTCTCGGCCCTCGTGGTCGGAGCCTTCTTCACCGTGTGGACGATGCAGCGCTCGGCCGACATCGCCGTCCTCAAAGCCCTCGGGGCGAGCACCCCCGCCCTCGTGCGCGACGCCCTCGGTCAGGCGTCGGTGGTCCTCGCCATCGGGGTCGGTGTCGGGATCGGTCTGACCGCCCTGCTCGGGGCCGTCGCCGGCGGCACCCTGCCCTTCGTCCTGAGTCCGCTGACGACCCTCGCGCCCGCGGCAGTCATGATCGCGCTCGGCCTCCTCGGCGCGGCCGTCTCTCTGCGCACCGTCACCTCGTCCGACCCTCTCACCGCCCTCGGGAGCACCCGATGATCCTTCTCGACGACGTCACCCTCACCTACCCCGACGGCGACGCCCGCGTCACCGCGGTCGACCGCGTCACCCTGGAGGGACGGCCGGGGATCGTCACCGGCATCACCGGCCCCTCGGGCTCGGGCAAGTCCAGCCTGTTGGCCCTCGCCGCCACGCTGATCCGCCCCGACTCCGGGCGGGTGATCGTCGCCGGAACGGATGCCACCGGGCTCAGCGCCTCGCGAGCGACGGCGCTGCGACGCGATCGCATCGGGATCGTTTTCCAGCAGCCCCAGCTGCTTCCCGCCCTCACCGCCCGCGAGCAGGTGCGGGTGATGGCGGAACTTGGGGGCCCCGGCCGGCGCGAGCGACGCTCTCTCGTGCGCTCGCGGGTCGACGAGCTGCTGGATGCCGTCGGGCTCGGCGCCGTCGCGGACCGTCGCCCCGCGCAGCTCTCGGGTGGCCAGCGCCAACGCGTGGCGATCGCCCGCGCCCTCGCGCACGAGCCGCGAGTTCTGCTGGTGGACGAGCCGACGAGCGCCCTCGACAGCGCCCGGGGCGCCGAGATCATGGCGTTGTTGTCGCGGCTGACGCGTGAGCGCGAGACGGCGACCCTGTTGGTGACGCACGATCTCGTGCACGCGGATGCCCTCGACGAGATGGTCGAGGTCGCGGACGGGCGGGCGGCCTTCGTCACCAGCCGTACGCGTTGAACCACTCACGACGGCGATCGGCGTCGGAGCGCGATTCGTCGCCGCGCCACGAGTCGTGAGGCTCTAACAGCCCCTCGTCGTCGCGGGCCACGAACGCCCAGCAGACGGGGCACAGCGCGCGCCCGCCGGGAAATCCGCCGTCGAGGACCGGGGCGGGTTCGGCGGGGGCGCCGGCCGCGGCGCACTCCGGCAGGTCCGCCTGCAGGTCGTTCCACAGCAGGCGTCCACCGGTGCGGTGGTGAAGGCCGCGGTGGCCGTCCTCACGGGTGCAGATCTCGCCGTTTCTTCGGCTGAGGCACAGCCTCCGGGCGGCGCCCGGAAGCGCTGCCAGTGTTCGCGTCATCCTTCGATTCTCGCCGCTGCGAGCGCAGCGGGGGCAGGTGCGGGATGCGCACGGGGCGATGGGGTCCGGTGGGGAAAGGGTCGGCGGTCATCGCTGACCACCACCGGTGCGACGAGAGAACATGTCGACCTCCTGATGCCTCGACCATCGGCCAGGAAGTCTGCGGTGCCGAGGGGGTTGACAGGATCGACGGCGGTGCTAGGCATACCCCACGGGGGTATCATTGTGACATGCACGGATACGAGGGTCACAAGGACGATCTCCTCAAGCGCCTGCGCCGCGCCGAGGGGCAGGTGCGCGGAATCGCGCGCATGGTCGACGACGACCAGTACTGCATCGACATCCTCACCCAGGTCTCGGCGGTGACGAAGGCGCTCGAGAACGTCGCCCTCTCGTTGCTCGACGACCACCTTTCCCACTGCGTGGCCGAAGCCGCCGCGCAGGGCGGCCCCGTCGCGGAAGAGAAGCTCAAAGAAGCCAACCAGGCCATCGCCCGGCTGGTCCGCTCGTAAGGAGAACCCATGACCGAACAGCGCATCGACCTCGGCCTCACCTCGCCCCGCTCCTCCGGCGGCGGCTGCGGAGACGGATGCGGGTGCGGCCACGGGGCCGCGGCATCCCCCGCCGCCTCTTCCCGCGCGGACGCCGGGGCGTCGACGGTCCTCCGCGTCGAGGGGATGACCTGCGACCACTGCGTGCGCGCGGTGACGGAAGAGCTCAACGCCCTCGACGGCGTAGAGGTCGTCGACATCGACCTGCGCGCGGATGACGCGTCGCTCGTGCGCATCACCTCGACGGGCGCGGCCGACGAGACCGCCCTGAGCGCGGCGATCGACGAAGCGGGCTATACGCTCGTCCGCTGACCGAGGGCGCACGGACCGGCTGCGGCGCCGCTCAGGCGGATCAGAGGACGCGACGCACCAGGGCATCGACCGCCGCGTGGAAGGTCATGTGCTGCGACACCTCGACGGCGCGGTCGTAACGCGGGCCGCCGAGCGCCACGAAGACCGCGCCGACGACCTCGACGTACCCGACGATGTACCCGTCGCGGGCGACTTCGTACAGGTCGAGGTCGATGCGCGTCCACGGGATCTCGGTGGGAGCGGACGGTGTCGCGCCGGCTTTCGCCGCCGCGCGAGCGGCCTTCGACGATCCCGGTCGACTGAGGGGTGCTTCCATGACCATGCGAGAACTCCTTGGGTCGTACCGGGGTGTTCTCAGGGTGCGCCGTCGCCCCGCGATCCGCGCGACCCTTGACGGGATCGCGAAACGGCGATACGCCGGGTCAGACGGCGCTTCGAGCGGGGCGACCGCGACGCGGTCGCTCCTCTGACAGGTCGAACGGCTCCGCGTCGGCGGTGAGCGTTTCGACCTCGTCGAGCCAGCGCAGGTCCGCCGCGAGCTTCTCTCGCCGCGCCGCTCGCACGATGGCCGCGGGCACGGCATCCGTCGACCGGTCCTGCACGTCGGCGAGCGCCGCGCGGACGGCATCGCGTTGAACGGACAGGATGCCAGGGACATCGGCGCCCGGCAGGGTGACCGCGAGGGCGAGCTTGAGAGCGACGTCATCGCGGCCTTCGACGAGGGACGCTCCCGACAGCCACGCGCGGGCTTCGGTCCGCCCCTCGGCGGTGGGCTCCCAGAGCACCCGGGCCTCGTCGTCGACGCCGGCGCCCTGCACCAAGCCGTCGCGCTCGAGACGCTCGAGCGTCGTGTAGACCTGCCCGACGTTCACCCGCGCACCCGTGCGCCGCTCGTACTCGGCCCGCAGCTGCGACCCGTAGCAGGCTCCGCGATCGAGGATCGCGAGAAGGCTCAGACGGACGGACACGGGCGCCTCCTGGCGGCTCGGAAATGACTTGCCGAGTATATCGTTCGACGCCGAGGGATCCCTCGACGCGCCGGGGAACCCCCGGCGTAGCATGTGGTCTGACCACACAATCCGGTTCGATCGGAGGCTCCTGATGGAGTGGCTCGACCCCCTCGCCCTCGCCCGCTGGCAGTTCGGGTTGACGACGCTGTACCACTTCCTCTTCG
>Ga0308159_1001056_pt1 | contig 46042 bp, 42 predicted proteins | sample PhyCR1_FD_201040 | JGI IMG/M metagenome (GOLD analysis project Ga0308159, IMG submission 201040) | Phyllosphere microbial communities from UC Gill Tract Community Farm, Albany, California, United States - DLSLC.R1 | ecosystem: Host-associated > Plants > Phyllosphere > Unclassified | place: USA... | reverse complement strand
CTTGGCTTCAAGCCGGAGGTTGTCGAGAAAGTTGACCTTGATTTCCATGGGGGCACACCAGAATAACGGGCTAAACAAAAATGGCCGCTATTATGAGGTTTTTCACCGGGAAGTTTCAGGCTTTTGACCAGTGGCGGGCGAATTATCCATTGTAAATTAACCTTTTCGCGATTGGCGCCGATGGACTGAGGGCAACCAGGGAGTAGTCGGAATGCGCAATAACCAGCCTGTAACACAGCGTGAGATTTCCCTCGCGCCTTCGCAAAAACTCATCTCCGCCACCGATGTCCGAGGTGTCATCACTTACTGCAACGACGCCTTTGTCGATATCAGCGGCTTTGAACGTGCGGATCTGATTGGGGCACCGCAGAACATTGTGCGTCACCCTGATGTGCCGCCCGCCGTTTTTGCGCACATGTGGAGTGCGCTCAAGCAGGGACTGCCCTGGATGGGCATCGTGAAAAACCGCTCCAAAAACGGCGACCACTACTGGGTCAACGCCTACGTCACACCGATCTTCGAAGGCAGCAAGGTGGTGGGATTCGAGTCGGTGCGGGTCAAGCCCACAGCCGATGAAATCCGCCGTGCCCAGGCCCTTTACCGTCGTATCAGCCAAGGCAAGCCCGGCGTGCCGCGCCAGGATGCCTGGCTGCCAGCCGCCGTCAGCTGCGTCCCCTATGTAGCAACCGGACTTGCCGGTAGCCTGGCCGGGCTGTTCCTCACTGCGCCGGTGGCCATTGCGGTGGCCGTGGCCGTTGCGGTGCCCGTGGGCATACTCTGCTCACGCTGGCGTCAGGGCAGCACGTTGCGCCTGTTGCAAGGTGTCGAGCCTTCGACCTCGGACGCCCTGATTGCGCAGATGTACAGCGATGCGCGCGGGCCCCAGGCACGTTTGGAAACGGCGTTCCTCAGCCAGGCCGCACGCCTGAAGACGTGCCTCACCCGCTTGCAGGACAGTGCCGAACAACTGAGTGCGCTGGCCGGGCAGTCCGATCAATTGGCCACCGCCAGTTCCAAGGGCCTGGACCGTCAGCGCGTCGAAACCGAACAGGTCTCGGCCGCCGTCAACCAGATGGCCGCGACTACCCAGGAAGTCGCCAGCCACGTACAGCGCACCGCCGACGCCACCCAGCAAGCCAATGTGCTGACCGGGCGCGGGCGTGAGGTAGCGCGAGATACCCGCGAGGCAATCGAACGCTTGTCCACCGTGGTCAGCGAAACCGGCGTGACCGTGGCGCAGCTGGCGCGGGACAGTGACGAAATCGGCAGCGTGGTGGATGTGATCAAGGGCATTGCCGACCAGACCAACCTGCTGGCCCTCAACGCCGCCATCGAAGCGGCGCGTGCTGGCGAGCAAGGCCGTGGCTTTGCAGTGGTCGCCGACGAAGTGCGCCAACTGGCCCAGCGGACCTCTCAGTCCACCACCCAGATCCACGCGCTGATTACCCAGCTGCAGGCGTCGTCAAACAACGCGGTGCAAAGCATGGAGCACGGCCAGCGCCAGGCCCGGGAAGGCGTGGCCTGGGTACTCGAAGCTGACCAGGCGCTGGTTGGCATCAGCGAGGCCGTGTCCCACATCACCGACATGACCACCCAGATCGCCGCTGCCACCGAGGAACAGAGCGCGGTGGCCGAGGAGATCAGCCGCAACATCACCACCATCGCCGAACTGGCCGACCAGACCTCGCTGCAAGCCCATCAATCCACGGACCTGAGCAAGGAACTGACGAACACCGCGGCCACCCAATACGCATTGGTCGAGCGCTTCAATCGCTGAGCCTGCGCTGAACGTGTCGTGGCAAGCGCGCTGCCTGTGGTGAGCGCGCCTGCTACGAGAACATCGCGGACCACAGGATAATGGCGATATGCTTGGGCACACCCTCCACCCAACACGAAGCCCACCCATGTCCATCACGGATAACCTCCTCGCCTTCACCTTCGCCGCCACACTGCTGACGCTCACGCCCGGCCTCGACACGGCCTTGGTACTCAGGACTGCCACGGTGGAAGGCAAGCGCCAGGCGCTGCAGGCCACGCTAGGGATCAACGCCGGTTGCCTGCTGTGGGGGGCGGCGGTTGCGTTTGGCCTGGGTGCGTTGGTGGCGGTGTCGGAAGTCGCCTTCAACCTGCTCAAGTACTGCGGCGCTGCGTACCTGGCCTGGTTGGGTGTGAACATGCTGTTGCGCCCTCGCCGCGCCTTCGCGAGTGCCGAGGCGGATGGCAAGCCCGCCGGCAACTGGTTTATCAAGGGCATGCTGGGCAACGTGCTCAACCCCAAGGTGGGGATTTTCTACGTGTCCTTCCTGCCGCAGTTCATCCCCCAGGGGCAGCCGTTGATTCTCTGGACATTCGGCCTGGTCAGCATCCATGTGCTGCTCGGCGCATTGTGGTCACTCGCATTGATCAGTGCCACGCGGCCGCTTTCCGGGTTCTTGCGACGTGAACGCGTTATCCAATGGATGGACCGCACCACCGGCATGATCTTCGTGTTGTTTGCCGCGCGGTTGGCGTTCAGCAAGCGCTGAGCCCTTCCCCCCTTCGGAGCCCAGCCAGCCGGTGGCTCCCGTGACAACTACGTGCAGGCGTTGCGTCCCCGATTATCCCAGGCGTATTGAAAGTTCGATGTCATCGGCAAACGCCACGGACAGGTAGCCGTTCTCCGGTGCGCGCACATGGGCCAGGTATTCAGGGCAGTAATCGGTGTTATCCGCCACCACCAGAGCGCCGGGGCGCAGGTGGCTTTCCACCAGGCTGAGCACGTCCCCATACAGCGTCTTGGCGCCGTCCAGCAACAGCAAGTCCACACTGTCCGGCAGATCGCTGGCCAGGGTGACCAACGCGTCGCCTTCGCGGATATGGATCAGGTCACTCACGCCGCCTTCGATGAAATGCTCGCGCGCCAGGGCGATCTTCGAAGCTTCGAATTCACTGCCGACCAGCACTCCGCCACCGTTGTCACGCAACGCAGCGGCCAGGTGCAAAGTGGACAGGCCAAACGAGGTACCAAACTCGACAATCGCCCGCGCCTTGCTGCTGCGCGCCAGCATGTAGAGCAGCTTGCCGGTGTCCCGCGACACCGGTAGCCACAGGTCCTTGAGCATCGAATACAGCGCTACATATTCGGTCTTGCTGTGCATCAGCCGCTCGCGCTCATCTTTCGAGATCGTGTTCAGCACTGGGCTGGTAGCGGCGCTGGCTTGGGTATACAAACGTTCGATCAGGGGCGCCAAAGGCGCAGAGGTCAGGCTCGACATCATTGATTTCCTTAGAGCTGGGACTAAGATGCGACTAATTCGTCGCATTAAAAGTATGCGAGTGATTCGTCGCATCCGCTATTCGCATTAGCCCTGCCTCCGGAGCCCTGCATGACCACCCGCCAGACCCCGCGTATTTCCTCGCGCAAACAGCCACAACAGGCACGCTCCACCGAGTTGGTGGCGGCTATTCTCGAAGCGGCTATTCAGGTTCTGGCCAAGGAAGGCGCCACCCGTTTCACCACCGCACGGGTCGCGGAGAAGGCTGGCGTGAGTGTGGGTTCGGTGTACCAGTACTTCCCGAACAAGGCGGCGATTCTGTTCAGGTTGCAGAGTGACGAGTGGCAGCAAACCACCCAGATGCTGCGCGGCATCCTGGAGCAACATGCCGAGGCACCGCTGCATCGCCTGCGCACGCTGGTGCATGCCTTCATCAGGTCAGAATGCGAAGAAGCCCAGATACGCGTCGCGTTGAACGACGCGGCGCCGCTCTATCGCGATGCCCCGCAAGCCCTGGAAGTACGCGCGGCGGGGCAGCAGATATTCGCGGCGTTCATGATGGAGTTATTGCCCGAGGTGACCGAGCCAACCCGCACACTGGCATGCGATCTGATCCTGACCACGCTCAGTTCGGTCGGCAAGGATTTCTCCGGCAGCCCACGCACTCCTGAAGAAATCGCTGTTTACGCCGATGGCATGGCTGATATGTTTCACGCCTATGTGATCGCGCTCAACCATCCCTGAAGCGCCTACACCCCGCAAAGGACTGCACATGAACTTCTTCAAGAAACTGTTCGGCTCATCGACAAAATCGGATGTGCCTGCGCCTACGCCCAATGCAGCGGAGTCGCCCGAACCCGACGCCGCCAACCAGGCCGCTCGCGTAGCCACCGCCGACTGCCTGGACCGACACTGGCAGTCCGTGGGCACCGTCGAGAAAGACGTGCTCGCCTACCTGATCAGCCCCAGCCTGACCGGCGGCCCCTACTGGCCGTCCACCCGCCAGGCGTATCGCGTGGTGCGCCGGGGTAATAACATCGTGCTGGCAACCGACGGCCTGTCCGACCCCTTCGACGACGCCGAAGGCCTCGGCAATGGCTTCGAAATGGAGCTGTTCCTGGAAACCGCCGACATCCCCGACAACGCCCGAGGCACACTCGGCGACGTCGACCTATTGCGCCACAGCTGGGCATTCGAACTGCTCGAACACGTCGCCAAGACCGTCGCCAACGCTGGCGGCATCACCCACCCCTTGGAGAACCACGGCGTACTGTCCCTGGAACTGCCCGGTTTCAGCCAATCGCACCTGATGAGCGATCAACTCCCTGACCTGTTCGTCACCGCCGACGACGCCGCCGGCGTCCTCCTCGGCGGCCCCGCCCCAGACTTCCCCACCCGCCTCGACGACATGCCACTCTCACCGGTGCAACTGGTGCCGGTGGTACTGATCACGGCGGCTGAGCTTGAGTACGTGCGCACAGGTGGGCGCGCGGCACGGGAGGATCTGGTGGCGCGGTTACAGGCGGCAGGATTTGGGCATGTAAGTTGTGTTTATCGGGAGAGCGTGGTTTAGGTGGGCTTATTGGTGAACGTTCAGAGGGGGAATGACGGTTTAAGCGGGAGCTGTGGGCCAGGAGCGGACGTGATTCAACCAGGGCATATCCTTTTCGAGGCGATGGTGAAGGTTTCATCATCGCTGATGCTTCGATACAAGGTAAACAAAGCGCTTGGTGATTTTGACGCCGCGTTTGCCCAGCGATGAGTAAGCGTTGAACTGGCGGCGATCGACCCGAAGCTGGCTATCGGCTTGGCTCAGTTTCAGGTTGGGCAAGCCGGTCGCTCGCCCAACCGCTCTACCAACCTTACGAGATAACCGTCGGCATCCTGGACGATGAACTCTCGCTGGCCTACTTCTACCTGTTCAGCCCGATACCACGTGTCTTTGCATTCTCGATAGAGTGAACACCCTGCCTGATCAAGTTTCTGGATGATGGGGGCGACAGCCTCAACTTCAATCTGTAGGTTGATGCCTCTCCCAAACGGCCTAGTCAACGACGCCGTCAGCCACTGACCCGCGTCCGGATCAACCTGCTCAAGCATTACTTGAGCCCCATTCAAATCAAGGTATGCAAATCCATCTTCCGGGCGTTGATAAGCCACGTTGAACCCCAGGCAAGAAACCCAAAAAGCTAAGCTGTTCTCCAAGTTAGTAACCATTAACTCCGGAACCAGTTTGCTACGTTCAAACATGAGATGACTTCCATTTCACAAGGCTTATTTTTGCAGGTGGGCAGGTTCTGCAGTTATGACTTCGATGCCGCGACGGGGTCGTGGCGAGCATGATGATGCACGGTCGGTCGGGAATTTTCGAGTCGCTTTGAGGGAATGCTTTTGGCCGAGAGCTGCCGGTCACGGATGACCGCTTTCGGCCAAAAGCGGTCACCTAACCGGGTATAGGCTATAGGAGCGGGATTTGATTGTTGTCGCTTATGCCCAACTAACTTATCTATCGAAGTTTTTCGCCCCAGGCCTTCGTTGTGATTATTAGAGTCAAGTCAACATCTGGGTTAATTCTGCCTCACTGATAATGATCTCACTATTGCGGGAAAACTCGATACCGAATTCGAGTCTGATTGCCTGCGCCATTTGGGATACTATATCGAAGCAGGCCATTGCCTGAATGCCGAAGGCTTTGACTTCATTTTCCAGGATGGCCATACGGGAGGCCAAAGTCTCGTCAAAAACTCTAACTAGGATCAAAAAATTTATGCAATTAATTCAATATAGCTTACGAGGAAAATCTAAGTATTGCTGCGTATTCCTACTCCATCTCAGAGCAGAATAACCAGAAATAAGTCTATGACCAATCCATCGCGGGTCTACCATGTGCGGCATTCCAATCTGGTTTGCCAATAATAGCTCTCCCATAAATGCACACCACGTCCTTTCGTTGATTAAAGTCTTACCATACCCATGATAAGATCGACCGCTTTTATACCATATAAAATCAAAAAATTTTTGTCCGATGATAGGTTCCAGTTTATAAAGCTGAGCAACGGAACCAGTAGACATATCGATCATGGGGATATGGAGGACTTCACCACTCATCATTACAAGCTTAGAATGCACTGCGACCTCCATACCTCTTGGACAGCGTCGAAAAACGTTCTCAATAGCATCCAAATCTAAAAAATGCGCCGGACTCATTGAAAAAATCTGTCGATCATCAAATATAGACCGAGCCACATATGTGTAATAACTAAGCTCCACGAATTTGATCACCGACTGGTTCGCCGCGATGACTGATCTCACATGCCAGTAAGGATGATCTTCTACCCTTAGCAACTCTATATCCTCATGCCAGAAAGATTTTGATATGACGTAGTGGCGAAATCATCCGTCATTCCGGAAATAAAGTCAGTAATAAGATGAGCGCGCAAAACCCATTCATCCGCGAGAGTATACCCAGCAACACTCTCTATTTTCTCCAACTGCTCTTTGTAAACCAAAATATAATTTTTAGGAAAAAGCGTAAGCAGCTTATTTTCAATGATAATTGATCGGCCCTTAGCATCTTTAGTCTTATACTCCAGCGCTGCACTGAAGCGCGCAGTTCCTGCGACTAAAAGACAAGAGAAGTGGTCTAATAGGCCATATATGGCTCGATAACCAGCGAGTTCTATTCTCTGAACGCTTTCATGACAGTAAACTTTCTTACGGCAATAGCCTTTGAGAGCGTCCAAAATCTTTCCGGCCGGAGTATCGGAAGGAATTAAAGAGGGTAGCTGTCCACTGAGAATGTGGTCGTGAAATTCGATGTACTGATTCGCGGCAAACTCCACAAGAAGCCTGTTTAACGACGTTCTAAAATCAGTGAAGGTAAATTTCCTTCCATCGTCTCTCACACCTTCAGCTGCAAAACGCAATATCTCGTCTACCTGATCCGAGTCTTGACCTTCCATCCCCTCCTCAAGCCAATCGTCGCGAATTTCCTCAAAAGCTATAGATTTAACTAAAAGACCCTTCTCTATCGAATCCTCCAAGTCGCTAATGCAATAAGCTATATCGTCGGCAGCCTCCATGATATATGCCAAAGGAAAACGCTGTGGCGAATTATATTTTAATTCATTCCAAACATCTAAGACGATCTGCTCCTCAGTCGAAAAATAACCACACTTCTTTATGAATGGCGAATTAATAGCCTTATGACTCTGCCTATTTCCGCGGACATATTTAAGGTAGGCGGCGATCGTCGTCTTAGTTAAGTTCAAACCAAATTCATCATTATTTCTTTGAAGCTTTGTAACCACACGTATGCCTTGCGGGTTTCCATCAAACTCTAGAAAGTCTGCAACAGCAGCTGCACTTTGGGCCTCACTGACATGTAAGCCATTATCTTTGTTCGCCTCCTCAAACAGCAGCCTCCCATTCTCTCTGAACCATTCAGATATTGCAGATTCGCCGAAGTGCCCAAAAGGAGGATTTCCAATATCATGCATCAAGCAAGCAGTTTCAACAAACACAGTTAAAGCCGCACACTCATCTCTCGAAGCAAGACCTCTCTCTATGAGTTTCAGAGAAATTTGGTCTGCTATATACCGACCTGTCTGTGCAACTTCAATAGAGTGAGTAAGTCTACTCCTGACTGCGGCATTTGGCTCCATGGAAAACACTTGCGCTTTTTGTTGTAAGCGCCGGAAGGCGGGACAAAATAAAAGTCGACCTCTATCACTTTCAGCCTCAAGCAGGAGAGTGTTTCGATCCTTTACCTCCGATGGACGGAACCGCATTGAAGATAGAAGCGTTCCATATATAGAGCTCATTTGTTTTCCTTAACCTGCGACGTTTGCGTAAATTATGAGAATCATTTTATTGCGATGACCGTAGGAAAAGCGATAGCTCCGCGTGATAAATTTACCCTTTCGCGCGCTGCCCCTCAGCAAGAATGTATGAGCCCTTTGGGCCTTGCCCTACCAAGCTTGACACCAATTCCCTTTGAAGAAGTTGAATATGGCGAGTCAAGACGACCGTCCGCTTTTGGCCGAAAGCACTCATCCATACCCACCCCTCCCCACCAACACCCCCCCCCAGGCACTAGCCCCTCCCAACCCAACCAACATCACCCGAATTAATCAACGCCCTCAACACGTGATCCTCCCACGCCCCAGCAATCTTCAAATACTCCCGCGCATACCCTTCCCGTTCGAACCCCAGCGACTCCAGAAGGCGTTCACTGCGGACATTGCTGGGCAAGTGGTTGGCCATGATTCGGTGCAGGCCCATTTGTTCGAAGCAGTATCGGTTGGTGATCTGCAGTGTTTTTTTCATCAACCCCCGACCTTGGGCGGATTCGGCCAGGGAAAAGCCGAGATGACAGGCCTCAAAGGCACCCTTCACGATATTCGTGTAGCTGCACCGCCCCGCCACTTCGCCACTCCCAGGTTGGAGCAGTAGGAAGAAGATCGAAGCTCCCGCTTGCATGCCTTGCACCTGCTGCTCGCCCCTGGCATTGGCGCTATCAAGGGTAAAATAATGCGCGTCCCTCAGGGGTTCCCAAGGCTGCATATGGCTGCGGTTAGCCTGTTCGTAGCGGTTGAGCAGCTGGACATCATCACAGGTCAACGTTCGCAGGCAATAGCCTTCAACCGAATGAATCATAAGCGCTCCCGCGTGCCTGCTTCGGCAACGCTCAGTTAAACCAGCCCAGGTAAGTCATGCTTGCGGTGTTTTCTGGCACGCGCTGCAGCGGTTCGACCTGGGTAGACACTGAACGCCGGTCACCCCAGAGAGCGTTCTCCCCCACTAAAATGAAGTGCGTGAAGGCTGCCACCCCGCGCCTTACCCGTTCTCTCTCGGCTGGGCTGGTGATCTGCGAGAGGACCTCTTGCGGGTCGCTGGCGAGTTCGACGAAGTCCGCGTCCATGTAGAACTCGAGTTCTTCCGCCAGGCGCCACGTTGGGTTGCGCGCTTCCCATGCGCTGTATTCGGTGTCGGTTGCACTGTCGGACGGCGCTGGCTCCCACTGCTCGAAGGCAAACTGTTGTGCCTCGGCATCGCTGGCGAAGCTCGCTCCAAACAGGTGAAAGGCCCACGCAGTGTCTTGGGTCATTGAACTGTCCTTATCGACGTAATCGCCAGGAAGGTCGTCGGCCCATCGGGACCGGACGGCCCCCGATAACACCCTTGCGCCTGGAGGTGATGAACCGCTGCGGCGGTCAGTTCCCAGGCCATGCTTTCATCCTGAATGGCAAAGGCCTCGTCGTCGCCAAACAGGTCAACACCCGTGATGGCTTGAAGTTGCTTGAGTGGCAGCGCGGCCTCGCGCAATGCCGGGTCGACGCTAGGGTTGCTCCAGGCCCATTTCCAGGTACTGAATTTACCCGAATAGCTGCCGATGCTCACGACGTCTGCCACGACGGCCAGCCTGTCGTGGCTGTCAAAAAACTGGAGTACCCCCGTGGATTGTTCGAACCACCAGCGGGCCATTTCGCCCAGCCCGTAAACCCGGCTCAACTCCGTCTGTTTCATTGACAGCTCATCCATCACTTGCGCCAAAAATGCTTCAAATTCATGGTCCGTCATGGACGTCTCCTTGTTGTGCGGCAAAGGCCAACCGATACCTGACTTCCTCCAGTGTCATGCCGCCCCTCACCAGGTTGCGCTCACTGCCTGCATCCGCGACACAGCCTGCCCGGCGATAAAACCGGATAGCCCTTTCATTACGGCTCAAGACCCAAAGCGTTAACCCCTGAAAACCAAGCGCCCTCAATGTCTGCAGGCCGGCCTTCCACAAGGCCAGCCCAGCGCCCGTTTGCCAATACCGGGCCAACACATAGATGGCCATGACCTCGCCAGTATTTGCCCCGGCGGCATCTTCGTCACGGCTGGCGCCCACAGAGATCCAGCCGACGACGTGCTTATCCACCGGCGCGACCCACACGTTGGACTCATCCGATTCTATCGCGCGCATCCAAAAGGATTCACGCTGAGCCAGGGAAGCGTCCAGCGAGCGCAGGTATTGAGCAGGCATCAGGTCACGATACGCGTCTTGCCAACTGCTGATATGCACCTGGGCAATGGCCTTTGCATCAGAGGGTAATGCCTTGCGGATCATTGAAGTATTCCTGCTTCGTACGCTGGACAATAACGGTAGCGAATAAAGGTAACGGATTTATTTTTCCATTGAGCAATCCGTTTCCTTTTCAGGCTTCGAATAATTCGCTGTCTGCCAGCACACGCAGGCTGATATGTTTCGAGCCTCACGCAAAGGGAGGTGCCATGCAACCGTTAGCCACCAACGCCGCATTGCTGATCATCGACATGCAGCAAGGCATGAACGAACCGAAGCTGGGGCGACGCAACAACCCAGGCGCCGAAGTGCAGATGCAGCGCCTGCTAAAGGCGTGGCGGCAATGCAACCGCCCGGTCGTGCACATCCGGCACATTTCCCGCGCCCCCGACTCGGTGTTCTGGCCCGGCCAACCGGGGTGCGAGTTCCAGCCCGCACTGCAACCGCTAGCGCAGGAGCATGTGGTGGAGAAGAACGTTCCGGATGCGTTCGCCGCAACGGGGTTGGAGCGCTGGCTGCACGTGCGCTCGATCCGGCAACTGGTGATCGTCGGCGTGATCACCAACAACTCGGTCGAGTCCACGGCACGCTCAGGCGGCAACTTGGGCTTTGAGGTAACGGTGGTTTCCGACGCCTGCTACACCTTCGACCAAGTCGATTTGTGCGGGCGTCTGTGGCCGGCCGAGGACGTGCATGCGTTGTCGCTGAGCAACCTGGCGATGGACTATGCCGGGGTTGAAGAGACCGACGAAATCCTGGCTCATTGCTGAGTGGCGCCGTCATGCATTCGGTGCACCGAATGCGTTGGCGTGCAGATACGCCTTCAGATGACCTTGTCGTGGATGCCGTTGCGGGCGAGTTCAACACGGTCCTGGATCAGCACCATATCGTGTCCTTGGTCAAATGAGTGGGGCAGGCAGCTTCACGCGTCATCCCACACCGTCAGCATTGGACCCGCTGCAGATAGTCTTCCACGGCATCGATATGCGCTGAAGAAAACACCGCCCCAACATACCCATCAGGCCGCACCAGCACCCACTCGCCAATCGCCAGCCCATAGATGCGTTGAAAGTGCCCCTGGTCGTCGATCACGTCGCCGCCGGCCCCAACGGTATGCATCTGCACGCCAGGCCGCGCCTTGACTAAGTCACCCGCTACGCCGTAGCCCAGCAGTGTCCAGTGTGGTCCCTGAAAGAGGTTGAACACGCGCAGTGCCTGCCCAGCGGCACCCCGGACCGGCGCGTCCGGCGCCCGGTCGCCGGCGGCAACGCCGTTGCGCGCGGGGTGCTGCAACGCCAGCGAGGACTCGGGGTAGCCGATATCCAATTGATGCACTTCCCTGCCCCGCCGCAGTTCGCCGTGCTTCATCTCGCCCAGCAGCTTGGTGGACAAGCCCAGCACGGAGGCAGCGACCGGCCGGCGCTCTTCTTCGTAAGTGTCGAGCAAACCATCAGGCGCGCCCTGCACCACCGCCGCCAGCTTCCAGCCGAGGTTGTAGGCGTCCTGCACACTGGTATTGAGGCCCTGGCCACCGGTGGGCGGATGGATATGGGCGGCGTCCCCCACCAGCAGCACCCGGCCCAGGCGGTATTGGTCAGCCAAGCGTGCGTTCATGGTGTAGGCCGACGACCAGGTCACGCTGTGGACCTGGAGATCGGCGCGACCGGTGCGCTGGGCGAGCAAGTGCGTGAGCCCTTCGGCGCTGAAGTCGATGTCGACCTCCGGGGGGATCGGCGCCTGGATCTGAAACAGGTCGGTGCCGGCCAGCGGGCATATTGCAACCTGGCGCTGCTCATCACCTTCTCCGAAACGATGCCAGGCATCACGTGTGAGGCCGCTAAGCACCACATCTGCCACCAGGGCCCGTACGCCAAGGGTCTTGCCGGGGAAGCCAATATCCAGCGCGTGCCTCACAAAGCTGCGACCGCCATCGGCACCCACCAGCCAACGTGCACGAACGCTTTCTTCACCGGCCTTGCCGACCAGTCGCGCGGTGACGCCCTCGGCATCCTGTTCGACCCCCACCAGCTCACAACCAAACTCAGGCAGGTGGCCCAGTTCAAGCAAGCGCTCGCGCATCACCTGTTCGGTCAAAAACTGCGGCACCATCAACGGTTGCTGGTAAGGCTCAGCAGGTGTCGGGGCCTTGGATTGGGTGAATTCGACGTCGCGGTAGCTGCCATCGTCGCGGTAGCGCCGGTCAGTCGGATAGACTCCACCCACGGCCATCAACCGATCGAGAATCCCCAGGTCTTCGAAGACTTCCTGTGACCTGGGCTGGATGCCCTTGCCGCGTGAGCCATGGAAGGGCTGGTGGTTTTTTTCGATCAGGCGGAAGGTGATACCCCTTCTCGCCAGGTCGATCGCCAAGGTCAAGCCGGCGGCACCGGCACCGCAAATCAGTACATCGACAGCGAATTGCGCTTTCATAGTGGATCACCTATATGTGCAATACGCACATATTAAGAGAGGCCAACACCGTGTCAATTAAAAATGTGCAAAACGCACATATATCCGCCCAGTTGCGCGACCTGCATGGCTCTTTGGTTGAGATCGTGGGTGTGATGAACCGCCCACAACGCGACGAGGCAATGGTGCGCGAAGCCGGCATCTCCCTGGATCGCGCGCTGTTTCCGCTGCTGGTGCTGGTGGAGCGCCTGGGCCCGATCGGCGTGGTGGAACTGGCCGACCGCGTGGGCCGCGACTACACCACGGTAAGCCGGCAGGTGGCGAAGCTGGAAAGCCTGGGGCTGGTGGTGCGCCAGGCAAGCGCACTTGATCGCCGCGTGCGGGAGTCGGTGATTACCGAGAAAGGCAAGGCCATGACTGACCGTGTCGACGACGCGCGGGAGAGAATCGGTGTGTCGATCTTCTCGACGTGGGATGAGGGCGATTTCGACAACCTGGTGCGGCTGATGCGCAAGTTTGCCGAAGACATAAAGAATGATTCAGTGCGTGCGACCAAAGACATCGCCTAAGCCACTGCACTTTTCCTGTGGCTGATGGAATTGTCATGGCTGGCAGGGTTGTTCAGGCTGATGAGCGCTCATCAGCTTGAACAGCGCGCTTGCCACACGGTATTAATCCAATGCCAATTCCACCCCCCCTCCGTTCAACCGCACTGGCCACACCCGCAGCCTCTGGTCAGGCGCCTCCAGGCACTGCCCGTCTTCCAACCGGTAATGCTGCTTGTAGATCGGCGCCGCCACTACCAGGTCGCCCTTGATGCTGCCAATCAAACCGCGACCGATCACATTGGCCCCGGATTCCGGGTCATGGTTGTCGATGGCATACAACGTCTGGTCCTGCGCGCCCGGCAGGTAGAACAGCGCCACTTGCGCACCGTCCAACCACACCACCACGCCGGAATTGCTCACCAGGTCGGTCTCGCTGCACACACGTTTCCAAGTGGCCAGCGTGCGTTGGGTATTGGGCTGGCTCATCAGGCAATCTCCTCGGTGACGGGAATCAGGTTGAGTTCGGCGGCCATGATCGGGCGGCGCTGGCCGCGTTCCTGGACGAAATGGATGTCCGGGTCGGGACGTTTGTCGTTGACGAAGGTGCGGAAGCGCTTGAGCTTCTCCGGGTCCTTGAGGGCGTTGGCCCACTCGCACTCGTAGCGGTCCACCACCAACTGCATCTGGGCTTCGAGTTCGTCACCCAGCCCCAGGCTGTCGTGCAGGATCACGTCCTTGAGGAAATCCAGGCCACCCTCCAGGCTCTCGCGCCATACCGACGTGCGCTGCAACTTGTCGGCGGTGCGGATATAGAACATCAGGAAACGGTCGATGTAGCGGATCAGCGTGGCGTCATCCAGGTCGGTGGCGAACAACTCGGCATGGCGTGGGCGCATACCGCCGTTACCGGCAATGTAGAGGTTCCAGCCCTTCTCGGTGGCGATCACGCCCACGTCCTTGCTTTGGGCTTCGGCGCACTCGCGGGTGCAGCCGGACACCGCGAACTTGAGCTTGTGCGGCGAACGCAGGCCCTTGTAGCGGTCCTCGATCAGCAGCGCCATTTTCACGCTGTCTTGCACGCCGTAGCGGCACCAGGTGCTGCCCACGCAGGACTTCACCGTACGCGTGGACTTGCCATACGCATGCCCGGTCTCGAAGCCCGCCGCGATCAATTCGCTCCAGATGTCCGGCAGCTCGTGCAATTGCGCGCCGAACAGGTCGATGCGCTGGCCACCGGTGATCTTGGTGTAGAGGTCGTATTTCTTCGCCACTTCGCCGATGACGATGAGTTTATCCGCGGTGATCTCGCCGCCTGGAATACGCGGCACCACCGAGTAGGTGCCGTTCTTCTGCATGTTGGCCATGAACGTGTCGTTGGTGTCCTGCAACGGCACCAGGGACGCATCCATGATCGGCTGGTTCCAGCACGACGCCAGGATCGAACCCACCGCTGGCTTGCACACGTCGCAACCCATATGGCCACGCCCGTGTTTGGCCAGCAGTTCGTCGAAAGTGATGATGCCTTCCACACGCACCAAGGCGTACAGCTCCTGCCGGGTATAGGCGAAATGTTCGCACAGGCTTTTGTCGACGCTGACGCCACGCGCAATCAGCTCATGCTCGAACACTTGCTTGAGCAACCCGGCGCAGCCACCGCAACCGGTGCAGGCTTTTGTCTGGGATTTGAGCAGGCCGAGGTCGCTACAGCCGCTGTCGATGGCCGAGCAGATCGCGCCTTTGGTCACGTTATGGCACGAGCACACGGTGGCCGATTCCGGCAACGCGCCGGGGCCCAGGGTCGGCGCGCCGCTGGAGGATGGCAAGATCAGGCTGGCCGGTTCGGAAGGCAGCGCGATGCCGTTCTGCATGTATTGCAGCAACGTGTCGTAGTAGCTGTTGTCGCCCACCAGGACGGCACCGATCACCTGCTTGCCCGAGGCATCCACTACGAGGCGGCGATAGCTGGCGCTGGCTTCGTCGATAAATTGGTAGCTGCGCGCGCCGGGGGTGTGGGCGTGGGCATCCCCAATGGAGCCTACGTCCACGCCCAGCAACTTGAGTTTGGTGGACATGTCGGCCCCCACGAACGGCTCGGCGGTTTGCGCGCAGAGCAGCGCGGCGACGCCTCGGGCCATCTGGTAGCCTGGCGCGACCAGGCCGAACAGGCTGCCGTTCCAGGAGGCGCATTCGCCAATCGCGTAGATGTGCGGGTCGCAACTCAGGCATTCGTCGTTGATCACCACGCCACCGCGCGGGCCGATGTCCAGGCCGGCCTGACGGGCCAGCGCGTCCTGGGCGCGTATACCGGCGGAGAACACGATCAAGTCGGTCTCGAGGAATTCGTCATTGGCAAAGTTCATGCGGTAGCGGTAGTGCTCGCCCGCGCTGATCGACTGAGTGGCGCGCGACAAATGCACCCCCACGCCCAAGCGCTCGATCTGCGCCTTGAGCGCCAGGCCACCAAAATCGTCCAGTTGCACCGGCATCAAGCGCGGCGCGAACTCCACCACATGGGCTTCAAGGCCCAGGCTTTTGAGCGCGTTGGCGGCTTCCAGGCCCAGCAGACCGCCGCCCACCACCACACCGCGCTTGGCGTTGGCCGCCGCCTTGCGAATCGCATCCAGGTCTTCAAGTGTGCGATACACCAGCCGTGAATCGCCTTCTGCGCCGTCGATGGGCGGCACGAACGGGTAGGAGCCCGTGGCCAAGACCAGCTTGTCATAGGCGACGCAGCCGTTGGCGGTGATCACTTCGCAGCGGGCTCGGTCGATCTCCAGCACCGGCACGCCCAAGTGCAGGGTCACGCCTGGCGTCTGATACAAGGAGGCGTCGGACAAGGCCAGGGACTCGGCATCACGGCCGGTAAAATACTCGGACAAATGCACCCGGTCATAGGCGCGCATCGGCTCCTCGCTGAATACATGCAAACGGTAGTGATCCAGCGCGCCGCGTTCGATCAGTTGCGCCACACAGTGGTGGCCGACCATGCCATTGCCGACAACGACCAGGGTTTTGAGATTGTTCATATAAGGCACCCGACAAAGCTCATCACGGTTTAAAAAGCAAAAAAAAACGCCTGAAACCTTGCGGTTCCAGGCGTCTTTGCCTGTTCTCATGCGGGGTCTGGTCGGGCGACTTCGCCGGTTCCACCGCTATTGCCCCCAACGTATCGATCGTCGTTGACCGAGGTGGGTTGAGGGGGATCTTGCAGGGTCTGTGCCAAGCGAACGCGAGGCCAGCATTCACGCCTCAGCAGGTCAGTCAGCCATCCTGAGCACCACCTCCAGCGCCTCTAACTGGTGCGCCTCGCGTCATAAAAGTGCATGAGTCGCCATGCGCTGAAGGGTTTTCCGTGGTGAGCGGGCTTGCCGCGCCCGCGGGCACCGCGACCTCAATGCAAGGGGCTGTCGTTTAGCTAAAGGCCCGCCCTCCCCCAACAAACCGCGTCGTGAATAAACTGGCGCGTGACTTGCTAGTAACACTTCAACCAAGCAGTCAACGCAGACTGCCCTCTCACGACAAAGGCGCCGTGTAATCCCCGTTCTCAACGGAGGGTTACAGGGCGCCTTTTTTGTTTATATGGGTTTCAGATGGCCAACCAAAGCATACGCAGTGTGTGTCCTTATTGTGGCGTGGGCTGCGGCATCATCCTGCAGGTCGAGCACAATACAGTCGTCAAGGTGATCGGCGACAAGGCCCATCCCACCAACTCCGGGCGCCTGTGCACCAAGGGCAATACCTGCGGGCAAGCCATTGCGGAGTCCGGGCGCATGGAGAATGCCTATGTACGCCAGGCACGCGCGCATGACCCCGTGCGCATCGCCATGGACACGGCCATCAGCGAAACCGCACGCCGCTTGCGCCATGTTCTCGACACCCATGGGCCAGACGCGTTGGCCTTCTACGTGTCGGGCCAGATGTCGCTGGAGTCCCAATACCTGATCAACAAATTGGCCAAGGGCTTCGTGCGCACCGCCAACATCGAGTCCAACTCACGCCTGTGCATGGCCAGTGCTGGCAGCGGCTATAAATTGTCGCTCGGCGCAGACGGCCCACCGGGCTCCTATGAAGACTTCGACCGCGCCGACGTGTTCTTTGTCATCGGCGCGAATATGGCTGACTGTCACCCCATCCTGTTTCTGCGCATGATGGACCGGGTCAAGGCCGGGGCGAAGCTGATCGTGGTCGACCCTCGGCGCAGTGCCACGGCAGACAAGGCCAACCTGTTCCTGCCAATCAAGCCCGGCACCGACTTGGCGTTGCTCAATGGCCTGCTGCACCTGCTGGTTAAAAACGGGCATACAGACCCCGACTTTATCGCCGCATTCACCGAGGGCTGGGAGGCCTTGCCCACGTTTCTCGAGGACTATTCGCCACAACGGGTCGCAGGCATCACCGGCCTTGCAGAAGCCGATATCCGCCAAGCCGCCGACTGGATCGGCCAGGCCGCCGAATGGATGAGCTGCTGGACCATGGGCCTGAACCAGAGCACCCACGGCACCTGGAACACCAACGCCCTGTGCAACCTGCACCTGGCCACCGGCGCCATCTGCCGGCCAGGCAGCGGGCCGTTTTCCCTCACCGGTCAACCCAACGCCATGGGCGGTCGCGAGATGGGCTACATGGGCCCGGGCCTGCCGGGGCAGCGCTCGGTACTGGTCGAGGCGGACCGCGCGTTTATCGAGGACCTGTGGCAGATCCCCCACGACAGCCTGCCGCGCCACCCCGGCGGCGGCACCGTGGCCATGTTCGAGCAGATGGTTGCCGGGCAGATCAAGGCCTGCTGGATCATCTGCACCAACCCGGTCGCCAGCGTGCCCAACCGGCAAACGGTCATCGACGGGCTGCAAACCGCCGACTTGGTGATCACCCAGGATGCCTTCCTCGACACCGAGACCAACCGCTACGCCGACATCCTCTTGCCCGGCGCGCTGTGGGCCGAGGCCGAAGGGGTGATGATCAACTCCGAACGCAACCTGACCCTCATGCAGAAAGCCGTCGACGCCCCCGGCGAGGCCTTGCCCGACTGGCAGATCATCGCCAGGGTCGCCTGTGAGATGGGCTTCGCCGAGGCGTTCACCTATGCATCCGCCGCCGACGTGTTCGAAGAAATCAAACGCGCCTGGAACCCCAGGACCGGCTACGACATTCGGGGGGCAAGCTACCCGCGCCTGCGTGAACAACCGCTGCAGTGGCCCTGCGCATCCGTTGCTGCTGCACCCCGCAACCCGATCCGCTACCGCCACGAGGGTACCCTCACCTTCGCCACCGAAACCGGCAAGGCCCAGTTCCTCGCCCGGCCCCATATGCCGCCGGCGGAGATGCCCGACGATGCATTCCCCTTCGTGCTCAACACCGGCCGCGTGCAGCACCAATGGCACACCCTGACCAAGACCGGCAAGGTCGCCACCCTGAACAAACTCAACCCCGGCCCGTTTGTGGAACTGCACCCCGAGGACGCCACCCGCCTGGGTATAAAAGCCAAGGACGCCGTTGAAATACGCTCCCGGCGCGGTCGCGCCGTGCTGCCCGCCGTGGTCACCGATCGCGTGCGGCCCGGCAACTGTTTTGCGCCGTTTCATTGGAACGATGTGTTTGGCGAACACCTGGCGATCAACGCTGTGACCAACGATGCCGTGGACCCGATTTCCCTGCAGCCCGAGTTCAAGTGCTGCGCCGTCGCGTTGGCCCGCGTCGAACTGATCGACCATCAGTGCCTCGACCTTCACGCCCCTGAACCTGAGGACACTGCCATGTCGCGCCTCGACGCCTTTGCCCAAATCGCCGGCATTCGCAACCTGCCACAACCGTCATTGAGTGATGACGAGCGCACCTACCTCGCCGGTTTCCTCAGTGGCCTGCAATCCAGCGCCGCACGCCAGGCCATCGGTGTGCCGGTAATGCCCGCGAATGCGCCGCTGACCGACGCGTCCCGGCTGTGGCTGAACGGCTTGCTCGGCGGGTTGTTCAGCCATACGCAAGCCGTTGCAGCGCCCTCCCCGGGCGTCACCCTGCTGTGGGCCTCGCAAACCGGCAACGCCGAAGCCCTGGCCGAACGTTTCGCCAAGCGCCTGCGCGACGCGGGTATCACGGTGGAACTGAGCGCGATGTCGGACTTCCCTGCGAGCAAGCTGGCGAACACCCAGACCCTGGCGCTGATCAGCAGCACCTTTGGTGACGGCGATCCGCCGGACAATGGCGAAGGTTTCTGGTACAGCCTCAGCACCGCCCCGACGCGCCTGGAGTCGCTGCGCTTTGCGGTACTGGCCCTGGGCGATCCGAACTATGACCAGTTCTGCAACCACGGAAAACGGCTCGACCAGCGCCTGTCGGAGCTGGGCGCAACTCGCCTGCTTGAGCGTGTCGACTGCGATACCGAATTCGAAGCCATCGCCGATGCCTGGTTGACGCGCTTTCAACACGCCCTCAACCCGGTGAAGCCCGTGGTGCTCGCCACACCCGCCACGCCTGCCGGTAAAACCAAGCTGTACGGGTCACGCCTGCTGCTCAACCGGCACCTGAATCCGCAAAGCCCCCACAAGGAAACCCGCCAGTTCGCCCTGGACCTGGGCGACTCCGGGCTGACCTACGAAGCCGGCGACGCGTTGGGCGTGCGGCCGCGCAACTGCCCCGCGTTGGTCAGCGAGTTGCTTGACCTCACCCGCCTGAGTGGCAGCACCAGCGTGAACATCGACACCTTCGGCGATGTCCCCCTGCAACAGGCACTCATCCAGCATTTCGAAATTGCCCGGCCCAGCAGCGACACCTTGGCCTTCATCGCCGAGCGCAGCGCCGACCCAGGCCTCAAGCGCCTGCTCAACCCTGAGCACAAGGCCGAATTGAATGACTGGCTGTGGGGCCGACAACTGGCGGACGTGCTGCACGAATACCCCATCGAGTGCTCGGCGGACGAGCTGCTGGGCACCCTCAAGCGCCTGCAACCGCGCCTGTATTCGATCGCTTCGAGTGCCAAGGCCTACCCGCAGGAAGTGCACCTCACCGTGGCGGCCGTGCGGTATGGCAAGCGCAAAGGCGTGTCCTCGACCTTCCTGGCCGACCGCGCCGACGACGGTGAAGTGCCGTTGTTCGTGCAGCCCTCCAAACACTTTCGCACGCCCAGTGACGGCGAGGTGCCAATGATCATGATTGGCCCCGGGACCGGCGTTGCGCCGTTCCGCGCGTTCCTGCAGGAGCGCCGCGCACTCGGTCATCAGGGGCGCAACTGGTTGTTCTTCGGCGAACAGCACGCGGCCACTGACTTCTACTATCAGGACGAACTGCAAGGCATGCAGCGCGCCGGCCTGCTCGCCCACTTGAGCCTGGCGTTCTCCCGCGACCAGCCGCAAAAGGTCTACGTGCAGGACCGCATTCGCGAACACGGCGCCGAGTTGTGGCGCTGGTTGCAGGACGGCGCGAAGCTGTACATCTGCGGCGATGCCAGCCATATGGCCAAAGACGTCGAACAAGCCCTGCGCCAAGTGGCGCAAAACCACGGCGGGCTTGGCGTGGAAGGCGCGGTTGAGTACTGGCGGCAACTGAGCGAGCAGAAGCGTTACCTGCGTGATGTATATTGATTGGATACAGAACAATGCACAGTTTGTATTGTGTACAAAAAACCTTAAAGGTTTGCTGATGCCGAGCCGAAACAGCAGTGATAGCAAATCGCCGCAACCCGAGTCAGGCGCGCGACGATTTGGCCGCCCTCTACGCTGATGGTCGTCTCGATGAAAATAAAAAATAAGCTGGTACTGGCATTTGTCTCTGTAGCGTTTATCCCGGTCAGCCTAGTGGCCGTGATTTCGGTCATGAATACGCGGACTCAGGCGGTCGATCAGTTCATTGATGGCAGCACCCGGGAAATCCGCCAGATCGATGGCAACATCCGTCAGTTCTTCGACGGCACACTGCAAAACGTCGATCAAATGGCCACCGATCCTGTATACACATCGGTGAGCACGCTGAAGAACTACCAGCCTGCCGATGCGGCCAGTCAACCGATGCCCGCAGAGGCGCAAACGGTGATCGACCGCTTCGCCCGCTTTGGCGCCACCCATCCGGCGGCGGCGATCCTGTCCATCGGTCTCGAAGACGGCACCTACGCCAAGTGGCCGGACGACCCGCAGCTGGCCAAGTACGACCCCCGCACCCGCCCCTGGTACAAAGCGGCGATGGCCAGCCCTGGCAAGACCGTGCGCACGCCCGCTTACTACTACGACAAAGACGACGTGGCGCTGGTGGGCACCGCACGGGCCTTGCTGGATAACGGCAAGCCCAAGGGCGTGTTCGTGGTCAGCGTCTCGCTGAAGAACCTGACCGAGCTGGTCAAGAGCATCAAGCTGGGCGAAAGCGGCTACGTGATGCTGATCGAAGACGGCGTGGTGCTGGTGGACCCACGCGACGCCGCCCACAGTTTCAAACCGCTCAAGGACCTCGGCGCGCCGTATGCGCAACTGGCCGACACACCTCAAGGCCCTACCGAAGTCGTGATCGATGGCGTGCGCTACATGGCCAACGTGTGGACGTCGCCCGGTCTCGGCTGGCGCTATATCGGGCTGATCGAACACCGTGAAGTCATGGCCGAAGCCACGCGCATGACCTACCTCACCGCGATCATCGTTGGCGTGCTGGTGCTGATCTTCGGGCTGATCGCGGCGGCGTTCTCCAAGGTCATCGTCAAGCCCATCGGCCAGGTCAGCACCGGCCTGCAGTCCATCGCCCAGGGCGAAGGTGACTTGCGCCACGAACTGCACGTGCAGGGCAAGGACGAAACCGCCGAACTGGCCGGCTGGTTCAACAAGTTTCTCGCGGCCATCCGCCAACTGATCCAGCATATCGGCGCGGCGTCGGCCAATCTGCAGAACGCCTCCAAGGTCAACAGTGAAGTGGCGCACAACATGAACGAGGCTGCCGGACGCCAGCGCGAGGCCGTCGAATTGGTCTCGACGGCGTTCAACGAAATGGTGGCCACCGCCAACGAAGTGGCGCGCTCATGCAGCGGTGCGGCGGAGTCCGCCGAGAACGGGCACCGTCGCGTGGCCGAGGGCAAGCAGCAGATCGAAGTCACCACCGACAACGTCAACCGCCTGGGCCGGCGTCTCACCGAGTCATCCCAGGCCATGGTCGAACTGGAGGCCGGCAGCCGCAGCATCAACCAGATCCTTGGAACCATCCGCGCGATTGCCGAACAGACCAACCTCTTGGCGCTCAACGCCGCCATCGAAGCCGCCCGTGCCGGTGACCAGGGCCGTGGCTTTGCCGTCGTGGCCGATGAAGTGCGCGCCCTGGCCAAACGCACGTCCGACTCCACTGGCGAGATCGAGCAACTGCTCGGCACCCTGGAAAACAAGACCCAGGAAGTCACGCAAAAGATGGGCAGTTGCCTGGACCTGTCGCGGGCCAGTGTGTCCTCTATCGAAAGCGCGCGGGACAGTTTTGAAGGCATCCAGCTGTCGGTGAACGAGATCCGCGACCAGAACCTGCAGATCTCCGCCGCTGCCGAAGAACAACACAGCGTGGCCGAAGAGATCAACCGGCATATCCAGCAGATCTACGACGAAGCACGGCTGGTGGAGAGCCTCGCCAACTCGGCGCAGGACGATTCGGGGCGGCTGTCGGATTTGTCGGATGAGCTCAATGGCTTGGTGGGTAGGTTCAAGTCCTGAGGAACGGCTGCGTCTACGGACGCAATTTGAGCCAAGGCGAAGCTCAACTGTGGGAGCTGTGTTGATGGCGGGATTTGAGTTGTGCCTGCGGACACAATTTGAGCCATGGCGAAGCTCAACTGTGGGAGCTGTCGAGCCCGAGCGAGGCTGCGAAGGCGGCGGCACTGCTGATATTTTCACCGCCTGACACTCCGCTATCGCAGCCTCGCTAAAGCTCGACAGCTCCCACAGGGGATCTATGTTGATGGTGGGATTTGAGTTGTGCCTGCGGACGCAATTTAAGCCATGGCGAAGCTCAACTGTGGGAGCTGTGTTGATCGCGGGATTTCGGCCGCGTCTGTGAGTGCCGAAGATCGTGTGTGAAAGCTGCTGTCTATGTTCCCTGCGAAATCATCCAGCCCAGGAAAGCGCTAAGTCGAGCTGAGAATTTTTCGCTGTCGGCACTCGGGTTTCGGGCTTCAAACAGGAAGAATGCCACCTGAGTCACCCTCGTCGGATACCTCTGCACGAACAATGCAACATGCTCTTCAAGTGTCTGCGGCCACGCCAACGCGTTTTCCCCGCACAGTACCTGGGTGGCTCTGATCAGCTTGCGTGACGCTTCGCGCTGCAGGCGCAGTCGCTCTTGGTCGTCTCCGGCACCGGCGATGCGCGTCAGGTAGGTGGTGAGTACCGTTTCAAAGTCACCATTCACGGCCAAGGCAATGTCCAGGGACGGCCGGAAGCGCTCGAAGTCCAATGCCAGATCATTACCCCAGAGGCATCGACAATGGTGCTTGAGCCAGGACCCCCAGCTGTTTGTGTTTTCGGCAGCCAGTACCTGTGCACGGCTGCCGATATCGAAATCGACTTTGGTGACTTGCGCATACCGCCGCTCCAACTCACACCGGACTACCTCCAGCCGCTCCCGTATCTGCAAGGTCGGCGCCTCGCGTAACACCAGCGTGAGGTCAAGGTCGCAGACACCAGGGATGGCATCGCCGCGCGCGACACTGCCATACAGGTAGATGCCGTCTACGCCCAGTTCCGGTTGCGAGAGCAAGGTGCAGGCGTCCTCGAGCAACGGCTGAAACTCAACCTGCACGGTACGATCAGGCACAGTAAGGATAAAACCGTCGGCGTCGACGCCTTTGGCGGTGGGCGCACTCACGGGCGATGGACCTCGATCACTAGCCCCTCGTCCTCGCTCGGCACACAAAAGTGACGGGTAATCAGGTCAAACTCGGCATCCGTCGCTGCGAAATCGTGCCCGCCGCGTGCATTACGCGCATGCAGCCGCGCGCGGCAGGTGTCGTCGTCCAGCGCCAGGTAATGCAGCCGGTGCTGCACCCCGGCTGCATGCGCCAGCCCCAGTAGCCATTCGCGATTGGCCAGGGTATTGGCCGGAAAATCCAGCACGACGTTGACACCTGATTCCAGCAAGCCCACTACCAGCGGCCCGACCACCCCGCGGATGCGTTGCGCACAGCGCAGATAATCCGTCACCGACAGCATGTCGCCGGGATACAGCTGTGCGAGCCAGTGGTCTTCGCTCAACAGCATCGCCGCGTACTCATGGCTCAGCTGCTTGGCGAGCGTAGATTTGCCCGAGGCGATCTTGCCGCACAGCAAATGCAGGGTCGGCATGGGTGAAGGCTCCTTCTTCTAGGTTGAACGTCGCTGGCAATGCCCATAAACCACCAACGCCGGGCATCTGGCGGCGGGTCATGCAACGGCCGGGTGATCGACATCGGTGGGGATTATAGGCCCCCAACTGGGCAACACTGCCAGGGATTCACGCTGGAAAATAAGTTGAATCCTGCTTTTCGGTGGCAGTCATCTATAAGGACAACAGCGAGACGACAACGCAACGGAGGTGCTTATGAACCTTGCAATGACACTCTTCAGCCTGTTTGCCGGATGGATGGCGATCGTGATTTCGATGATGTGGGGCGTGCTGCGGGTACTGCGCTGGCACCATGATTAGTACGCCGGATGGACGCTACTTCGTGGTCAAGGGCCAACTCTGGCGCTGCACCAACCCGGCGCTGGACGAAGATACCCGCCAGCGTCTGGTGCATGAATTGATGGACGCGCGCCGTGCGGTCAAGGCAGCCAAGGCCTCGGGTGACCCGCAACAGTTAAGTGCGGCGCGACACCAGGTGCAGAGTGCCAAAGTCGCCCTCGGCGAACGCGGCCCCGTGTGGTGGAACGACGGCAGCGCGGACTTCAATCGCTATCAGGTTGCCAATACGCCGTATGCGGCGTGGTTTGAAAACATCTCGACATGAAACCCCAGTGAACTTTCTCGCAAACGCCGCGCTCCTTTCCTATGCAACGCACCCGCGCCCCTGAATCCAGGAGCACTGTTCGATAAGGAGCCGCCACCCCCATGACTACCCTCCCCACCTACTACGCGACAAGACCAGGCCCGCTGCACGCGATCTTGCTTGCCGGTAGCGTACCGTTGTTCCTGGGCGCCTTGCTCAGCGACGTTGCCTATGGCCAGACGTACCAGATCCAATGGGCCAACTTCGCTTCCTGGCTGATTGCCGGCGCGTTGGTGTTCAGTGGATTCGCACTGTTGTTCGCGTTGGTCAATCTGCTTCGCGCGCAGCGTAAATCCGGACGACCTGCCGTTTACTTCCTGTTGCTACTGGCTGCCTGGGTACTGGGCCTGGTCAATGCGTTCCAACATGCCAAGGACGCGTACGCGATGATGCCCGCGGGCTTGGTGCTGTCTGTGATCGTCACATTACTGGCGGTGGTGGCCACGTGGATCGGCCTGACTGATTTGCGCTCGAGAGGTGCCAAATGAAAACGTCCAGCACACTGACCCTGTTGAGCGCCGCCTTGTTGCTGAGCGCCTGTGGCGGCGAAGGCGACAAGACCCAGGCCCGTGGCCCCGACCCCAAGCTGCCGGAACAGCAAAGCAGCCTGTTGCCGAGCATGAAGATTGCCGAGCCTGTGCCATGGGGCGAGCAGAAACCCACGGTCCCGGAAGGCTATAGCGTCACCGCCATCGCCACCGACCTCGCGATTCCGCGCCAGACGCTGGTATTGCCCAACGGCGACATCCTCGTCGCTGAAGGCCGTGGTGGCAGTGCAGCCAAGCTCAAGCCCAAGGATGTGATCGCCAGCCTGATCAAGGCCGAGGGCAACACCAAGGTCAAGGGCGGCAACCGCCTGACCTTGCTGCGCGATGCCGATGGGGATGGCACCTACGAACTCAAGACCGTATTCGCCGACAACCTCAATGCACCCTACGGCCTGGCGTTCGCCAACGGTAAGCTCTACGTGGCCAACCAGGACGCACTGGTGAGCTTCGACTACGCCGACGGCCAGACCAAGGCCAGCGGCCCGCCCAGTAAAGTCACTGACTTGCCGGCGCAGATCAACCATCACTGGACCAAATCCCTGGCCGTGAGCGCCGACGGAACCCAGCTTTACGTGGGGATCGGCTCCAACAGCAACGTCACCGAGCGCGGCATGGAAGTGGAGATCGACCGCGCGATGGTCTGGCAGATCGACGCCGCGACCGGCGCGCACAAACCGTACGCTACCGGCCTGCGCAACCCGACGGCGCTGACCATCCAGCCGGACTCCGGGCAACTGTGGACCGTGGTCAACGAACGCGACGAACTCGGCCCGGACCTGGTCCCGGACTACCTCACCTCCGTGCGTGAAGGCGCCTTCTACGGTTGGCCCTACAGCTATTGGGGCCAGAACGTCGACCCGCGCGCACAGCCGCAGAACCCCGCCAAAGTCGCCGCCGCCATCAAGCCGGACTACAGCCTTGGCTCACATGTGGCGGCACTGGGCGTGGACTTTTCCATCCCGCAAATGGGTGAGAAGTTCGCCGATGGCGTATTCGTCGGCGAGCACGGCAGTTGGAACCGCGATAATCCGGTGGGCTACAAGGTGATCTTCGTGCCCTTCAGCAATGGCAAGCCGTCCGGTGAGCCCATCGACTTTGCCACCGGCTTTCGCGGTGATGACGGCAAGACCCGAGGCCGGCCAGTGGGGGTGACGGTGGACCCGAAAGGCGCGCTGATCATCGCCGATGACCTGGCCAATACCGTGTGGCGGGTGACGCGAAACCGCTAAGCAAACTGTTTGACATGGTTGCCTGAAGCAACAATATAATTGCCTCAGGCAACCATTCGAGCATTCCAGTATGTCCACTCCCCTGCTTGTCGAACGCGCCGGCGTCGTGCGCGGCTTCAACCGCTTCTATACCCATCAGATCGGCGTGCTGCAGGAACACCTGCTGCAGAGCGATTATTCGCTCACTGAAATCCGCGTGATGTACGAGTTGTCTACCCGAGGCGATCTCACCAGCGCTGACCTGTGCCAGATGCTCGGCCTGGACGCGGGTTACCTGAGCCGGCTGACCAGTGGCTTCGAAAAGAAAGGCCTGATCCAGAAAGTCCGTTGCGTTACCGATGCGCGCGCGGTGCAACTGCACCTCACCGACCTCGGCCGCGCGGTGCTGGCGCCATTGGAGCAGCAAACCCAGGACGAAGTCATCGCCCTGCTCGACAGCCTGCCGGAAACCCAGCAGCAGCAACTCACCGCTGCCATGAAGCACATCCAGGCCTTGCTGGGAGGTACCGCGCCCAGCTATCTGCTGCGCGATCCCCAGCCGGGCGACATGGGCCTGGTGGTGCAGCAACAGGCCGCGCTGTATGCCCGGGAGTACGGCTGGAATTGGGAGTTCGAAGCGTTGGTGGCGGAAATTGTCGCCAAGTATCTGCGCGAATTCGAGCCGGCATCCGAGCGTTGCTGGATCGCGGAAAAGGACGGTGAGGTGGTCGGCTCGGTGTTTGTGATTCGCCATGATGACACCACGGCCAAGCTGCGCATGCTCTACGTGGATGCCAGCGCTCGCGGCATGGGCATCGGCCAACGGCTGGTGGATGAGTGCGTGCGCTTTGCCCAGCAGGTCGGCTACACACGCATGCTGCTGTGGACGGTGGATATTCTCACCGAGGCGCGCAAGCTCTATCAGAAGGCCGGGTTCGAATTGGTAGAGGAAGAACCGATGATCAGCTTCGGTAAATCCCTGGTCAGCCAGACCTGGGCCCGCGCGCTGTGAAGCCGTCCCGCGCTATGACAGCGCGGGACGTCGAGCCTTACAGGTCAGTGATTTCCTTGTGACGCGGTACCAGTGCCTTCATCACGCTCCAGGCGACCAGGTAGGCCAGCGCACAGATCGCGAACATGATCATGTAACCGGTATGGATGTCACCGACCGACTTGTAGTAGTCGAACACCCAACCACCGATCTTGGTCATCACCACGCCACCCAGGCCGCCGGCCATGCCGCCGATCCCGACCACCGAGGCCACGGTCTTCTGCGGGAACATGTCCGATACCGTGGTGAAGATGTTGCACGACCAGGCCTGGTGCGCGGAGGCGCCCACACCGATCAGCAAAACCGGCACCCAGAAGCTGATGTAGCCAAACGGTTGTGCGAGCAATACCACCAGCGGAAACAACGCGATCACCAACATGGCTTTCATGCGGCCATCGTAGGGTGCATCGCCGCGCGCCATGAAGTAGCTGGGGAACCAGCCGCCACCGATACTGCCCACCATGGTCATGCTGTACAGCACCGCCAGCGGCATCACGATATCGGCGCCTTTCATGCCGTACTGCGCCGACAGGTACGTAGGCAGCCAGAACAGGAAAAACCACCACACACCGTCGGTCATGAACTTGCCGAAGGCAAAGGCCCAGGTCTGGCGATAAGTGAGCAATTTGAACCACGAGACTTTCTTCTCCACGGCGCCGGCCGGTGCCGGTGTGAAGGGCTGCACGGTCTGGTCGCTGCGGATGTACGCCAGCTCGGCGGGCGACAGGCGCTTTTGCTCATCCGGCTTCTGGTAGAGCGCGATCCACACCGCGACCCACACAAAACCCAATGCGCCAATCACGATAAACGCCGCTTCCCAGCCCCAGAGCCCCGCGATCAGCGGCACGCAGATTGGCGCCAGGATCGCACCCACGTTGGCGCCGGAGTTGAAAATACCGGTGGCCAGGGAGCGTTCCTTCTTGGGGAAGTACTCGGCGGTGGCCTTGATCGCAATCGGAAAGTTACCCGCCTCGCCAATCGCCAGCACCGCACGGGATAACATGAAACCGGCAATCGATACCGGAATCACCGCCAGGCCGATTGCGCCGCTGATGGCCGCAATGCCCTCGCCCATCGGCACCGAGAAGGCGTGCATGATGGCGCCCGTGGACCAGATCCCGATCGCCACGACATAGGCAGCCTTGGTGCCGATTTTGTCGACAAAGCGCCCGGCGAAGAGCATGGAGATCGCGTAGACAAACTGAAACACCGCGGCAATGTTGGCGTAATCGGTGTTGCTCCAGCCAAATTGCGTGGACAGCTGAGGCGCCAGCAGGCTGAGCACCTGGCGGTCGAGGTAGTTGACGGTAGTGGCGAAGAACAGCATCGCGCAGATGGTCCAGCGATAGTTGCCTACCGCCTGGCCAACGCGCTGGGCGTTGATGGGCTCGTTCAAGTTCATGGCATCACTTTTTATTTTTGTTAGGTAGGACATACGTAACGTCATATGTCGTCGTACAACTGCCACTTTTATATCGGGACGCCTACACGCTGTCAATCTGAAAGATTGCCGCTTATCGAGCGATTTCGCGTGTATGTGAAACGTCAGCCAATGCCAGTTGTAGGATGACAAATGCGTAATACCAGGCTCGGTGCTTGGCCAGGCACGTCATCGAGCAAGCCGAAAGGCTGCATGCCGATCTTTTCCAGCACCCGGATCGATGCCGCATGGTCCGGCCGCACCAGCCCAAACACGGCAGGCAAACCGAGTGTTTCGAATGCCAACGCCAAGGCATCGCGGCCCACTTCGGTGGCATAGCCCTGCCCCCAGGCTTCTACCGCAAAACGGTAACCCAGGTTGATTCGCCGTTCGGTCAGGTAGTTCAGAGGCGCGATCCCGCCAAAGCCGATGAGGTGCTCCGGCGCTTCACGATGGGCAATTGCCCACCATCCATACCCCTGGGTGGCCCACTGTTCGAGCCAGTGGTCCAGCAGGTGCTGCGCAATCTGAAGGCTGGCCAACGGGCCGGCAGGGTTGAACAAATTCGTCTGCGGGTCACCGAAGATCGCGAACAATCGCTGCACGTCGCTGGGATGTGGTTGGCGGTAGATGAGGCGCGACGGGGCATCGGGCATTCAGATAACTCCTTTATAGGCGTACAAAGTTCAATCCATCTGCAAAAAAACGCAAATAGTGGTGAATTATTTCATGTCCGCTTGTATCTGAACTGACAGAGCGGTGCCATCGCTGCGATGGCACCCCCCCTGTTCTGCTTTAGAGTACCCCGCATGAAATTACGTAAGAAAAGCGTCAAGCCCATCGGATTGAAAGACATCACCATCGTCGACGACACCAAGGTGCGCAAGGCGATCACCGCCGCCGCACTGGGTAACGCCATGGAATGGTTCGACTTTGGCGTCTACGGTTTTGTCGCCTATGTGCTCGGCAAAGTATTCTTCCCCGACGCCTCGCCCAGCGTACAAATGATCGCCGCACTGGGCACCTTCTCCGTGCCCTTCCTGATCCGTCCCCTGGGTGGATTGTTCTTCGGGGCTCTGGGCGATAAATACGGACGACAGAAAGTCCTCGCCGCGACCATCGTGATCATGTCCCTGAGCACGTTCGCCATTGGCCTGATCCCCTCCTACGCCTCCATTGGTATCTGGGCGCCGATCCTGCTGTTGCTGTGCAAAATGGCCCAGGGCTTTTCGGTCGGTGGCGAATACACCGGCGCTTCGATCTTCGTGGCCGAATACGCCCCGGACCGCAAGCGCGGCTTCCTCGGCAGCTGGCTCGACTTCGGTTCGATCGCAGGCTTCGTGCTCGGCGCCGGCGTGGTGGTGTTGATTTCCAGCGTGCTGGGCGATGCACAGTTTGAAGAGTGGGGCTGGCGCCTGCCGTTCTTCCTCGCCCTGCCACTGGGCATCATCGGCCTGTACCTGCGTCACGCCCTGGAAGAAACCCCTGCGTTCCAGCAGCACATGGACAAACTTGAGCAAGGCGACCGCCAAGGCCTGACCCACGGCCCCAAAGTTTCCTTCAAAGAGGTTGCGACCAAGCACTGGCGTAGCCTGCTGACCTGCATCGGGATCGTCGCGGCCACCAACGTGACGTACTACATGCTGCTCACCTACATGCCCAGCTACCTGTCGCACAACCTGCACTACAAAGAAAACAGCGGCGTGCTGATCATCATCGCGATCATGGTCGGCATGCTGTTCGTGCAGCCGTTCATTGGTTTTGTCAGCGACAAGATCGGCCGCAAGCCCTTCATCATCGCCGGCAGTATCGGCCTGCTGTTCCTTTCAATCCCGGCGTTCATGCTGATCACCAGCGGGAAAATCGGGCTGATCTTCGCCGGCTTGTTGATCCTGGCGGTGATCCTGAACTTCTTCATCGGCGTGATGGCCTCGACGCTGCCCGCGATGTTCCCCACTCACCTGCGCTACAGCGCGCTGGCCAGTGCGTTCAACGTCTCGGTGCTGATCGCCGGCCTCACCCCAACCGCCGTCGCCTGGCTGGTGGAAAGCACCAACGACCTGTTCATGCCCGCCTACTACCTGATGGTGTTTGCCGTGGTCGGCCTGGTCACCGGCCTGACCATGAAGGAAACCGCCAACAAGCCGTTGCGCGGCGCAGCACCGGCGGCTTCGGACATGGAGGAAGCCAAGGAATTGCTGCAGGAGCATCACGACAATATCGAGCAGAAGATTGAAGACATCGATGCCGAAATTGCCGAGTTGGAAGCCAAGCGCAAGAACCTTGTCGAGCAGCATCCGCGCATCAACTAAAGCCAAAACGTGTGGGGTGGCCAGGGCCACCCCGCTATTGGAGTGTCCCCATGGTTCCAAGCGTTACCGCACCACAGTCCCTGCTCAGCGCCGATGAGCGCGCCGCCATCGCCGAGATAGAAGCCACCACCAGCATCCTGCAACTGGTCACCCGCCTGACCGGCATGCGCTTTGCCGGCATCGCCAAATTCACTGACCTGGAGTGGGTGGTCTGCTCCGTGCACGACACCAGCGAAATGGGCATTCATGTCGACGACGTGCTCGACCTTGAAACCACCCTGTGCAGCGAATTCTGTGTCAACCCGCAAACCTTGTTCATCCCCCAGATCAGCCAGAACGGACGCTTTGCCGCACGCCCGGTGGTCAAGCAGTACGCCATCGAGAGCTACGCCGGCGCACCGATCTTCCTGCCCGATGGCCGCCTGTTCGGCGCTCTGTGTGCCCTCGACTCGCGGGCGATGCTGTTCGACGACCCCAATTTGCCGGAAACCCTGAGCCTGTTTGCGCGGCTGATCGGCTGTATCTTCTTCGCTAACCTGACGACGACGGACACGTGACGTCTGCCTTGCCCCGCAACGCGGCAATATCGCGCTTGGGCGGCACACCGAACAATCGACCGTACTCGCGGCTGAACTGTGATGGGCTTTCATAGCCCACTTTGAACGCAGCACTGGACACGTCCTGGTGCTCGTTCAACATCAAGCGCCGCGCCTCGTTCAGGCGCAGCCACTTCTGATACTGCAACGGGCTCATCGCCGTCAGTTGGCGAAAGTGATGGTGGAACGTTGCCGCACTCATTTGCACGCGCGCGGCCAACTCATCCACTCGAAGCGCCGCGTTGTAGTTGAGCTTGAGCCAATCGATTGCCTTGGCGATCCGATACCCCTGCCCGTCGACGGAGCAGATCTGGCGCAACCGACCAGCCTGGTCGCTTTTGAGTAGGCGGTAGTGGATCTCGCGCTGGATCAACGGCGCAAGCACTGGGATCGCTTCGGGCTCATCCAGCAGTGCCACCAGACGCGCGAAAGACGCCAGCATCCCGTCGGTCACCGTGCCGATGCCCACCCCTTTCAGCACCGGCCGTTCCCGCGTTGGCGGTAACTCACTCTGGGCGATCAACTCGGCCAACATGCGCAAGTCCAGCTTGAAGGTGAGCCCCAGGCATGGCCTACCAGGGCTGGCGGACAGCACCTCGGAGTTGGCGGGAATGTCCAGCGAGGTCACCAGGAAGCGGGAGGTGTCGTACGGGTATCCCTCACCGCCGACCCACAGCTGTTTTTCACCTTGGGCGACCAGCACGATGCACGGCTCGACCATGCACACCACCGGTGTTGCGGGCTGCTCGCGCCGATAGAAACCCAGGCCGGGAATGGGCATGGGGTAGTCGCCGGGCGCCTGCACCCGCGAACCGATAGCCTGGACCAGCGCGTCCAGGGGCGTTTGATTGATCGTCATGACGGGCTCGTTCCTCTCGTCATTGGACTTTACCGGACCGTTCCATGGGTGTCCTCGGCCAACCGCGAGACTCAGAGGATCAGGCAAGTAATCCAGTCAAACGCACTACAGAACCCTGCCCTGCCCCGGGAAAATGGACGGACCGACCTTCTCAAGGATCATCCAATGAAAAGCCTCTTGCTCGCTCTGGGTTTGCTGGTGACTTCTTTTTCTTCACTGGGAGCCGATATGTCCAACGGTGCAAACAACTTCTACACAAGCGACAAGGTAACCGTCGAAAAGGTCACCTTCAACAACCAGTACGGCATGGCCGTCGCGGGCAATCTGTTCGTGCCCGGGCACCTGGCGCCCGCCTCCAGAAATGCCGCAATCATCGTCGGTCACCCAATGGGTGCGGTCAAAGAACAGAGCGCCAACCTCTACGCCACCAAAATGGCCGAACAGGGTTTTGTGACCTTGTCCCTCGACCTGCCGTTCTGGGGCGAAAGCGCAGGCTCGCCACGCAATGCGGTGTTGCCTGACCTTTACAGCGAAGCGTTCAGCGCAGCGGTTGATTACCTCGGCACGCGCCCCATCGTCGACCGCGAGCGCATTGGTGTGATCGGCATTTGCGGCAGCGGCAGCTTCGCCATTGCCGCGGCGAAGATCGACCCACGCCTCAAGGCCATCGCCACGGTGAGCATGTACGACATGGGCGCCGCCAACCGCAACGGCCTCAAGCACGGCGTGACCCTGGCGCAGCGCCAAAAGGTACTGCTGCAAGCCGCCAACCAGCGCTATGTGGAATTCCAGGGTGGCACTACCGTCTACACCGGCGGCACGCCCCACACGCTGACCGGCGATGCGGTGGGCGATGAGTTCTACGATTTCTATCGCACCCCTCGTGGTCAGTTCACCCCAGCCGGCGCCTCGCCGCACACCACGACCCGGCCGACGCTGACCAGCAACGTGAAGTTCATGAACTTCTACCCGCTCAACGACATCGAGACCCTTTCCCCGCGCCCACTCTTGCTGATTGCCGGCGCCAACGCCCATTCACTTGAGTTCAGCGAGGATGCCTACCGGCGCGCTGCCGAGCCAAAGCAATTGGCGATCATCCCCAACGCCGGCCATGTAGACCTGTACGACCGGGTCGACCTGATCCCGTTCGACACGCTTGCTGGCTTTTTCAGGCGCTACTTGAAGTGACGGTCACTGCGCCAAGACACTGGGGCGCCGTACTCGCCATGTCGCTGGCGGCATTTGCCCTGGTGGCTTCCGAATTCATGCCGGTAAGCCTGCTGACGCCCCTCGCGGTCGACTTGCATATCACCGAGGGGCAGGCCGGCCAGGGAATTTCGGTGTCAGGGCTGTTTGCCTTGCTCACCAGCCTGGTGGTCGCAGCCATCGCGGCGCGGGTGGATCGCAAGCGCCTGCTGCTGTCCTTGACCCTGCTGATGATCGTTTCCGGCACGGTGGTGGCGTTCGCGCCGAATTACCAGGTGTTCATGCTGGGCCGCGCGTTGATCGGCGTGGCCATCGGCGGCTTCTGGTCGCTCTCAGCCGCCACCGCCATGCGCCTGGTACCCGAGCCCCAGGTGCCGCGGGCATTGGCGATCGTCAATGGCGGCAACGCATTGGCAACGGTTATCGCGGCACCGCTGGGCAGCTTCGTCGGCGGCCTGATTGGCTGGCGCGGGGCGTTCTTCTGCGTCGTGCCTGTCGCGGTGCTGGCGTTGGCCTGGTTGATGGTCAGCCTGCCGTCGATCAGCGCACAGGGGGCCGCCAAAAACGGAGGCCTGTTGCGGTTGATGAAGCGCACGCCGGTGGCCTTGGGCATGCTGGCCGTGAGCGCGTTTTTCATGGGCCAATTCATGCTGTTCACTTACCTGCGACCGTTTCTGGAGACTGTCACTCAGGTCAGTGTTTCTCGGCTGTCGCTGATATTGCTGGTGCTGGGCGTAGCCGGTCTCGCGGGCACGTTCCTGATTGAGCGTTTCCTGAAAAAAGGCCTGTTCCTGACGCTGGTCATTATCCCGTTGCTGATGGCGGGGATTGCGCTGGCACTGGTCAGGATGGGCAACTCGACAGTGCTGACCACACTGTTGCTGGGGCTCTGGGGCCTGGTCGCCACCGCCGCGCCGGTGTGTTGGTGGACCTGGCTGTCAAAAACCCTGCCCGACCATGCCGAGGCAGGCGGTGGGTTGATGGTCGCGATCATCCAACTGGCGATAGCGTCGGGGGCGATTCTTGGCGGCCAGGTGTTTGACATGAGCGGGTATGAGGCAACATTCGAGTTGAGTGCCGCGGTACTGGTTGTCGCTGCCGCATTGGCATGGCTCGCAGCACGCGCCAGCGGTTACCGGGGCCTGTCGATGCTCGGCACGCCGCGGGCACCGGGATGCAGCCGGTAATGAACGGCGTGTACCGCGCGGGCAAGGACAGCACAGCCGGTGCGGGCCCTACCGAAAAAAATGGCTCGGTGTCTTGCCAAACTGTTTCTTGAACATGCTGGTAAACGCACTCGGGCTCTCATAGCCCAGTTCCAGGGCGATATCGATCACTTTCTCGCCCACCGCAATGCGCTCCAACGCCAGCAGCAACCGCGCTTGCTGGCGCCATTGGCCGAAGGTCATGCCGGTTTCCTTGCGGAACAGGCGCTGGATGGTTTTCTGGTCGAGGTTCAGGCGCTCGCTCCAATGCGCCACGGTGGAGGCGTCGCTCGGGTCCTCCTGGAGCGCCAGGCTGATGCGCTGCAGACGCGGGTCGGCGGGCTGGGGCAACGACAGCGGCAACGCCGGCAGGATGGCGAGCTCGTCGAGGATCAGGTGCATGATCCGCGCATCCCGCGAGTCCTCGGCATACGGGGGTTTCAAGCTCACTGACGCTTTGATCAGCTCGCTCAGCAACGGTGAGATGCTGACAGTCTTCGGCTCGCCGGGCATGTTCGGGAAGCGATCCGGGCGTACAAATACACTGCGCATTTTCAGGGTGCCGACACAGCGCAGGGAATGCACGTGCCCGCTGGGCATCCAGATCCCACGGTTGGGCGGCACGGTCCATTGGTTCAGCGCCGAGTACACCACCATCACACCTTCGATGGCGTAGAGCAGTTGATGTTTCTCATGGCTGTGCTCGGGGATCACCCAGTTTTCCGGGTAATCCGTGGCTGAGCTGATTACGGCCCAGGCGCCTTCATTGATTTCCTGGAGAAATTCATTCAGTGGTTTGATCATTTCGCCCTTTTTGCGATGGTTGTCGCCCGAATTACGCGAGACAGGCATTCTTGACGAATCTAGCATGAACGCCGAATCATTTTGTAATGGATGACGACCTTACGAAGTCGCCGCCTTTGATTAGCTGCCTTGTATGGAATGCCTGCATGTCGACCCTCACTGCGTCACCCGCCGCTGCAACCACGACACCCCAAGCCAGCCCCTTGGTCATGCGCATCCTCGGCGCCTGCGCGCTGGCGCATTTGATCAATGACCTGATCCAGGCCGTGCTGCCGTCGATCTACCCGATGCTCAAGGCCAACTACGGTTTGTCGTTTACCCAGGTGGGCCTGATCACCCTGACCTTCCAATTGACCGCCTCGCTGCTACAACCCTGGATCGGCTACCACACTGACCGCCATCCCAAGCCCTGGCTGCTGCCGGCGGGCATGGTGTGCACCCTGGTCGGCATCCTGATGCTGGCGTTTGTCGGCACCTTCCCGGCGATCCTGCTGGCGGCAGGCCTGGTGGGCGTCGGCTCGTCGACCTTCCACCCGGAAACCTCGCGCGTTGCGCGCCTGGCCTCTGGCGGCCGCTACGGCCTGGCGCAATCAACCTTCCAGGTCGGCGGCAACACCGGCAGTGCCCTGGGCCCGTTGCTGGCAGCGGCGATCATCATTCCCTATGGCCAGGGCCATATTGCCTGGTTCGGGCTGTTTGCCGTGTTCGCGATCCTGGTGCTGTACGGGTTGAGTCGCTGGTACCGCCACCACCTCAACCTGTTCAAACTCAAGCAAGGCGGCAAAGCCACCCACGGCCTGTCCAAGGGCCGCGTGACGTTTGCCCTGGTAGTGCTGGCCGTGCTGGTGTTCTCCAAATACTGGTACATGACCAGCCTGACCAGCTACTTCACGTTCTACCTGATCGAGAAATTCCAACTGTCGGTCTCCAGCTCCCAGATGTACCTGTTCCTGTTCCTGGGGGCGGTGGCTGTCGGCACTTTCGCGGGCGGCCCGATCGGTGACAAGATCGGGCGCAAGAAGGTCATCTGGTTCTCCATCCTCGGTGCCGCACCGTTCACCTTGGCGCTGCCCTACGTCGACCTGTTCTGGACGGCGGTACTGAGTGTGGTGATCGGGTTCATTATCGCGTCGGCCTTCTCGGCCATCGTGGTGTACGCCCAGGAACTGGTGCCCGGCAACGTAGGCATGATCGCCGGGATCTTCTTCGGCCTGATGTTCGGCTTCAGCGGGATTGGCGCGGCGCTGCTCGGTTTGCTCGCCGACACCCACGGTATCGAGTACGTGTACACACTCTGCTCGTTCCTGCCGTTGGTGGGGATCCTCACGGTATTGCTGCCCTCGACCAAGGGCGCCTGACCTGCCGATCATCGCCTGGCCGTGTGCCATCACGATGAATGTTCTGAAAAACCTGCGTGTGCGCTTACAATCCCGGTTCTAAACGCACACCAGGCAGACCCGGCAAGAAATGACGCTCGACCCTCCTACGATTTTGGCACTCACCGTTGCCCTGGCAGCCGCTGCCGCCCTGTACCTGGCCGTTGAATGGCGCAGCGTGCGTGAACCTTCGCTGCTGTACTGGAGCGCCGGCTTCGCCACTATCACCGTCGGCTCCACCCTCGCGCTGCTGCGCCTCAATGGCTTCCTGATGATCGGCATCTGGTTCGCCAATGGTTTGCTGGTGACTGCGCACTTTCTGTTTTTGCTCGGCGTGGCGCGGTTCACCCAGGTGCGCTTGTCGCCGCTGTGGCTGCTGATGCTGGTGGTGTGGCTCGGCATGCTCATGCTGCCGGCCGATCTGCCGTGGTCCAAAGCCATGCTGGGCGTGCAGTCGCTGTTGGTGGCACTGCCGACCCTGCGTGCCAGTTTCCTGCTGCGCCCCCACGGCAAATCCTTGAGCATCGGCGCGGTGCAGTTGCGCTATGTGCTGTTGATCCATGGCGGGTTCTATGTGGCCAAGGCGCTGTCGGTGCTGATCCCCGGCACGCTGATCGACCTCGCCGCGTTCAAGGGCGAGATCATCCAGGTGTCCTTGGTGGAAGGCGCCATGGCGATCATGCTGATTGCACTGTCGATGACCGGCTCCGAACGCTATCGCCGCGAACAGCAGATCGCCCGCCTCGCCGCCCGCGACCCACTGACCGCCCTCTACAACCGCCGCGCCCTCGACCTGCGCGCACCGCGCCTGCTGGCCCAAGTGTCACCGGCGCAACCGGGTGCGCTGCTGCTGATCGACATCGACAACTTCAAATCGGTCAACGACCTCCACGGCCATACCGCTGGCGATCGCTTGCTGATCGCCTTGAGCGAAATGATTCGCGGTGTGGTGCCCCAGGGCGCGCTCGCAGCACGCCTGGGCGGGGATGAATTCGTGATCCTGCTGAGCCCGGCGTCCACCGAACAGATCGTCGAGCTGGGCAGCAACCTGCGCGACCAGTTTCACCAACTGGCCTCGCAGACCTTCAACACGCCGGCGCCGGTGACCCTGAGCATCGGCGCCAACCTGTTTGACCAACCGCCGCCGAGCCTGGCGGCCTTGATTGAGCAAGGCGATAGCACACTGTATGAATCCAAGCGGGGTGGGCGCGACAGCATTCGCCTTGTCGACCGCACCGGCGCCAGCGCCTACAGCTAAAGGCCGAGACCGACCGCGCGCGGGTGAGCGGCGTCCGCCTGGCCCGAACAAGCACGCCTTGCTCGCCCGCGTCCTCCGATGGGTAAACGCCCGCGCTCGCATCCAAAAAAACCTGATAACACAAAGTCGCAAACATCTTCCGGCACAGCCGCAGCACGCACAGCGCGTAGACCTGCAGCAGCTCACTCATCCCGGCCTCCATTCACCACCAGATAAAGCAACGGCCCGACCGACACGAACACCGCCGTCAGTAAAAAGTACGGCAGCACCGAAGCCGCGGACCGCCCTCGCCGTCGGGTATCCCGGTACATCCACACGCACCCGAGCACTGCCATCAGATACAGGTCGATCACCACTTGCGCGGTGTCCGGCCGTGACATCAGTTCGCGTCCAAAGGCCAGCAGCGACTGCTCGGCGGTGAGCATCGTGGCCAGGGTGTACAGCGAGAACCCCAGCAAACCAGCCAGGGCAACATAACGTCTTCTCATGATCGCGTCCTTGAAGTGATGAACGCCCACGTTAGTGATAAGGTTCGGCCCCTCGCAATGACCTCGGAGGTCATGATCCCGCCATGGACCACCCTGCTACCGCCGGCGAACAACTGCGCCAACTGCGCAAGCACGCCAAGCTGAGCCAACTCGACCTGGCGTTGATGACCAACGTCTCCCAGCGCCATCTCAGTTGCATCGAAACCGGGCGCGCCAAGCCGAGCCCAGGCACTTTGCACACGCTGCTCACCGCGCTGGAGGCACCGCTCGAACAGTGCAACCGCGTGTTCCTCGCCGCCGGATTTGCCCCGCGCTACACCGCCACCCCGCTTGCCTCACCGGCCATGGCCGCCATCCGCGAAGCCGTCAGCCATGTACTGCACGCCAACAATCCCGCGCCGGCGATCCTGTTGGGCAGCCAATGGGACGTATTGGCGGCGAATGCCAGTGCCGCCGTGCTGTTTGGACTGGTGGGCATACCGCCGGGTGCAGCCGGGAACCTGAACTTGCTGGCAACGCTGCTGCACGCCGGAGGCCTGGGTGACCACCTGATCAATGCCGATGAGATCCGCACCTTGGCCTGGCAGCGCGCCACCCGTGAGGCGCTGGACAATCCCGAACTGGCCGCACTGCTGTCGAGCTTGCCAACACCCGCCAGCACCGAACTGCCTGAACACATGCCGCCGCTGGTGCTCACGCGCCTGCGCACACCCCAGGGTGAACTGAGTTTTCTGTCCACCTTCACGACCTTCGGCATGCCCCAGGACATCACACTCGCCTCTCTGCGGATCGAACATCTGATTCCCGCTGACGAGGCCACCTGGCAGGTGATGCGCGGTGCCTATGCGGAGTATGCGGCGCTGGTTTTGTGAAATATCTGTACGTAGACTGCCGCCATACCCCCACTTGAAGGCGGCGAAAAAAACGTGATGCAAGTTACCGAAGTCTCCATTGCCCAATTGCGCGCTGCGCTTGAATCTGGCCAGACCACGGCCGTCGAACTGGTCAAGGCTTACCTGGCACGGATCGATGCGTACGACGGTCCGCAAACCGCCACCGCCTTGAATGCCGTCGTGGTGCGCAACCCCGAAGCCCTGAAAGAAGCCGAGGCGTCCGATGCTCGCCGGGCCAAGGGCGAAACCTTGGGGCCACTGGATGGCATTCCCTACACCGCCAAAGACAGCTACCTGGTCAAGGGCCTGACCGCGGCATCCGGCAGCCCGGCGTTTGCCCACCTGGTCGCCCAGCGTGATGCGTTCACCGTCGAGCGCCTGCGTGCCGGTGGCGCTATCTGCCTGGGCAAGACCAACATGCCGCCAATGGCTAACGGCGGGATGCAGCGTGGCGTGTATGGCCGCGCCGAAAGCCCCTATAACGCCGATTACCTGACCGCACCCTTTGCCTCCGGCTCGTCCAACGGCGCCGGCACCGCGACGGCGGCGAGCTTTGCGGCCTTCGGCCTGGCGGAAGAAACCTGGTCGAGCGGGCGCGGCCCGGCATCCAACAATGGCCTGTGCGCCTATACCCCGTCCCGTGGGGTGATTTCGGTGCGCGGCAATTGGCCTTTGACACCGACCATGGACGTGGTGGTGCCGTACGCCCGCACCATGGCCGATCTGTTGGAAATCCTCGACGTGGTGGTGGCCGAAGACCCGGACACCCGTGGCGACCTGTGGCGCCTGCAGCCATGGGTGCCGATCCCCAGTGTTACCTCGGTGCGCCCGGCTACCTACGCCGAGCTGGCCGTGACTGCCGAATCCCTCGCGGGCAAACGCTTTGGCGTACCGCGCATGTACATCAATGCCGACCCCGAGGCAGGCACCAGCGAAAAACCCGGGATCGGCGGCCCCACGGGGCAGAAGATCAACACCCGCGCCAGCGTGATCGACCTGTGGGAAGACGCACGCCAGGCGCTGGAAGCCGCCGGTGCCGAAGTGATTGAGGTGGACTTCCCGCTGGTCTCCAACTGCGAGGGCGACCGCCCTGGCGCACCCACCGTGTTTACCCGAGGGCTGGTGTCCAAGGCATTCCTCCACGATGAGCTGTGGGAATTGTCAGCCTGGGCCTTCGATGATTTCCTGCGCGCCAACAACGACCCCGCCCTCAACCGCCTGGCGGATGTGGACGGGCCGAAGATCTTCCCCCACGACCCAGGCACCCTGCCCAACCGCGAGGACGACCTGGCCGCCGGCATGGACGAATACGTGCGCATGGCCGAACGCGGCATTACCCCGTGGGACCAGATCAGTACCGTCCCCGACGGCCTGCGCGGCCTGGAGCAAACCCGGCGTATCGACCTGGAAGATTGGATGGATAAGCTCGGCCTCGACGCGGTGCTGTTCCCCACCGTCGCGGACGTGGGCCCGGCGGATGCCGATGTGAACGAAACCAGCGCTGATATCGCCTGGAGCAACGGCGTCTGGGTGGCCAACGGCAACCTTGCTATCCGCCACCTGGGCGTGCCGACTGTCACCGTGCCGATGGGTGTGATGGCCGACATCGGCATGCCGGTGGGGCTGACGTTTGCCGGGCGTGCCTATGACGATTCGGCGTTGCTGCGCTTTGCATCAGCGTATGAAGCCACCGGCAGCAAGCGCCTGATTCCGCCGCGCACACCACCGTTGGCAGCTGGCTAAACGCGGTCAAACCTGTGGGAGCGAGCTTGCGCGCGAAGGCGGTGGACCAGTCAGCCTATTGGTGACTGGAAGACCGCCTTCGCGAGCAAGCCCGCTACCACCTTTTTCAACCGCATTTCAAATCAGGCGCTATGCGCCACCGCAATCATATCGACCTCCACCGCCGCCGATTTCGGCAGCTGCATCACCCCCAGCGACGTACGCGTATGCACCCCGGCGCTGCCCAGGATCTCGTGCAACAGGTCCGATGCGCCGTTGGCCACTTCACTTTGCTGGTCAAAATCCTCGGCACTGCGTACGTACACGTTGATACGCGGGATCGCCTTGATCCGGTCCAGCGACCCCAATGCTTGCTTGAGCAGCCCCAGGCAGCGCAAGACGCTGATGCCGGCAGCGATTTGTGCCTGGGCCAGGGTCAGGCTGTCACCGACCTTGCCCGGCAGCACGATGGTATCGCCCACGCGGGGGATCTGGCCGCTGAGGTACAGATGGTTGCCGTCGCGAACCAGTGGCGTGTAGTTGCCACCGACCTTGAATTCGTCCAGCTGATAGCCGAGGCGTTGTTGGGCGGCCTGGTATTTTTCGTCGGGTGTCATGGGCGTGAATCCTCTTGTCGGCGCCGCCACTCATCAACCACGTCGCCCAGGGTCTTGGGCACCTCGTTGCGAATCCAAGCCATGAACGGCCGGTCGAACTTGAACCCCGGGCCGCACTGCTCAAGCATGAAGCGGCGCACGTTCTGAGTGTTTTTGTAGTGTGGGGTCACGGGCGTGGCGCGGGTGATGGGGTCGCTGTGCCAGTCAAAATCCATTGTGTTTCTCGGGCGGGGTTGGGTTCCGGCAGTAGCATAGCGATGTGCTACTTGCACAGGAAGCGAGGCGTGATTCAGACAATGTGTTGGGACATCGTATAAGAAGTAGTCTTTTTTATAAGGCCTTGAAACCCAATCTTTTCAGGATATTTCAAAATTTCACTTTCCTTCAATATAGGAAATATTGCATGGTTGTACGACGACTTAACCTGTCGTGCCAGCCCCCAACAACAATAAGGAAACACCCATGCAAAACGTCAAAGTGCTGATCGGTTTTCTGTGCCTGTTCAGCGGTTATGTGGCTGCAGCGCCCGCCCCTGCCGAAAAGGATGTGGCCCAAGCGGTCGACCAACTGACCCAAGCCATGCTGCACCTGGATCTCAAGCAGCTTCACGCGCTGACCGCTGACAAACTTACCTACGGCCACTCCAGCGGCAAGGTGCAGAACAAAGACCAATTCATCGCCGACCTGGAAACCCACACCAGCGCGTTCAAGACCCTGGAGATGCAAAACCAGACCATCACCCTGCAAGGCGACACCGCCCTGGTACGCAACCACTTCCACGCCCTGGCCGTGAACAGTGGCGTGGAAGTGCCGACGGATATCGATAACTTCCAGGTGTGGCAGAAGCAAAAAGGCAAATGGCTGTTGATCGGACGCCAGGCTTACAAGTACTGATGCCGATCGGTGAGCCGTCGTACGCGGCTCACCACTCCACCACCTTGCGCACGTTGAGCAATGCCTCGTGCAGCGAGGGCATGGCTACCGAGCCCAAGGCCAGGCGTAGCGCATGCGGGACATGGGCCGAGACGGCAAAGGGCTCGGCGGTGGACACGCAGACGCCTTCGCGCTGCAAGGTCATGGCGACTTGATCAGCCCGCGCGTCTTCTGCCAGCGGTAACCACAAGAAATACGACGAAGGATGGCTGGTGTAGGCCAGCCCTTTGAGCACACGCGCAGCTAGCGCCTGGCGGGCCTGGGCGTCCTCGCGCTTTTGCGCCTCCAGCTGTGCCACGGTGCCATCGTCGATCCAGGCCACCGCAATGGCGCTCATCACACCGGGCACATTCCAGGTCGTGGCCATGATGGTGCGCTCGAGGGGTTTCACCCATTCATTCGGCGCGGCGACGAACCCGACACGCAGGCCAGTCGCAACACTTTTCGACAGCCCTCCCACATACACCGTGCGCTCCGGTGCCAGGCTCGCCACGGGCGGCGGTGCGTCTGCGGCCAGGAACGCATAGGCGGCGTCCTCGATGATCATCAGGTTGTATTGGCGGGCGATGGCAACCAGTTGCTCACGTGAGTTCCTGCCCATCACCCAGCCGAGGGGATTGTGCAGGGTCGGCATGCTGTACACGGCACGTACGGGACGCCGGCGACACAGGGCTTGCAGGGCGTCCAGGTCGGGTCCCACAGGCGTTACCGGAATCGCGACGACTTCCAGGTGCAGGGTCTCGGCCAGCACCTTGAACCCGGAATAGGTCAACGCGTCCACCGCAATCACATCCCCAGGCTTGAGCAACGCCATCATGGTCACCGCCAAGCCATGCTGGGCGCCACTGACCAACAGCACCTGATCGGCCTCCACGCTCAGGCCTCGGCTGAGCAAGTGCCGCGCGAACGCAGCACGCTCATGCGGGCGGCCGCCATGAGGCTGGTAACGCAACAGGGCTTCAAGGTCCCCGGACAACGCCAACTGGCGCAACGCCGTGCGCAGCAACTCAGCCTGGCCCGGCAACGAGGGGTAGTTGAAATTGAGGTCTAGCATGCCCGCCGCCACCGGCATCTGCCCACTGCCCTGCCCTGGCGGCAGCGAAATCTCGCGCACAAAGGTGCCGCGCCCGGTCTCCCCGCTGACCAGCCCCATGGCCTCGAGCTCCGTGTACACACGGCTCGCAGTGACCAGCGCCAGGCCATGGTCGGCGGCCAGTTGACGGTGCGTCGGCAGGCGCGTACCGGGCGGCATCTTGCCGCTGCGAATGTCTGCGGCGAACGTGTCGACCAACGACTTGTAACGAGCACGGGGCATAGGGATGTATCCATGACAATTTTTTGATTGTCCCAATGCTCGCCCCTAGGATGGCCTGAACGCAACCCTCTCTTGCCCCGGGCCTATCTCATGGAACGCACCTCCCTTCTCAACACGCTGGATACCCGCACCCAAGGTTGGATCAACGGCTTTATCGGCGTAGTGATTTTCAGCGGTTCCCTGCCCGCCACGCGCCTGGCGGTGATGGAATTCGACCCGGTGTTCCTGACCATGCTCCGTGCGGCCATCGCTGCCGTCCTGGGGTTGCTGTTGCTGTGGCTGTTCAAGGAGCAGCGCCCCGCGCGCCATCAATGGATGCCTCTCGCGATCGTCGCCCTTGGCGTCGTGATCGGCTTCCCCCTGCTCACCGCCCTGGCGTTGCAATACGTGACGTCGGCCCACTCCATCGTGTTCATCGGCCTGCTGCCACTGGCCACCGCCGTCTTTGGCGTGCTGCGCGGTGGCGAACGCCCGCGCCTGGTGTTCTGGTTGTTCTCGATCCTCGGCAGCGTGCTGGTGATGGGTTACGCCGTCGCCCAGGGCTTGAGCGCCGCGCCTGCCGGAGACATGCTGATGCTGCTGGCGGTGCTGGTGTGCGGCCTGGGTTACGCCGAAGGCGCCAAGTTGTCGCGCAGCCTGGGCGGCTGGCAGGTGATCTGCTGGGCGCTGGTGGTGTCGATACCGGTAGTGGTGCCGTTGAGCCTGGTCATGGCGCCGACGAGCCTGCACGGCATCAGCCTGCCGGCCTGGTTGAGCCTGGGTTATGTGTCCCTGTTCAGCATGCTGATCGGCTTTGTGTTCTGGTATCGGGGCCTGGCCCAGGGAGGCATCGCGGCGGTTGGCCAATTGCAACTGCTGCAACCGTTTTTTGGCCTGGCATTGGCGGCGGGTTTGCTGCACGAGCAGGTCAGCCTGGGCATGGTACTGGTGACAATCGCGGTGATCGCTTGCGTGGCCGGCGCGAAGAAGTTCGCGCGCTA
>Ga0308159_1001054_pt1 | contig 46087 bp, 42 predicted proteins | sample PhyCR1_FD_201040 | JGI IMG/M metagenome (GOLD analysis project Ga0308159, IMG submission 201040) | Phyllosphere microbial communities from UC Gill Tract Community Farm, Albany, California, United States - DLSLC.R1 | ecosystem: Host-associated > Plants > Phyllosphere > Unclassified | place: USA... | reverse complement strand
GCGTCTGGGAAGCGTTAGGAGCCTTGTAAACAACGACCTGTCCCTTTTTGATGAACTCAACCTTTATCAGGCGAGCCTTCAGTGAGGGGCGGGATTCACCGGCATGCTCACCGCTTTGCAGGGTAAAAACGTCGGCTTTAAGACCACTGAGTACAAATCCAATCAGGACTTTTTCCTCTTCATCAACGGCTTTCTGACAGCGGTTAATAAGTGAGGTCTGCTCTTTACCTGCAACGGTAATGTCGAAGCGGGTATAGGATGCACTGTCAGTTGGTCCGGTCAGGGCATTGATAACGGCGCAGGTAAATTCACCTTTTTGCCCCTCAAGACGACGAATCGAACTGAGGTAGCCGATACCACTGACGTTAAGGTTGAAATACTCTTTCTGGTTGTTGCCGGTAGTGGCAGAGCCAGCAGAGGCAGTGTTGTTTGAAGCAGGGGTGTTTGCAGTTGCAGTCATGATGTGATCTCCGGAGTAACACGAAACAGGGTGCGGAGAAACATCAGTCCCGTGCGGGAGAGAGTTTCCCGCAGGGGGTCAGCAAGTAATTGCCGACAGGCTGTATTAGTGAAGTGGACCTTAACCTGGTATACAGGTCCCTGTTTGCAAAGGTTAACAGGTTTGAACCGCCCGAAAGCGCCATCTCTCAGGTTATGATGGCATTGGCATGTGATTACCCGAAGGCGTTCCTCTCAAATCACCGGAACATTGGCAGTTGTCGGAAGGACAACGTTTAGCCTCTTTATCTTTCACGTACACGCAGCGCTTGTCAATCTGGCTACGTATAAAAATTCATCAGTGCGCGGATAATAAAAAGCGGCACCTCTCGGCACCGCCATCGGGGTCTGCACCATCGACCTTAAGTTAATCTGCCTGAGGCAGTTGCTCCGCTGGCGTGTTCAGCTCCCGGCACGGGTTTCACGGAGTTTTCGTGCCTTGCCGCCTCCCGCACAGGTAGTAGGGGGCGGCCAGACTGTATTCCGGCAGCACATGCATTAGATGCTGACGGAGCCCGCAGTCACGGGGTGCGGCTTCAGAGCCGGCGTCACAATAACAAAGGCGCTACCCGCCCGCAATCGGATAACACGGGTTAATTCTTTTTTGTTTTTGGCGACTTAGCTCTGCCTGAGCTTTTACGCCTGCCAGTATCCAGACTGATGATGCCTTTGCATTCCGGGTAGCGAGTACAGCTGCGGAATTCTCCTTTAGGGCTCCTGCGCAGGGCGGTTTTGCTGCCGCAGAGCGGGCACGGAGGCGAAGGCGGCACCCGGATGCTGATGCGCTGCTGCATTCCCTGGCTGACCAGCGTCGAGGTCCAGGCGGTCTGACGCTGCAGAAAGTCACTCAGGTTCATACGGCCGGCAGCCACTTCGTCAAGCGCCTGCTCCCAGAGCGCAGTCATACCCGGGTCGGTCAGCTGCGGTGGCAGGGCATCAATGACGTCCGCCCCCAGGTCTGTTGCCAGAAGTTTACTGCCTTTGAGCGTGATGAAACGGCGGCTCAGCAGCTGCTCGATGATGCCAGCCCGCGTTGCTTCAGTGCCGAGCCCGGCGTTTTCTTTGAGGATTTTACGCAGTTGAAGGTCGGTGACGTACGCAGCGGCGTTCATCATGGCACCAATCAGCGTGTCAAAAGTGTAGTGTGCAGGCGGCTGGGTCATCAGTTGCTTAACTTCTGCGCCAGTAACGCCGCACTGTGCCCCTTTGTTGAGCGGTGGCAGGGAACCTGCGCTGTCTTCCTCAGCAGTGTCCTTATCTTCTTCGTCCTTAGTAAACAGCACTTTCCAGCCCTTTAAGACTTCAGTTCGGCCAGTTGTGCGGAACAACTGGCCACCAATATCAAAGGAAATGCGCGTCGCATCTGACTCGCAGAGCGGCAGGAACTGGGCCAGATAGTTGCGGCGGATAAGCAGGTAAACCTGACGCTCAATCTCAGTCAGGGCGGACAGCTGAACGGCGTTGCGCGTGGGGATAATGCCGTGGTGCGCCGTGATTTTTTTATCGTTCCAGATGCGGGAAGCAAACCCTCTGTCCAGCTGTGACAACAGGGATGCGAACTCAGGTGAGGGGTCAGTACGTGCCATGGCATCAAACACGGCCGGGATTTCTTCCCGCATAGACCTCGGCAGCCAGCCGCAGTTTGTTCGGGGATAGGTCGTGGCCTTGTGCTTTTCATACAGGCTCTGAGCAGTGTCCAGCACCCGCTGTGGCGACATATTCCACATCTTGCCACAGGCCCGCTGCAGCGTTCCCAGTGAAAAGGCCAGCGGGGCGGCTTCTTTCTCCCGTTTTGTTTCGTACTCCGTCACGGTTGCAACACCCGCCTGACGGCAGAGCTGCGCCACCTGCTGAGCAATATTCTGGTGAATACAGCGCTTTTCCTCATCAGCATAGACGGCGGCAGGCACCCACGATGCCTGAAAACTGACACCTGAGGCGCTGAGCACAGCCTTAACCTGCCAGTAGGGCTTCGGCACGAATGCGGCAATCTCGCGGTCGCGACGAACAACCAGTGCCAGCGTGGGCGTCTGTACCCGCCCGACTGAGACCACTCCCTCAAAACCGGCTTCAGCCGCCCGGAGGGTATACAGTCGGGACAGGTTCATGCCGACCAGCCAGTCCGCGCGTGAACGTCCCAGCCCGGCATGGTACATCCCGACCGAAGCCTGTCCCGGACGCAGGTCGCTCAGAGCAGCCCGGACGCTGAGCTCGTCCAAAGCCGAAAACCAGAGGCGCAGAATCCTCCCCTCCCAGCCGCAGTAGTCCAGCAGTTCGCGGGCGATGACTTCACCTTCACGATCGGCGTCGGTGGCGATGACCACCTCATCAGCCTGCCTGAGCAGTTTCTCAATGACCTTAAACTGATCCTGCGTGTCCTTTTTAACGACAACCTGCCACCTTGAAGGGAGAATTGGCAGTGCAGACAGAGACCAGGGCTTGCCGTACTGCTGGCCGTAGACCTCTGGCGGTGCGGTCTCCAGCAGATGGCCTACCGCCCAGGTGACCGTCACGCTATTACCCGTCATAAAACCGTCACCGCGCCGGCTCGCCCCCAGCACAGCGGCGAGGTCACGACCCTGAGAAGGCTTCTCACACAAAAATAACCGCATCACCGGCCCCGCTATTGACCGGCTTTATAACGCAGGCGCAGAAGGCTTACGCTCGCTTCATTAACGGGCGGGGAAAACGCCGAGCGCTTTTCTCCGAGAAGGACAGCGCGATCGGGTTCACCGGCCGCCTCACATGCAGTGCGCCATGTCTCGTTATCTTCAGCAGCGTCAAGACGGGTTGCGCCTACTTTGCGATAGCGTAGAACAGAACCATAAATCTCTCTCAGCAGACGGCTTCCGCTGCCCAGCATGTCATAACGCTGACTTCGGGAGATGACACCGTAATGGGCAGCCTGCAAAACCCTTTTTGCATACTGATCAAAACCCATCAGTAAAAATACGCACCGGTAACCGAGGGGGGTACCACTGAATACCGTCAGATCCAGCGTTTCAGTTGCCTGTGCATCCGTAATACTGACGCCAGCAGGCACGAAACTCATCTGCTTATCAAGGGATGCGATAAGTTCATTCATCTGTTGACTGGCATGCTCAATCTTTTCTTCAAGGGTCAGCATGGCCATATCAGCCCAGGGTTCGTTTTGCTGAGAATCCCGGTTGATCTGTGTGGCACGATGAAGAAACTGGGGCATTCCCATAATAGGCTGCTTTCCCTTTTTACCGTCTTCACGCTTCTCCGCTTTGCGGCCTTCCCATAAACCAATCGCATAATTAGTGTGCAGTTCAATTCGTAGTTCAGACTGAAGCACACCGGCCCTGTTTTTCTTCTCTGCCATCGTTAATACCTGCATTCAGTTAAGATGAACCGGCATCATCCTGAAAGCGCAGTTTTAACAACAGCTAGAAACTCATAATCCCGGTTCTCTAATTACAGGCTGTTCAATTTTTGGTCTTGCTGCGCCCCGCAGCAAGAACGTTTTTTGACCAGTTGCGCGAAGCGATGTGGCCGGAACGGCTACCGCAAGCGGAAGGTGCTACGTCATGATGGAAACTCGCTGGCCTGGAACCGGGAAGGCACCGGGGCCGGGCAGAGACTTTACGCCGGTTTTGTGCGAAGCAAGATAGCCAACAGGACGCCCGGCATAAGATCACCCGGCCTCAGTGATACGGGAAGAAACGGCCGTTCCGGCCATGTATCCGCCTTTAAAAGCTTGAAAAATGGCCACCCGAACCTATCTGATGGAACCCGTTGTCAGCGACGGGGATGTGCCCATGTACTGAAAGGGGATGACGTCGGGCAGATGTTTCGTCGGCAGGCCGTACTGAATCGCCACGGATAATCTAGACACTTCTGAGCCGTTGATAATACTGGTTTTCATATTCTGTCGGTGGCATCTGATCGCTCGAACCATGCCGACGCTTACTGTTATAGAACATCTCGATGTAATCAAAAATATCACTGCGGGCTTCTTCCCGCGTTCTGTAGATCTTTATCTTTATCCGTTCGCGTTTCAGCAACTGGAAAAAGCTTTCTGCAACCGCATTATCATGGCAGTTACCGCGACGGCTCATGCTGCTCTCCAAGCTGTGTGATTTCAGGAACGACTGCCACTCATGGCTTGTGTACTGACAGCCCTGATCAGAGTGAATCATACCTGTTTTTGAGGATTACGCCTCCACACCGCCATAAGTAATGCGTTCAGGACAATCTCTTTTGTCATGCGGGGTTGCATTGATCAGCAGATAACTTTTCGGGAGAACAGGTCAACCACCACGGCCAGATACAGCCAGCCTTCGTGGGTTCGGATCTAGGTTATGTCCGTCACCCAACGCTCATCCGGAGCATCCGGATTGAACTGCCGCTGGAGCCTGTTAGGCGACACGATACTGGCTTCGCCTTTACGTGCCCGTGGGCTACGGTACCCAACCTGAGCTTTTATTCCGGCACGCTTCATCAGCCGCAAGACCCGGTTCACTCCGCACTGCTGCCCGGTATCATGCAGATCGAGATGGATCTTGCGATAACCATAGACGCAGCCAGACTCAAGCCAGAACTGTTTGATCTGCCCGGTCAGCATCTGGTCTGCATGGTGACGCTGTGAATGTGGCTGCTGAAGCCAGAAATAAAATCCACCCGGATGTACATCCAGAACCCGACAGAGCAGGCGAACAAGCCAACAACGGCTGTTGTCGCGGATAAAGGCGTACCTCACTCGGACAGCTTTGCGAAGTACGCCGCGGCTTTTTTTAATATGTCCCGTTCGTCGGTAACCCGCTTCAGCTCTTTCTGGAGACGGCTGATCCCGGCCTGAGCATCCGACTGTGCATTATTAGTGGAAGAATCCGGACCGTACTTCTTTATCCAGGCGTAAAGGCTGTGGGTGGTGATATCGAGACGTGTTGCAACGCTGGAAACAGAATGATCACGATCAACAACCTGTTTGACTGCTTCAATTTTAAACTATTCTGGATAACGCTTACCGCTCATGGGCACCTCTCTTTAAGTCATCTTAAATGACTCTGAGGTGTCTGTTAAACCCGTGGCGATTCAATCTGCCAGGTTTGAACCAGCCAAAACTCTTTTGTGTGATGTGTATGCCTGTAGCACGATGGAATTACATATTCATATTAGGTAATTTCTGCTTCTGGCACAAAGCGGGCTGTTCATTGATGATGTCCGCTATGAGCAAAAAGCAGAAATTCGCATTTGTTATAATATCCTGATGCACCACTGACACTGAAATATGAGATTCAGTGGTGTGCAGGATATAATCACTAATTAATTAGCCCCATTGGCCACTGAAGTAACAGGTCAATGCTTCTATTCCGCTATACTCGTACCATCGATAGTTCGCATCATTGCAACCATTTGCAAATGAAGCAAGTTTATGGCCTTCGGCAGCGCTGGAGTTCATCTTTTCAGACTTAAGGTCACTGAGCTTAACGTCGCCAGAAACGGTGTTGAGGTCGTGAGAAAGAGAATAGGATGTAGCAGTTACCGCAGATGTCGGGACACTTTGCAGCACATTATGGGATTGTGTTGAAGCCATTGCGGTCGATGATGCTACACCAAAGGCCAGAAGTACAGTAACGAGTTTTGTTTTCTTCATGATATGCCTCTTACCTAATTTAAAGTAACAGTAGTCGTTATTTAATTACAAAAAATACAGCTCAATGAATATAGCTCATGAACATTTAGAATCTCAATAACACAAATGAACTACTTGTAAACACATCATGAGTACTATCTTTTTGATTAAGTAACATTAGATGTCGGCCTTGAAAAAATAAAATGCTTGTATTATTTTAAATCACCCATTTTGAAAGTGATGGATAAATGAAAGCAATTAAAGCGCCATCTCCTGAAAAATACTCCGAAGTTAGGGGTGAAAACCTATTAGCCGGTAAGTGATTAATGAGAAAGACTGATAAAAAAATTATTGTAATAATTTTAATATTGATAGCGGCAGAAGCGGTTGTCACAGTTTTGGCAATGCAACCGATATCTATAAAATACAGTGAAATTTATTTAGAGTGCAAAAATAGAACTGCTAACTGCTAACTGCTAACTGCTAACTGTTAAATTTAAAAGTAATATCTTTTCCTGACGGTAATCTCTGATGCCTTACTGCTAGTTATTAGCGATTGAAAAAAAGATAGTGCTACTGGGCTTGTCGTGTAGTTGCCCATTGCATCTAGTACAAATGAGTCATTTCATAATAGCTCATTTGTACTATTGAACTTTTTGTGCTCATAGTCAATATTATGATAGCTAATATAAAAGTTAAGCCTGCAACTTAGTAAGTTTTCTGTCAAGAAATTCAGATCTACAGTCACTCTTTAAACAATGCGCCAATCATATTTTTAAGGTGAGGTTATGAAAAAATTTAGTTTTATCGGCATTAGTATTATTATGCTAAGTGGGTGTTCTACAATGTCGCCAAACCTAGCAATCCCTATTTTGCAAGCAGATACAGCGAAGATGCTTGGATTAGGATCTTCAGAAGAAATTACTGTCACAAATGTTTCCACATCCAAACCTGATTTATTAGGTTCTCAAATGATTTCTTACCGTGCCACCACAACTAAAGGCCGAATTTTAGACTGTGAAGCACAGATTATACCCGGTCTTCCATTGCAGGATCCTACTGTAACAACGCCTAAATGCCAACCTATTAAAACTTATTAAATATATGTGACTCCTGTATCCTTGTGATGCAGGAACATTATAATAATTAAGTTTTAAGTATGAGGAGTGAATAAAATGGCGCGCTCGTTTTTTAACGAGCTTTCACAAGAATTATAATAAATCCACGTCTGCTAATTCAAAAGGAATGTATCACAGCTAAATTAATTCCATAAGATATTATACTGCAAAACTTTATCCTTTTATAATTTTAATGGCTTTTTAAAGTTTTTTTGAAACCAAATGAACAATAATGGCTATGGTTGATTTTCCTTAAGGTTGTTTGTTGTATTAATATAAAACACTGCGGCAGCAGAACGACTCGTTAATTTCAATGTTTTTAATAACTTTGAAACATGAATGCGAACAGTGAAGGGGGATATACCTAGTTTTTTTGCTATCTCTTTATTTGAGTCCCCAGACGCGATTAAGCGTAAGACATCTCTTTGCCTTAAGGTCAGATTGTCAAACTCACTTCTGTAACTAATTTCTCGATGAGTGCTTTTGTAATATACTACTTTTTCCCCTCTGAGTATAGAGCACAGTAATTCAATGAAAGTTGAGGGTTCAACATTGCTACAAATGAGCCCATCAATATTAAAAGGGAAGAGACTTGATACTTTTTCCACATCATCACACATCGTTAATACTATTAGTTTTGCATCGACTAATAGTTCTTTTAAATTAGATGGTAAATTATTTTCCATTAAATGTGAAAGGCAGAGGCAGAATATTACAACATCGAACTTTTTTCCAGACTTCAGTTCTCTGGTAATATCATTTATGTTTTCCGTGTGATTTATTTCTGCGTTAGGAAACACTCTGACTACTGTTGAGGAAACACCTTCCAAAAACAAAGGGTAGCCATTTGATGTAACCATTATTTTCTGATTCATTTACCCCTCACACTTCTTTGTTGAACCTATATAAATCCCACTGACGCACTTTAATTTTTTATGCGTGTTCTAGTTAAATTTAAATGAGAATATTTATAATTGAATTTTCGTCTTTCGATTGTATCAAAATTAAATCCGATATAAGCCTGAGGGAAAGAGGGAAGCTAAGAAAATCATTTTTAAATTTATCATTTAATTATTTGATTTTTGTTGGTCCTAATGCATTAGCAAAAAACTTTAAAAACTCTGCCTGCACGCATGATGTGCAGGCAGAGTAAGTTACATAATCCAGTCAGAAACAACCTTGTTACTTGTAAAATAAATTGTCAGTGTTCCGCTACGATGTTCTGAATTTCCGGTCACTTTATCAGAAACAGAATTCATATCCTCTTTGGTATGCTGAGCAATTGTCGCACTGGTCACAGCACCACTTAGCGCAGAGGTTCCGGGAATTAAAGAAACAGCTTTTTCAAGGAAATTCATTTTACCATCCCTTTGAAAATACCACATGTAACTACCGTCTGAACGTGATGTCTGATCGTCGGGTGTGCCATAGAGAGCCTTAACTTCTGACTCCGTTGTTTTATTACTTATGATATGAGAAGCAACATAACTTCGTGAAAACTTATCTTCACCACTGAAAGAACTACATCCTGACATCAACAGCATAATTGGAAATACAATGACAGCAAACTTCATAATATTCACCTCAAAGGTATATCTGAATTAAATTTGTTTTTCGTGATTGGTTTTTTAGCAAAAAAATGTACATTTCTGCTTGCCATGAATATGGAAGCGCTTATAACTGGCATTCTCCTTACAAGTCCAAAGTTACGTCAATCCCCGAAAAAAAGATAAGAGCAGGACTGGCTAAAGCGTTGGTTCAGGTACCGGTATATTTCCATCAATTAATTTTGCCCCGTTTGGTTTTTTTGGACAGCCACCTGATGAATACCATTTTGTTACTATTCCCTGCTCGACCAGAAACCGCCGTTCACAGTGTGCATATTCAGGAATATAATTCCACATGCTTGAATCGTAACCATTTACAACCCAGTTATAACTGTAAGCCAGTATGCTGCTTCCGTTACTCAGCGCCTGGCTGTTTTGTGGCGGCCCCCAGGCCATTACCAGTTCATCTGCTGATGCTCCTACCCATGATGCAGAGACATCTCTACTTGTCTCATAACGTTTATTAAAAATCAGGTTGCCGAGCGGAGATCCCACACACCCTGATAATAGTAATACGGATAAAATTAAAAAAACTAACTTCATGCTTTTCTCCATAAAAGAAAAATTATAATGCTCGTAATCTTTAAAGATTAATAACGCACCTTTATTCTCTTTCGCCGCCGCAGACTCCTTTTCAACAGGACTCCCTTAATCAGGAAAGTTCAGTGATGGTGTGCGGGGATTAAAAAAAATTTCTAGATAACGTAAATTCTGCGGAATGAATACATGTCCCGTAATGTGCAGAACTCAAATTCCTGAATAGTAATATTACCGGCCTTCGCTATCATTTCCCTCCATTCCCTGTTTTTTGCTCTGTATTCAATTAATTCCACTTCATCAAGAACGGCTGTCAGATAGCCCAGTGTAATATGATACTGATAGTCATCATGATCGTCGCGTCGTATGCCCGTCACTTCTGACAACTCATTCCTGATTTTTTGTAGCCGATCATGGGTTGCCTCATCGGCCGGTTTAAGCGGTATGAATAAATTATCGGCCTCTCCCGGTAAGGGGGCACCAGAGTCAACAGTAAACTCCCAGGGGGCTGAAAAAGATGGCTGACGCGATTTCAGCTTCTCTAAAAATTGCTTATTCAGGCTTTCCAGAGACAACTCCCGGGATATTCCGACAGGCCAGAGCCCGGAGCGGCGATCCCATTCATTCACACCGCCAAAAAGCGTAACGTGGTAACTGCTGGAGGGTACAAGCGCCAGCTTTCTGAAAAAAAGAGTTTCTGAAAGTAATCTCGATATATTCAGAATATTATCAAAAGTATCAAACCCTTCCCCCTGCTGTTCAAGGTGGCCCAGGAATGTATTACCCGCAAAAGGTAAGGGACACCCCGAGGGTGAAAACTTTCTTCCCACATCGGGTGCGTAACTGACAGCAACACGTGACATATCCCATCCTCTGTGACTGATATACCGGCCAGCGTACCTGTGCACACCAGAGCGACACTAATACCGCACTGCTATTTTTTAATATTGAGTGTGTAATATAACGGCAGCATTGCTGCACCGCGTGACGCACCCTCTTTACTGAAAGCAGAAGCTTCAATCTGTGCTGAGGGTCGTAACGGCTCTAATCGTCCGCTTACTCTCTGCCTGAGCTCCTTTACCAGGCGGCCGACGATTTGTTTGGGCATGGCGCCGCCCAGTGTAATAACTTCAGGATCAAGCCACTGGATGCAGCTGAATATAAGGGGTTCCAGTTGTTCACTGACCCGCGCCATCCAGCATTCAATAACCTTATTCCCGCTGTCAGAGAGGCCATCCAGTTCCTCGGTATTCAGTCCGGCCTTCTCAAGAGTGATAAGTAAGTCTTTATAAGAAGGCCTCGGCATCTCGAGGGGGAAACTCATTCCAAGTTCTCCTGCATTCGAAAATCCCCCGCTGAGCAGTTTATTGTCAGCAATAATGCCTGCTGCAATTCCGTATCCGAGGTCAATAAGGACCAGGTCAGAAATATTGCTGTGATTACCGGAGTAATATTCGGCAATGACAGAAGCATTTACGATGTTTTCCACCCAGGTTGGGTAGGGTAACGCAGCGGAAAAAACCGCCTGAAGGTCAACCTCCCTCCAGGTATCAAGCCATGCTACCGTCTGTCTTTTGCGCCCGTCTTTCTTAAGAAAACCTGGAACGGCGTATCCGATGCCCAGTATTCTTGAGTTTTTTAATCGTTTTTTTCTGAGCGTATCGGCAACCATACGCACGACCTGATTAACCGTAAGTGAAATCTCCTGATTTTCAGGATGCTTTTCGTACACTTGTATGAGTGGTTTTCCGCTTAGATCAATGATGGCAATGTCAATAAACCCTGGGCTGAATGCAACACCAATTGAGCAGGCTCCCCATGGATTAAGACGCAGCGGTAGAGAGGGTTGTCCGCGCTTCCCATCATGAACAGGTTCTCCTTCGATAATCAGTCCAGAGAAAATCAGCTCCCGACACTGCTGTGTTATGGCTCCCGGTGTGAGGCCTGACAGGCGGCTGAGCTCGGCACGAGTGACGGTTCCGTGGTTTCTGATTAGGTCTATCAGGTTACGTTGTGTGGCGCTCAGTTCTATCGGGGCAATATCTAAATTCATGTTAATCCTTACATACACGCATTGGACTTCTCTAGGCGCATTTTAAACCGGCTTCTTCGATGAGTCTTTTTGCATAAAGAACATCATCGTGGCTCAGCATGTCAATTAAGCCTTCTTTCATCCAGAAAAGTATCTCGCTGCGAACATCATGTCCGAATTTATAACTAAAGTAGTCCATTGTATTAAGACCGAACTTGCCCGGAGGAAGATAGAGCCGCACACCCAGTCCGGCCTGCTTATAGGCCCTCAGATCATCAATATGGGCATGATCATATTCAACACAGACGCAGTCTGCATTCGAACTGAGAATTGCGTCGAGCTGACAGTTATAACGCTCAAGCGATACAGTCTGTAACATCAGGCCCGGAACCCTTTCTTTAACCCGGTTAAGCAGAACATGGTTAAATCCGAGTAACTGCATCCTGTCTACTATGCCCGGTTTTGTATTAACCAGTTCAGAGAATTTCTCAACAAAACGGTCAAGGCGACTGCGCTGTTTTGTCTCAACTATCAGCCCGGTATTGTGTCTGATCGCCCAGTCGAAGATTTCATCGAGAACCGGTATGGCAATATTGACCATCCCTTCAGGAAGCGAATGGGCACCAAAGTTAAAAGCCTTAAGTTCGTCAAGAGCCATGCTTTCGACATAGCCAGAGCCATCCGATACTCTTCCAATGTGGTAATCATGCAATACCACCATTTTCTCATCCCGGGTCATGTGCACATCGAGCTCAACGCTTGACATTCCGGCCAGACGTGCCCCTTCAAATGCGAGCAGCGTATTTTCCGGATACTGACTGGAATATCCGCGATGACCGTTGGCCAGCACGATGCCGTCACTGCTTTGATGGAAGTTGAACACGATCTGTTCCTTAACCGAAAAGTAGCAATTTCTTTTTTATGTATATCATCTAAACTTAATAAAGAAAACATAAAAAAAGTCTATATGTTTTTAATCATAATAAACAATAACTTATGAATTATTTAGTCTCATTTTATGCTCTTATGCTGTCTGTCACAAAATTTAAATATTTAGTTATTAAACTTAATGAACACTTTCGAAGGTACAGTAAGATGGCAAAACTGAGACTTGATAAGATCACCAAGCGTTTCGATGAGTACTATGCGGCAAAGGAGATTTCATTCGATGTCGAAGAAGGGGAGTTCGTCACCCTGCTAGGGCCCAGCGGTTGCGGTAAAACAACCCTTCTGAAGATGATTGCGGGATTCGTCACGCCCGACAGTGGAGAGATCATCCTGAATGGAGAGTCAATTAATACGCTTCCTCCGGAGAGACGAAGCACTGCAATGTGTTTTCAGTCGTATGCATTATTTCCTCATCTGAATGTTGTTCATAACATTGCTTATGGTTTAAAGCAGAAAAAAACATCTTTCGAAGAGCTTGGCTCGAGAGTCAATGCCGCGCTGAAACAGGTGGGTCTTGAATCACAGAAACTCAAAATGCCTTCCCAGCTTTCAGGAGGGCAGCAACAGCGAGTCGCCATTGCAAGAGCCATGGTAACTAATCCTCATGTCATGCTTTTTGATGAACCGCTTTCAAATCTGGATGCGAGGTTGCGTGAAAGTGTGAGGTATGAAATTAAACAGCTCCAGAAACATCACAATCTCACTTCCGTTTATGTGACGCATGACCAGAGTGAAGCGCTGTCCATGTCGGACAAAATTGTGGTGCTGAATGCAGGGGAAATCGCGCAGGCAGGCACGCCAGAAGAGATATACTATCAGCCGGCAAACCGCTTTATCGCAGATTTTGTTGGTGCGGCCAATATCATTAAGGCCACCGTGACCGAGGCTGAACAACCGGGCTTTTACCGGGTGTCTACTTCTGTGGGTAATTTCTATGTCAGTTCTTCCAGAAAGCCTGAAAACAACCATTGCTGGATATGCTGGCGGCCAGAAGATGTCATTTACATGCCGGAACACAAAACAGGCGCTAATTATTTTACCATTACCGTTGAGAGTCTGGCTTTTATGGGGAGCCATACCGAGGCTTCGGGGCGTACAAGTGACGGAACCAGCGTAAGGCTTCAACTCTTAAAAAAACCCTCCATTGAAACCGGCACCCATGCATGTTTCTACTTGCCTGAAAATGCCATTGTGTTTTTGGAACCGGTGACATGAAAAATGATATGCGTCAGACATTACTGGCCTGGTTACTTATGACCAGTGGACTTGGTACCATTCTTTTACTCATGGGCTCAACGTTTTATGTTTTGGTTGCGCAGAGTATTGGCTATTTTAACCTTATGGGTGAAAGTCATTTTACCCTGAAATACTGGTCTGAGATGATTCGCAACTCTGTATTAATCAGCTCGTTTATCTATTCAGTGAAGGTTTCTCTAATCGGCGCATTGGGGGCAGTACTGCTTTCATACCCGCTGGCTTTATGGCTGAGGAAACCTCTGCCAATGAAAGAGGGTATTATAGCTACGTTGCGTATACCCATGTTTATTCCGGGTCTTGTTGCAGCCTTTTTGTTTATAAATATTATTTCCTTTCATGGTGTAATCAATGAGTTACTGCTGGCTGCACACATTATCAGCACGCCACTGCGAATGCAAAATGACAGCTTTGGAACGGGGGTTATTATTCTGCAGGTATGGAAAAATATGCCCTTTGCTCTGATTCTGATTAGTGGGGCAGTGAATTCTGTAAAACATGATTTTTTGTACGCCTCTGCAAACTTAGGCGCAAATAAGTGGAAGCGATTTATCAGTATTGTGTTGCCGCTCACCCTTCCTGCTGTACAGGTTGCCCTTATAATTGTTTTCATCGACGCCATCGGTGACTTTGCTTTTTATTCAGTCGCCGGCCCTCATAATGTCTATTCACTCGCGCGACTGATGCAGTCAACTGCAATGGAGTACGGGGAGTGGAATAACGCTGCCGTGGTTGCAGTGATTATCATGGCAACATCACTGTTGTTCAGCATATTACTTAAGTTACTGATGGCACCTTTTATGACACGCAAAGGGGAGCTGAAGTGAACAATAACAGTCAAAAAAAAGCAGGTGTCGTCGTCAGAATTTCTGTCGTCTTTTTTATTATCATGAATGTCGTATGGCTTGGCCTGCCATTGAGCATGGCGGTACTCTGGTCGATGGTTGATCCGGCTCATCCCTGGAGTTTTCCTGACATTTTTCCGCATAGCCTCTCTTTTGCCAGATGGGTAACGCTTTGGCAGACGGCCTCACTTCCTGATGCTCTGTTTAACAGCTACTCGCTGGCCTTAACAGTGGCACCACTGACTGTGCTGTTGGCACTCCCCACGGCTTATGCTTTCGGCCGCATACCGTTCAGAGGTAAAGCCATCGCTGAAGTACTGACGTTGATCCCACTTGTCATGCCAGGCATGCTCATCGGCATATTTTTTAGTGCCATGATTTTGCAACTCAACTTCGACAATCCCTTTTTTAGTATCGTGACAGGACACACTGTTCTCGCACTGCCCTATGCCATAAGAATACTTTCCGCCGGCTTCCGCGCCGTACCTCAGGAAATTATTGATGCAAGTCGCGATCTGGGCTCAAACCGGTGGGCAACGCTGAGGAATGCTTATTTTCCTTTTATGAAAGCTGCATTTCTGGCTGCGTTGATACTCTGTTTCGTCAGAAGCCTTGAGGAGTTCTCTGTTTCTTACGTACTGGGTTCACCGGATTTCATCACTGTCCCAACAATATTGTATTCCTTCCTGGGTTATACCTTTGTAAGACCGGATGCCGCAGTCGTCTCCATGATCCTGATTATCCCTAACGTATTTCTTATGATCGTTATCGAGAGAGTACTTAAGGGTAATTATGCTGCTGAGTCAACAGGAAAACATTAACATCAAGAGGTTTATATGAAATTTTTACAGTATAAAACTGCTGTTTTAATGCTGGCTTCTTTCTCTTTATCCGCTGCAGCAGCAACGGATCTGTCTGAAATGAAATGGGCCGATGTAGCTGCGATGGCAAAAAAAGAAGGAACTGTGAACTTTAATGTATGGTTTCTGAAACCGCAGTGGCGAAGCTTCGTAAAAAGATTTGAAGACGAGTATGGCGTCAGGGTGGTTATTCCCGAGTCAACTATTGACGGAAATATAAACAAACTCCTTGCAGAAAAAAATAAAGAAAGTGGTAAACTTGATGTTGTGGGTTTTACGATAAACCAGATGCCAGTTGTCCTTAATTCCCATACTGTTTCACCTGTAGCATGGTTGCCTGAGTTTCAAAATGGATTCAGCAAGCTGCATGGCACGGATTTTCAGGGATATGGCCTTGCATTTTGGGGCAATCAGACGGGGTTTGCGTATGATCCAATGCAAATGAAAAATCAGAAACTTCCGCAAACGCTGGACGAGCTTCAGGTTTTCATCGACAGCAACCGAAAACTTTTTGGATACAATGATCCTCAAAATGGCGGAGCCGGTGAAGCTTTTATACAAAGAGTTCTTACGCTAAAAGGAGAGGGTAAATATAAACTTGCAGATAAAACAGACCCTGCCATTTTGCAGCAATGGGAGAAAGGATGGCAATGGTTTATTAATAATAAAGATAAGATAACACTTACAAAATCCCAGGCTGACAGCCTGACCCGCATTAATGACGGAGAGCTTGCTCTTGCTCCAGCCTGGGAGGATCATTTGTTAACCCTTCAAAAAACAGGAGCAGTGACGTCACGTATCAAGTTTTACATACCTGATTTTGGCATGCCCGCAGGTGCTAATATTGTCGTTATGGCAAAAAACTCAGCGCACCCTGCCGCCGCCGCACTTTTCATAAACTGGTTAGTAAGTGAAAAGACGCAAAGTGAACTCAAAAATGTGTTCGGTTCCGTCCCTGTGAATAAAAAGGTCAGTAACGAATTCGAAAAAGCTCAAGAGAGGGTCAGCTTTTATAACAGTGCTTACAGCATTGAGCTCAGAAAAGAGTTTTCGAATTGCGTATTACTTGGGCAATAAAAGATTCCAAAAGGGATTTCTCGGGCATACTGAAATCGCAGGAATTCGGAAAACCTAACCCCGGGCCTACTTTAAGTTAAAGAACAGTAACAGCCAACAGAGCGACGCCACTTGACCTGCTCCCGGTTGCGTGCGCTTCACAAAGAGCTGAACTCAGTTATTGTCTTTTTTACACCTTCCCTAGGAACGGTAATGCGGGAAGATTGGATTGCCAGCAGAGGAATGAATGAGGTGCTAAGAAGCCTTACGGTAATTTTACATTAGATGGAAACAGCTAAATATCTTTCGACACCTAAAGGGGACAGGAGTGTTCGATTACAGAGATCAGCACAACTACTTGCTGAAGCAGACTTATATAAGGTCAATGTCATCTATGAGCCAGATGGAAACCCCTACACACGAGTGAAAGCATCACTTTTAATGCCCGGAAAATTCATGTTAAAACTCTGTATGACATTTTTCATATACGATAAAAAGTGCTGTTAATGGCTACAGTTGAGGTATTAAAAGTAAAGTATCCAGGAGCAGTTGCCTGGCAATTTGGTGACAACCCAGAGCTGGCAAGCAATCTGGCTGACCTGATTAAAAAAGGGATCAAAACGGCCTCCTGCTGCTCTCTTATCTCTTACCAGCAGGAAGAGCCTGCCCCGAAAATTGGTAGCTATAACATCATCCTTGATGGACAGAACGTCCCGGTCTGCGTAACCAGACTGGTTTCAATGAAACTGGTTCGTTTTTGTGATGTTACTAAGGACTTTGCCCGCAAAGAAGGTGAAGGCGATTTAAGTCTTGAATACTGGCAGCAAGAGCATAAGAGGTTTTTCTCGAGTGTAGGACATTTTTCTGACGATATGGAACTGATCACAGAAGAATTTGAGGTGGTTGAGTCGCTGTAAGATTCAATAAATACTCTGGCGTTTCAAACCTTATCATTTATTACAATGTCCGCTTTTGGCACAAAGCGGACTGGCGTCAGGCCAAAGTCCGCTATGAGCGAAAAGCGGCCGTCAAATGTACGATGACAGTGTAGTTTTGCCAAAATAGACATAACATACCTATCGCACATGCAGGCGACAGGCAAAAAACCGCCATCTGAGTGGGTCAGCTGCGGAAGCAGCCGGGGAGAAAAGGTTATGCATCCCGGAAAATCCGGCGTTCAGCGAACGCTGTCACCTGTAAGCCTTGCTAAAAAAGCGAACGGCACAAACCATGTGCTGCCGATCACGTAACGCCGAGAGAAGAATAAAAAAACCGCCGTGCAGGCGGTTCAAAGAGGTATTCAGTGGCTTTTGCTCTTATCGTGGCCGGTCGGAGCAGCCGCCGTTTGAGCTTAATGATAAAAGGCATCGGCAAGATAGCAAGCGTATCTCGGGCCGCGTTCCGGACGGATCCCACGGTATCTGCAGGATAAATAACCCGCTTTAGGCAAAAAAAAACCGCAGGGGGCCGAAGACGTGCAGTGGCTGAAAACTCCTGAATCCCTGGCCTGGTGTTGGCTTGCCGCTTATCTTGAATCTACTATATGTAGTATCGATAGTAGCTTAGAAAACTACAACATATTGTATCTGCGACAGCTCGTTGCGGTCCGACATTCAGAGTTATAGGGGTTTTACCAACCAGCGGAAGATTAAGAGTACTAATGAGGGGGCCATTATTCTGAATCAATCGTAACCAATTTTATATCACCTATAATTTTCAGGAGTGTACAGCATAAAATCAACCTTTCCTGACTTATATTCATCAGGCTGCTCACCCATTTCAAGATAATGTAGCGCCAGTGTTATTGCCAGCTGAGCATGCCTCAACGTATTTTGATCTATGGTCAATGTCAGTACTCGTTGTTCGAGTAATTGCCGTGTTGTATTGTAAAGTTCATGAGTGACGTAAACTACTTTACCTCTAAGATTATAATCATTCAAAATCTCACTAACCTGAGTGTTACCCATGCCTGTATTATAAATTCCGACAATATCTTTATCAGATGCAAGGGTTCTGTTTAATAAAAGACTGATAAGCTCCCGTTCATCCTGACTGTAAATAGGTTCGCGCACATTGATTTTAGGATAAAATTTCTGCATTACTGAAATAAAACCATCGACACGCTGACGATGGACTGCGTATTGCGTACGGCCGCTAATTATCACCACGTCCCCATGTGATGGTAGCATACCACCAAGTACAAAGCCTGATGTACGGCCTGCGCTATATTGATCAATTCCTACGTGGCACAATCTATCAGATCCTGGTAAATCTGCCACAAGGGTTATTACCGGGACACCGCGAGATTTACACAGGGTCAGCATTTCATAAATAAGTGGGCTCTCATGTGCAAATATAATCAAAGCGTCCATTTTTTTACTGCTGGCTTCAATGTGTTTTGCCATTTTTTCCGGAGAAGCTTCAGAGAATAAAGTTTTATGAAGTGTTATTCTGCGATAGCCTAAGTTATCAGCCAGCATGGAAAAATCTTTAGCAAGCTGTTCGAAAAAAAAAGATTTATTACTGCTCAACAGGACCTCAAGCTGCCAGGAGGGTCTATGCTTTTCCGGCAGAATACGCTTAAGTCCCGCATCACGGGCGGCCTTGAGTATTAGATTCTCCATGGCCGGCGATACTCCACCCCGATCATTAAGCACCCGATCAACTGTTGCAACACCTACACCTATTTTCTTTGCAAACTCAGTAATAGTTAATTTTTTCATATTTTATCGTATTTACTTTAACAGGTTTCGTCACTATCAAACTATAGTAAGTAATCTATAACACTGCCAGCGTTACAATCTTAACTTCAATTTATTTTCTTTTCACATAAAAGACAAATAAATTTCACTTAAAATTAAGAGTAACACTCCAACAAAACTCTAATTTAAGAAATACATAAAACTTACTCGCATAAAAATTAACTTGAACTTATAGAACTTTTTCAAAAGCAACGCTGCGAGACATCGCATTCCTTACGAACAAATCAGCCGACTCTAAGTTTGACCAAAATGGCATTTAATTTTTAACAGAATCATATCATTAAAAAATGAGTAGAATTATTTGCCACAATAAATAATGGCAATATTTAAAGTATTATTTACTCTGGGTTTTTGACGCGATTTAAATATAGACCCTTTTTTCATGCAACAAATAGATGCATATGAAAAACATTAATATTCAGCCTTACCATGTCAATCAGCTTTTATATTAGATTATACTTAATAATAGTTTGAAAGGATAAAATTTTACTCTCTACGAAAGTTTTCAGCCGGCGTAAGGAACTAACAGCATGAGTGAGTTAAATTGAAGATGTTAACAGCAATAGATGCTAACCATAATGTTCACTGCCTGAGTCAGCAGAGCCCGTTAGGAACCCGGACTCAGCAAAGTTATTAAAAGCTTAGTTATTTTTATAGCTCTGAGCCCGTGTTAAACAGGGGATTCACCTAATATCCAGTTAGGCCCGGTATCAGGAAAGCCTGCCGGATAGCGGCTCGCGGCATTATATGACTGAATCCATCCGGGATAACGTGTACCCGGATGACTGACCTTGTCCAGCATTTCTTTTTCCTCCTCGCTGAGATTAACAGACAGCGCGCTAAGGTTATCTCTGAGCTGATGCACATTGCGCACACCCGCTATGACGCTCGTCACCTGCTTAGAAGACAGCAGCCAGGCTATTGCGATGCTGGCAGGAGTAGTGCGGTGTTTTTCAGAAATTGTTTTGAGAACATCCACGATGTCCCATGCCAGGCTTTTATCAACGGGTGGAAATTCAATTTTTGCGCGTCTTGCAGAGGCCTCATGACTACCACTGCGGTCAAATTTGCCTGAAAGCAGGCCTCCTGCAAGAGGGCTCCAGCATAACAGTCCGGTTTGGCTATCCTTAATTGCCGCAAGGAGTTCATGTTCAATGTCGCGGCAGGCCAGTGAATAAAAAGACTGTACGCTGGCAAATTTCTCCAGCTTATGTTCACCTGAAATACCCAAAGCTTTGGCAATCTGCCAGCCGGCATAATTCGAACAGCCTATATAGCGAACCTTGCCCTGACGCACCATGTCGTCCAGTGTCCGCAGAACCTCTTCAATCGGTGTTACGGTATCAAAATTGTGGACCTGATAAAGGTCAATGTGATCGGTCTTAAGCCTTTTAAGGCTGGCTTCCAGCGCCTGCATAAGGTGATAGCGCGACTGCCCTGCATCGTTTACGCCCGCATTCATTCTGCTGTGCGCTTTTGTTGCAAGAAAAACCTGACTGCGTCGCTGTGCCAGCACTTCGCCCAGCACGCTTTCAGAGCCCCCCATACCGTAGATATCCGCGGTATCAATAAAATTGATGCCGGCGTCCAGCGCCTCACCAACGATAATGTCCGCCTCTTTGCCCGTCAGGCGGCCGATGGCATTACCGGCGGCATTATCCGCCCCGCCAAATGTCATCGTCCCGAGACAAATGCGTGAAACATAAATCCCAGTTTTACCCAGTTCTGCGTATTTCATTTTGTTTTCTCCGTTAAGCTTCAAATGATAATGACGCAGACAAACGCTTTCTTTTATTATAGAAATCCCTTTTTTATTATTCATTCGTCCAGGAAGTTATGGATCCGTTGTCTGATATTCTTTCACTTCTGAAGGCAGAGGCCATCCTTACGGCCCGTATGGAAGCACGTGGCCCCTGGGCAATGCGGTTTCCCTCTTATAAACACATTAAGTTCGGCACTGTGCTTGAGGGGAATTTCTGGCTTTGGATGGACGGAATGCAGCCTCTGCTGCTTGAAAAAGGGGACTTCTATCTTCTGACTTCGGGTGACGCTTACTGCTGTGGCTCAAGTCCGGCATTGATGGTAAGTGACGGACGGCAGATATTCTCTTCTCACCGTGAAGCGGATGGTGTGGTCCGCTACGGACAGGGAGAACTTATCAGTGAGGGGATTGGGGGGAGATTCGTATTTGAGGAGGCTTCCAGCCCGCTGCTTTTAAAACATCTGCCTCAGGTGCTGGTTTCACGACGAGAGGAAAGTTCTTCTCCTGCACTCACCGCCCTTATCACTTTGCTTTCGCATGAAACATCAGCGCTTCGTCCCGGACACGACATTGTGGCCAGTAGCATGGCAATACTTGTTCTGGTGCAGATGCTGAGGGAATACTTAGAGATTAATCAGAAAGGGACATCCTGGCTGAATGCCCTCGGTGACAGGAAAATAGGACCCGCACTGACACTGATACATTCTTCTCCATCTGCAGACTGGACGCTGGCAAGTCTGTCTGCAAAATCGGCTATGTCCCGCAGTGCGTTCGCCAGTAGGTTTCATCAGCTTACCGGTTCAACGCCCGGGAATTATCTGACGTCATGGCGAATGGAGCTGGCATGCGCTGAACTCAGAAAGCATCACTTAAGTATTACTGAGATAGCCAGATTAACCGGATATAAATCTGTTCCCTCTTTTTCTCTGGCCTTCAAACGTCATACCGGAAGAACGCCAGGAGGCTATCGTAATCTGCATAAGAACTGTTAACAGGCCACTCCGATAATTGTCTTTTTAATGCATATGCATATGCATATGCATAATTATCAAAAATTTATCGCAGTATTCAAATATACAATGTCCGCTTCTGGCACTAAGCGTACAGGCTGACTGAGCTGATGGTCCGCTTTGAGCGAAAAGCGGACGTCAACATGATAGCAATAGGGAAGTTCTGCCACTTTAAACATAACAACCCAAGCACGTATGAAATGAAAAAAACCGCCATCTTTCGTAGCGGGCTGAACAATGGGGTTAATGTTCATAATTATTTCTAAGTTTCACGCCGAAGCCAGCAGGAACGGCACACTTCAAGCCTGGCCAGGAAACCCAAGAATGGCAAAAAAAGCCCCATAAAGCGGGGCTAAGCAAGACAGAGGCTCTCATAGTTCCCTGGTGTGGGGATAAATAGATTATCGGATATTTTCTATAAAACATTAGCGCATCCACACAGAAACTTTCCACATCGGCTCCTGCCCTGTAATCGGACATCTCTTGCCGCCCCCCTAAGACGCCCTCAGCGCAATTCTGCGGCGAACGAAGCGTTTTTGGCACCTTTCCCGGCCAGAATCCTGAAAATTGCCTCTGAAGATTACGGAGCATCTGAATTGTTATGCAGTGAGATTTACTCTCCACCGATTAGTGCTCGCAGATGTTGGAATCGTCCGCTTCTGGCACCAAGCGGACATTAAAGAATACCTGAGTCCGTTATGTGCGACACCGGTCAAAGTCGGGTCAGAAGTTAAAACGAACCCTACTGACATGCATACTTGAGGTCTGTGGTGCTCAATAGTTTTAAAAGCTATGTGCTGACACATCTGGCCTGTGCGCATTTCATATATGCCTGTAGATATAGCTCACTGAGGGGTTATGAAAAGAGTTGATGGAACCAGTCATAAAGTTCAGGACGCGCTGCTACCACCGAACCTTCACGGGCTTCTTCGCCAGAAAATTGCCTGACCTGAATGCCGTTCTCCTGGGCAATCAATTTTCCTGCGGCGATATCGTAATAACTCAACCCGTCCTCAAAAAACGCGTCCAGTCTGCCTGATGCGACATAGGCAAGATCGAGCGCCGCCGAACCCAGTCGCCGGACGCCTGCGCTTTCAGCCATAAGCCGCGCCAGGCCGTTAAAAAGTACCGTCTGGTCAATTACCTTTAACTGTCCAGGAACAGGCAGCGAGACCGAGCACAGTGCTTCAGCCGGTGTTTTCGCCGTCAAATCCGGAAGCGGCAGACCATCCAGGCGGGCACCTTGACCTCTGATGGCGGTAAAGCACTCTTCCCGAAGCGGATCGTATACAACGCCCAGTATTTCCCCCTCGTCATCGCAGAGCGCAATACTGACCGCAAAGTAAGGGATACCCCAGATAAAATTGCTGGTGCCATCCAGCGGGTCGACGACCCAGTATTGCGAATGATGGCCGCGGGTAAACCCCGTTTCTTCCCCCAGGAAACCAAAACCCGGCGCGTCTTCGTTAAGACGCGAAAAGATGATGCTTTCTGCAGCCAGATCGGCGGCAGAAGCATAATCTGCGGTGCCTTTCTTACAGATGTCGGTGTCTTCCAGGCTGCCAAAGCGTTTAATCAGCTCAGCACCGCCTGCCCGGGCTGCGCGCTTCGCCGCCAGAAGAAGGCGAGGTCTGTCGAGGTCATTTTTTGTCATGCCTCCTCCTTCATAAAACGTGGGTTATCAAACGTAATGCCTACACGCTTGCCGCGCGGCAGAGGGGCGCTGGCTTCAGCCGAGAGGCTGTGCTTGGGGCTGAATGACAAGATGTGAACCCATGCGCGGCCAATGTAACGTACATCCGTGATGGTCACGTCGCAGGCGCCAGTACCTGGCTCACAAAAGTGAACGCTTTCGGGGCGCACGAAAAAGGTTGCTCGTCCTCTTCGTGACGGAACGATGATGTTTAAAAAAGGACCTTCATCCGGTCTGAAGCCCTGGTCTTCCAGCACGCCGTCGATAAAGTTGGCCTGACCGACAAAGTCTGCCACAAAGCGCGTTTCGGGACGGGAATAGACCGCTTCCGGGCAGGCGAGTTGATCGACTTTTCCCCCCCTCATTACGGCAATGCGGTCAGACAGCGCCAACGCCTCTTCCTGATCGTGTGTGACATAAATAGCGGTCACACCGATGCGCTGCTGTAATTCGCGCAGTTCCTGCCTTAACGAGACGCGGAGTTTTGCGTCAAGGTTGGACATCGGCTCATCCAGTAACAACAGCGGCGGATCGATAACAAGTGCGCGGGCCATTGCGATGCGCTGTTGCATGCCGCCGCTCATTTCAGCCGGATAGCGGTCTTCCACATGGCGAAGCTGCACCTGAGCCAGTGCAAGGCGAACCCGTTTTTGAATGTCTTCCCTGCTGATTTTCCGTAACTTAAGTCCGTAAGCCACGTTATCGAAAATGGTTTTATTGGGCCACAGCGCGTAGTTCTGGAAGACAAAACCGATATTTCTGTCCCAGGGGGCGCGTGTTGACACGTCGACGCCATCAAATAAGATGTGACCGCTGTTAATCGCGTGAAAGCCTGCCACTGAACGAAGTAAGGTCGTTTTACCGCAGCCTGACGGGCCCAGCAACGTAAAGAACTCGCCCGGTCGGATCGTCATTGAGACATCATCCAGAACAAGATGCGTGCTATAGCGTTTTGACACAGACTGAATAGTCACCTCACAGCCTCGCCGCGATGCTGCGTCGGGATGAATGTCAGACATAATTGTTCCTCTCCGACTGCCCGTAACGGACAACGGCATAAAGTGGCACATAGATAATCAGCATCAGCAAAATCGTCTGGGCTGCAGAAATGCCAAAATCGGCATCGACCAGCGTGTTTTCAAATATCACGGCCGTCATGGGCTTCCAGGGCGGACGATAGAGGACGATTGTCGAAGACAGTTCAGTGACGATATGTAAAAACGTCAGCGTCGCACCGGTGAGTGCCCCGGCCAGCATTAGCGGGGCCGTGATGGTCAGAAACACGCGAGCGGGTCTGGCACCTAAACTGATGGCGGCTTCGTCGAGAGCAGGATGAACCTGGCGGAGTGCGGCTTCAGACGCTTTAACGGTAAAGGGCAGGTTTCGGATGACGTAAGCCAGTGCCAGAATAAACCACGTCCCGGTGAACTGCAGAGGTGCCTGATTGAAAATCAGGATCAGCCCGATGCCCAGCACGGTTCCAGGAATAACATAAGGCAACATGACAAGACCACTAAGCGAAGGCGCAAGGAATGTGTAGCGTTTACGCACCAGAACGTAAGCCACGCCCAGTCCCCCGGCAAAGGCAACCAGCGTGCCCGAAAGACCCAGTGACAGCGTGACCCATGCGGGCATCAACCCGTTTTTCCACATGGTTACATAGTTAGCCAACGTGGGAGTCAGCGTTGGCAGGCCCACACGCCATTTAACAAAGCTGGTAACCAGCACAGTGATGTGCGGGACAAAGGCCAGCAGCAGAACACAGCCGCTCAGGATAAGGGTCAGGCAGTGACCTGCACGGGAAAGTTCGCGTTGTTCGGGACGCCGTGATGAAACGGCAGCATAGCCACGACGTGAAAGATAGAGCTGCTGCATCATAAGAAAAAGGCTGGAAATCGCGACCAGAACCACTGAACCCGTGGCCGCCAGTGCAGGGTTTCTTCCCGCTTCACTCAGAAACGCGTTATAGATCAGTACAGGTAAGACATTCAAATCAAGACCAATGATGCGCGGTGTGCCGAAGTCTGACAGGGCCGCCATCATCGCCAGATAGAGCCCTGTCACGATTCCCGGCATGGCTAACGGAATCTCCACTGTCAAGCGGGCACGTAAGGGGGATGCGCCCAGAGACTCAGCTGCCTCAATATGGGACGCATCCAGTTGCCGAAAGGCGCTGTAACTGAGCAGAAATATAACCGGAAAAACCAGCCAGGTAATAACCCAAATGACCCCATAAATGCCCACAATTGACGTCTGCAGGTCCAGCAACGTCGTCACAATCCCGTTGCGTCCCAGCAGAAGCCGCCAGGCATAGGCACCAAGGAAAGGGGGAGAAACCGATGCCATTGTCACCATGAAAACAAGCGCGTTGGCGCCTGCAATTCTGAAGCGCGCGATCATATAGGCCAGCGAAACGCCAATTAACGCGGCGAGCGTCGTGGCAAAAAAGGAAATCATCAGGCTGTTCAGGGTAGCGTACAGCGTTTCACTGGTGGCAAAAAAGGCAAAATAATGGCTGAGCGTATAGGTCAGCGTCGGATTTTCTGCTGTGATAAACGCATTCGTCGCGTGCCCGAGAATGACTGTACCGTCTGGCTGCAAGGTAGCCGTCAGCGGTTTTGTCGCTGTTCGACTGAAAAGGCTTCGCGGCGCTTGCTGAGTCAGGAGTAAAGTGTCGCTACCTACGCCTAAATGCATTTCTCCGCAGCTTGCAGAGGTAACGCTGAGCGGCGATGTACTGTGAATCACTATCTTATCTGTGCCAGAGGCGATAAAACGCAGTGGTTCATCACCACGTTTTGTCACCGTCACGCCATCCTTATCCGTTTTCAGCGTATAGTCGCGTGTCATTTCCGGAACGGCGTCAAGCCCTCCAGCCCGACTCACAAGGGTAAATTTGCCACTGTCGCTCAGCAATGATGCGCTGAGCAGGCGAGCCTGAGGCCAGAGGATGGTTATTCCACAGAACAGCAGCATAAGGACGGTGAACCAGCGCCATGAATCACGAAGCCCTTTCATTTTGGTAACGCCGCCTGAAAACGTGCAACGACAACCTGTTTAGGATCCTGTGGCGAGATAATGTTGAGCGTGCTCAGTTCGGGAAGCACAGCGGGAGGTGCGACATCTGAGCGGGCTGAACGACGTATCGTGAGATCCCTGACTTTTTCATGCGTGTCTTTCTGTCCGAGAAAGTCGATAAACAGTTTGGCCTGATTGGGATGAGGAGCGCCCTGAACGACAGCCTGTGCATCAATCTGACCGGTCACCGCATCAGTGGGATAAACAATGCTGACCGGCAGTCCGTTGGCTTTCCATTTAGCGCCCAAATCTTCGTTTATCCAGCCTGCCGCGGCTTCGCCATCACGGACGGCGTTGAAGGCATCATCGGAGCCTGCTGCGATCCGTGCACCTTTGACCAGATTGCTGATAAACGGCCAACCAAACTGTCCGGCAAGCGCCGATATCAGGGTATAACCGGTTCCCGAACGGGCCGGATCGGGGATGATCAATGTCCCCTGTTTTCGCCATTTTCCTGTTACCATATCGGCCTGCGAGGACGGCATTTCTGTTGAAGGGACACGCTTCGTACTCACGATGATGGGTTGCAGAAGAAGGGTAAAAGGATGCCAGATATGACGTGGATCTGTGGTCACCATTGCACTGTCTGTTTTGCTCTCATAAGGCTGGAACAGAGCTGCATTTTCATCATAAATCTGGGTGGGGCCTCCCCACATGAGATCCGCTGAAGGGTTGCCTGCTTCGGCGCGCAGCCTTTCGACCACTTCGCCAGTACCGCCTCTGACCAGTGTGATGTTAATTTCCGGATGCACTTTTTTAAACATCTCAAGGACAGGTGATGTCGTCGTTTCACCGTGAGCCGTGTAAATCACCAACTCAGAAGAACTGGCGGTGCCCGTCATTAATAACGCGCTGACGGTTAACGCGACCAGGGAATAAAACACCTTACTCATTGTCGGCATACTCCTGCATTTAAATCCAGTTAATGGTTTAATTAAATCGTGAATGTGGGCAATTAAACGGGGCTTTTATGATTTTTATATGACAAAAATCGATTTTTTTAAAAAATTGAGCGCTGGACGTGATTAGGCTCTCCATTCTATTATCCATTTAATGGATTTAACAAAGGCGAAAGCACTGTGGCATACCCGGGTAATAACCATGCCTTTTCAGGCCGCTATAATCGCAGGCTGGTTTTTGATCTGATCCGTACTGCTGGTGTGCTGTCGCGATCGGACCTGGTCAACGCAACAGGACTCCAGCCTCAAACGATTACTAACATCACAAAGGATTTGCTTGAGCGTGGGCTGGTCAGTGAGGAAGGGCGCCTGCAACACCGACGCGGTGCCCCGCAAAAGTTGTTGCGGCTTAACCATCGCGCAGGTTGTGCTTTAGGAATACATCTTGATCGGAAAGGGATTACTGCTGTCGCCTGTGACCTTGCCGCAAATGCGTTAGCCAGCCTGCACGCTCCAATGGAGTGGAATAATCCTGAAGCGAGCCTCGACACCATCGCCCACGTCATTGCCGATCTGACGCTGAAGTGTGAGGGGATACCTGTGTGGGGAACCGGCATCGCGATGCCGACCCTGCAGGAGGCCGGATACGAGGAGTACGTCGGTGCACCGGGTTGGCAGTCGTGGAGCCAGATTCCCGTCGCCGACAGGCTTGAAGCGCGCTGTGAGATACCGGTTATTGTTGAGAATGATGCGACTGCCGCTGCGATAGCAGAACGCCATGCGGGGGCTGCCAGTGGACTGACGCATTACGTCTATATCTTCGTCGGTCACGGACTGGGTGCCGGAATCATTGTCGACGGTCTGCCGTTTCAGGGGGCGTTTAACAATGCGGGTGAGATTGGGATGATCTGCTGGCCACCTGAGTTAACGAAGTGCCCCCGCGATATTCCCCCTTTCTCATTAGAGGAACTGGCAACCACGTTGAACGTTGACCTGGATGCGGTTGAAAAGCCCGGCTATCTTGAAAAATTGTACGTTCAACGAGACAGTCAGCTGATGTCATGGCTGGAATGCAACAGTAAGCGGTTACGTATCCTTATTTCAGTCATTGAAAACATGTTCGATCCGCAGAAAATTTTGATTGGGGGCTATCTTCCTTCAGCGCTGTTTTCCTCGCTGGTTGATCGCACCTATCCATTACTTCCTTCTGTCTCTGCCCGAAAAACAAGAGACACGTCGCGGTTAGAAAGTGCGCGTCTTGGAGCTATGGCCCCTGCAATTGGCGCTGCGCTTTTGCCCGTAATAGCTCATGGCAGCCCGCATTTCAGACAACTGTCGCTGATGCGCACCAGAACTCAAACTATAGATCCTGAGGTTTTATTTGATCGGATTGCTGGTAAGGTTGATTAAAATCGTTGCCAGTTGGATGGCATGAAAGCATATCTAACCGTGCTTTCATTTTTTAATTTGTATATTCCTCGAATGATGTCTCCTTTTGGCACCGGGCTGCTGTTGCAGCCCTCCTAAATCAAACTTCAATAGACTCAGATATCTCCAAGGCATCATCCACTTCAATACCGAGATAACGGACGGTACTTTCGAGATTTTTGTGACCTAAAAGTAGCTGGATCACTCGAAGATTCTTCGTTTTTTTATAGATCAGACATGGCTTGGTTCTTCGCATAGAATGCGTACTGTACAGAGTCTCGTCGAGACCCAGCTTATCAATCCATCCATGAAAAATACGGTTATATTGCCTGGTTGAGATATGTCGTGAAGAACCGACGCGGGACTGGAATAGATAGTCGCTACTATGTAGATGAGCCATTTTGATCCAGGCTGCTACAGCCTCTCTTGTTCCTTTAGTAAGTTCAAACTGTACAGGACTTCCAGTTTTTTGCTGCAGCACTGTCGCTCTGCCCGAAACAGAGTGCCCATAGGCTACATCAGAAACTTTTAGCTTTACCAGATCACAGCCCCGAAGTTTACTGTCCAGAACCATGTTAAACAGAGCTAAATCGCGTACTTTTCCTTCCAGCTCAAGTCTGATACGGATACCCCAGATATGAGAGATCTGAAGAGGCCGTTTCTGGCCAATAATACGGCCCTTGTTCCAGGGGAATGTTGTCATGCTCAATCTCCTTTGGGTTAGGAGATGTGATTATGGTTGTCCCATATGAGCGAGCAGGGGACAGTGTTGTGGGGCAGGGGAGGTCATGATGCCTCAACCGTGAAAGTGCTTTAATTTTGTTTGTTCTGGTAAAGATCCCAGCGATTGCCGTAGATGTCCTCAAACACAACGACCATTCCGTAATCCTCCTCGCGCGGCTCCTGGCAGAAGTGAACCCCCTTCGCCTTCATGGCGTTGTAATCGCGCCAGAAGTCGTCAGTCTGCAGGAACAGGAATACCCGTCCGCCGCACTGATTGCCGATAAAGTCTTCCTGCTGCTCGTTTGAAGCACGGGCCAGGAGAAGATTACAGTCGCTCCCCGGGTTCGGCGTCACCACAACCCAGCGCTTGCCAGGCTGTGGCGTATCTTCAACCAGCTTAAAGCCCAGCTTGTCGGTGTAGTATTCAATAGCGCGGTCATAGTCGTCGACCACGATGGCCACATAACCCATGCATCGTTTTTGCGTTCTCATTTTTGCTCCATCAGGGTTTAGATAAGGCTGTCTTGGAACAACTTTTAACACAATCTAACTCTTCTGGCTGTAAAGATGAGGCCAGAATAATAAAGTCCGCTTATGGCACAAAGCGGACAGGCTGACTGAGCTGGACGTCCGCTATGAGCGAAAAGCGGACATTGCTAACAGCGTTATGAGTGAATCAACGGGGAGCAGGTCACTCGCAGCGATCAAAGCGCCTGCCAGGTCAGATAGTTTTGCTTCACCTTACCTCCCCGAGACAACGTCCTTCGGCGACATGTTCATAATACATGTGCGCGATCCGCATTTAGTTCAGCCGACTCATTCAAATCTCAGTAAAAATTCTCAGATTAAAATCCAGCAATGACTAATGCCGCTGCGAACAGAACTTCATCCCGAGAAAAAATGATTATTTAGCTTAAGTGCTTTGTTTAGCGTTACTAAAAGTTTATTCCGTAAAGCAGTAAATCAACAATGCGGTATAAAGTTAATGAAGGAATAACCGATAAAAAGGTTAAGGTGCTTTGCAAATGTATCTTTTGTAATTGTCACTATAACGAATTAATTGACCAGGAATTATAAATGAATAAGATTCTTAACAATATAAGTCTTACCGCCAAATTTGCCATTCTGGGCCTGTTTTCCCTTGTTCTGTTCTCAGTTCCTACCATGCTTTTCGTTTCCGAAGGTAATAAATACATTCAGGACAAGCAAAGGGAGGTAACAGGTGTACCTGTAGAAAATAAGATTTTAGCCCTACTCAATTTGATACAGCGCCATCGTGCAGAAACCGCCCTTGCCATTGCAACTAAAAATCCAGCGACACCGTCCCGCGTTCAGGTCAGAGATGAAATTGAAAACATCACTGATGTTATTACTAAAGATATGGCCAAGACAGAAGGCAGCGCTGCCATAACCAGTAAAATCAATGATGTGCGCACACAATGGAGCGAGCTACAGCAAAGAATCGATTCTTCACAACTGAGTCTCACTGCCAGTCTTGATTCGCATGCTCTCCTCATCCGCAAACTTTTGAACGCGAACCGTGATGTGCTGGATTTTTACGGCCTTTCACTCGATTCAGATATCAGCACGTACCGTTTAATTACGAGTAATTTTTCATCATTGCCTGAGCTGACAGAAAGCCTTGGGAAAATACGTGCATTCGGCACTTCCCTTCTTGCCCGAAATGAAAGCATAAGTGAAGCAGACTCTGTCCGTATGGAGTCTTTAATCAGTAATGGTTCGTATAACCTGAATTTATTTGTTCAGGATTCTGAAAAACTATTTTCATCTGATAACACACTTAAGCAAAAGTTCAGTGCAGATGCAGATGCAGCCGTTCAGGAGGCAAACAGTGCTCTCAAAACCGCTGAGGCGATTTTTATTAACCGGAGCATGACGAATCAAAACCCGAAAGACTATGCAGCGCTCTTTACGCACGCTATTAACAAATTCAGCGACTACGCCATTGGTGGAGGTAATGAGCTGAATGAAATGCTGAATGCGCAGATTAAGGAACACCGGTATGCACAATATGCCCTACTGACTGTTCTTGTTTTTATCGTCCTGTTGGCAGTAATTTTCGCTCTGGTTATCATTCGCTCCGTTACCAGACCTATCAGTGCAGCATCAAAGCTGGCGCTTGAAGTCGCAGGTGGTGACCTTACGTCAACATTTACGGTGAAAGGACGTAATGAAACTGCCGGACTGCTCAAGGCATTACTGCAAATGAGTCAGCGACTTACACTTACGGTTGAAAACATCAAAAGCAACGCTGTCACTATTGCTACGTCATCTGAAGAAATTGCTCGCGGAAATGGTGATCTGTCGGCACGAACGGAAGAGCAGGCAGCCTCTCTGGCTGAAACCGCGGCCAGTATGGAGCAGTTATCGTCAATCATCGGCAATAACGCGGATAACACCCGTCATGCTGCTGAAATGGCCAATTCCGCTACCAGTGCGGCCTTAAGAGGCGGTGAGGCGATGGAGTCAGTGCTGAATTCAATGGAAAAGATAAGTAACAGTGCGGGGCAGATTAAAGAGATCATCTCCGTTATTGACGGGATAGCGTTTCAGACGAATATTCTTGCTTTAAACGCAGCCGTTGAAGCTGCCCGGGCAGGTGAGCACGGCAAGGGCTTTGCTGTTGTTGCATCTGAAGTCAGGGCACTGGCACAGCGATCGGCTGGAGCGGCGAAGGAGATCAAAGGACTGATTGAGCAGTCAGTTGAGCATGCCGAACAGGGAATTTCGATGGCCCTGGATGCCGGTGAAAAAGTTAAGCAAAGCGTGGAAGCTATTGAGCAAACATCTCAATTAGTCAGAGAGATTTCATCTTCTTCTGAAGAACAAAGTGCGGGCATATCTCAGATAAATATTGCGGTGACACAGATGGATCAGGTTACGCAGCAGAATGCCGTACTGGTTGAAGAGTCTGCATCATCTGCTGATGAACTTGCAAGCCGGGCCGCAAGCCTGAGGGATGCTGTCAGCGTATTCCGCACAAACGCTGTATAATTGGTTCAAATACTTTAGTTGTGTGCCATTTAATGCGGCAACATTTTTACAAAACTTCTTCTGTATTTGCATTTGATAAGCCATCTTGAGGGATGGCTTATCTCATTTAAAACCATGATAAAGTTATACTGTTGCAATTAAAGGCCCGGTGGACTAATTGAACGCCTGTTGAAATATTTGGCATTACCCCCCAACTGCCCATATGAGCTACGCTCATAACATCCGTAATGCAACCTGCAACGCGTTCCTCTTTATAGTTGTTTCTATTGCGGATGGCCTTCAAATTCCTCTCGTGCCGGACGGCGCGTTACACCTTCCCCCTGGGGCGCTGTTCTGCACTCGCGCCATCCGGCCATTCAGTCAAATCTCTTACTACGCAGTTTCATCAATCAGACTTCAAATTTAAAAATGCCGATATGCAGCAAATCATTAGAGGCGGGGTTAGCTGCATAGAGGCGCTGGCCTGCTCTCGGTAAACTAACATTCCATGATGCAAGCAACGTCCGCTTTTGGCACAAAGCGGACAAGCTAACTGAGCTAAAGTCCGCTATGAGCGAACAGCGGACGTAATGCCTTCATTACGGACAGGCTTAAGCCACTTGATGTATGCTGGGACAGCCAATATAAGGATGAGAAAATGACTGAAAAAAAAGAACCCTCATGGAACCGTATGGTCCCAGAGCTGACGGTAATGGATTTTCCCGCCTCCCTGCACTTCTATGTCAATGTGCTTGGCTTCAAAATTATGATAAAGCGAACAGAGCCCGATTTTGCTTATCTCAATCTTGGTGAAGCCCAACTAATGCTTGAGCAATACAACCCGGATGGGTGGAACACGGGAGAACTTACGAAACCACTCGGACGCGGTATAAATTTTCAGATAGAAGTTGATGACGTTGAACAGATTCTTGCCCGGGTGCATGTGCATGGCGTAACGCTTTATCGGGATCTCCACGATAACCATTACAGTATCGGAGAAAGCTCTGCCTGCCAGAGAGAGTTTCTCGTGCAGGATCCAGATGGTTATCTTTTGCGATTTAGTCAGTTTGTCGAATGAGATAATAGTGTCCTCTTCTGCTGCGGGACGCGCCAGATCACTGAATTGAAGGGCCGCTATGAATGAAAAGCGGACCAAGCGAGTTTCGCTTATTAGTTTAAAAACAGCGATAGAGAAATTAAAAGTATGTACTTCATATAAAAGCCTTTAACTCCTCAGCGTTGATGTTCGCCAGCATTGATGCTTTCAAATGTGGGGATGAAGCGAGATACCTGGATATCAGATTGAACCCTGCGGTATAACCCAGCCACCTTGGTAAATCTCCAGTTCCGAAAAACCAGGTATTATGGTCGTAATCAGTGTGATTCCAGTTTTCAAAAATGAGTGGATAGTAGGGCTTAACAATATCGGACTTGAGGCTTTCCCAGGGCTCAGCTTCACCACCCAAAAGCTCAAGAGAAAAATGCCCGGCAAGTCCTTCAGAGACCAGTACTTCTCCCAGCGTTGAGCCGTATCCCGGTCCTGCCCACCTTGCAGCATGGTGAAGTTCATGAGCAAACATACGTTCAATAGAGTGCGCAACGTTTTTGCAAAATGCAGGGTTTTCAGGATCGACGGTTATATAGATAACTCCAGATTCAGGACAAAAACCGGCATGCCCTTTTTCAGGGATAACACACTTCCCAGCCTTAACTATGACATCAACTGAAGGAGTCGGCATCAGCCTTGTGACTTTTACAAAGGTATCGTTTAGGGTAGTTCGCAGCCATTCACGGTGAACAGTGAGTTTTTCCTGAGCATTCAGAATATGGATGGTTATTTGAGGCATATCGCTCTTATCCAGAAACATTAGTATTGTGCGCATATTAACAGACATATAGGGCATGTAATGTTGCTGCTCAGCAGTTGCCAACCAACGATCTCTAATGTCAGCTCCTGGCACAAAGCGGACAGGCTGACTGAGCTGGAGGTCCGCTTTGAGCGGGGAGCGGACATTCGTATTTTAATTACAGAACACTCCTGAAATATAGCTATATGACTATGTCTTACTGGTGAAGTGTCCGGTTTAAACAGGGCTATTACACCCTGAAATTTATCAATCTGATAGCATGGTGTTAGTAACTGATTTCACGAACTTGATCATTCAGGAGTAAGTAAAATCTTAAAATTTTAAACCGCTTATGCTAATGAATTATCTAAAGTATTGTGCGGTCTGGTGAAGCAAACTGGCTGGTAAGCTATAATTTTATCAGCATTTCAAACATTCAAAGGAAGATGTGATGAAAACGGGACTGATTTCTCTGAGCCTGCTGGCTACCATACTGCTCACCGGCTGTGACGCGGATGCAAAAAGCATTGAGTGGTACAAAACGCATGAAAAAGAGCGCGACGCGAAGGTGGCGGAATGCAGCAAAGACATCAAAGTGAGTGACACCGATGACTGCCGCAACGCCCGCTTCGCGCGGCCCAATAAAAAATGGTAAAATACACAAGCCGCCGCAAGGCGGTTTTTTTATGCTTTTTAGGCAAGCGGTGAACGGCTGGTTCATCGACACTTATTGATTTTTTTGATGATGAAAGAGGTCTGTCAAAAGCGGACGTTCGAAGTTATCCAACACTAAATGAAGAATAGCCACCGAAACAGCGTATTAATTCAAAGGGAACAGGTCACCATTTAAAAGTCTGTTACAAAGCAAAAACTCTGTTGGCGGTAAAACGCATTCGTTTAATGTCTCCGCTGCCGAAGTCTTGCCGAAGTCTTGCCGAAAGTTGCCGAGGGAAAATGGCGCGCTCTGTCCAGACTTTGGCCGTCTAACCAGTATATCTGGTATATTCAGTTATAGTTCGGTATATAGGATTCAACGCTTCATCAGGGTGATTCGGTAACATCGGCCTTATACCTAATTTCTGAAAAAGGACGTAAAAAAACCGCCTCGCGGCGGCTCATTTGGTTTTACCAGCCCTTTTCTGGGCTCTTTGTAAATTGGCCTCCGTGGACACCGGCATCAATTGCGTTGCGGCAGTCTTCAGTGGCGCGCGGATTGGAGTCTTTACGGCATTCCTCATATTTCGCTTTGCGCTCGTTGTCGTGAGCCTTATACCATTCCTCGCTCTTTGCGCCCTCGTCGCAGCCGGTGAGCAGTATGGCAGCCAGCAGGCTCATAGAAATCAGTCCTGTTTTCATCATTTCTTCCTTTAACGTATGGATTGCGACAGACATTATAGCCTTCTGACTGGCCCGGTTGCACGGTTCGGTGGAAAAGGCGTTTCACCGAATCTTTATCAGGCGAGCGGAAGTAAGCACTGAATCATCCACATCGTAAAGCTTCCGGGCTGCCCGGATTGAGAAAGCGTTCTCGATTTTCTGGACGGTTTTTATCTCCCGGGCTAACCAACCTTCTTCATAATAAGATGCGCAAGCGGCAAGGACATCTTCACGTTTAAATTCTCTGATGTCTCCCAATGTGATGATGGCTACTGCTTTCCGCACCGCCTGCTGCCCCTCTTCCATAAGAAAGTTTTCGTTTTCAATCAGCAATATCTTTTCCCCGCTTCGAACGTCAGGAAACCACTTCCTTATTTCCAGCCTTTTAAGTCCGTTTGCTATTTGGGGTTCCGGCAGGCCGTACAATGGAGAGGGCTTTCATAATTTTCTCATCAACATACAGTACCTGGCCGATTCTAAAACGCTCCTCCGGATAAGTCATATGTTCGGTCTTAGAGGAGCGCTACCGAATTCGCGTAAGTAGCAAAAAGGTTGTCTGGAAAAAATTACCATCACAAGTGCGCGTTTAGCACAAAGCGGACTAACACGTAGGCCGATGTCCGCCCAGAGCCAGATGAGAACCCCTACACCCGGGTGATAGCATCTCTTTAAATGCCCGGAAAGTATATGTTAAAACTCTTTATGACATTTTTCATAGACGATAAAAGGGCTGTTAATGACTACAGTTGAGGTATTAAAAGCAAAGTATCCAGGAGCAGTTGCCTGGCAGTTTGGTGACAGCCCAGAGCTGGCAAGCAATCTGGCTGACCTGATTAAAAAAGGGATCAAAACGGCCTCTTGCGGCTCTCTTATCTCTTACCAGCAGGAAGAGCCTGCCCCGAAAATTGGTAACTATAACATCATCCTTGATGGACAGAACGTCCCGGTTTGCGTGACCAGACTGGTTTCAATGAAACTGGTTCGTTATTGTGATGTTACTGAGGAGTTTGCCCGCAAAGAAGGTGAAGGCGATTTAAGTCTTGAATACTGGCAGCAAGAGCATAAGAGGTTTTTCTCGGGTGTAGGACATTTTTCTGACGATATGGAACTGATCACAGAAGAATTTGAGGTGGTTGAGTCGCTGTAAGATTCAATTAATACTCTGGCGTTTCAAACCTTATCATTTATTACAATGTCCGCTTCGGCACAAAGCGGACGTTCGATGGAGGATAATTGGTAAGCGAAGAGCAGACGATTCGGATTATCAGTATTTAATTGCCTGTGGTTTAATTTATGGCCTGCTGTATCACCGTTTCACTGAGCACTCCCATAAGCACCGTAATGTTTTCTTCAATGGCTTTCTCCACCTGCATAACGATAATCACGGGTATGCAGTCTCAACTGGCAAGCTGAGACTGAGCTTTAATCTGCTGCTTATTTTTTGAGCTTGCTGCGCCCCGCAGCAAGTTTACTTTTCAACCAGTTAATTACGGTTTTTTTACGAACTGCTGCCTGATGGTAGCAATAGCCGCGCTGACCTGCTCAGCAGACGCACGATTTTCTGGCAGGAGGGGAGCACTGTTTTTTGACTCAGAGAACGATGCAGACCTTTCTGCGGAGCTACTGACGGGCTTTGCAGTCCGCAGCACAGAATGCATCGCAGGAACTTCAGACAGCCGGAACTCGCCCTGTCTGGCGCGTTTCAGCATGGTAAACATCCAGCCCGCCGGGTTTGCCAGGCGGCCTTTGCGCAGTTGCGCCTGCAGCAGGCTGCTCAGGCCTTCAGCCAGCGGCACCGGCAGCACACCGAACTGCTGACTCACCATCTGGCGGTCTTCGTTGCTCAGCATGGCCAGAAAACTCTCAGGCAGAACCGGCCGGTCAGCAACGTACGTTTCTTTAATCACACTCTGTGTGAAAGAACGTACGTTACGGTTCGAATTACGAACTCTGTTGTAAGTGACTGATTTATTACTTAGTTCGGATTCCGTACTCAGTGATTTTCGACCCTGCGCATGACTGAGTTCGGATTCCGAACTCAGTGTTTCAGGAGATTTTTCAGCAGTTTTCTGACTGAGTTCGTTTTTCGAACCCGGCCGTGCCGTGCCGCTTTTACGCATCATGGCCATCGGCTTTGACGGAGCATTCAGGCGACTTTCAATCAACGCCAGACGGCTGTGGCGGTGACGCATACCGCTGTCCTGGAGTATGTCGTTAAGAACGGCCAGCGCCGTCATGCGCACGGACTTGTTCTTACTCTGGCAGCTCTGCTCAACCAGCGTCAGCCAGCCCGGGTCGAAGGTCTCCGCATCACGGTAGCCCAGCGGCTCATCATGCTGGGCATAGATGTTGCCGCGAACCCGGCCGTCCTTGTCGCGCACCTTTTTGCACAGGCTTATCCAGCCCGTGAGCCGCAGCATCAGCAGCGTGCGGCTCACCGTTTCCCGCGAGGCCCTGTCGGAATGTGCCGAGGCCAGCTGCGCCTGCAGCTCGTCATAAGTCGGAAACACCGCCCCCTCATTCTGCTGTGCATAAAGGCGTATCATCACCCAGGCGGTTTTATCGAGCGGCGACAGACGCGTGTCGAGAAATAAACGGCGGGGAAACGCGTCGTGGACGTTGCCCATAAACAGCAGGCCGCTCCGTTCCTGACCGGCTTCACCGTTAACAGCCCTGCGCTCAAGGCTTTTCTCCATACGTGACAGCGTGTGTGCCACTATGCTGTCGGCGGGTATGTTCATTTTTTGCTCCCCTCTTATGCCTGAGACAGCACAGTGCCGGGATAAACCCGGCACTGTCTGGTCATCGCTGGTCGTCCGTTACCGACGTATTTCACGGTTATACGTCTCATGGTCCATCAGCCACCACTGTCGGCCCCCGTCCTTGCTGAGCATCCGCCAGTAGGGGCCGACATCAATTTTGAGGTAGCCATTGAGGGCGAGCCGCCGGAACACCTTTTTACCGCTGCAGACCGCAAGGAACAGTTGCTGAGCCCGGCGTCGCACCGACGGGGAGACCTGCTGACGCCGGGTGAAGTCACTTAATCTCATCAGGTCTCCTTACGCAGCAAAGGTAAAGTGGCAACCCGCTGTGATGCCTCACGGCACCACTGGCAGACCTTCGTCCACACGGCGGTCAGCGACAGGCCGTGAAGCTCTGCGGCCAGCATCATCGCCTCCAGCGCCTTGTGCGAGTCCGGCGACTCCATACCGGCGTTTTTCCACTCGTTCCACAGGAGCGCATCCTGCTCCTCTGTCAAAGACTGCGTCCGGCCCTGACGGCTCTCGATGCCCATCAGCCGGCGACGGCTGCTCACGTCGGAGGGTGACATGCCAAAGTATTCGTCCATCAGCTCCATAGAGCCACCCAGCTCAAGGGCGCGGTCAATCATCAGCATACGGGCCTGCTCGTTGCGGGCCTGGTTGAGTATCAGCCAGAAGTTCTCGTGGTTGAATTTGACGTCCAGGACGGACACCTTCGACTGACCGATATAGTGCAGCTCGTCGAGGCTGAGGCCGCTGAGCGCCCGAATTTCCTCAACCGACAGGCCCAGCGATTCGCAGCGGCGGATATTTCCGCTCTTGAGGTCCATCAGTAGCGAGCTCAAGATGCTGGCTGTCGCGCCGGGAAGGTTTTGCTGGTTCACAGACCACCTCCCGTAGTGACCTGACTGGTCAACTGGATTGCATCAAAGAGCCAGCCCGACAGGCAGGCACCCAATAAGAGTGTGTTAATCATTGTGCGTGCCTCCCGCCGTAAGCTGCTTGTTAGCCTGCGCCCCTGCCAGGCCGTGACTGAGTTCGGCCTGACGGCCTGCGAACCATCCCGCCGTGCGTGCCGACATGTCGCCGCGACAGCTTTTCGCCTCGCGCGTGACAAGCGCGGAGAAAGCCTGTCCCGAATGCCGCTGCGCCAGCCAGCGCTGCAGCACCTGATTCTCACTGTCAGGCGTAGTGAAAGACTGCAGAACCTGCCAGACGCCGGAGACCCAGCCTTCACGGAACTGGTCGGCGCGGCCGCGCAGCGTGCTCCTGAGAATGCAGCGCTTGCGGTAAGTAGACATATGGCTGTCGGTTGCCGCCCGCAGCTTGCGCTGCAGGACGGTATAGATGTAGAGGGCCAGCTCGGGGCGCTCGCCGAAGCCGTAAAAATGAAGTGACCGGCGTATCATGCGCAATCCGCCCGGATTCACATAGCCGTACCAGCCAAACCAGCACCGGCAGCCCGTGGCCATGCACACCACCGTGGCCAGTGAACTCATCCAGGCAGGCACTTTCTCGGCGTTGCTGGTCAGCTGTTCGCAGACCGATTCACCTATCTCACTCAGCGTAATCTGTTCGTCATTCAGGCCGTGACGGCGCATAAGCCGCTGGGCCAGCGCAACCGCCTGGGCGGCTTCATGATCGTTGCTGTTCTGAGTCCCAAGCGCCATCAGGCGACGGATGCGCCGGGTGAGTTTTGACTTATCTGCCATGATGAGCCCTCCGGTAACTGTCAGCCATGTGTAGGACCTTTTTCTCCTTCACGTCCTGACAGCCGGCGCAGAGTTTCACACCCGGCATCGCACGCTGGCGGCCTGTTGGAATGTAAGCACCGCAGCACTCACAGAACTCGTTTGACGGCTCATCAGTGCGTAGCTGCGACCGGGCGGCATCAATGCCGCGCTGAATAAATAAAGCCGTGCAGGCCTGTGCCATTTCGTCGTTCAAATCATCAGACATTTTCTCCCCCTTTTGCGGCAAGGCGCTGCAGCTCACGCAGGCGGCGAATGATGCGGATAAGGCGCATCATTTTTACCACCATGACGTCGTCAAATACCGGCGTGTCAGCCGGTTCCTGTGAACCAAAAAAATTCAGACAGAACATGAACATGTTGCACTGATGATTGGGCAGTCGGCCGGACAGGCCCGCAAGGAACAGGCTGAACTCGCGACTGCCGCCGGATATGGCAAAACCGGCAGACTCAGGGCTTTTGTCCGCACTGACGTCGCTTACACAGCCCATCCCCTCGGCAATTTCGTAGGCCAGCCGGTAGGCCATATCCTGAAGATGCTCAACATCATCCTGCATAGCCAGGATTAGCCAGATGTCGCTTACGGGCTCAAGGCCGGTTTCGGCAAAGCTCACTGACCCGGTGGATACCGGTGCCGTGTCGTCATGCTCGCTGAACGCAGAAACAAGGGAATGGCTGCCTGAAGAAACCAGATCGGCGGCGTGCTCACTGTTTGTGCTAACGGCATCACCTGTAATAACAGGACGGCCACCAAACAGAGCATTCTGGATTTCACTTCTGGGCAGGCTGTCGGCGCTGATGCCGGTACTGTCAGGCAGCACTGTAAGGCCAACTGACTCAGGAGCCGGTTCGGGGCGGGTTGAACCCGTGAGGGTGCCTGAGCGCAGGCCGGTGACGGGCCTGACGGCGGTCGGGTCATCCGGCAGAACGGTGACAGGGAGAGCCTTCCCGCCAGAACCTTCTGACAGGCGAGTGAGCGTCAGCGGCGGCATGCTCGGCGGCTCCCCAAACTGCTCGCGGCGTTTCTGCTCTTTGGGATCGAGCTCAATCAGCCAGCGGTCATAGTTGAGGCTGGGGTGTGGCAGAGCCTTCACCAGTTGCCCGATAAACTCATCCCTGAAAACTTCGAGGGAATAACTGTCAGGCTCATCAAATACGCGGCAGGTTTCGCCAAAAACTTCATCAAGATTGACGCTGGGGTTGACGTCGCCACTGAAAACTTTCCAGACTTTAAGTGCGGATGAACGCAGGCTGAGCAGAGGCATAACCTGACCCCGACTCATGCCGCTTTCCAGCATTCGGGGCATATATGGGTAAATATAATTCAGCGTGTCTTCCATTCTACTGACACTTGAATTATCAATTGGATAACCTTCTTTACCCAAAAGTTCCGACAGTTCCCTTAAGGTAACACTACGTCCTAACTGTTCTTCATAGATAACCCGAGCCTTATGAACACCAAAAGCTTTATCGATGAAGATGAGATCACCCCTGACCTCATTTTCAGCCAAATGACCAATGAGGCATTTCAGGCGACCTGGCCATGGTTTGAATATGGTGTGAACACGATAAAAGCGATCTTCACCCGTCTCCTCCCAGAGCTCACACAGTATTTGATAGCGGGTATTCCCACCATCGCTGAATATATAGACTCCATCACCGTCCGGATCTAATGTAACTTTAGGTACAGAGTCCAGACCACGAGCGCGTATAGAAGCCTTTATATCTTCGTAACGGGTGTTTCTTGCATTACGGGGGTTGTCCGGATTGGGCCGGAGCTGGTCAAGTGTCAGCACCATGGCCATCTCGCTAACCGGTACGTGAGGCGAGGCTGCACTGTCACTCTGCTGTACAGGCGATTTACCCCGCTTTAGCATCGCAGTGCCCAGGTTTAGGTTGCGCACGTTACTCATGCAGACCTCCTGGCATCGACCTGGAGATTTTCAAAGCGAGTATATCGGCCCTCGAAGCGCAGGCGCAGAGTGCCGGTTGGGCCCTGGCGCTGCTTGCCGATGATGAGTTCAGCCAGGCCTTTGTCCGGGGAGTTTGCGTTGTAGACCTCATCACGGTAAACAAAGATGATGACGTCTGCATCCTGTTCAAGGGCACCTGAGTCACGCAGGTCGCCGCAGTTGGGACGCTTATCGGCCCGGCTTTCAAGTGCACGGTTCAGCTGGGAAAGTGCCACAACCGGGCAGCCCATCTCTTTGGCCAGCGCCTTCAGCGAACGGGATATCTCTGCGATTTCCTGGGTGCGGTTTTCCTGGTCCGGACAGCGCATGAGCTGAAGGTAGTCGAGACCAATGATGCCAGGATTACCGTAGCGGCGGGCATTACGTCGCGCACGAACGCGAAGCATGGCCGGCGTCAGCTCACTGGTGTCATCAATGAGCAGACGCTCTTTAATATCTTCTGTGAGTAACTTAAAGACATTCGATACGCGGGCCCAGTCCTCTTCGTCCATCATTCCGCTTTTCATACGGGTCAGGTCAACATTGCCAAGCGACGAGACCATGCGCATCAGAATTTGCTCTTTAGGCTGCTCCAGGCTGTAAAACTGGCCGTTGGATTCAGTATTTTTCATCAGAGAATTCATGATGATATTGATGAGGAACGCAGTCTTTCCCATGGAGGGGCGTGCGGCTACAAGAACAAGGTCACCTGGCTGAATACCGCTTGTGAAAGCGTCCAGCTCGTCAAACCCCGTCGGCGTGCCGGTGATGCCATCGGGAGTCTGGCAGCGTCGTTCCAGCTCGGCCGCCAGTTTTTCCAGTCCGTCTATGATGGTCACGCCCTGCTGGGGTTCAGCCCGCTCTGCCAGCTGCATGATTTTCTGCTCAGCCGTTTCCATCGCGGCGGCGATATCCGCGCCCGGCGCGGTGGCAGATTCATGTATCTCACTACCGATGGTTGCCAACTGGCGACCGCGACTGTAACGGGCCACGATGTCGCAGTAGTGCGTTATGTTGGCCACGCTCGGGGTGTTTTTGGCAAGCTCGGCCAGATAGGCAAAACCGCCCAGCTGTTCAAGCGAGTCTTTGCCGCAGCTTTCAATGCTCTCGGACAGCGTAAGCAGATCAATAGGCCGGCCGGCCGCCACGAGGTGCGACATTGACCTGAAGATTTCACGATGAACCTTACTGAAGAAATCATCGGCGCTGATGCGCAGTACAACTTCATCCCAGCAGTCATTGTCAAGCATCAGGCCGCCAATGACACCCTGTTCGGCATCCCTTGAGTACAGCCCGGGAATATACCGGCCGTTATGAGACATGAGCACCTCCGCTAACAGCAAAGGCGTCAAAGCGATCTTTAAACTCGGGAAACAGTTCGCAGGCAAGTTTGTGCATAGAATCAAATGCTGAATCGCTGACGCGGGACGTTTTGCTCTCAAGACGGTGAACGGGGAGTCCGCTGGCATGGCCTTGCTCATAGACGGTGAGATCGTAAATGCGCGTCTGCAGCATGGATATGGCTATTTCATCAGCATGAGCGCTGTACTCTCTACTGTTAATGATGGCTTTGGTCTGCTCGAAGGTTGTTTTTGCAAGACTGGTATATTTCATGCAGTTAACGAGCATGCGCACAGACGGAAGTGTGATCCCGAATGCGGAGTAGGAGCGCAGGTCCTCCATCAGCGCGACCGTGCCGCGTAAAAACTCCCTTACATCTGGCAGAACAGGCTTCACCATGCCGATCATTTCGCCCGTCGAAGCCAGTATAATCAGCTCCAGCATCACTGATTTAGCTCCCTGAGAATCAATCAGGATCACGTCATAGCTTTTAAACAAAGGAGCTGAGAGCGCATTGCGCAGACGTACACGGCCATCTGGCACATTAAGCATGTGGGTCGGGAGAAGATTACAGGGATCGTTCGATGCAATGAGATGAAGGTTATCGATGGCGGTGCGGGAGATTATGTTATCAGCAACTGACAGGTCTGCATTCTGCATAAGCAGCTCATACAATCCGCAAGGGGCTTCATAAGTCAGAGGAAATATACTGCTGGCCGTTGGCTGGGCGTGATCGCCATCAATGATGAGAACCTTAAGACCGGCATCGGCCAGAAATCCACCAAGATTGGCTGTTTGAGTGGATTTACCTTCACCGCCCTTTGTCGAGACGACAGGGATAACTTTAACCCTTGATGGGTTTGAACAAATTATTGATTTTGAATGCATATAATCTTACCTGTTGTTAAACAGGTTCGATTTAACATATTGATAACTTATGGCTGCGAAATTTAACATTGAAACACGGGGATTGAAAATCCCCGTGTCCCTGGTTCGATTCCGGGTTCGGGCACCATATTATTGTCTTGGGATAGCTTAGTCAGTCCGGAGACATAAAAAATCAGTACGTTAAATAAACCCGATGATATCACTGAATATCAACGGGTTTTTTTAAATCTGGATTTTAGGGTATAACTGCAAGCTCGTGGGTTCGATAAACGCTGGAACCCCCATCAATACGCCATCCGCACTGCCACGCTGCACAATGAACCTGACAAGCTGCAGCAACATCATTCAACGAACAGCGCTATGCTCTGGCAACCCATGCAAGCACGACACGCGTCGCCAGTAGGGTTATATTTCGGCGTGACAATCCCGGCAGCTGATTTTGCAGATGTGGGGGCAAAATGGCGATCGGTAAAGGCCCGCAAACAGTTTTATGCGGTTTAGCGAGGCGCGACGCTGATATCGGATCCGCCCTGCAAAACCCTATTAGGGAATAATGTGATCGCGGCCTGTCCGTTGATTAGCAGACAGGAATCCCTCACGGCGTGCAGCGAGTCGCTGATTTCAGGCTCTGATTTTTTCTGGTGGAAAAGGGAATTCATCGCTGTTTAGATAAATTTGTGCACAACCGACACGTCTTAAAGCGTAGTGTCAATCACCTGAGAACAGAGCCTGACATTTCTTTCAATGTGTGCCCGACGCATTACTGAAGATGGATGGGCGTACAGGGTATTTAATTCCCTGCCGGATACATTTAATTCAGCCAGACCGAAACTGGCTAGCCCTGATTATAACTGGATTAAACTCGGGGTCAGGATTAGACGTTAGGATATAATGATAAGGTTAAATCTGATTGAGGCGGCGCGGTGCCAGAGCGCTAACGACGAAATCCGTTCTACATCAATTATTCATAAAAAACGAAAGTCAGTCGTAAAGCATTGGCAATAAAAATTTAAAAAAGAGGGTGACATATAATCTCACCCTCTTTAACTTCCAGTTTTACATATACCAATTACTTACAACGTTGTTTTTATCAAACCAAACGGATAAATAATCACTATGTTGCTCAGTATTGCCAGTCAGTTTGCCGGATGCTTTTGTCATTGACTCAGAGGCACCTTGCGCACTCGAAGCCATGCCAACGGCGCTTGAGAGGGCACTCACGCCCGGAATATATCCTAAGACGCTTGACGCAGTACTTAAGTTTCCACCCTTTCTATAACGCCAGTTGACCGAACCATCTGAGGATGAACTTTGATCGTCAGGTACGCCATAAAGCGCCTTGACTTCAGCCTGTGTGGTTTTGTTGGCTATGATATGGGATGAAACATAAGTGCGGCTAAATTTATCCTCCCCACCCGATGTGCTACATCCTGTTAATACGAACATTATTGTGAAAAGAACCATGA
>Ga0308159_1001052_pt1 | contig 46094 bp, 45 predicted proteins | sample PhyCR1_FD_201040 | JGI IMG/M metagenome (GOLD analysis project Ga0308159, IMG submission 201040) | Phyllosphere microbial communities from UC Gill Tract Community Farm, Albany, California, United States - DLSLC.R1 | ecosystem: Host-associated > Plants > Phyllosphere > Unclassified | place: USA... | reverse complement strand
GGAGCGCTCGCGGGCTCGCGGGGCGCGTCGCCGCGCCCCGCCTACCGCCGGTGGGGAATTCCACCCCGCCCTGAAGACCCACGGATTATGCGGCCCACGCGCCGCCTTCAGCCCCCGCGCTGGCGCAGCGCCTCGTAGAGGCAGACGCCGCTCGCCACCGACACGTTCAGGCTCTCCACCGCGCCCTTCATGGGGATGGAGACGAGCTCGTCGCAGGTCTTGCGCGTGAGCTGCCGCATGCCGTCGCCCTCGGCGCCGAGCACGAGCGCCACGGGGCCTTTCAGATCGACCTGGTAGATGGTCCTGGGCGCATCGTCGCTGGTGCCGATGCACCAGATGTTGCGCTCCTTCAATTCGCCCAGCGTGCGCGCGAGGTTGGTGACCATGAAGTACGGCATGGTCTCGGCCGCGCCGCTGGCCACCTTGGCCACGGTGGCGTTGAGGCCCACGGCATGGTCCTTGGGTGCGATGACCGCATGCGCGCCGGCCCCGTCGGCCACGCGCAGGCAGGCGCCCAGGTTGTGCGGATCGGTCACGCCGTCGAGCACCAGCAACAGCGGCTTCTCGATGCCGTCGGCTTCGAGTTGTTCGAGCAGTTCGTCGAGCGAGTGCACCTGCGCGATGGCTTCGACACGCGCGGCCACGCCCTGGTGGCCGTGGCTGCCCGCGAGCTTGGCGATGCGCGGCGCGTCGGCCTCGATGAGGCGCGCGCCGGCTTCCTTGGCACGGTCGAGGAACTGCCGCATGCGCGCATCGCGCCGCGTGGCCTCGTAGTAGATCTCGATGATGGACTGCGGCGCGGTCTTCAGGCGCACGCCCACGGCGTGGAAGCCGAATAGCACTTTGGGGCTGGAGGACATGCGGGCGATTATCCGCGCCCTGGCTCCCCCGCCCTGCGCGCTGCCCGACCGGGGCCGCGCCCGGATCAATCGCCGGGGACGATCCGGCCCGCGTCGATGGTGATGCGCCGGTCGCAGCGCGCCGCGATCGCGCGGTCGTGCGTGACCAGCATGAGCGTGGTGCCGAGTTCGCGGTTCAGGTCGAACATCAGCCGCATGATGGTCTCGCCGGTGGCGAAATCGAGGCTGCCGGTGGGCTCGTCTGCGAGCAGCACGTCGGGCTGCACGACGAAGGCGCGCGCCAGCGCCACGCGCTGCTGCTCGCCGCCCGAGAGCACCTTGGGGTAATGTCCCAGGCGCTGGCCGAGGCCGACGCGGCCCAGCATCTCGGCGGCCAGGGGGCGCGCGTCGCGGCGCTGGGCCAGTTCCAGCGGCAGCATCACGTTCTCGAGCGCGGTGAGGTTGCCCAGCAGCTGGAAGCTCTGGAACACGAAGCCCATGCGCCGTGCGCGCAGGGCCGCGCGGCCGTCCTCGTCGAGCGCGAACAGGTCCTCCCCCGCCAGCCGCACGGTGCCGCGCGTGGGCGTGTCCAGCCCCGCGATGATGGACAGCAGCGTGCTCTTGCCGGAGCCCGAGGCGCCGACGATGGCCACGGTGTCCCTCGCGGCGAGCCGGAAATCGATATCCCGCAGAATGTCGAGCGTGCCGGTGGAATCCGTCACCGACTTGTGCACGTGCTCCACGGCGATGACGGGGGCGCTGGCGGCGGCGGTGGAGGAGGAAGGAGTTTCCGGCGGTGTTTCCGACATGAAAGGTGCTCTTGCAGTGATGCGATTCGATGCGTTCCGGCGTGACTTTATCGTGGCGGCCATGGGGGCCTGGGCCCTGGGGCTTTGCCTGCCCTCCGCAGGGGCGCAGCCGGCGCCTGCAGGCGGCAAACCCGTGATCCTCGTGGTGGGCGATTCGCTGAGCGCCGAGTACGGGCTCGCACGCGGCACGGGCTGGGTGGCGCTGCTGGAGAAGAAACTGGCCGCGGAGAAGATCTCGGCCACGGTGGTGAACGCCAGCGTGAGCGGCGACACCACGGCGGGCGGGCGCTCGCGCCTGCCGGCTCTGCTCACCCAGCACCGGCCGACGCACGTGGTGCTGGAGCTGGGGGGCAACGACGCCCTGCGCGGCCTGCCCATGCAGGGCACGGAGGCGAACCTGCGTGCCATGGCGGAGGCGTCGAAGAAGGCCGGCGCCCAGGTGCTGGTCGTGGGCATGCAGGTGCCACCGAACTACGGCTCCGACTACACGCGCCGGTTCGAGAAGGTGTTCGCCGCCGTCGCCGAGGCCACGGGCGCGGGCCTCGTGCCCTTCCTGCTCAAGGGCGTGGCGGACCGGCCCGATGCGGCGGCGCTGTTCCAGGCCGACCGCATCCACCCCCGCGCCGAGGCGCAGCCGGCCATGCTGGCGAACGTCTGGTCCGAGCTGCGCAAGCTGCTGCGCTGAGCCCGGGAAGACGCTGCGCCGCGTCAGGCCGCCGTTCCGGTTCCTTCGCCGGGCGCCCGGCCGGCTTCACCGGCATCGGCAGCGTCATTGCCGTCCTGCCCGGACTCCTGCGCCGGGTCGTCGCTCTTGCGCTGGGACTTGGCCAGCGCCTTTTCTTCCTTCTTTTTCTTCTTGGCGAGCTCGCGCTGCCGCTTTTCGTAACCGTAGTTGGGTGTTGCCAAGATGGGGCCCCCTTTATGTGATGCTGAATGGAAGGCCAATGTAGCAGCACGCCGCGCATGGCCTTGCGAAAAATCAGAAATGGCGGCGGAGCGCGGACGGCCCGCGCCCGCACGTTCAGTCCGTGAAAGCGGCCGCGAGTGCCTGGGCCAGGTCGGCGCGCAGATCCCGCGGGTCCTCCAGGCCCACCGAGAACCGCACCACCGTGCCGGGGCGCAGGTGCGGCGTGGGCCGCGCGCGCATGGTGCGCAGCTCGTAGGGGACGACGAGGCTCATCGGCCCGCCCCAGCTGTAGCCGAGCTTGAACAGCTGCAGTGCATCGCAGAACGCATCCACGCGGGCCTGCCCGTGGCGCTCGTCGATGACCACGCTGAAGAGGCCCGCCGCTGCGCCCTCGCCGCCTTCGCGGGCACACAACGCTGCCCAGTGCGCATGGCCGGGCGAGTCTTCGAGTGCCGGGTGCAGCACCTGCACGACCGCAGGGTGCCCGCCGATCCAGCGCGCCAGTTCGCGGGCGGCCGCGTCGTGGGCGCGGTAGCGCAGGCCGATGCTGGGCAGCGAGCGCAGCACGGCTTCGGCATCGTTGGCTCCCACGCCGAGCCCGAGGCGCATGTGGGTGAGCTTGACCCGCAGGTGCAGGGCCGCATCGCGGGTGATGACGCTGCCCATGAGCACGTCGCCCCCGCCGCTCGGGTACTTGGTGAGGGCGTGGGCGGAAATGTCCACGCCCAGCTGGCCGTCGCCCAGCAGGTCGAACGGCTGGAACGCGATGCCCGCGCCCCAGGTGTTGTCCAGCACCGTCGTCACGCCGCGCGCACGGCAGATGCGCACCTGCTCCACGAGGTCCGGGAATTCCAGCGTGACCGAGCCCGGCGCTTCGAGCCAGACCAGCCGCGTGGCGTCGGTGATGCGCGCGGCCAGGTCGGCGGGGTCGAGCGGATCGTAATAGGCATGGCGGATGCCGTACTGCGCGAGTTCGACCTCGGCCAGCGACTTGTTGGGGCCGTAGGCGTTGTCGGGAATAAGCACCTCGTCGCCGGTGCGCAGCAGCGAGAGCGCCACGTTGGCGATGGCGGCGAGGCCGCTGGGCACCAGGACGCACTGCAGGCCGCCCTCGAGCGTGCAAAGCCGCTCTTCCAGCATGTAGGTGGTGGGCGTGCCGTGCAGGCCGTAGGTGTAGCCTGTCTTGTCCTTCCACTCGCGCGCGCGCATCGCCGCGACGTCGGGGAAGATGACGGTGGAAGCCTTGTGCACCGCGGGCTGGGGCGCGGAGAACCCCGCCGGCGGAACATACGGATGGTGGATGAGCCGGGTGTCCGGCCCGGCGCCCGGGGGGGCGTCGTGGGTGGAAGAAGTCATGCGGCGATGGTATCGCCGCCGGCACCCGGGGTCAGCCCACCGCGCCCGGACTGACGGTGAGCTGGTTCACCACCGAGTTCACGCCCTTGACCTCCTGGGCGATGCGGGCGGCGCGCTCGCGGGCCACTTCGTTCTTCACCGGGCCATTGAGCGTGACGATGCCGTTGCGCGTGTCCACATCGATCTTGATGGCGCTCAGCTCGGCGTCCTGCGCGAGTCCGGCCTTGACCTTGGCGCTGATGCCGGCGTCATCCATCACCTCCGCGGCGCGGGCCGCGGCCTGGCGCGATGCCTGGCCAGCCTCGGTGGCGGCGGCCTCCATGCGGCGTTGCGCGTCCGAGGCCGCCTCGCCCGTGCGCTCGATGGTGGCGTCGATCTTCTGGCCGACGGTCTGGCCGTCCTGGCGGTCGCAGGCGGCCAGGCCGAAAGCCAGCGCGGTGGCCGTCAGGATGGCGAGTGCGCGGGGCGTATGGCGTGCGCGGGAATCGGAGCGGGTAGGGGCAGCGTGGGCCATGGCAGCGTCCTCGGAAAAACGTTCGGAAATCGGGTGATGAGCGAAATGTAGGCTCGACCATAGGCGCGGGGTGGTCAGACAACGCCGAAGCGGGTGTAGGACGCTTGGGGCGAGAATCCCCCCCATGCCCTCCGTACCCTCCTCCGAGCCGTCCGCGAGCGCCGGACGCTCCGCCCGCTTCCGCGCCCTGCTACTGCACTGGCTGCCCTTCCTCGGCTGGCCCCGGCCGGATGCGCGACTGCTGCGCGGCGAGTTCTGGGCCGGCATGACGGTGGGGCTGATGCTGGTGCCCCAGGGCGTCGCCTATGCGGCCCTCGCGGGCATGCCGCTGGTGACGGGCATCTACGCTTCGCTCGTCCCGGCGCTGGTGGCGGTGCTGTGGAGTTCCTCGACGCGGCTGGGCGTGGGCCCCACGGCGCTCACCGCCCTGTTGATCGGCGCATCGCTCACCGGCATGGCCGAGCCCGGCAGCGCCGACTGGGTGGCGCTGGCCGCCTGGATGGCGATCCTGTCCGGGCTGCTGCAGCTCGCGCTGGGCGTGGCGCGGTTCGGCTGGCTGCTCAACCTCGTCACGTCGCCGGTGCTGAACGGTTTCACCCAGGCGGCGGCGCTGCTGATCCTCGCCTCGCAGCTGCCGGCGCTGCTGGGGCTGCGCACCAGCTGGCAGGCGCTGTCCGATGCGCCGTCGATCCACCATTTCGACGGCACGGCAGCGGCGTTCGGGCTCGGCAGCCTCGCCCTGCTGATGCTCGCGCGCCGCTGGCGCCCGGGCTTTCCCTCGGCCATCATCATCGTGGGGCTGGCCGGGCTGGCCAGTTGGTGGATCGGTTATGCCGACCACGACGGCGCCGTGGTGGGCCACCTGCCCTCCGGGCTGCCGCAGCCCTACTGGCCGGGCTGGCTGGGCTGGGACCAGTTCGGCCAGTTGCTGATGCCCGTGCTCGTGGTCACGCTGGTGAGTTTCCTGGAAACGGCCTCGTCGGCCAAGGTCGAGCACCAGCAGGGAGGCACGCGCTGGAACGAGAACCAGGACCTGATCGCCCACGGGATGGCCAAGGTGAGTTCGGGCCTGTGCGGGAGCTTCGCCACCAGCGCGTCGTTCTCGCGTTCGGCGATCAACCTGTATGCCGGCGCGAAAAGCGGCTGGGCGACGCTGTTCGCGCTGGCACTGGTGCTCGCGGTGCTGCTCTGGCTGACGCCGGCGCTCTACCACGTGCCGCAGTCGGTGCTGGCGGCGGTGGTGGTCGCGGCCGTGACCAGCCTCATCAAGCCGGGGGTGCTGCTGCGCCTGTGGCGCGTCTCGCGCGTCGAGGCGCTGATCGGCGGGATGACGTTCTTCCTGACGCTGGCCACCGCGCCGCGCATGTACTGGGGCGTGCTGGCGGGGCTGGTGATGAACCTCGGCCACTTCCTCTACCAGCGGCTGCACCCCCGCATCATCGAGGTGGGGCTGCACCCGGACGGAAGCCTGCGCGACCGCCACCTCTGGCTGCTGCCGCCGCTCGCCCCGGACCTGCTGGCGCTGCGCATGGATGCCGAACTCGATTTCGCTTCGGCGGCGGCGTTGGAACGCCGGGTGGCCGACCACCTCGCGGCGCACCCGGCCGTGCGGCATGTCTGTCTTTTCGCGCTGCCGATCAACCGGATCGACGTGACGGGCGTTGAGTGCTTCGCCCGCTTGCGGGCGATGGCGCGCGCCCAGGGCGGCGCGCTGCACGTGAGCGGCATGAAGCTGCCCGTGGAGCAGGTGCTGCGCCGCGGCGGCTTGCTCGACGGGCCGGGCCTCGTGCTCTACCGGACGGATGCGGAAGCGCTGACGGCTTTGCAACGATTCTCTTCGTAGCCGGCTATGGATGGGCTGAGGCTGATACACTCCCGATACCTTGCTTGTTGCATTTTGTGTCTGAATCTGAGACCCCTCACACTGTGGACCTGCGCGACCTGCGCCTGACGACTGCGCATGCCCTGGTCGCGCAGGCGCTGGGTTCCGAATCCGCGATCCCCAGTGAGACACCGCTGCACTACCTGCAGGGGTTGATCGACGGCCTCTGCGAGCTCTCCCTCAAGGACCCCCTCACCGGGCTGGCCAACCGGCGGCATTTCCGCACCGTCCTGGAGCGCGAGATCGACCGGGTGACGCGCGCAGGCGAGGCCGCGCTGCTGCTGATGCTGGACATCGACCACTTCAAGCGGGTGAACGACACCTACGGCCACATGGCCGGGGACATCGTCCTGCAGTCGATCGCCCGCACGCTGAGCCGCTGCGTGCGCCCCATGGACACCCTCTCGCGTTACGGCGGCGAAGAATTCGCCGTCGTGCTGCCCGCCTGCCACGCCGGGTTCGGGCGCGTGGTGGCCGAGCGCATCCGCCGCGCGGTGGAGCGCACCCCGGTCCGCATCTCGCCCACCGTCGAGCTCAACGTCACCGTCAGCATCGGCGGCGCGTTCGCGCTCCAGTGGATCCGCAGCACGACGCTGCTGTGGACCGAGCGCGCCGACAGCCAGCTCTACAAGGCCAAGGTGGCGGGCCGCAACCGCGTCAGCATCGAGGAGCAGCCGGACAGCACCGTGACGGCGGAAGAGAAGAGCCTGCTCTTCGGCCCGCTGTACACTCCCTCGGGCTGGGGCGATCTGCCCCCGGCTTTGGATTCCACAGGCAGCGCCTATTGAAAGCACAGAGATGACCGACGCGCTGTCACCCCGCTCCACGCCCCCGGCGCCCCAGGCGCCCGGTCCGGGCCGGCCTCCTGCTCCGGCGGCCGGCGCACGCATCATTGCCATCACGAGCGGCAAGGGCGGCGTGGGCAAGACCTTCGTTTCCGCCAACCTCGCCGCCGCCCTCACCCGCCGCGGCTACCGCGTGCTGGTGCTCGATGCCGACCTCGGCCTCGCCAACCTCGACGTGGTGCTCAATCTCCATCCCAAGGTCACGCTGCACGACGTGTTCACCGGCAAGGCGGACCTGGACGATGCCGTGATCCAGGCACCCGGCGGCTTTTCCGTCGTGCTCGCGGGCTCCGGCATGGTCGAGTATTCGCGGCTCACCCCCGAGGTGCGCAGCGAGTTCCTCAACGTGATCCAGACGCTGGCGCCGCGTTTCGACGTGCTGCTGCTGGACACCGGCGCCGGCATCTCCGACGTCGTGCTGTTCTCGGTGTCGCTCGCCTCCGAGGTGCTCATCGTGGCCACGCCCGAGCCCACCTCGCTCACCGACGCCTATGCCGCGATCAAGGTGCTCGCCACCCAGCAGAAGCGCCCCTACGTGCGCATCGTCGTCAACCAGGCCGCCCGCCCGGGCGACGGCCGGGCGATCACGGGCCAGCTGCAGCAGGTGCTGGAGCGCTTCGTGAGCACCGATTCCGGCCGTCCGATGCGCCTGCTGCACATGGGGGACATCCCGGCCGACACGGCAGTGCGCGACGCGGTCATGCGCCGCCAGCTGCTGCTGCTGCAGATGCCCGGATGCCCCGCCGCGCTGGCGATTGCGCAGCTGGCCAACAAGATCGACACCACCCTGCTCTCGCCGGCGACCTGACGGTGACGGCCCGGGGCGCGCACGGCCCCGCCGTCCGCCGCCCGGTGCGTCCCGGCCCCGTCTCCCGCGATGAACCAGCCCGACATCCTCAACATCTCCAGCTACCTGTTCGTGCCGCTGCCCGACGCCGCGGCGTTGCGCGACCGGCTGCACGAACGCTGCCTGGCCGACGGACTCAAAGGCACCATCCTGCTGGCCGAGGAAGGCATCAATCTGTTCCTGGCGGGGCCCGCCGGCACGGTGCGCGGTTTCGTGGACTGGCTCCGGCGCATGGACGGGCGCTTCGCGGCGCTGGAACCCAAGGAGAGCTGGTCGGCCAGCCAGCCCTTCCGCAAGATGCTGGTGAAGGTCAAGCGCGAGATCATCCGCATGGACCATCCCGCCATCCGCCCCGCCGAGGGGCGCGCGCCGGCAGTGGATGCGCCCACGCTCCATCGCTGGCTCGCCCAGGGCCACGACGATGCGGGCCGGCCGGTGGTGACGCTCGACACGCGCAATGCGTTCGAGGTGGACCACGGCACCTTCGAGGGCGCCATCGACTGGCGCATCGGCAAGTTCACCGAGTTCCCGCCCGCGCTGCGCGCCCACAAGGCTGAGCTGGCGGGCAAGACGGTGGTGAGTTTCTGCACGGGCGGCATCCGCTGCGAGAAGGCGGCGATCCTCATGCGCGAGGAAGGCATCGAGAACGTCTACCAGCTCGAGGGCGGCATCCTCAAGTACTTCGAGCAGACGGACGGCGCGCACTACCGCGGCGGCTGTTTCGTGTTCGACGAACGCGAGGTGCTGGCCAGCGACCTCTCGGCACCCGGCACGGCGCCGTCCGCCACCGAAGACCGCTGAAGGCCCGCGCTCAGCGCTTGAAATGGCGTTCCGGCAGCGGGATGCGTTCCGGATCGCCGGACACGGCGCCCATGCGTCCGGCCTCCCAGTCGTCCGCGGCCCGCTCGATGCGCTCCTTGCTGCTGGACACGAAGTTCCACCAGATGTGCCGGTGGCCGTCCAGTGGCGCGCCGCCGATGACCGCGCAGCGCACCGGGTCGCTGCCGGTGGCCTGCAGCCGCACCGGGCCAGGCCGCTGCAGCACGGCCAGCATGCCGGCGGACGGGTCCACAGCCGCCTGCCCCGCCGCGTCCTGCAGCCGCAGCGCACCCTCCACCACATAGACGGCCATTTCGGGCGCGAGCGCGGGCAGCTCCAGCGCGCCGCCCGCAGGCAGCCGCACGTCCAGGTAGAGCGTGGGCGAGAGCGTGGCCACGGGCGAGGTGGCGCCGAAGGCGCTGCCGATCAGCACGCGCACGCAGCCGCCCTGCGCGTCCTGCACCTCCGGTATCGCATCGGCGGGGGTATGGACGAAAGCCGGCGGCACCTCCTCGTGCCCAGCGGGCAGCGCGGCCCAGAGCTGCAGGCCGTGGTTCACGTAGTGCGCGCCGCGCAGGCGGTCCGGACGGCGCTCCGAATGCACGATGCCGCGCCCGGCCGTCATCCAGTTGATCGCGCCGGGGCGGATCTCCTGCCCGGATCCGAGGCTGTCGCGGTGCATGATCGCGCCGTCGAACAGGTAGGTGACGGTCGCCAGGCCGATGTGCGGATGGGGCCGCACGTCGAACTCGGACTCCGGCTGCACCGCGATCGGGCCGAAATGGTCGAAGAACACGAACGGTCCGACGGACCGCCGCTGCAGCGCCGGCAGCAGCCGCCGCACATGGAAGCCGCCGCCCAGGTCCTTGGCATGGCCGCCGAGCAGCAGGAAGGGCGACGCCGGATCGGCGGCGGAAGAAAAGGTGTTCGTGTCCATGGCGGACCTCCGTGCGGTGATCGCCCGCGCCGCGCAGGTGCGGGCCGGGCCAAAGCGGAATGTACGCGGCGGGGCCTCGTGGCGCCCGCCGCCGGCCCTCAACCGCGCAGGCGTCGCGTGATCTGCGCCACGCGGGCGCCGTAGGCGCGGCCGGTTTCCAGGTCGCCGGGCAGCATTTCCTGCACGCTGGCATCCGAGGGGCTTTGCGCGAGCAGGCCCACGGAGCCGCCGAGGTTGTTGGGGTCGTTGCGCTGGGCGGCCTTGCTGTTGCTCGGCAGCATGCCGAGGCTCACCCAGATGCCGCCGTGCTGCGATGCCAGCGTCTGCAGCGCGATCAGCGTCACCTGCTTGTCGCCGTTCAGGCTGGCGCTGTTGGTGAAGCCGCCGAACACCTTGTCCTGCCAGGCCCGGCTGAACCATGCCTTGGACGACGCATCCGCGAACTTCTTGAACTGCCAGCTAGGGCTGCCCATGTACGTCGGCGTGCCGAAGATGATGCCGTCGGCTTCGGCCAGGGTGTCCCACGCGCCTTCGGGCAGGTCGCCGTCGGCATCGATGGCGATGAGCTGGGCGTCGGCGCCCTCGGCGACGGCCTGGGCCAGGCGCTGGGTGTGGCCGTAGCCGGAGTGGTAGACGACTGCGATCTTTGCCATGGAAGAGACTCCTTGAGATGGAATGGAAGCGGCGGTGAAGAAAGGGAAAGAAACGGATGGGAGCGGGCAGCCGGCGGGGCGCTTTTCGGGGGGAACCGCGGCCGTCACGCGGCGAGGTCGAACACCAGCACTTCGGCGGCCGAGCCCCGGCCCAGCCGCAGGCGCTCCTCCTGCAGCATGAAGACGGCGTCGCCCGCCGCGAGCGGATGGCCGTTGGCCTCCAGGCTGCCGCGCAGCAGATGGACGTAGCATTTGCGGACAGGATCCAGCGGCAGTTCGGCCGCCTGCGGCCCATCGAACAGGCCCGCATGGAGACGCACATCGGCCTGGACCGCCAGCACCGGCCCCGAAGGCTCGGCGGGGCCTTCCAGCGCCGCGTGCGCGGGGGCTGCCAGCAGATGGAGACGGCCGGCGGGCCGGCGCGCGGGCCCGGGCACCTGGGCGCCGTCCGGCGCCCGATCCCGCGGGGCGGGGTCGATCCAGATCTGCAGGTAATGCGCGGCCCGGTCCGGCAGCGGATTGAATTCGGCACAAGTGGTCCCGGCGCCGGCGCCCATGCGCTGCACGCAGCCGGCGGGAACGGACTGCACCCGGCCGCTGCAGTCGCGGCTGGCCAGCTCGCCGGACACGACGTAGCTCAGGATCTCCAGGTCGCGGTAGCCGTGCTGGCCCAGACCGGCGCCGGGGGCGATCCAGTCCTCGTTCAGCACCCGCAGGTTCCCGAAGCCCATGTACCGCGGATCGCGGTAACCGGCGAAGGAGAAGCTGTGGAGCGATCGCAGCCAGCCGTGGTCGGCATGGCCCCGGTCGCAGGATTTGCGGACGGTCAGCATGGGCGGTGCATCGGGCAGAAACGCCACTGTAGAAGTCGCCCCTGGCTTGCGGGCACAGCGCGATTGAAGGCATCATTCAAAACCTTTGAACCCTGGCTGCCCATGACGATTCCCGCCCCCGCACGCGACGTGCTCACGCCCGACAGCCTGGCCATGTTGCAGGTGATCGCGGAGACCGGCAGTTTCGCCGCGGCGGCACGGCAGCTCGGGGTGGTGCCCAGCGCGCTCACCTACCGCGTGCGCCAGATCGAGGAGGCGCTCGACGTGCTGCTGTTCGACCGCAGCGCCCGGCAGGCGCGGCCCACCGAAGCGGGCGGCGAGCTGCTGCGCGAGGGCGCACGCCTGCTGGAGGAAGTGGAGGCCGTGGCCCACCGCGTGCGCCGCGTGGCCACCGGCTGGGAGCCGCAGCTCACGATCGCGGTCGACGGCGTGATCGCACCCACGACGATGCTGGAGCTGGTGGAGGCGTTCTACGCGCAGTCGCCGCCCACGCGGCTGAAGCTGCGCGACGACATCCTCACCGGCACGCTCGAAGCGCTGACCTCCGGCCGAGCGGACCTGGCCATCGGCGTGGCGGTGAACGCCTCCAATGCCTCCGGGCTGCAGGGCGCGGTGATCGGCGATCTGCTGTTTCTCTTCACCGTGGCGCCGCACCACCCGCTCGCGACCGTGCCGGGCCCGCTGACCGACACGGTGCTGCGGCAGCACCGCGCCATCGCCGTGGCGGATTCCGCGCAGCGCGGCGGTGTCACCATGGGCCTGCTGGGCGGCCAGGACGTGTTCACCGTGGGCGGCATGCAGACCAAGCTGCAGGCCCAGTTGCGCGGGCTGGGCGCCGGCTTTCTGCCCGAACCCATGGTGCGGCCCTATGTGGAGGCGGGGCGCCTGGTGGTGCGCGAGGTGGCGCGGCCGGCGCGGCGCGTCCGGCTGCACTACGCATGGGGCGGCGCAGGACATGCGGCGCCCGGCCGCGCGCTGCAGTGGTGGCTGCAGCAGCTCGAGAGCCCGACCACCCGCGCCGCCCTGCTGGAGAACCACCACCCTTTCTGACGGAGGCGCGATGCAGCGCGGGAAAGGCCGTTTTCCCGGTGCCCGGGGCCTCCCGCGCCGTGTAGAGTGGCCCCATGCGCGGACGGCGCCACGCGCTCCGCGACCCAGAAGCTTTCCATGAAAGGCCGGACCATGACCCCTTCCCGATCCCGCTCACGGGCCCGCGGCACCGCCGCCCAGGTTGCCGCAGGAGGCGCCGCCGACGCGCCCCGGCGCATCGCCGTGGTCGGCGCAGGCATGGCCGGCATCGCCTGCGCGCGCACGCTGGCGCAGGCGGGCCACCACCCCGTGGTCTTCGAGCGGTCGGACCGCCCGGGGGGCCGGATGTCCACGGTGGATTCGCCCTTCGGCGGATTCGATGCGGGCGCCCAGTACTTCACGGTGCGCGATGCGCGCTTCGCCCGGGCGCTGGAGACGGTGCCCGGCCTGTGCCGGCCCTGGAGCGCGAGCAGCGTGCGCGTGCTGGACGCCGCGGGCCGCCAGGCCGCGGCCGCGCCGCCGCCCCGCGAGCCGCACTGGGTGGCCACGCCGGGCATGCAGTCGCTGGTGGCCACCTGGGCCGAACCGCTGGCACGTGCCGGCCGGCTGCTGCCGGGCCTGCAGGTGGACCGCATCGGCGCCGACCCGCTGCAGCCCGGCCGCTGGCAACTGCACACCCTCGGCGCGGGCGGCGCCCGGCAGGTGCATGCCGGTTTCGACGCCGTGCTGCTCGCCCTGCCGGCCTCGCGTGCACGCGCCCTGCTGGAGGGTTCGGGCCTGCCCGCTGCCTCGGCCGAGGGCCTGGAGAACGTCGAGGTCGCTCCGTGCTGGACGCTGATGCTGGCGTACCCGCATGCGGTGCAGCCCGGCCTGACCACCCTCGGGCCGCAATGGAACGCGGCGCGCAGCACGCACCACCGCATCGCCTGGATGGCCCGCGAATCCTCCAAGCCCGGACGCGCGGCGGTGGAGCGCTGGACCGTGCAGGCCAGCCCCGCCTGGTCGCAGGAACACCTGGACGACGCGCCCGACCGCGTGCAGGCCAAGCTGCTGCGGGCGTTCGCGGAAGTGACGGGCCTGCGCGCCGCGCCCGTGCATGCCGATGTGCTGTGCTGGCGCGACGCGCAGACGCTGCGCCCGCTCGGCCGCAGCCATGTCTGGGATGGGGCGGCGGGCATCGGCCTGGCCGGCGACTGGTGCCTGGGCCACCGGGTGGAAGACGCGTTCATCTCCGGACTCGAACTCGCCCTCGCCGTGGCATGAGCGGGCGCTACGTCGGCCGCTTCGCGCCCTCGCCCACCGGCCCTCTGCATGCGGGATCGCTGGTGGCGGCGCTGGCGAGCTGGCTGGATGCCCGCACCGCGGACAGCGGCCGCGGCGGCACCTGGCTGGTGCGCATCGAGGACGTGGACACGCCCCGCTGCCAGCCCGGCGCGGCCGAGACCATCCTGCGCCAGCTCGCGGACTGCGGCCTGCACCCCGACGGGCCGGTGCTCTGGCAGTCGGCGCGCCACGTGCGCTACGCCCAGGTGCTCGACCGCCTCGTGCAGGACGGGCTCGCCTATCCGTGCGCCTGCACGCGCGCGGACATCGCCCGCGCGCACCTCCAGAAGCACGGCGAGCGCGACAGGCATGCCGAACTCCCCTACCCGGGCACCTGCCGCCAGGGGCTGGGCGGACGTGCGCCCCGGTCCTGGCGGTTCCACGCGGCACGCTGCCAGGCGCGGCTGGCGCCGGAGGGCATGCCCTCCACCGCCTGGCACGGCGGCGATCCTCCCCGCTTCACCGCATGGGGCGTCGATTGGCACGACCGCCGGCTCGGCGCGCGCCACCAGGACGTGGCGGAAGCCGTCGGAGACTTCGTGCTGCGCCGGGCCGACGGACTGTGGGCCTACCAGCTCGCGGTGGTGGTGGACGACGCGGACCAGGGGGTCACCCATGTGGTGCGTGGCGAAGACCTGCTGGACAACACCCCGCGCCAGTTGCTGCTGCAGCACGCGCTGGGGCTGTCGGCACCGGCCTACCTGCACACGCCGCTGGTCCGGGCGGCCGACGGCGAGAAGCTGTCGAAGCAGCACGGCGCTCCCGCCGTCGATACGCGTGACCCGATCGCGGCGCTGGGCGCTGCCGCGGCAGCGCTCGGGCTTCCAGCTCTGCAGCATCCACACGACAGTAGCGTGTCCGAGGCGCTGGGGCACTGGGCGCAGGCGTGGGCTGGAACCTACAATCGACCATCGTGATCGCAATGCCTTCTCCATCGGCCGACAACGGCCCCGACACCCTTCCCGCACCGCCCGTCCACGGCGGCCCGCCCGCGGACGTTCCCTATCCCAAGGCCATCAAGAGCTACGTCCGGCGCGCCGGCCGCACCACCACCGGCCAGGCCAAGGCGCTGGAGGCCTTCGGCGGCCAGTTCGTGCTCGATTACGCCGCCGCGCCGCTCGACGCCACGGCCGCCTTCGGGCGCGAGGCTCCGCTGATCCTGGAGATCGGCTTCGGCATGGGCGACGCGACGGCGCACATCGCCGGCGTGCGCCCCGAGGACAACTTCCTGTGCTGCGAAGTCCACGAGCCGGGCGTGGGCGCCCTGCTCAAGCGCATCGGCGAGCAGGGGTTGTCGAACATCCGCATCCTGCAGCACGATGCCGTCGAGGTGATCGACCACATGCTGCCCGAGGGGTCGCTGGACGGCGTGCACATCTTCTTCCCCGATCCCTGGCACAAGAAGCGCCACCACAAGCGCCGGCTGATCCAGCCGCCCCTGGTCGCCAAGCTCGCACGGCGGCTGCGGCCCGGGGGCTACCTGCATTGCGCCACCGACTGGCAGCCCTATGCGGAGCAGATCCTCGAGGTGCTCTCGGCCGAGCCGCTGCTGGCGAACACCGCGCAAGGCTACGCGCCACAGCCCGATTACCGGCCCCGCACCAAGTTCGAGAACCGCGGCCTGCGGCTGGGGCACGGCGTGTGGGATATCCTGTTCCGGCGAACGTCCTGACCCTTCGCTTCCCCCTCTGCAACGCACCGCACTCCTTTCATGAAGCCCATCCTCGACAATCTGGTCGAAATGACCGGCCACCGCGATCACCTGCGGCTGGAGGTGTCGGTGCTGTCCACGTTGCAGAAGCTGCCCGCCATCAAGAGCGTGCGCGCGCTGGAGGTGTTCCAGTCGCACAACGAGGCCTACGTGAGGCCGCGCACCTGGCACGACAAAGGCCAGATGGTGACGAGCGACTGCGAGGCACCCGCCGACCCCCGCCGGGTGCCGCTGTCGGCCTACCCCGCCCTGCACGAGTGCATCGGCCAGCGGCAGCCGCATGCGCTGCAGACGGTGCGGCGCGGCGAGCACATGCTCTGGATGCCGGTCTGGCTGCACGACCAGGTGCATGCCTGCATCGAGGTCACGCAGTCGCGGCCGTTCTCGGCCCACAAGCTCGACGTGATCCAGAGCGTTTTCCTGGTCTACCAGAACTACCAGAGCCTGCTGGACTACAGCGAGCGCGACGCGCTCACGGGCCTGTTCAACCGCAAGACCTTCGACGAGCAGTTCGCGCGCCGCGGCGGCATCTCCAGCGCCGCGGCGGCGGCGGCGCCCACCGTGGAGGCGGACGGCTCCCAGGAGCGCGACGAACCGCTGCGCCACTGGCTGGCGGTGGTGGACATCGACCATTTCAAGCAGGTCAACGACCGCTTCGGTCATCTCTACGGCGACGAGGTGCTGATCCTGATCGCCAACATCCTGCGCAGCTCCTTCCGCAGCCACGACCGCATCTTCCGCTTCGGTGGCGAGGAGTTCGTGGTGCTGCTGCGCTCGACCACGCTCGCCACGGCCCACAAGGCCTTCAACCGCTTCCGCGACGCGGTGCAGGAGTACCGCTTCCCGCAGGTCGGGCAGGTCACGGTGAGCCTCGGGTTCGCCAGCACCGAACGCGGAGCGCCGGTGGAAATCCTCGGCCAGGCCGACCAGGCGCTCTACTATGCCAAGGAGCACGGCCGCAACCGCGTGTGCTACTACGACGACCTGGTGAACGCGGGCCACCTGCACGTCAAGGTCGCGCACGACGACGTCGAGCTGTTCTGAGCGCGCCGGCGCCCCGCCTCGCCGCCGGGCGGGCGCCATGCAAAAAGGCCCGCGACAGCGGGCCTTTTTGCCGGGAGGCAGGCCAGCCGGCCCGCGTCCATCCCCTCAGGCGCGTTCGCCCACCCAGCCGGCCACCGAGGCCAGCGCCGCGGGCAGCGCCGCGGCATCCGTGCCGCCGGCCATCGCCATGTCGGGCTTGCCGCCGCCCTTGCCGCCCACCTGCTGGGCAACGAAGTTCACCAGCTCGCCGGCCTTCACCTTCGCCATCACGTCGGGCGTGACGCCGGCCGCGATCTGCACCTTGGCACCGTCCACGGCCGCGAGCACGATGGCCGCGCTCTTGAGCTTGTCCTTGAGCTTGTCCATGGTGTCGCGCAGGGTCTTGGCGTCCGCGCCGGGCAGCGTGGCCGCCAGCACCTTCAGGCCCTTGACGTCCACGGCCTGCCCGACCAGCTCGTCGCCCTGGCTGGATGCCAGCTTGCCCTTGAGCGCCGCCACTTCGCGCTCCAGCGCCTTGACCTGGTCGAGCGCCTGGCCGATGCGGCCGGCGAGTTCCGAGGCCGGAGCGCGCAGCGCGCCCGCCGCCCTGGCCACCGTGTCTTCCAGCTGCTGCAGGTAGGCCAGCGCGCCGGCGCCCGTCACCGCCTCGATGCGGCGCACGCCCGCGGCCACGCCGCTTTCGCCCACCACCTTGAAGAGGCCGATGTCGCCGGTGCGGGCGACGTGCGTGCCGCCGCACAGCTCGCGGCTGGTGCCGATGTCGAGCACGCGCACGGTCTCGCCGTACTTCTCGCCGAACAGCATCATCGCGCCGGTCTTCTGGGCGGATTCGATGTCCATCACGCGCGCCCCGGTCGGCGTGTTGGCGAGGATCTCCTCGTTCACGCGGCGCTCGATCTCGCGGATCTGCGCATCGGTCACGGGAGCGTTGTGCGCGAAGTCGAAGCGCGTGCGCTCGGCGTTCACCAGCGAGCCCTTCTGCTGCACGTGGCCGCCCAGCACTTCGCGCAGGGCCTTGTGCATGATGTGCGTGACCGAGTGGTTGCGCATGGTGGCCGCGCGCAGCGCGGTGTCGACGTCGGCCTGCACCGCATCGCCCACGCGCAGCGTGCCGGCCTCCAGGCGGCCGTGGTGGCCGTAGACGTCGGCGCGGATCTTCAAAGTGTCGTCCACCGCGAAGCGCGTGGCGCCCGCATGGATCACGCCCTGGTCGCCCACCTGGCCGCCGCTCTCGGCGTAGAACGGGGTGCCGTCGAGCACCACGACGCCCGACTGGCCGGCCTCCAGCATCTGCGCACTGGTGCCGTCCACGTAGATCGCCACGACCTTCGCGCTCTCGCTCAGCGCCTCGTAGCCGCTGAAGCGGTTGGCTTCGCCGGCGTACTCGAGCGCCTTGTCCATCTTGAACTTGCCGGCGGCGCGGGCCTGGGCCTTCTGCCGGTCCATCGCGGCCTTGAAGCCGTCCTCGTCCACCGTCACGCCGCGCTCGCGGCAGACGTCGTTGGTCAAATCGAGCGGGAAGCCGTAGGTGTCGTGCAGCTTGAAGGCCACGTCGCCGGGCAGCACCTTCGCGCCGCCGCCCAGGGCCGCGTCCAGGATGTCCATGCCGTTGGCCAGCGTCTCGAAGAAGCGTTCTTCCTCGGCCTTGAGCACTTCGGTGATGCGCTGCTCCTGCTCGCGCAGTTTCGGATAGGCGTCGCCCATCTGCACCACGAGATCCTTCACGAGCTTGTGGAAGAACGGCGTCTTGCGGCCGAGCTTGTAGCCGTGGCGGATGGCGCGGCGCACGATGCGGCGCTGCACGTAGCCGCGGCCTTCGTTGCTCGGGATCACGCCGTCGCTCACGAGGAACGCGGTGGCGCGGATGTGGTCGGCGATCACCTTGAGCGACGGGTTGGCGAGGTCGGCGGTGCCGGTCTCGCGCCCGGCCGCCTGGATGAGCGCGGCGAACAGGTCGATCTCGTAGTTGCTGTGCACGTGCTGCAGGATGGCCGCGAGGCGCTCCAGGCCCATGCCGGTGTCCACGCAGGGCGCGGGCAGCGGCGACACGGAGCCGTCCTCGGCCATGTCGAACTGCATGAACACGTTGTTCCAGATCTCGATGAAGCGGTCGCCGTCCTCATCGGGGCTGCCCGGGGGGCCGCCGGGAATGTGCGGGCCGTGGTCGTAGAAGATCTCGGAGCACGGGCCGCAGGGGCCGGTGTCGGCCATCATCCAGAAGTTGTCGGACTTGTAGCGGCCGCCCTTGTTGTCGCCGATGCGGATCACGCGCTCGGGCGGCAGGCCGATCTCCTTCGTCCAGATATCGTAGGCCTCGTCATCCTCGGCATAGACGGTGGCGAGCAGGCGCTCCTTCGGCAGGCCATAGACCTCGGTGAGCAGCTCCCAGGCCCACTTCAGCGATTCGCGCTTGAAGTAGTCGCCGAAGGACCAGTTGCCCAGCATCTCGAAGAAGGTGTGGTGGCGGGCGGTGTAGCCCACGTTCTCCAGATCGTTGTGCTTGCCGCCGGCGCGCAGGCAGGCCTGCACGGACGTGGCGCGCACGTAGGGGCGCTTGTCGGTGCCCAGGAACACGTCCTTGAACTGCACCATGCCGGAGTTGGTGAACATCAGCGTGGGGTCGTTGCCCGGCACCAGCGGGCTGGACGGCACCACGGTGTGGCCCTTGGAGGCGAAGAAGTCCAGAAAACTCTTGCGGATGTCGGCAACGGACGACGGCGGGGTCGGTTTCGTCATGGGCGAAAGGGCTGCGAGCCTCGAGTGCGTGGAGCGCGCTGCGATGAAAGCAGCCGCGGGATGGTTTGTGAAGCGTAACCCCCGATTCTATCGAGCCGGGCCCGCCGTCCGCCGCGCCGCGGGGCCGGCCCTGCCCCGCGCGGGGCCGCTCACCGCCGGGAGCGCTTTTGCGGGGCGCGGTTGGTGTAGCTCGCGTTGCCCAGGCCGGTTCCCACGGTGAGCACGGCCCAGCGCTCCACGTCCTGCGTGAAGGGCAGTTCGGAGAGCCCCTGCACCACGGCGTCGTTGTGCAGGCAGACCTGGATGCGGCCGCCGTTGATGGTCGGCAGGCGCTCGCACAGGTCGCGCGGCAGGTGGAAGCGGATGCTCTCCCAGTTGCCGGGCAGGTTCTGCGTGCCGCCCGCGAGCGAGCCGTCCTCGCAGACGAGGCCCGGGCAGGCCACGCCGACGAAGGGTGCGAGGCTGAGTTCCTTCTTGCGGGCGTACTCGACCAGGTCTTCCAGGATGCCGGCGATGCCGTCCACGAGTTCGTCGCGCCGCGGGGAGTCGTCGGCATGGCCCCACTTCTCGCGGCGCAGCACCTCGGCCTTCGACATGTCGGGCGCGGAGTGCAGGTGCGTCTGCACGATGCCGCAGCGGACGTTGGTGCCGCCGATGTCCACCGCCAGGATCGCGTCGTAGCTCTGCAGCAGCGCGGGCGGTGCCAGGTGCACCCAGCCGATCAGGCCGCCCTCGTCGGCGTGATGGTGCAGCAGGCGCAGCTCGATAGGGTCCTTCTTCTTGCGCTTCAGTTCCTCCGCGACGAGGTCCGATGCGCGGGCGATGGCACGCTCGCCCACCTCGCTCTGGTGGAAGCCGCCGCCCACGATCACGCGCTCCACGCCCTTCCAGGTCTTGTGCTGCAGGAAGCGCAGGACCACGTGCGCGAACTGCTGCGCATAGTCCTCGGAAGCGGCCTCGATCGTCCGTGCCGCCGTGCCGTCCTTCTGCAGCATCTCGTCCAGGCGCTGCTTGCTGATCTCGCGCGTGGGCTTGTCGCCGAGCGGGTCCTTGCCGGCCATGTCGGCATAGACCGTACGCCAGGCGTCCAGCATGTGGCGGAAGGCGGTGCGGCTGGCGTTGTCGCCCGCGAAGCCGTCGCCGTCGCGCAGCTCGAGGCTGTAGTCTTCGATGGTGACGGATGCCAGCTCCATCTCGCCGTGGGGGCCGGCCGCGCACAGCGCGAGCCGGGCTTTCTCCTCACGCTCCGTCGCGGCGGCGGATGCGGGGGATTCTTCCTTTTCTTTCGATGCCATGGATGGTGTCGGTGGGTGGAGCGGGAGAGCGCCGGCCGGCGGCCGGACGCACGGGCACGCGGCGCATGTCCTTGCCGGATGGTGCCTCGGCCGTGGCGGGCGTTGCGTCAGCCAATGCCGCCAAACCGGGCCCTCATGCCCCTACCCCGTCATCCCCTCGCCCGCAGAGCCACCTGCGCACGCCCGCCCAGCCCCACCGCGACGAGCACGGACACGCCGAAGACCCAGCCCGACAACGCCCCCGCGATGCTGCCGGACAGCAGCGTGCCGACGGTGCAGCCCAGGCCGGTCATGGCGCCCCAGCCCAGCAGCACCCCACCGCCCAGCCCGCGGACGGCGTCGCGCGCGGTGGGCCACCGGGGCGCGAATTGCCGGCTCGCCAGTGCTGCGACGAACGCGCCCGCCACCAGCCCCGCCAGGAGCAGGGCGTTGGGAGTGAGCCATTGCGCCTGGGGCGCGGTCGCGCAGCCGCCCAGGCCGTCGAGCCCTTCGAGGCGCACCGGCACCCATCCCCATTCCGTGCCCAGCGCACGGGCCGCGCCGCCCAGCGTGGCGGTGACGCCGAGCGGCCGCATGCGCACGATGACGAAGGCGGCGATCAGGCCCACGGCGAGGCCACCCGTCCAGTAGGGCCAGCGGCCGGTCCAGAGGCCCTGCCACACCGCGCCCAGGGGCCGCACGGCGGGGCCGGCCGGTGCGATGCCCGGTGCGATGGCCGGCGCGCCGGCCTGGCGACGCGCATACCCGCGCCACAGCAGCGCCGCCGCCCCGCCGAGCACCGCCAGCTGCAGGGCGAGCGCTCCGCCGTAGCCCAGGTGCGCCGGCAGCCAGACCACCGGCGCTTCGGCGATCACCTGGGAATACAGGGTGTTCCAGGTGCGGAAGCCGAGCAGGAAGCCGAGCGCGGTGCCGAGCAGCGCGAAGGGCGCGACGGCCGACCCTTCGGCGAGCCGGTACCAGTGCGCGCTGATGCACGAGCCCGACACCACCATGCCGGTGCCGAACGCCAGCCCGGCCGCCACCAGCGCCACGCTCACGGGGCCGATGTGCATGTCCGGCGGCAGCAGGCCCGGCGCCGGCGCGGCCACCCAGCTGCCGAGCACCACGGTGGTGCCCATCGATCCCACGGCCAGGGCGAGCAGGATGGCGAGCAGCCCGCGCGGGTCGCCGCCGTCGATCCAGTCGCGCGCATGGCAATAGAAGCAGAACCGCGAGCGCTGCAGCACCAGCCCCAGCAGCGCCCCGGCCAGCAGCGCGAAGGCGAGCGTGCGCCCGCCGCCGGCCTGCTGCTGCAGCGCGTGCGCGGTGGCCGCGATGCCCACGGCCAGCACCGCGGCCACCAGCGCGGAAAGCGCCGCGCCCGGGGACCGGCCCGCGCCTGGAGATGCGATCGGTGTCGATGCCATTGGCGTCCGTCCTTTCCGCCGCGGTGCGGCAGCCCTTGCCATTCAGCCCAAAAAAAGCCCGCACGAGGCGGGCTGTGAAGGAGACCCCCTACTGACAAACCGTCAGCCGCCCGGGGAAGGGGCGCCTGGAGGCGGCACGGGCATCATTTCGATGCCCAGACCGTGCCGGCCGGATTGATGATGGGCACGCCCACGGCATTGCCGTATTCGGTCCATGAGCCGTCGTAGTTGCGGACCTGGTAGCCCAGGATCTTGCTCAGCGCGAACCAGGTGTGGCTGGAGCGCTCGCCGATGCGGCAGTAGGTGATGACCGGCTTGCTGCCGTCCACGCCCGCGGAGGCATAGAGCCTGCGCAGCTCGTCGGCGGATTTGAATGTGCCGTCCTCGCGCACGGCCTGGCCCCAGGGGACGTTCACGGCGCCCGGCACGTGGCCGGCGCGCAGCGCGAGCTCCGGCACGCCGGGCGGCGCGAACACCTTGCCGGAGTATTCGTCGGCCGAGCGGATGTCCACCAATTTCGCGTCGCTGCGGCCTTCGGCCACGGCCAGCGCATCGGCCAGACGCGCGCGCAGCTGCGGATTCGGGGCCGTGACGCGGTAGGTGGTGGCGGCGTATTCCGGCACCCGATTGTTCAGCGGCCGGCTTTCCGCCTCCCACTTCCTGCGGCCGCCGTCGAGCAGCTTGACGTTCTTCACGCCATAGATGTCGAACACCCAGGCGCCCCAGGCCGCGAACCAGTTGTTGGTGTCGCCGTAGAGCACCACCGTGGTCTCGGGGCCGACCCCGGAGCGCGAGAGCAGCGCCTCGAACGCCTCCTTGCCGACGATGTCGCGCCGCACCTTGTCGTTCAGGTCGTTGTGCCACGAGAAATTGACGGCGCCCGGCACGTGCGCGCGCTCGTAGAGGCCGGGGTTCACGCTGACCTCTACGATGCGCACCTGGGCGTTGTCCAGGTTCCGCGCCAGCCAGTCGGTGGTCACCAGCGGCCCATCGGGGATCGGGGTGGCGGCGAACGCCACGGCGCTGCCGCCCGCGATCAGCCAGCCCCAGACGGCGACACGCAGGCCCCTGCGGGCGGTGTGGAGGCGCCCGCGCTGCGCCGGCGCGGCAGCCGAGAGATCGTTGGCGGGGTGGGCGGCATGGGTCATCTGTCGTCCTTTCGGCAGTGCGGTGGGTGGCTCGGGGTGGGCCCTGCGCACAGGTCGCGCCGGGTTGAGCTCTACTTTAGGGTTCGGTGGGGCCTGTGGTAAGCGACAAGATCGCGCTTGCTCATGCGCAAACCGAGCAAGCGTGGAGGCGGACGCAGCACCGGGCACGCCACCCGCGCCCGCAGTGCCGCGGCATACTCGGTGCCAGGCCGCCCCGAGGACGGCACCCGACGGATCGATCACCATGCCGCAACGCTTGCTTCCCCACCCCTTGCGCCGCGCCGCCGCGACCGCGGCATGGTGTCTGGCAGCCGTCCTCATCCATCCCCCGGCGCAGGCCGACGAGGGCCGCGGGGTGCGGGACAACGGCTGCATGCGCTGCCATGCGATGGAACGCCCCTACGTGGGGCCCGGCTTCGCCCAGATCGCCGAGCGCTACCGCGACGACAAGAACGCCGAGAGCTACCTGGCGGATCGCATCCGCAACGGTGGCGCGGGCGAATGGGGCCGGGCCCTGATGCCGCGGCACCTGCGCATCGGCGAGGAGGAAGCGCGGTCGCTGGCGCGGTGGATCCTCGCGCAGCGCCACAAGGGATAGCGCCGCGCACCGGGGGTGGCGGGCCCCTGTGTTCAGCGCTCGCTGCGCAGCGCCTCGTCCACCGCTTCGCGCGTGAGGGTGGGCACGAAGGTTTCGATGAACCGGTAGGCGTAGCCGCGCAGCCAGCTGCCGCGCCGCAGGCCCAGCCGGGTGAGGTTGACCTCGAAGAGATGCCGCGCGTCGATCATGCGCAGATGGCGGTCGCGCTCCGCATCCAGCGCGATCGAGGCGACGATGCCCACGCCCATGTCCAGCTCGACGTACGTCTTGATCACGTCGGCGTCCATGGCGGTGAGCACCACGTCGGCCTGCAGGCCTTCGCGCGCGAAGGCCTCGTCGATGTGCGCGCGGCCGGTGTAGCCCAGCTCGTAGGTGATGATGGGAAAGCGCGCCAGCTGCCGCAGCGTGGGCGGCTCGGGAAGGTCCAGCAGCGGATGCCCCGGCGGCACCACGATGCTGTGGGACCAGCGGTAGCACGGCAGGGTGACCAGCTCGCCGTAGCCCGCGAGCGCTTCGGTGGCCACGCCGATGTCGGCCTCGCCCGAGAGCAGCATCTCCGCCACCTGCCGGGGCGAGCCCTGGTGCAGGTGCAGCGTGACCTGCGGAAACAGCGCGCGGAAGTCGCGCACCACCTGCGGCAGTGCGTAGCGGGCCTGCGAATGCGTGGCGGCGATGGACAGCCGCCCTTCCCCGCTGGCGCGGAAATCCTGGCCTGCGCGCTGCAGGTTCGCGGCCTCCAGCAGCAGCCGCTCGACGATCGGCAGCAGCGTGGTGCCCGGTGGCGTGAGCCCGGTGAGCCGCTTGCCCGCGCGCACGAAGATTTCCAGGCCCAGTTCCTCCTCCAGCTCCCGGATCTGCCGGCTCACGCCGGGCTGGGAGGTGTGGAGGGTGCGGGCCACGTCGGTGAGGTTGAAACCCGAGCGCACGGCCTCGCGCACGGAACGCAGTTGCTGGAAATTCATGCGCCGCCGCGCGCCTCAGAGTTTGGCGATCGACACTTCGGTCGATTTCACCAGCGCCACCACGTCCGAGCCGACCTGCAGGCCCAGGTCGTCCACCGAGCGGGTGGTGATGACGGAGGTGACGATGCCCCAGGGCGTCTCGACATCGACCTCCGAGACGACGTCGCCGCGGATGATCTCGCGCACTTTGCCCTTGAACTGGTTGCGCACATTGATGGCCTGGATGGACATGGTGGGTAGCTCCTGTGGTGGTGAAAGAAAAGAGAACGGTGGATGGATGAACGTGCGGATGGCCTGGTGCGGATGCGCGGAGCGCTCAGACGGCCCAGCGCAGGCCGTGCGCCGGCACGCCGGGCCAGCCGCCCGCGCCGGCGGGCTCTTCGGGCTGCCCGGGCTTCTGCAGCACGCGGTCCAGGATGCGTTTTTCGATGGCGGCGAAGGCCGCATCGCCATGCGATCGGGGCCGCGGCAGTGGGATGCGCTCGTCGAGGGCGATGCGGCCGTCCTCGATGAGCACCACGCGGTCGGCCAGGGCCACGGCTTCCTGCACGTCGTGGGTCACGAGCAGCGCGGTGAAGCGGTGGCGCTGCCACAGGCCTTCGATGAGGCGGTGCATCTCGATGCGGGTGAGCGCATCCAGCGCGCCCAGCGGCTCGTCCAGCAGCAGCAGGCGCGGCCGGTGCACCAGCGCGCGCGCCAGGGCCACGCGCTGGCGCTGGCCACCGGAGAGGCGTGCGGGCCATTCGCCGGCGCGGTCGGCCAGGCCCACCTGGGCGAGCACCTCGCGGCCGCGCTCCTCTTCGGTGGCCGGCAGGCCCAGGGTGACGTTGTCCAGTACGCGGCGCCACGGCAGCAGGCGCGCATCCTGGAACATGATGCGCGTGTCGCCGTGCAGACCGGCGACGGGATGGCCGTCGACTTCCAGCGCTCCGGAGCTGGGAGCCTCCAGCCCCGCCACGAGGCGCAGCAGGGTGCTCTTGCCGCAGCCGCTGCGGCCGACGATGGCGACGAACTCGCCCGGCGCGATGTCGATCTGCGCATCGCGCAGCACGGCGCGCGCGCCGTAGCGCTTGGTCAGGCGCCGTGCCTGCAGGCGCAGGCCGCCGGCAGCCTGCCCGTGCGCGTTGGAAGATGGGGTGTCATGGGGCATGGCGAGGTCCTTTCTTCATGCCTTGGCCTGGTAGCCGGGGTGCCACCGCAGCCACCAGTGCTCCAGGCCGCGGGCGAACACGTCGGCCAGCTTGCCGAGCAGCGCGTAGAGCAGGATGCCCACCAGCACCACGTCGGTCTGCAGGAACTCGCGCGCGTTCATCGTGAGGTAGCCGATGCCGGCCTGCGCGGAGATGGTTTCCGCCACGATCAGGATCACCCACATGAGCCCCAGCGAGAAGCGCAGGCCCACGAGGATCGAGGACATCGCGCCCGGCAGGATCACCTCGCGGTAGAGCTGCCGGCGCGAGAGCCCGTAGGTGCGGCCCATCTCGATCAGTCCGGGATCGACGTTGCGGATGCCGTGGAAGGTGTTGAGGTAGATCGGAAAGAACACCGACACCGCGATCAGGAACACCTTGGCCGATTCGTCGATGCCGAACCACAGGATCACCAGCGGGATCAGCGCCAGCGCCGGAATGTTGCGCACCATCTGCACGGTGGAATCCAGCAGCGTTTCCGCCCAGCGCAGCGATCCGGTCAGCAGCCCCAGCAGCAGGCCCAGGCCGCCGCCGATCGCCAGCCCCGCCAGCGCCCGGCCGGTGCTCACCTTGACGTGCGTCCACAGCTCGCCCGATTCCGCGAGGGCCCAGGCCGCCTTGAGCACGTCGAACGGCGCGGGCAGCACCCGGCTGGAGAGCCAGCCCTGGGCCGAGGCCACCTGCCAGGCCGCGATCAGCGCCACCGGCACGAGCCAGGGCAGCAGGCGCTGCCCCACCGCGGCGGCCCATTGCCGCACGGGGGCGGGCAGGCCCGCGCCGGGCGCTTCGGGCATTTCGGTGGCGGCGGACACCTGCAGTTCCCGCACCGTGGGCGATGCGGCGGAGGGCACGGCGGGGTTCGTCATGCGAAGGCTCCCGCTTCCGTGTCGGGTTCGAGGAACTCGAGCTGGTTGCCGGCCGGGTCCTTCACGTAGAAGCGCAGGTAGCCGGGCAGCGCGCGGTTTTCCACCAGCGGCAGTTCGGCCTGCAGCAGGCGGCCCCGCAGCTCGGGCAGGTTGTCGACTTCGAACGCCAGGTGCGATGCCACAGGCGCCGGCTGCCAGCGGGCGGTGGGCACCAGCGCGATGCGCTGGGGGCCGGCCGCGAAATGCAGGGCGTCCTCCGCCGGGTACCGCACTTCGGGAAGGCCGAGCAGCCCGGCGTAGAAGGCACGCATCGCGCCCTCTTCGCCCGCGGGGAACGGCAACTGCACGTGGTTGATGGAATGGATGGCCATGCGGTGTTCCTCCTGCGGGGGTGGTTCAGCTCTGCGCGGCGCGCGGCACGAACTGGTTGCCGACGATCTCGCCGAAGGGGCCGGTGAGCGGGCCCGACGAAGCGCCCCCGCCGGCGATGCGCGCGCGGGTGTCCAGCGGCAGCAGCGGGAACACCAGCTCCGCGAAGCGGTAGGCCTCTTCCAGGTGCGGATAGCCGGAGAGCACGAAGGTATCGATGCCCAGGTCCGCGTACTCCTGCATGCGCGCGGCCACGGTCTGCGGATCGCCGACCAGCGCGGTGCCGGCGCCGCCGCGCACCAGGCCGACGCCGGCCCAGAGGTTGGGGCTGATCTCCAGGTCGGCGCGGCTGCGCTTCGCGCCCCCCGCGTGCAGTGCGGCCATGCGGCGCTGCCCCTCGGAATCCATGCGCGCGAACACCGCCTGCGCCTGGGCCACGGTCTCGTCCTTCACGCGGCTGATGAGTTCCTCGGCGGCGGCCCAGGCGGCCGCGTCGGTTTCGCGCACGATCGCATGCAGCCGGATGCCGAAGCGCACCGTGCGTCCCCGCCGGGCGGCCCGGGCGCGCACGTCGGCCACCTTCTGCGCGACGGCGGCCGGCGGCTCGCCCCAGGTCAGGTAGGCGTCCACATGCTCTGCCGCGAGGTCGTGCGCCGCCTCCGACGATCCGCCGAAATACACCGGCGGGTACGGCGTCTGCACGGGAGGATAGAGCAGCTTCGCACCCTTCACGGACAGGTGCTCGCCGTCGTAATCGAAGGCCTCGCCCGCATGGCTGCGCGCCAGGATCTCGCGCCAGATGCGGATGAACTCATCGGACTGCGCATAGCGCTGCGCATGGTCGAGGAACACGCCGTCGCCCTCCAGCTCCACGCGGTCGCCGCCCGTCACCAGGTTGATGAGCAGGCGCCCGCCCGACAGCCGGTCGAAGGTCGCGGCCATGCGCGCGGCCAGGGCCGGCTGGTGCAGCCCGGGCCGCACCGCCACGAGGAACTTCAGGCGCCGGGTGACGGCCGCGAGCGCGGATGCGGCGACCCACGGGTCTTCGCAGGAGCGGCCGGTGGGGATCAGCACGCCCTCGTAGCCGAGCGTGTCGGCCGCGGTGGCGATCTGGCGCAGGTAGTCGTAATCGACGGCGCGGGCACCTTCGGAGGTGCCGAGGTAGCGGCTGTCGCCGTGGGTGGGAATGAACCAGAAAACGTGCATGGCGGGCTTTCTCGAAAAGAGTCGGCAGGGTCAGTAGGAAATGGCGAAGCGCAGGGCGCGCGTGGCCCGCGGCCCGCGCACCGCGGGGCGCAGGCCCCAGGCGCGCGCCGTCACGGCCAGCAGCTGCCGGGCGCCGGGGGCGAGGACCGAGGGGGACGGGACGAAGGGCATGGCGTGGCTCCTGGGCAGCGGGCCGCCGGTCAGGCGAGATCCACCGGGGCGGCGTGCAGCACGTTGAGCTTCTTCGGGATCAGCTTGAGATCGAAGAAGGTGTCGGCGATCGCCTGCTGCTCGGCCAGGATCTCGCGATTCACGACCCGCGTGCCGTAGCCCGCGCGGCCGACGAACAGCTCGGTCACGGAGCGGTCCAGGCCCAGCACCTGGGAGAGTTCCGCGGCCGCTTCCGCCCTGTGGCCCGACACCCACTGGTCGACCCCGTCCACTTCCTCGATCGCGATGCGCAGCACGTCCGCGTTGCGGGTGGCGAAGTCGCGCGAGGTGAAATAGAAGGCGCGGTTGTTCACCACGCCCGTGGCGTCGGCCAGGATGCGTGCGCCCAGGGTCTTTTCGGCAGCGGCCAGGAACGGGTCCCAGATCACCCAGGCATCCACCGCGCCACGCTCGAACGCGGCCCGCGCATCGGGCGGCGCGAGGAACACCGACTGCACGTCGCGGTACTGCAGGCCGTTCTTCTCCAGCAATTTGGCCAGGAAGTAATGCACGTTCGAGCCCTTGTTGTAGGCCACGCGCTTGCCCTTCAGGTCGGCGACGCTGCGGAGGGCCGACCCCTTGGGCACCACCACCGCCTCCAGTTGCGGGCGCGGGACCGTCGCTCCGGCGTACACGAGCGGGGCACCCGCGGCCTGGGCGAAGATCGGCGGGGCCTCGCCCACGTCGCCGAAATCGATGGAGCCGACGTTCAGCGCCTCCAGTTGCACCGGGCCGGCGTTGAACTCCGTCCAGGTCACCTTCACGCCCAGCGGCGCCAGCCGTTTTTCCAGCGTGCCGCGCGCCTTCAGCAGCGACAGCCAGCCCTTCTGGTGGCCGACGCGCAGCGTGCGGCCGGCGCCGGAGGACTGCGCCCAGCCCGGGGAAGCGGCGAGCGCCGCGGCACCTGCGCCAGCGGCCAGCCAGCGGCGGCGGGACCACGCATGGGCGGCGGAAGAAAGAGACGAGGGGACCATGTCGGAGACTCCAGAAATGCGATGAATGGATGCGGTCGGCCAGGGCTCCGCCCGGCCGGGGGGCGCATGCGCCTGCCCTGCGGAAACGGACGGACCGAATCGCGGAAAAAAGGAGGGTGGAAGCGGGGCGGCGGCACGCCAGCGGTGCGGGACCCTGCCCCGTCAGACGCTACATCGCACCTGGTCGAAGGGGATGGGCGGGAAGCGCGCCGCATGGGCCGGCAGCCGCAACGCGTCGTTCACGAGCAGGTCCAGCGCTTCGTCGAGGCGCTGCGAAATCTCCGGGCCGATGGCATAGGCCCCTTCGGGCGTCAGTGCCACCTGCGCATCGGTGGCGTAGACGCCGGGCAGGATGTGCCGGGCGCCGAGCGACTGCAGCACCGGCCGCAGGGCGTAGTCGAGCGCCAGCATGTGGTGCGGGCTGCCGCCCGTGGCCAGCGGCAGCACCGCCTTGCCCCGCAGCGCCGACTGCGGCAGCAGGTCGAGGAACACCTTGAGCACGCCGCTGTAGGCCGCCTTGTAGACCGGGGTCGCCACCACCAGCGCATCGGCCTCGGCCACCTGGTCGACCGCGTGGGCGATGGAGCGGTGGCCCGCATCGGCGAGCAGCAGCGCCTGCGGCGAGAGATCGCGGATGTGCAGGCGGTGCACCGCCGTGCCGCGCACCGAGAGCCGCAGCGACACGGCATCCAGCAAGGCGGCCGAGCGCGAACGCTCCGAGGGGCTTCCGGCGATCAGGAGGATGGACATGGGCTGCTTCCTTGTTGGAGTTGGTGATCGGGCGGCCGGTGCGGTCACTTCTTCGTGTAGATCTGGTCGAAGCTGGCGCCGTCGGCGAAGTGGTCCTTGTCGGCCTTCGCCCAGCCGCCGAACGCCTGGTCGATGGTGACCAGCGTGAGCTTCGGGAACTGCGCCTCGTACTTGGCCTTCGCCTTCTCGCCGGTCGGGCGGTAGAAGTGCTTGCCGGCGATGTCCTGGCCCTCGTCCGAATAGAGGTACTTCAGGTATTCCTCGGCCACGGCGCGCGTGCCCTTCTTGTCCACCACCTTGTCGACCACGGCCACGCTGGGCTCGGCCAGGATGGAGAGCGAGGGGGCGACGATCTGGAACTTCTCGGCGCCGAACTCCTTCAGCGCCAGGAACGCTTCGTTTTCCCAGGCGAGGAGCACGTCGCCCACGCCGCGCTGCACGAAGGTGATGGTGGAGCCGCGCGCACCGGTATCGAGCACCGGCACGTTCTTGTAGAGCTTGCCGACGAACTCCCTGGCCTGCACATCGCCGCCGTACTTGCGCTTGGCGTATTCCCAGGCGGCCAGGTAGTTCCAGCGCGCGCCGCCGGAGGTCTTGGGGTTGGGCGTGATCACCTGCACGCCGGGCTTGACGAGGTCGTCCCAGTCCTTGATGCCCTTGGGGTTGCCCTTCTTCACGAGGAATACGATCGTGGAGGTGTAGGGCGCCGAGTTGTGCGGCAGGCGCTTTTGCCAGTCGGGCTTGACCAGCCCGCCGTTCTTCACCAGCGCGTCGATGTCGCCGCCCAGCGCCAGCGTGGCCACGTCGGCGTCGATGCCGTCGATGATCGACCGCGCCTGCTTGCCGGAGCCGCCGTGCGATTGCTTGACCTGCACGTCCTGTCCCGTCTTGCCCTTCCAGTACTTCGCGAATGCCTGGTTGTAGTCCACGTACAGCTCCCGCGTCGGGTCGTACGACACGTTGAGCAGCTGCACCGGCTGCTGGGCGACGGCCGGCAGGGCCAGCGCGCCGAGGGAACCCGCGAGGACGGCGGCGGCGGGAAACTTGATAAAGTGGCGGCGAAGGTTCATGAGGGGCTTTCCAGAGAAGATCCGTGGACGGTGCGGTAGAGCACGGCACCGATGCAGCGCATTCTGTGAGCCCGCCCTCAAAACTGAAACTACTGAAATTTCAGTTTTAAATTTCCAAATCATCTTTGGACCTGGACCGCTTCACCCTGTCTCCTGCGGCAACGCCCGGAGACTCCCCATTTCTCATCCCGTCAGAACAAGGAAACACCCCATGGCACGTACCGTCCAGTGCATCAAGCTCGGCAAGGAAGCCGAAGGCCTCGACTTCCCTCCCTACCCCGGCGACCTGGGCAAGCGCATTTTCGAGAGCGTGAGCAAGGAGGCCTGGGCCGGCTGGCTCAAGCACCAGACCATGCTCGTGAACGAGAACCGCCTGAACCTCGCCGATGCGCGCGCCCGGCAGTACCTGGCACGCCAGATGGAGCAGCACTTCTTCGGCGGCGGCGCGGATGCCGCCGCGGGCTACGTACCGCCCAGCGCCTGACGCACGGGCGGGCCGGCACCGTGCCGGGCCGCTTCCGGCGCAAGCCGCCCCCCCGCCCCCCGCAAGCCCGGCCCCGCCGGGCTTTCCTTTTTGCGCTCCGCCCCCCCGCCCGGGCATCGACCGGCCCTGTTCCGGCCCCTCCCGCCCTGTCGCTGACGCGGCGCAACCCGCCGCGCCCTCCGGCGCCCCGACAATCGCCGCATGTCCGAACCCATCGACTGGCTCCCCGACGGCACCCCCTTCAATCCGCGCTTCGGCGACCGCTACCACAGCGAAACCGGGCTCGCGCAGGCGCGCGACGTCTTCCTGTACGGCTGCGGGCTGCCGCAGGCCTGGGCGGGCCAGGCGATGTGGCGCGTGCTGGAGACCGGCTTCGGCTTCGGCCTGAACTTCCTCACCACCTGGGCCGCGTGGCGGGCCGACCCTGCACGGCCGCGCCTGCTGCATTTCGTCTCGTGCGAGGCGTTCCCGGTCTCCGCGGACGACCTGATGCGCTCCCTGCAAGGCCATGGCGAGCTGGAACCGCTCGCCCGCGCCCTGCACGCCCAGTACTGGGGCCTGCTGCCCGGCGTGCACCGGCTCGCCTTCGAGGGCGGCCAGGTGCTGCTCACGCTCTACATCGGCGATGCGCAGGCCATGCTGCGCCAGCAGCAGCCCGTGGCCGACGCGGTGTACCTCGACGGCTTCAGCCCGCAGGCGAACCCCGAACTCTGGGACGTGCACACCCTCAAGGCGGTCGCGCGCTGCTGCCGCCGCGGCACGCGCCTGGCCACCTGGAGCGTGGCCGGCGCGGTGCGCGAGGGGCTCGCGCAGTGCGGCTTCCAGGTGCGGAAGGTGCCCGGCGTGCCGCCCAAACGCAGCAACCTGCAGGCGGTGTTCGATCCGGCCTGGGAGCCGCGCCCGGTGCAGCCGGAACTGCCGGACGTGCAGGTGGCGGGCGGGCCATCTCGCGCGCTGGTGATCGGGGGCGGCCTGTCGGGCGCCGCGGTGGCGGCCAGCCTCGCGCGGCGCGGCTGGCAGGTGCGGGTGCTGGACCAGGGCGCGGAACCGGCGGCCGGCGCTTCGGGCCTGCCGGCGGGCGTGTTCGCGCCGCACGTGTCGCCCGACGACAGCCTGCTCTCGCGCCTGTCGCGCTGCGGCGTGCGGGCCACGCTGCAAGCCCTGGCGGCATCGGATCTGGCGGAGGGCGAGGACTGGAGCGCCTGCGGCGTGCTGGAGCACGCGGTGGACGGCAAGAACCGCCTGCCCGCCGCCTGGGTCGGCGGCACCACGGCGGGCGCCGAATGGAGCCGGCCGGCCGATGCCGCGGCGCTGGAGGCCGCGGGCCTGCCCGATGCCACCGTCGGCACCTGGCACGCACGCGGCGGCTGGCTGCGGCCCGCCCGGCTGGTGCGCGCGCTGCTGGCGCACCCTGCCATCCAGTGGCAGGGCCGCAGTGCCGTGGCGCGGCTGGAGCCGGTGTCCGCCCCCGATGGCGCCATGCACTGGCAGGCGTACGGCAATGACGGCACGCTGCTCGCCGCAGCGCCCCATGTGGTGGTGGCCGCCGGCTACGGCAGCCGCCCCTGGCTGCCGGCCCGCTACCCGATCCATCCCCTGCGCGGGCAGGTGAGCTGGGGCACGCGGGCGAACGGTCCGGAGGCCGCCTGGCCGCCCTTCCCCGTCAACGGCCACGGCAACCTCGTTCCGCATGCGGGCGCGGCGGGCGGAGCGATCTGGGTGATGGGCTCGACCTTCGAGCGCGGCCAGACGGAGTTGCCGCCTGCGCCGCAGGAACAGGCCGAGGCCCATGCCACCAACGCCGCGAAGCTGCAGCAGTTGTTGCCGGCGCTGGCACAGGGCCTCGCACCCGCCATCGCCGGCCCGGGCGCCGTGCCCGGCCACTGGGCGGCCGTGCGCTGTACCGCACCCGACCGGCTGCCGTTCGTGGGGCCGGTGGATGCCGCTGCGCAGCCCGGGCTCTGGGTCTGCGCGGCGATGGGCGCGCGCGGTCTCACGCTGTCGCAGCTGTGCGGGGAGTTGCTGGCCGCCCGCATGACGGGCGAGCCGCTGCCCGTGGAGGTGCGCCTGGCAAGGGCGTTGTCCGCCGAGCGGCTTCCGGGGGCCTGAAGCGCCAGCGCTCAGACCTGCGGAGCGCTCGGCTTGCGCGCCGGAATCCACAGGCCGAGCAGCGCCGCCGCCGCGAGCGACAGCAGCCCGGTGACGGCGATCCCGCCCGCGAGCGATGCGGTCGCCACCAGCGCCGACAGCAGCGCCGGCCCGCAGGAGCCGCCCAGGTCCGACAGAAAGCGCCACACCGCGAGAAAGTAGGGCCGGCCGTGGCGCGGCGCGAAATCCGCGCCCAGCGTCATGATCAGGCCCGAGCCGATGCCGTTGCCGAAACCAATCGCGGTCGCGGCGATCAGCAGTGTCACGAAGCCGCCCGTGAACGGCATCGCCAGCAGCGCCACGCCGATGATCGCCATCGACGGCACGGCCACCCAGCGGCGGCCCTTCAAGTCCATCACGCGGCCGGCCGGATAGAACAGCAGCATCTCGATGCCGCCCGCGATGCCGTAGATCACCGACGTGACCGCGGGCGCCAGCAGCAGGTGGTCCGCCCAGAGCGGGATCACCGCCTGGCGCGACGCGCGCACCGCGCTCACGAGCGCCACGCCCAGCCCGAGGGTGAGGAACACCTTGCGGTGGTCCGCCACGATGGAGCGCAGGCTCACGGGTGCCGGAGCCGGCGCGCCCTCGGGATGCGGCGGCGCCTGCAGGTCCGGCAGGCGCGCGCCGATCGCCGCGGCCGCCAGCACGCCCGCGATGCCGACGGCGAACGCGGCGTGCAGCCCGAAGGCATGCACCACCGCCGCCGAGAGGAAGGGACCGATGAACATGCCGATGCGCATCACGCCGCCCAGCGTGGAGAGCGCCCGCGCACGGTAGGCGGGCGGCACCGCCTCGGTCAGGTAGCTCTGCCGCGCGAGGTTGTAGACGGCCTGCGACATGCCGACCATGCAGCAGCCGATCGCCAGCGGCACCACGCCGGGCAGCAGCACGGCCAGGGCCATGCCCAGCGCGCTCCACACGCCCGCCGCGACGATCGCCCAGCGCTCGCCCCAGCGGATCGTGATCACCGAGGCAGGGATGTTGTTCAGCAGCGATCCCAGCCCGATCAGCGTCACCACGAAGGCCGCCATCGGCACCGAGGCGCCCAGGTCCCGCGCCAGCAGCGGAACGATCGGCAGGATCGCGCCCTCGCCCACCCCGAACAGCAGCGACGGCCCGAAGGCCGGCAGGGCGATCCGGCGCCACGAGAACGCGGCGTCGCCAGCGGCGGCGGAAGAGGTGTGGGGGGCGGAAGACGAGGAATCGGTCATGGGCATGCGGCGATGGCGGGGAACGATGCCCCCCGCCGACGATACGCGAAGCGCGGATGCGCCGCCGTCCGCGTGCCGGGATGGGACGGCGGCAGGTCTTCGCAGCGCCAGTTCATATACATATATCGATATACATGAAGGAATAAACAATAGTTTGAAACCATAAGGCGAAACCCTACAGTCACGGCCTATGCATGACTTGGCGTTCGTTTTTGCGGGATTCGCGGTGGGCCTGATCGTCGGCCTCACCGGGGTCGGTGGCGGCTCGCTCATGACGCCCGTGCTGATCTTTTTCTTCGGCGTGAAGCCGCACCTCGCGATCGGCACCGACCTGCTGTTCGCGGCCTTCACCAAGATGGGCGGCACCGTGAGCCTGGCCCGCCAGCGCCTCGTTCCCTGGCGCGTGGTGGCCCTGCTGTGCGCGGGCAGCCTGCCCGCGTCCATCGCCGCGCTCTGGGCCCTGCGCGCCATCGGCCCGGCGAGCGCCGTGGCCCAGCAGATCATGACCACCACGCTGGGCGGCGCCCTGCTGCTCACCGCGGCGGCCACCCTCTACAAGGCGTTCGTGTTCTCGCCCGCCCGGCAGGCGGCCGAGCGCGCCGCCCGCCAGAGCCAGGGCGAGCGGGCCGACCGTCCCCGCCACTGGAGCCTGCCGGTGCTGCTGGGTGCGCTGATCGGCACGCTGGTCACCTTCACCTCCGTGGGCGCCGGCGCGATCGGCGTCACGGTGCTGCTGGTGCTCTTCCCCCTGCTGCCGCTGCCGCGCGTGGTCGCGGCGGACATCGCCTACGCCGTGCCGCTCACGCTGGTGGCGGGCCTGGGCCATGCCACCCTCGGCTCCGTGGATTGGCCGCTTCTCGCACAATTGCTGGCGGGCTCGCTGCCTGGCATCTGGCTCGGCTCGCGTCTCGTCACCCGTGCGCCGGAGCGGCTGATCCGCTCCGCCCTTTCCGTGCTGCTCGCCTGGGCGGGCGCCAAACTGATTCTGATCTGAGTGCGTCCCACGCGCACCGCCCCACCATGTACCAATACACAGAATTCGACCAACAGTTCATCCGCCAGCGCGCGGACCAGTACCGCGACCAGCTGGAGCGCTTCCAGGCGGGCAAGCTCTCCGGCGACGAGTTCAAGCCGCTGCGGCTGCAGAACGGCTGGTACGTGCAGCGCTACGCCCCGATGCTGCGCGTGGCCGTGCCCTACGGCGAGCTCTCCAGCGGCCAGCTGCGCGTGCTGGCGCGCATCGCCCGCGACTACGACGTGCCCGAGGCCTCGCTGCTGGCCGAAGCGCAGGCCACGCAGGAAAAGCTCGGCGACATCCCGCTCGCCGACGGCCGCCGCATCGGCACGCGCCTGAAGTACGGCTACGGCCACTTCACCACGCGCACCAACGTGCAGTACAACTGGATCCCGCTCGACAAGAGCGCGGAGGTGATGGACCTGCTGGCGTCCGTGCACATGCACGGCATCCAGACCAGCGGCAACTGCATCCGCAACATCACGAGCGATGCGCTCGCGGGCATCGCCGCCGACGAGATCGCCGATCCGCGGCCCTTCGCCGAGATCCTGCGCCAGTGGAGCACGCTGCACCCCGAGTTCGCCTTCCTGCCGCGCAAGTTCAAGGTGTCGCTCAACGGCGCCCGCGAAGACCGCGCCGCGCTCGGCTGGTACGACGTGGGCCTGCAGCTCGTGAAGAACGAGGCCGGCGAGCTGGGCTTCCAGGTGCGCGTGGGCGGCGGCATGGGCCGCACGCCGGTCATCAGCCCGGTGGTGCGCGAGTTCCTGCCCTGGAACCAGCTCATGAACTACCTCGAGGCCGTGATCCGCGTCTACAACCGCTACGGCCGCCGCGACAACCTCTGGAAGGCGCGCATCAAGATCCTCGTGAAGTCCGAAGGCCAGACCTACGTGGACCAGGTGGAAGAGGAATTCCGCCAGATCGTCGAGGTGGAGGGCGGCCCCCACACCATCACGCAGGCCGAATACGACCGCGTGGCCGCCTGCTTCCACGACCCGGTGCCCGACCTGGGCGGCGCGGACGCCGAGAGCCAGACGCTGTCGCTGCTGCGCGCGGCCGCCGAGGGGGACCAGGGCTTCGGCCGCTGGCTCACGCGCAACGTGCTGCCGCACCGCCACCCGCTGCTGCGCGCCGTGGTGCTGTCGTTCAAGCGCATCGGCCATGCGCCCGGCGACGCCACGGCCGACCAGATGGACGCCGCCGCCGACCTCGCCGACCGCTATTCGTGCGGCGAAGCCCGCGTGACCCACGAGCAGAACCTGCTGCTGCCCTGGGTGCGCGCCGACCAGCTGCCGGCCCTCTACGAGGAGGCGCGCGCGCTGGGCCTGGCGCAGCCCAACATCGGCCTGCTGACCGACATGATCGCCTGCCCCGGCGGCGACTTCTGCTCGCTCGCCAATGCGCGCTCGCTGCCGATCGCCGAAGCCATCACCGAGCGCTACCAGGACCTGGACGAGCTCTGGGACCTGGGCGAGATCGACCTGCACATCAGCGGCTGCATCAACTCCTGCGGCCATCACCACAGCGGCCACATCGGCATCCTGGGCGTCGACAAGGACGGCAAGGAGTGGTACCAGATCACGCTGGGCGGCGCCGACGGCACCGACCTCTCGGGCGCGGCCGTGCCCGGCAAGATCATCGGGCCGTCGTTCAGCGCGGCCGAGGTGCCCGGCGTGATCGAGGCGCTGCTCGCCACCTACCGCGAGCACCGCCAGGCGCTGCCGGCCGATGCCCCGGGCAGCGCGCGCGGCCAGAAGCACGAGCACTTCATCGACACGGTGCGCCGCGTCGGCATCGAGCCCTTCAAGGCCGCCGCGAACGCCGCGCGGCACCCGTCCGAGGCCGTGTCCGCCTGAGTCCGCATCCGCTTTCGACCGAAATCAGCCCCATGAAAATCATCGCTTCCCACGACCACACGGCGGCGCCCGCCGGCCAGACCGTGCTCGACATGCCGAACGACGCCGACCCGCTCGTGCAGGACCTGGCCGGCATCGACCGCATCGACCTGCATTTCCCGAAGTTCACCGACGGCCGCGCATTCAGCCAGGCACGGCTGCTGCGCCAGCGCCGCAAGTTCCAGGGCGAGATCCGCGCCACGGGCGACGTGCTGATCGACCAGCTCGTGCAGATGGCGCGCTGCGGCTTCGACGTGGCCGTGCTGCGCGAAGGCGTGGACCTGGCCGACGCACAGCGCCAGTTCGACCGCTTCCACGCCTTCTACCAGGGCGATGTAGCCCACCCGCTGCCGCATTTCCGGGACGCCGCCTGAGGCGCCGCCGCACACGAGAACCGACCGAGAGACCGATCGCATGAACGCCCGCACCGAACCCCACGTGCTCAGCCAGCTCAGCAACCGCCACCTCGACGCGCTGGAGGAAGAGACCATCTTCATCCTGCGCGAGGTGGCAGCCGCCTTCGAACGCCCCGCCCTGCTGTTTTCGGGCGGCAAGGATTCGCTGGTGATGCTCAAGTGTGCCGAGAAGGCCTTCATGGACACGAAGGGCCCCTCCGGTAGCCGGGGCCGCATCCCCTATCCGCTGTTGATGATCGACACCGGCCACAACTTCCCCGAAGTCACGGACTTCCGCGACTTCCGCGCGAAGGAGCTGGGTGCCGAATTGATCGTGCGCAGCGTGGAGGATTCGATGGCGCGTGGCACCGTGCGGCTGGCGCACCCGGGCGAGAGCCGCAACGTGCACCAGTCGGTCACGCTGCTGGAGGCGATCGAGGAATTCCGCTTCGATGCGCTGATCGGCGGCGCCCGCCGCGACGAGGAGAAGGCCCGCGCCAAGGAGCGCATCTTCTCGCACCGCGACAGCTTCGGCCAGTGGCAGCCCAAGGCGCAGCGCCCCGAGCTGTGGACGCTGTTCAACACGCGCCTCGCCCCGGGCGAGCACTTCCGCGTGTTCCCGATCAGCAACTGGACCGAGCTGGACGTGTGGCAGTACATCGAGCGCGAGCAGATCGCCCTGCCCTCGCTCTACTACACCCACAAGCGCCAGGTGGTGGAGCGCAAGGGCCTGCTGGTGCCCGTGACCGAACTCACGCCGCCGCGCGAGGGCGAGACGGTGGAAACGCGCGACGTGCGCTTCCGCACCGTGGGCGACATCACCTGCACCTGCCCGGTCGAAAGCCCCGCCGCCACCGCCGCCGACATCGTCATCGAGACGCTGGCGGCCGACGTGAGCGAGCGCGGCGCGACGCGCATGGACGACAAGACGTCCGATGCCTCCATGGAAAAGCGCAAGAAGGACGGATATTTTTGATGGGCATCCCCCTGTGGCGCTGCGCGCCTTCCCCCTTCTCTCGCCGGGCTGCGCCCAGCGGGAAGGGGGACACCGACAGCGCGGCGGGGCGGCCCTTGCGCGGCGGTTCTGGCCTGGACCGCGCCAGTTTTGACGCCCCGCGTGGGTGACGGAGAGAGTTGCATGACACACACCAATGATTCGATAGTTGCTGGCACGCATTCAGTGAACGCCGAGGGCGAGGAAGACCACCGCTCTGCCCTGAAATTCATCACCTGCGGCTCGGTCGACGACGGCAAGAGCACGCTGATCGGCCGCCTGCTGGTGGACAGCCGCGCGGTGCTGCAGGACCATCTCGCGGGCGTGACGCGCGGCGGCGAGACCGACCTGGCGCTGCTGACGGACGGCCTCTCGGCCGAGCGCGAGCAGGGCATCACGATCGACGTGGCCTACCGCTACTTCGCCACCGAGACGCGCAAGTTCATCATCGGCGACGCGCCGGGCCACGAGCAGTACACGCGCAACATGGTGACGGCCGCCTCCAGCGCCGATGCGGCCGTGGTGCTGGTCGATGCCACCAAGCTCGATTGGCGCGACCCGCAGCTCACCCTGCTGCCGCAGACGCGCCGCCACTCGCTGCTGGTGCACCTGCTGCGCGTGCATTCGCTGGTGTTCGCCGTGAACAAGCTCGACGCCGTGGAAGACCCGGCGCTCGCGCTGCGCCACATCCAGGGCGCGCTGGAGACCTTCGCCCGGGCCGCCGGCATCGCCGTGCGCGCCACGGTGCCCGTCTCCGCGCTCAAGGGCTGGAACGTGGTGGATGCGAAGCCCGGCTGGTGCGGCTACGAAGGCCCCAGCCTGCTGCAGATCCTGGAGCAATTGCCCCACACGCCCGCCGACACGGGCCTGGCGTTCGCTTTCCCCGTACAGTGGGTGGAGAAATTCTCGTCGTCGGCCGACACCACGCAGGGCCGCCGCGTGTTCTGGGGCCGCGTCGCCGCCGGGCAGGTGGCGCCGGGCGCGGCCGTGCAGATCTTCCCGAGCGGGCAGCTCGCCCAGGTGGCGCAGGTGCTGGACCATGCGCGCAGGCCGAAGGACGTGCCGGCCGGCATGAGCGCCGGCATCGTGCTCGACCGCGAGGTGGACGTCTCGCGCGGCGACTGGATCCTGGCCGCCCCGGCACCGGCTGCGTCCGCCGCGGCGGACGATTTCGACACGCCCGCCCCCGTGCCCGCCTGGCCCGCGCGCCGCGAACTGCGCGCCACCGTGGCCTGGATGGACGACGAGCCCCTGGTGGCGGGCCGCGTCTACTGGGCACTGCACGGCCACCGCTGGGTCAAGGCCAAGGTGCAGCGCGTGGTGCATCGCCTGAACATCCACACCCTGGAGGAAGAGGAAGCGACGCAGCTCGAACCCAATGCCATCGGCCACGTCGACCTGCTGCTGCAGGAAGCCCTGCCCGCCGCGCCGTTCACGCAGGCCCGCGTGCTGGGCTCCCTGATCCTCGTGGATACGGCGAGCCACCGCACCGCCGCGGCCGTGCTCGTGAACTGATCCGGACCGGCCGCGCCGCCCCTTCCTGCGACGGCGCAAGGGGCGGCGGGCGCCTCCGGCCCGATCCGCCCTAAAATTGCGGGTTACCCCCGATCCAAAGACTGCCTCTCATGACTCACGTCGTCTCCGAAAACTGCATCAAGTGCAAGTACACCGATTGCGTGGACGTGTGCCCCGTGGACTGCTTCCGCGAGGGCCCGAACTTCCTGGTGATCGACCCCGACGAGTGCATCGACTGCGCCGTGTGCATTCCCGAGTGCCCGGCCAACGCGATCTACGCCGAGGAAGACCTGCCCGCCGACCAGTTGGCCTTCATCAAGCTCAACGCCGAGCTCGCCCCGCAATGGAAGAGCATCACCAAGCGCAAGGCCTCGCTGCCCGACGCCGACGAGTGGAACGGCAAGCCCGGCAAGGTCGCCGACCTCATCCGCTGAAAGATGAACACATCCCCCCGAGCGGCTGCGCCGCTCCCCCCTTCTCTGGCGGCGCTCCGCTGGCCGGAAGGGGGGCGACGCCAGCGCGGCGGGACGGCCCTTGCGCGGCGTCTGCCCGCCTGGGCCGTGGCGGGTTCCAGTGCCGCAGTCCTCTGTTGAACATGTGATGCAAAACGCTCGCGCCATCGAAGCCGATGCCGTGGTCATCGGCGCGGGGCCCGTGGGGCTGTTCCAGGTCTTCCAGCTCGGCCTGCAGGGCATCGCCGCCCACGTGATCGACGCCCTGCCCCACGTCGGCGGCCAGTGCGCCGAGCTCTACGCCGACAAACCCCTCTACGACATTCCGGGCGTGCCCATGTGCACCGGCCGCGAGCTGGTGGACCTGCTGGCCCGGCAGATCGCGCCGTTCTCTCCGCAGCTGCACCTCTCCCAGCGGGTCGAGACGCTGCAGCCGGGCCCCGAGGGCGGCTTCCTGCTGTCCACGGATGCCGGCACGGCGCTTCACGCACGCACCGTGTTCATCGCCGCGGGCGTGGGCGCCTTCGTGCCGCGCACGCTCAAGATCGAGGGGATCGAACGCTTCCACGGCACCCAGGTGTTCCACCACGATGCGCCGGCCGACACCGCCGGCCGCCATGTGGTGGTGCACGGTGGCGAAGACACGGCCGTGGCCCGCGCCATCGCCTGCGCCGAGCACGGCCCGCAGTCGGCCGCGAGCGTGGTGCTGCTCTACCGCCGCGATGCCTTCCAGGCGCCGCCGCAGGCGCTCGCCCGGCTGCAGGCGCTGCGCGCGGAAGGCCGCATCCGCGTCGTGGTGGGCCAGGCCACGGGCATCGAGGGCGCGGAGGGAACCGACTCCGCCCTGCCGCGGCTGTCCGCCCTGCGCGTTCTCACTCCCGATGGAACGGAGCAGCGCCTGCCCACGGACGTGCTGCTGCTGTGCCTCGGCGTCTCCCCGCGCCTCGGGCCGATCGCCGACTGGGGCCTGGTGCTGGAGCGCAAGCAGCTCGTGGTGGACACGGCGACGTTCTCCGCCGGCGTGCCGGGCCTGTATGCCGTGGGCGACATTAACACCTATCCCGGCAAGCGCAAACTCATCCTCTGCGGCTTCCATGAAGCCACGCTGGCCGCCTTCGCCGCGGCCGAGCATCTGGCGGGCGCCCCGGTCGCGCTGCAGTACACGACCACCAGCAGCCGCCTGCACGAGCGGCTCGGCGTGGCGCCGGCCCGGCCGGCCGCGGCCTGACGGCCGACGGGCGCCGGGGACGGGCGACAGTTGACGCCACGGCGGGTCGGGAGAGGGCCGCCAGAAGGCGAAATCCCCCTGCAGTCCGAGGTCCGCAGGGGGATTTGCTGCCCCGCGCCATCCCCCTCCCAGAGGTGGCGCGGATTCTTCTTGTTGTTGTCATCGAGGCGATGGAATCGCTTCTCCTCCTGGCCTCTCGGCCATGTCTTCGTTGATCAGTCCGCGATCACCCGCAGCGCAGCTCCCACGCGGTGGGCATGCATGCACATCCGTTCCAGATCGCGCAGGAAGTCGCCCAGCGGCGTGAACGGCAGGCGGCGCATCACGCAGTCGCACTCCGTGCTCCAGCGCAGCAGTTCGGGCCCCTCCACCTGCATCTCGGCAGGCTCCCCGTGGTAGTGCCGCCAGAACGCCGACAGATAGCCTTCTTCGGAGGCGGCAGCCATGACGTGCTGGTAATACGATTCCCAGAGGGACTGCGGCTGCCACAGAGCCCCGGACGTGGCGGGCCTGCCGGCCCGGTCGGCGTCGGACGCCACGGTGACGCACCTCATGGCAGCCTCCGGGCGACGAGGGCGCCGGACGGTGCGCAGCCCAGGCCCCGGGCACTGCCGGCGCTTGCAGGGGCGGCGGCCTCCGGCAAGGGTGCGCCGGCAGATGCCGAGATGGGGGTGGGCTGCATGGTCAGGCTCTCTCGATCGGGTTCGGGGTGATCCGCGTTCTGCGGCGTTACCCGTAATCTAAAGAGACGGCCTGCAACAGCCAATTACATCGAATTACAACCCCGGGGCCTTCCAGTCGCCTTCGGGCCGGCCGCATTTGCGGATGCGGAACGAGTAATCGCCGAAGCGCACCTCGCCGCGGCGGCGCTCCACCACCGCCAGCGCCGAGCCGAGCGCGTTCTGCACCTGGCGCCGCGCCCGGAAGAGCTGGATGTTCAGATACGGAACGTCCACGCCCAGCATGCGGGCCAGGGCCTCGATGCCCAGCCAGCCCTGGCTCGAGGGCGGCAGCCCCCGCTCCGCGTCATGCAGGCGCTGGCGCGACAGGGTGACCAGCGTGTAGTGGTGGATGCGCTCGCCGAGCGTGAGCGTCTGCGAACCCACGTGGATCTCCAGGCAGACGTGCTCCTCGTCCTGGCTCAGGTCGAAATCGAACACCGGGGCCGCCAGGGTGGGCGAGGTGGTCATGCGCGGCAGGTCCTGCGTGACGCCGAGGTCTTCGCAGAGCACGAATTCCCAGTGCCGCCCGCCCGCCTGCACCACGTGGCCGTCGAGCAGCGGAACGACGTGGTCCATGCGGTCCCACCACCAGCGCCCCTCCGACTGGAACACGTTGGACTCGGCAGCGGCCGGATCGGGCAGCAGGTTTTCCTGCATGTCGAGCACCCGCAGCACCTTCTCGCCCTCGAGCGGCCAGAGGCCCGTCTTGGGGTAGGAGGTATCCACCAGCTGCCAGACGGCCGAGGTCGAGGTGCCGAAGCGGAGCTCCGCTCCCACCGTCAGCGCGTGCCAGTGCCCGGGCGCCAGGCGCCGGCCGTCCATCAGGGTGCCGTTGCGGCTCTGGTCGCTGATTTCCCACTGCGTGCCGGACCAGCGGACCAGCGCATGCAGCTTGGACACGTCGGACTCCTGCAGCACCGTGCGGCAGGAATCGGGATGCCGGCCGAAGGTATGCAGGGGGCGGAGCACGATGCTCCGGCCGCTCGGAAGATTTCGCAGGATCGCCATCGTGCTCGTCGGGACGCTTTCAAATCAGACGTACAGGGGCCATGGATTGAGAAGGCCCTCATTCTGCGGGGTTTCGCGCCAGCCCATCTGCACGGGCACGCGGTACAGCCGGGGGTTCGCGAACTCGGGCCAGATGTGGCAGGCGCCAGGCACCACGGTCCTGATGGTATGGAGCGGAATGTCGGGCCGCGTGTAGTCGTGCACCACCACTTCCATGCCGCAATTCCCGGCCGCCGCCACGCACTGCGCGATGTCCGCCCGGAGGCCGCCACTCCCGCGGTCGTCCTCGCGGGGCCGGCGGGCGCTCCCGGCACATCCACGGTAGGGCCCATTGGGCCACAGAAACGCCGGGGATGCATCCCGCAGGCCATTCCAGTGTGACGGCAACGTCTTGCCCACGGCCACGAGCTGCACCAGCTCGGTGAGCGCCCGTTCGCAGGCCATCGCGGCATCGAGGCTGCAGCCGAAGCCGAGCGCCCAGTCGCCGCCGCGGTGCCGCCCGACGGCCGCGGCCACGGGAATGCCCAGATCGTGGGTCAGGTCGAGCAGCCAGAACGTCCAGTCGGGCCCCAGCGTGCCCTGCACGCGCCGGACGTGCCCGGCCGGCACCGCCTCCGGGGCGAAGGCCGGCCTCGGCAGTTCGTTGTACCACCAGATCGCCGTCGCGTCCCGTTCGACCACCTCCAGCAGGCCCTGCAGGATCGCCTCCTCGGGGCAGTTGCCGGCGGCGCAGCCGTTGGAGTTCCAGGCGCCGTGGCGGGACCACGCATCCGGCACGCCCAGGTAGCACTGGGCGAGTGGAATAAAGCACGGCGCATCGCGCGTCAGCGACCAGGCCGGCGTCCAGGCCAGGGGCTCGTGCGGGGCATGGGGCACGAAGCGGCGCACGCGGTCGTCCTGCGGCCCCGCCGCGGCGGCGGAGCGCGCCCGCTGCCCCTCGCTGATGAACACCAGCGCCTGCGGACCGAAAGCCGGGCCGGGCAGGTCGCCCTCGAGTGCGACCGTGCAGGGCTCGTCCCCCTGCCAGCCCGCTGCGTAGCGCTCCACCGCCTCGCACAGCGCGCTGGCCTGCGCCTGCACGGCGGTCATGCCCTTGCCCAGGCACCACCGGGCCGAGGCCGGCATGCCTTCGGGCGCGCCCGGGGGATGGAAGCCGCTGCGGTAGACGGTGATGTCCCCGGCCTGCGGCAAGGGCAGCGGCGTGCATTCCGTCACCACGCCCGCCACGCCGTCGACGCAGGGCAGCAGGGCCTGCACCGTGGTGCCGGGCGGCACGGTGCGCGATCCCCCGCGGGCGCCCGGCAGCGCCTGCACGGGGCCCGGGCGCACCGGGCGGCGGAGCTGACGGGCCATCCAGTCCGGGTCGCCGCAGTGGGGGCACTGCGGCCGCTGCGGCGCGGCGCCCCACCGCACCGCCGCGTCCGGCTCCATGCCGTCCCAGGCGGCGAACCGGCCGGGCACCGCACCGGCCAGCAGTTCGCGCGCGGCCCCCTGCGCCCTCTCGTGCCGCGCCATCCACCCCGGGTCCTCCTCGCGGAGCGGCACCAGGCCGTGCGAGCCGGGCACTTCCCGCTCCAGCCAGCTCCGACCGGGGCTGTTGCGGCGCAGCCGGTGCATGAAGCAGTGCCAGCAGGGACCAGGGCCGCCCGGGCGCAGCAGCGGGCCGACCAGGGTCCGCGCCCCCGCCTGGCGCACCGGCAGCCACCAGCGCCCGCGGCCGGCGCGGCAGGCTTCCGTCCAGGCCGCCGCCAGCCGCGGGTCGAAATAGTCGCTGCAGAGCAGCACGTCCGCGCCGCCCGCCTCCGCGATCTCCGCCCAGCGGTTTGCCACATTGCCCGCTCCGTCCCCGCCGCTTCCCGCCTCCGGGGCGCCGGGCAGGCGGCAGAACAGCCCGAG
>Ga0308159_1001050_pt1 | contig 46128 bp, 24 predicted proteins | sample PhyCR1_FD_201040 | JGI IMG/M metagenome (GOLD analysis project Ga0308159, IMG submission 201040) | Phyllosphere microbial communities from UC Gill Tract Community Farm, Albany, California, United States - DLSLC.R1 | ecosystem: Host-associated > Plants > Phyllosphere > Unclassified | place: USA... | reverse complement strand
GAGAGCTATAAACAAGAGAAAGTAATAGATAAATTAACGATCTCAGAAGAGAAAAAAACATATTCTGAAATTCAATCTGACAATTAATAAAAACTACCAACTGTCAGATTAAGTAGTGGCTATTACATATTAATGCATGATAAATATACAGAACTATTGTGGCAAGCTGATATAAAACGTGGAACCTTTTCCGATTTCACTTTCTGCCCATATTTTCCCACCATGACGTTTGACAATTTCAGCTGATAGGTAAAGGCCGATACCGAATCCAGAGATATGTCTATTCTCGACACTTTCAATCCTATAATATCTTTCAAACAGTTTTTCCAAATCTTTTGGAGAAATACCTTTGCCCTGATCGGTTACACTGATGTTGATCCAACCAGCTGTTAAACTGCATTTCGTCCAGATTTTCGTATCGCTGGGGGCATACTTGATCGCATTACTTAACAGGTTGGTGATCACGGTGCCAATTTTATCTTTATCTGCATTTAAAGTGATATCGTCTTTAGACTCAAAAATAAGCTCGTGGCTTTGCTGTCCATAAGGTCTAATTTCATTGATCATTTCCTTAATCAATGCATTTATTTCGAAGTTGCTTTGTTGTAAATGAATTTTGCCGGAATCTAATCTTGATACGTTTAAGAAACCATTGATCAGTGCTGTCATTTTATTCACCTGGTTCAAGATTTTTCCAGATGTATCCTCAATAAAAGCATCCGCATTTCTTTTCGCTTTTACTTTCATGAGTTGGGCATAACCATTCATCGAAGTTAAAGGAGTTTTTAACTCGTGGCTAACCATTCCAATAAAATCATTCTTGCGCTGCTCGTCTTCTTTTTGTTCAGAAATATCCAGGATAGTACCGATGGCGCCAGCAACTTCGCCAAGGGCGTCAAGTTCTACTTTGCCTGTAGTGTTAAGCCATTTGAGCTGTTCACTATCCCAAAGCTGGATTTGATAATTTTCGTTGAAAGCACCTTTCGTATTGATGGCATGCTCAATCGCTGCCAATACCCGTTCTCGATGTTCTTTCACAATCATTTCAGCTGCTTGGTTGAATGTCATTTCGTGATCTGATGGAATGCCGTGTATCCTTTTGGCATTTTCGGAAATATGAATTTCGCCCGTAGAAACTGTAGATCTCCAAATGCCCATTCCAGCCGCATCTACCGCCAACCTTAAGGTGCTAGTCACTTTTTCTAGTTCTTTTCTGGCATTTACTTGGCTACTTACATCTACTGCTACGGCCATTAGTCCTGAAATCCGATTTTGTTCATCTTTTAGCGGTTCTATGTTGAGGTTGATATAGATCGTTTCTAATTTACCTTGACGTAGAAATTGTACCCCGAGTTCTTCGGATACAAAATGCACACCACTTTGGTACACTTCATCCATCAATGCTCTAAAACCTTGTTCTTCCAGCTCGGGCAAAGCATTGAATAGACTTTTATTGGTAATCTGCTCTTCACTACGGCCCCAATATTCGAGCATTCGCTCATTTGCCAGCTCAATCATGTGTTCTGCTCCGCGATAAATAGCGATGGCTACTGGTGCCTCTAAAAAGATATTGCGGAGATGTGCTTCTGTTTTACCACGGGCAATACTTATTTTTATCTGTGCACGAATTTTAGTGAGTAATTCGGCAGCCGAAAAAGGTTTGACCAGATAGTCGTCAGCACCAGCTTCCAATCCGTCAATTTTAGACTCCTCGCCAGCACGCGCAGAAAGCAAAATAACTGGCGTACGAAAGATATCGTCCCTTGAACGAAGTGCTTGTAGAAACTGTTTGCCATCCATCACTGGCATCATTACATCGCTAATGACCAAACTTGGCCTTAACTCACCCACTTTTTCAAGCGCTTCCTTACCATTATTGGCCGTGAATACGGTAAAATGTGGTGCGAGCAGCCGTACGAGATATTCACGCATATCTTTGTTATCATCTACAACTAGCAGTTTGATGTCGCTGTTGGCAAAGTCATCTGCTAGAAGAGCTTGATCCTCTTCTTTATGCGTTTGTTGGCTCGAGCTCTCCAAAAGACTCGCGGCTTCATTTAAAAATGCACCTCTAAGGTCGGCCGAGCTTAAAATATTTATGGTTTCCAATATCTGTTCCTGAGGTAAGTGTGCACTGCCAACGGGAATTTTAACGGTAAATGTACTGCCTACATCTTTAACACTTTCTACACTAATATCTCCGCCATGAAGTTGCACTAGTTCGTGCACCAAAGAAAGGCCTATTCCAGTTCCCTCGTGGGTACGTCCAGCCGAATGCTGTACACGGTGGAAACGTTCGAACATGTGTGGAAGTTCCTTTTCAGGGATACCTACACCAGTATCTGCCACCTGAAGGACAAGCTGTTGATCTTGTTGAAATAAGTTTACACTGATTTTTCCTTTCAAGGTATATTTAAACGCATTAGATAATAGGTTGAGAACTATTTTTTTCCACATCTGGCGGTCGACATATACCTTTGATTTGACTGGTTGGCAAACTACATGGAGTTCCATTTCTGCCTTTTCGATGATAGATCGGAAACTACTTGCTAAATCGGCAGTAAGTTCCGTTAGGTCGAAAGGTTGATAACTGGCCTGTATACGTCCAGCTTCAACGCGGCTATAATCTAATAGGTTGTTAACCAGTTTGAGCAGACGGATGGCGTTGCGGTGAGCCGAATTCACAGAATCTTTGGCATCTGCAGCCAAGTTTTCTATTGCCTGTAAATCTTCGAGCGGGCCGAGCATCAATGTTAACGGAGTCCGGAATTCGTGACTTACATTGCTGAAAAAGGCGGTTTTTGAACGGTCGATAGCTGCTAAAGCTTCTGCACGCTTTTGCTCTTGCTCGTAAGCATATACGTTAGATACTGCTGTATTGTAAGTATTTCCTAATAAATCATAAAAGCCTAGGTAGGCTTGGTCCAATGCTCTTCTGGCACTAACGCCTGCCACTAAAAAACCGAAGGGCGCCTCTTGCCCAGAGATATGAATAGGAGTGAGCACTGCGGTATGGGGTGTTTCTGGATAGGGTTCGCAGCTAAAATTTCCGAAACGTTCTTCCAGTTGCGTAAGTGTGATTGCATCCTTGCTTTCGAGCAATTGATGAAATGGCCAATTTTTTTCCGCTGGGTTGTTTAAATCAACCGTTGCTTTGGCCAGTTGTTGGGCATTGGCTGTGCCGGCACTGCTGATCAGTGTGGCTTGTCCCGTAGTCGTATCATACTGATAAATCAGTACAAATGGTAGGTCGTAGAGGAATTCGGAATGCTTGTTTTCTGTTTCGCTGGCTACTTCTTCAATACTTTTTGCCCTGCCTACTGCTGCGCCAAGTTCACGTAGCACTTGCGTACGTCTGGCACTTAGCATTTTGTCGGTGGTCTCTGTAATGGGATGGAAAATTCCCCCTACACCGCCACTTTCATCTCTGATAGGAGCAAAGGAGAAGGTCATGAACGCTTCTTCTAAATAACCATAACGTTGTAAGAACATCTGTTGGTCATGGATATAAGTGCCCTCGCCTTGTTGGCCACGGGTGAATTTGTCGCCAACCACTTCTAAAGCCGACTCCCAGCAAATACGGAAATTCATTCCCATAGATTGCGGGTGCATTGCACCACAAATTGGTCGATAACTATCGTTGTAAATCTGGATGGTCTCAGGCCCCCAAGCAATTAAGATAGGAAAGGTTGAAGAAAGGCAAAGACTGACCGAAGTTCTTAAACTCTGTGGCCAAGATTCCACGGGGCCTAAGGGTGTTTTTGACCAATCCATCGAACGGATCAATTTACCCATTTCCCCACCACCAGATAGGAATTGTTCGGTCGATTCAGTAGCTAATTTCTCCATTTGTTTTTCTAAGCACGTAAATATAGATTTAATTTTTGGATACGGGCAATTGACGTTCTGACACACATTGATGCTATCTTGGTGGAGGTAGTCGGTAGCATTTTGAATAATGCAATAAAGGTTTAGGAATATTACTGCAGTTGAGTTCGTTGAGTTTTTTAGATACAATTTCAGCTCTTGAAATGATTTGATTCCGAAAGGTAAAATCTAAAATTAATAACTATACATAAAATCGGTTAAAGGATAAAGAGAAACATGATCTGTTGCATTTGCATAGGAGCGTTAAGGGTGTTCATGATACCTTTATTAGCGAGATGAATTGGCTTATTGAATGATAGGTGTTTTTAATACAGTTGGTCTTATTCGCTATAAAAACTTACTTTAGCTCTAATTTTACATTTGTTGTCAACAAGAGCGATACATTGAGCCTAAAACCTGTGCCTAACGACATGTGGACTGATTTATTAAAAGGGGATCAGCATGCATTGAAGCAAATCTACTTGGAATACCATACAGGATTGTTTCAATATGGGATGCGTATTTTGTTAAATGAGGAAGCTACACGAGACTGCATCCATAATCTCTTCGTTAAAATCTGGGCAAATCATAAAAATTTAAAACATACGGATAATATCAAATACTATTTGATGTCGGCCCTTCGAAATGAAATCATTAATTACAGAACTAGGGAAAGTCGTTATAAGCATGATCAAATAGATTTGGAGACTTTTATGCTGGATTTTAGTGTGGAGTCAGTTTATATCCGTAAGGAAGAAATTAATGAGCAGACCGAAAAACTAGTTGGTGCCATGAATCAATTAACACCAAGACAAAAAGAAATTATCTACTTGCGTTATTTTGAAGAGCTCAACTATGATCAGATTGCTGATATGATGGATATCACGGTTAAAGGGGCTTACAAATTAAGTGCAAGGGCACTTGATGCTTTGAAAGAAATCATGAAAATTGACAAGGTTTTATTAATAGGTATGTTACTTTCTGCAAAGCAGAACTATTGGCATTAATTTTTTTTAAAAAAAAATAAATCTCGTGGGGTGATTTTTCAAAGTCGGTTGTTTGTATAATAAATAGCCTAGACATGCAAGCTGAAAAATACCCTAAGTACACCGCAGAAGATTTTCTTGAAGATGATGATTTCATCCGATATGTAAAATATCAGCAAGCTGCAGATCTACAATTTTGGAATGATGTTTTAACGCAATATCCAGAAAAACGTATAGATTTCGAAAAAGCTAAAGTTCAACTAGGAATAATTTTAAGTGCCGAGCCCATCGCTATTCCAGCGGATTTAACTGATGGCTTGTGGAATGATATTGAGACAAGCATTCAGAAAAACAAGCGAAGACGTAATGTTATGAGATTACGTAATATTTGGTTAAGTGGCGTGGCAGCTTGTTTGGCATGCTTTGCTTATGGTAGTTGGTATTTCTATTCGGATATTACCATTACTACTACCTATGGAGAGCAAAAAGTTTTGCTACTTCCAGATGGCTCTAAAGTTCGTTTAAACGCAAATTCGTCTATAAGCTATGCTAGGGCCTTCAACTGGAATAAAAACCGTTATGTTACCATCAACGGCGAGGCTTATTTTGAAGTAAAGCACATCAATCAAAATCCATCTGCTATTAAGAATGGAGAACGATTTGTTGCTGTCGGTAAAAAATTGAGCGTTGAAGTTTTAGGAACTACTTTCAATTTGAAATCGAGACCTAATATCAATCAAGTCACTTTAGTTGAAGGTAAAGTGCGCGTAAAATCTATTGTTACTGGCGAAGAAAGAATATTAAAGCCAGGAGAATTGGCGAAGCTAGCTGTCAATAGCTTCCTAATTAATGAAAATGTAACTATCGCTCCACAGCTCTCGTGGAAAGACCATAAAATGCTAATGACACAGACACGAATTGGAGATATCATTTCCGAATTTGAAAACCTGTATGGTTATAAAGTTGTATTGCCTGATTCTGCGATGGCAAACAAGCGCATTGATGGTACGATTTCTACCGCGAGCGAAGAAAGTATGCTCTTTGTACTTAAAAATATACTGAATGTCAATGTGAGGCATGAGGGTAAAAATATCTATCTAGAAAAGCGATAAACTATTTACTATTAAAAACAACAAACTAACCTAACTAACTTCATGAAAAATTCTACACAAAGCCTAAAAAGGGCAGTTGTGCTGCTGCTCGTGGGCGTTTCTATTTCTGTTTGTGCTGTTGCGCAACAAACTAGAGTACCTTTGGCTAATGCACTAGACCAGATTGCCAAAAAGTACAAAGCTAAATTTGCTTACGAACATGGTATCGTTCAAGGTAAAACGGCTAACAGTGCTGACGCTTCAAATGCCAAAAATTTGGAAGAAGCACTTAAAACTGTGCTTTATCCAAATAATTTATTGTTCTTATATGTAAGTGAAGGTAACTATACCATTGTTACTCGAGATACCAAACCTAACGCTACGGTTACTCCAGATCCTACTTCTACCAGTCCGACTTCGAGTGATAACACTAAATATATTACTGGGAAAATTGTTGATGAAAATGGTGATCCAATGCCTGGAGCAACCATCAAGACAAATGCATCTAATCAATCTTATGTGACGAAATCTAATGGCGACTTCTCTATGTTTGTGCCCTTAAGCGCAACTGAATTAAGTGTATTTTATATCGGTTATCAACCCACTTCTTTAAAACTTAGTTCAGAAACTAAAAGTTTAAGGATTGTACTTAAACAAGATTTTAATCAATTAGAAGAAGTCAACGTCGTATCTACGGGTTATCAAAAATTACCTAAAGAAAGATCCACAGGGGCGGCAACTGTAGTTACTGCAAAGGAGATTGAAAAAGTTCCTGTTCCTAACTTGCTTTATCGTATGGAAACTATGGTTCCAGGTGTTAAAATTACCTTAAATACAGGTGATAACAGCTTTGTTTATGGTGTGAAAACCAACGGGATTAGTGGCGGAACACGGACCAGGGGTACTGCAGATTACGGTATGGCTATTCGCGGCATTAGTTCATTGAGAGGGGAGGGCTTTCCACTCGTAGTTATAGATGGTGCAATTTCGGAAAATGACATCTCAACAATTAATCCTAACGATGTTGAAAATGTAACTTTCTTGAAAGACGCGGCAGCCGCTTCTATTTGGGGTGTAAGAGCAGCCAATGGTGTGATGGTCATTACTACAAAAAATGGTAAAAATTCTCAATCACCTACTATCAATTTTTCGGCAAATGCTGCCATTTCTAATCATCCAGATTTGAATAAATTGCCGATCATGACTGCTGCGCAAACGATTAACATGGAGCAAGAAATGGTTAATAAAAATTTGATCCTTACGCCAAGTAGTAATACTGCTTTCAGCCAACCGGTAGCAACCGTTACGGATTTAACATTCAAATTAAAGGCAGGTACCATTTCGCAAAATGATTACGATGCGTTGATCGGAAGGTATGCTACTATGGACAGTAGGTCACAGGTGGAAAAATATTTATTAAGGCCATCTAGCAATCAAGCTTATAACTTTTCCATTGGTGGAGGTAACACTTATTCTACTTATTTCTACTCCGCTTCCTATGCCAATGAAAATCCGTATGCTATCGGCAGTAATGGTAAAAGGCTAACTTTGACAATAAATAACACTTTTAAGTTGTTTAAGGTAGCTACACTTTCCACAAATTTGAAAGGTTCTTTCCTAAGATATAACAATGGAGGTGTAAGTCTTACCAGCTTATACAGACCGTCAGCTACAGCTTTTATGCCTTATGATCAAATTGTCGATGATAATGGTAACCGTGTTTCCTCTTCCAGAAAATACTATTCAGGCTGGGCAAATACATTATATGCAAAAGGTTTTTTAAACTGGGGTTACAATGCTTTAGACGAAATAGATAATGCTGACGATACACAAAAGGATAATAATTATGGAATAAACCTTAACCTTAGTGTACCTATTTTTAAAGGTTTAACTGCCAACGCGTTTTATGCCAATGAGTTGGGCTATAGTTACGCTAGACAGTTTTACAATGAGCAGAGCTTCTACTATCGAGATTTAGTGAATACTTTCACGCCAAATCCAACTACTGGCAATGCCGTAAATAGTATTGGGCTTTCAAGGGGTTCAGGTATTTTAAATAATCTAAATGGCACCACTAATAACTACACCTTGAGGGGACAATTCAATTATGATAATAGATTTGGAGAAAACCATCAGTTAACCGCTATTGCTGGTAGTGAGATTAGGGAGACCAATGCTAGCCAAGCAACGAGTAGATTGTTTGGATTTAATGAAGGTACAGGCCTTTCTAGACCCGTAAATTTCTTTACACCATATGCGACAATTTCAGGTACTCAAACTCTTTCTGGAGCTCCTGAACGTTTAGACAAAAGAAGAAGATTTTTATCTTACTATAGTAATGCAGCTTATACCTATCTGTCAAAATATACAGTTTCAGGTAGTATAAGATATGATGATTATAACAATTTTGGCCTAGATAGAAAATTTAGAGCTACGCCTATGTATTCTTTCGGTGCGAAATGGTATGCCAGTAAAGAGAATTTTGTTAAAAATATCAATTGGATCTCCAATTTGAGCTTGAGGGCAAGTTACGGGGTGAATGGTAATGTATCCACTACTGCTTATCCATTTACATATATTTCAGTTAGTCCATCAGATGCGGCGACAGGGCAGCCCATTGCAAATATTGTGGCTCCTGCAAATCCTGAATTAAGATGGGAAAAAACTTATGTAACGAATCTTGCTTTAGATTTTGGTTTATTTAAAAATAAGTTGTCTGGATCGATCGATGTTTACAATAAAAGAGGAAGGGATTTGTTTTATGAATTTCCGATTAATACCACCTATGGTATATCTTCTTTATTTCGAAATTCTACAGCCTTGAATGGTAAAGGTATAGATGCTGCCTTGAGTGTCGTACTTTTTACAAATAAAGATTGGGAAATGAATTCAAGAGTTAACTACGCTTATAGCACAAATGTAGTTAAGGACACTCGTTTTGTGCCCAGCACAAGTTTTTATGCCAATCCAGCATATGGGGCTTTATTAACCGACTATCCAAGTGATAAAGTTTTTGTATATCGTAACGCTGGATTAGATGCCAATGGGCTGACCATGGTTTATGACGAAAATGATAATAAAATAAGCGCTAGCCAAAATATTACTAACGTGGCGGCTTTGAAATATGCAGGCAGAATGACGCCTAATCATTTCGGAAGTTTCGTGCAAAGTGTACGTTATAAAAACTTCACCCTAATGGCGGTTGCCAGCTATCAATTTGGGAATGTTTTTCTAAAGCCTACAGCGAGCAGTTACTCTAGTTCTAGATCGGGTACAATTTATGATCTACATGAGGATGTTGCTAAGAGGTGGCAAAAAGCGGGGGATGAAGCGACGACGAATGTACCAGGCATGGCGGGGACTTTTGCGCCAACAAGCTTATTGCGTTTTCAACAATCAGATATCAACGTGTTAAAGGGAGATTATATCCGTTTAAGAGAGTTGGCGCTGACTTATAAAGTGCCGACGCATAAAGTTACCGATAAAATTAAAGGTGCGACGCTTGGGTTTAACGTGCGTAATTTAGGGCTTATCTGGACGGCTAATAAAGAAGGCATAGATCCAGATGTTTTACCGAATCTTTCCAGTACTACACTTGGATTGCCGGCAACTGTTTCTTATAACTTTTCGCTTAACCTAAACTTCTAAAATTAAAGATCATGAAAATCAACTATAAAGCTATCATATTTGCAGCAGCTGCATTAGTCTTCGCAGGTTGTAAGAAATATGTAGATATCAAGACACAAGGGAATTTGGTGCCTAACCAAACTATCAATTATCGTTATCTATTGAATAATACCGCTAGGTTCGAAAATAATCCAAATTTATTTGACATGGCTTCGGACGATATTAATATCACTGATGCCATACAAGTAACCGCTTTAGCGGGGAATTTATCGAATTTTTATTATGTAGCCAGCTATACTTGGCAACCCATATTTTACGTTGCAGGGAATCCCAATACAGAGAATGATCTAAGCTGGAATACGATGTATGCCACAATATTTACTTGTAACACGATCATTAATGAGCTACCTGGCAGTGCTGGTACGGAACAAGAGAAAGCTGCTTTAATAGCTGAGGCGAAAGTGCATAGAGCAGATGCTTATCTGTCGCTGGTAAATGCTTATGCCAAACCTTATAATGCAGCCACTGCGGGTACAGATTTGGGTTTACCATTACTCACAACACAAACAGTAAGTCAGAGTTTAAAACGCGCGTCTGTACAGCAAATTTATAACCAAATCATAGATGATCTAACCTCATCTATAGCTGGCTTACCCACAGCGCAAGCTTATAATACTTTGCCTAGTAAAGCATCAGCTTATGCTGAATTGGCACGCTGCTATTTATATATGAACAATTATGCTGAAGCAAATAGGTATGCCGATTTAGCTTTATCTTTAAGAAGTACGTTAAATGATCTAGGTGCAATAGCTGCGGTAACCTCTGCTAACTATCCACGTCGTATCAGTGACCCTGAGATTATACTTTCTAAAATTGGACTAGGAACTAACTTGTTATCTTCTGCACCAACAGTGTTAAAATTAAGCGACGATTTGTTGGGTTTATTAGGTACGTCCGATCAACGTTATAATTTATTTACTGTTCCAGGATCGACTATCGGGACAGGCTATACGGGAAGATTTTTCTTTAGGGAGCGTGCAATAGGAGAAACTAGAAATGTTGGGCCTTCGGTTCCGGAAATGATGTTGATTAAAGCAGAGTACTTCGCTAGAAACAATGATGCTACCAATGCCATGTTATGGGTAAACCGTTTGCGTGAAAAACGTTTCAGACCTGCCGATTATGTAGTATTAACAGCTGCTTCTCCAGCAGATGCTTTGGTGAAAGTAATTGAAGAAAGACGTAGGGAGTTTTTTGGCAGAATGCTTCGCTGGTGGGATATGCGTCGTTTAAAAAACGAAGCCGCTTTTCAAAAAACGTACACCAGAACTTTTAATGGCACAACCTATACTTTGACACCTAATAGTGATCGTTATGTTTTTCCTATTGCTCAATCGCTGAGGAACCTTAATCCAGAGTTGGAGCCGAACCCATAATTACTTTAACACACACAAATGAAAAAGTTAATGATTATTGCAAGTGCCATTTTGGTGCTTGCAATACCTAATGGCAAAGCACAACAAGTTTTCTCACTCAGCCCCAAAACTGCAGTTCCAGGAACTACCGTAAAAGTAGCTTATAATCCTGCGAAAACTGTGCTGGCAAAAGAGAAAAATGTAAAAGCAGAAATTTATCAGTTCCGCAATTACAAATGGAACAAGGAGGAGATTAAGCTAGTTAAAAAAGACAGTTTGTGGACTGCGGACTATCTGCTGCCTACCGATGCTGTATTTGTGGCTTTTAAATTCAAAAGTGGAAAGCGAACGGATATAGGTAATGGATATGGATGGATGCTCTCTGATCAAGAAGGCAATAATATACCTGGTGGTTATGCTGCTTGGGCATTTTTAAGAAATGGTTCCGTACCATCGCTTTTTCCTAGGTATACCGAAAACAAAAAAATGATAGGAGATGATGTGGTCCTATATTGGATGCAACAGGAGGTTAAGCACCATCCATCTAGCAGAAGACATATTGTTTATCCATGGCTAAAAGTATTGCAGAAAGTTGATCCACAAAAAGCCAAGGCGCAAGGCTTGCAAGATATTTTTTACTTGAAGAACCTTCAGGACCCTACTGAGGGTGACTTGGCCAACATGAAAAAGATATATGCTGAAATATTGGACAACAAAGTTGCTGCCGACTCCATCTCGAACGTAATTGATTCAATAGATTCTGCAGCTATTAAGAAAGTAAATCCTGAGAAGTTGGCTGCTTTTAAAGCATTAGGTGGGGAGCGTGACTACAAAAAATCACTTGTAAAAAATATTGAATTTTTAGAGCGATATCCCTCAGGAAAAGCTGACAGGGCTTTTGATAAGGCAAATTGGATAGATTATGCGAGGGTCTATAATGCTGTTGTAATTCTTGCTTCTGTAGAAAAAGATACTGCAACCTTTAAGAAATATCTGGCAAATGCTCCATTTTCTTCGCTGTCTACGATATTCTACAAATGTGTCGACGTACCTTATGTGTCTCAGAAGTCTTTAAATGCTGAACAAGTTTATGTATATGCTCGACCTATAGTAGATAGGTTTTTTCAGTTTAACGATGCAAAGCCAAAGGGATTTATGGATATGTATTTTAACACGATGCCAATCTATGCTGACGTTTTAATGCATTTAGGAAAAAATGAAACTGCTTTAAATCTGGCTACTTCTTGTCAGCAGAAATACCAATACGAAAAAACTACCTTAAATGAATTGCAGGCGCTTTTATTGGAAAAATTAGGTAAAACCGAGGAGCTACAGAAAGTGCTAGAAAACAGCATGCGCAAAAATCAAATGAGTGTAGTGATGTTGGCTATGCTTAAAAGAAATTATGTAGCTCGTACGCAATCAGAAGAAGGTTATGAGGCTTATCTAGCAACTTTAAAAGATGTAAAACTAGATGCGGAACTGGAAGCAAAGGTGAGGAAGTCGATGATCAATAAAGAAGTTCCTGATTTTAACGTAAAGAGTAATAGAGATGGTAAAATGGTTTCATTAAGTGACTTGAAAGGAAAAGTGGTCGTCTTAGATTTTTGGGCTTCGTGGTGCGCGCCCTGTAAAGCTGCATTTCCAGGAATGAACATGGCGGTAGAAAAATACAAAAATGATAAAGATGTAGTTTTCTATTTTGTAGATACGCAAGAGAAAATGAAGGATTACGAGGCTTACGTAACTAACTACTTAAAAGAGCATAAATATGATTTTAATGTGCTTTTTGATGCAGATGCCAAATTTTCGAAAAGCTACGGCGTTGGACCGATTCCGCATAAAATGGTTTTAGATAAAAATGGTAGGCTACGTTTTTCTGAAGTGGGTTACATGGGAAGTCCATCTGAATTGGCCGATGAAATTAGCATGATGATTAAATTGGCACGTAAAGCAGACTGATGAAAAAGTTTATATGGAGTGTACTAAGCTTGATGATTTTGTCGGTAGCTACTTTTGCACGACAAACTTTCAAAGTAGATAGCACCATCATTATCCAGAATGATAGTTTGCAAATTGGCGCATCCTTGTATATGCCTGCCAAAAGAGGTAAGTGTCCGGCAATGGTCATCGTGTCTGGTACTAATCCGCAAGATAGAAATGGTACGATGGCGGGGTATCCATTCTTTAAACAAATCGCTACGTTTTTAGCTGCCAAAGGTTATGCGGTTTTAGTTATGGATGATAGGGGTGTTGGTAAATCGACGGGCAAGTATCAATATGCCACCACTGAAGATTTTGCTAATGATGCCTTGGTAGCCATCAAATATCTAAGGGCGCAACCTCAGATAGATCATAAAAAAATAGGACTAATTGGCCATAGTGAGGGCGGAGCGGCAAGTGCGATTGCAGCCGCTAAGTCTAAAGATGTAAAGTTCATCATCAGTCTTGCAGGTTTAGCGACTAATGGTTTTACATCGCTCATCCAACAGAACGAAGATTTAGTGAATAATTCCAAACTTTCACAAATGGATAAGGATAGGTCAAATCGTATCAATAGATTGATGTTTGAAACCGCATTGAAGTATGCAGACTCTTCATGTATGAGAGTTAAGTTGAATGAGACCTATAACAATTGGAAAAAGGTGGATGACTCATTGTTTAAGCTATCGGGTGCACAATTTGACCATTTTCGCTTTCCCATTTATAGCTACGTCAATCAAGCCGTTGGCAAGTGGTATCGTTATTTTGTAAAATATGACGCCGAAGCTGTAATGAAGCAAATTAAAGTTCCGGTATTGGCTATCAATGGGGACAAAGATTTGATGGTGGCGGGCCTAGAAAATTTAGCCAATTGGAAAAATTACATCGCCGCTGGCGGAAATAAAAAGGTGACAACGAAGTTGGTGCCAAGCGTGAACCATTTATTGCAAAAATGTGAAACTTGCAGGCCAGATGAATATTCAAAAATCAAATCTGGGGTAGATGCAGAAATTTTAAATATGGTGGCTACTTGGTTAAATAACAATATTAAATAGTTTAATTTTTAGGTGAAGTTAATCATAGAAGTGGGTTTTCGACGGATGTCGCCCACTTTTTTGTTTAATATGCCGTGAGTCAAAGATCATCAGTTTTGTAGGAACTTTACTTCCCTTAAGCCCTTGATGGTTCTAAAGAAAAGAGTTTAGAAGATTATCTTAACCTACATCAACGCATAAAACATTTGTTTAAGCTAGATTTGCATATAGTTATAAGGCACATTAAATCATAAGAAAGGTGCTATAAAATTTAAGAAAAGATATAATGAAGATAATAGCTTTTGGTGCTTCGTATAGTAGCACTTCGATTAACAAAATATTTGCCGAATATGCAACTGGCTTTTTTCCAGCTACGGAAATAGAGGTTTTAGATTTAAAATCTTTTCCCTTGCCTTTATATACTACAGATTTAGAGAAAGAAATTGGGAAACCACAGGAAGCCATAGATTTTGTAGAAAAACTGGCGACAGCGGATTTATTGATTGTTTCTGTGGCAGAGCATAACGGAAGTTATACTACGGCTTTCAAGAATTTGTTTGACTGGGCTTCGCGTTTTAAGGTGAAGATGTTTGAAGACAAAAAGATGTTATTGTTATCTACGGCACCAGGCCCTAGGGGTGGCTTATCAGCCCTACAAGCTGCAGTGGTACGTTTTCCAGTTCACGGCGCTGAGGTATTGGGCAACTTTAGTCTTCCTAAATTTGGCGATAACTTTAAGGTAGGCGAAGGCATTACCGACGAAACTTTGAAAGCAGAATTCTTGCAGGTGATTGAAAGTGCTAAGCAGTTGTTGGCCTAGCTAATCAAGGTGTATGAAGTGTAATGGGCTAACGCTGATAAAAACAGTTATTTTATCGGTAGTGAAAAGCTAAAGACACTTCCTACACCTAGTTCACTTTCTACCCCTATTTTACCTTCTTGTGCTTCGATAAAATCTTTAGAAATGCTCAGCCCTAGGCCAGAACCCGACTTATGTTGGCCATCCGTTGGCACCTGAAAGTAGCGCTTAAATAAATTTTTCTTGTATTCGAACGCTATACCTTTGCCGTAGTCTCTTACACTGAAGGTAAGTAGTTTTTCGCCTTTAGTAATGCTGATGTCTATTTTCGAATCTGTACTGCTATATCGAATGGCATTGCTAAGAAAATTCACTAATACCCATGCCGTTTTTTCCTGGTCTGCCAAAACTTTAGGCAGTTCTTGAGGCATCGCTAGATTCACCGTAATATTTTTTTGCTGTGTTTGTAATTTAACGGCATTTAAAGCGTAATCAACAATTTCTCGAGCATCACTTTCTTGTACATTCAATTTGATATTTCCTGTTTCCACCTGCGCCAGGTCCAACAGCTCTCCAGTAATTTTAAGCAACCTGTTGGCATCATCCTGTATATGATTCACCATGGTGTATTGCTCTACGTTAAGGTTGCCTATTCGGGTATCTTCCAATAATTTTAAACTCATTTTAATGGATGCGATAGGTGTTTTAAGCTCATGCGAAATGGTCGCCATAAAATTAGTTTTGGCTTGGTCGAGCTCTTTGAAATCGGTTACGTTTTTAAGGATAAACACTCTTCCTGCATTTCGTTGCGTGAAGCTGATGGCTTGTTCAGGATCGGGAATTTGTGGGATAGTTATATCGTTGCTCTCGACGCTGAAATAATTTGGCCTTTCATTCATTACAATCTGTAGCAGTGCCGCATCAGTTTTGCTAACAATAGTTTTGAGCAACTGATTTCGATGTGCAATCTCTTCCACCGTTTTTCCAACAACATCGTTTGCATCTAGATGAAGGAGCTCAGTAGCCAGATGGTTCAAAAATATGATTTTTCCTTGTTCATCCGTTCCAATTACGGCATCATGCATTTGCTCGATAATGGTTTCGATACGGAGCTTTTCAGATTTTAGTTCAGCAACGTTACTGTTTTCCCATTGGTCTAGCTTTCGGGCCATGTCATTAAAAGCACTGGCTAATTGAGTGAATTCCTGAGTGCCTTTAAAATGTAATCTTTGTTTGTAGTTTTTCTTTCCAATTTCTTGGATACCATCTAATAAAAGTGCCAATGGATTAGCGATAAACCCTGGAAAGCTTAGTATAAAAGTAAAGAGAATGATGAAGAATATAAATGCTGCCAGCCCGAGATACAAGGTGGATTGCGCTACTGTTTGCTCTGAAAGTTGGCTCTTGCTCACAATGGCCTGCATATTTAAATCCTCTATTCGGTAAATAGCAGCTCTAATAGGCGTAAGTTCAGCACGGTTATTTGAAGTCAAGAATCTAGTTAAGGCTTCGGTAATTTGGGACACCGCTTTTCCTTCGCCGGCTTCGGTGACATTTTGCTTTTCTTTTGCTAGAAGTACCTTAAATGCATTTAAAGATGCAATCTGCTTCAAACTGTCACGATCAATTAACGCCCGCATATCTTTAGCATATTGCAGGGATTGATTGTTGTCTTTTAAAATCAGCGCTGTACTTTCAGAAATACGGTTGATTTGATATAAAGAAATGGCGCCGAAAGATAGGAGAATGATAAAGAGGAAACCTATGCCTAATCTGAGTTTTGTTTTAAGTTTCATGGCGATTGAATTAGGATAAAATTACCAAATCGATACTTCGGTTGGCTATATTTTTTAATAATTTATTTAAGAACTGATTCCCCGATAGGATTTTTAGCCAATGCAGATGGGGTTGACCGATGCATAAGGTGGTGATTTTTTTAGCCTGGATTACCTCTAAAATGGTAGACACAATGTCATCGTTTTTAATCTTCATCACTTCTGCACCCAATTCTGTAGCTAGTTTGAAATTGTTGATCAGGTGTCGCTGTTTGTCTAACCTGATTTTGTCGGCTTGCTCATTTCCAGTTTGCACATAAAGTACGGTCCAAGAAGAGCGGTAGTAACTGGCCAAGCGTGAAGTTTTACGGATGATCATTTGTGCATTTTTCTCGTTGGAAGAAATACAGGCTAAAAATTGCTCTTGCTTAAAATTGCTCAGTTTGCTGTCGCTAATTTTTTGATCGAGGTAGTTGGCTACTGTGCTTAAAGCTTGCTCCCGAAGTTGAATGATGGTTTCCTTTTTAAAGAAATGTTGTAAAGCCTGTGCAATTTTATCTTGCTGATAGATTTTTCCTGCTTTTAACCGATCAATAAGTTCATCCACGCTTAAATCTATATTCACCACTTCATCTGCCAGTTTAAAAAGCTGGTCAGGAATTTTTTCGGTAATTTCTATACCCGTGATCTGCTGCATCATTGCATTTAAGCCTTCTAAATGTTGGATATTTACTGCAGTGATCACAGAAATTCCTGCATCCAAAATATCTACTACATCTTGCCAGCGTTTTTCGTTTTTACTACTTGGAATGTTATGATGTGCCAATTCATCTACGATCACCACCTCTGGACGTCTGATCAATACGGCTTGGAGGTCCAATTCCTCTAGTTCTTTTCCCTTATGGAAAATCGATTTACGAGGAACAATCGGGAGCCCATCAATTAAAGCGACTGTTTCTGCACGATCATGTGTCTCTATATAGGCTAATTGCACGTCAATATGATGTTGCAGCAAGTGATGTGCTTCCTGCAACATCCGATAGGTTTTCCCCACGCCGGCACTCATGCCTAAATAGATTTTTAGGCGACCACGTTTTGATTGTTGTAAAAGGTCTAGAAAATGAGTGTTGGAGGTGGGATTGTTTTTCATGTGTAGCTGTTGTTATTTCATGTTAGAACGATATAGCTAAACTGGTAGTGATGCTTGAATTATAATCCACTACACTTCCTTGTCGTGCAAACTGTCTATCACCTTGGTAAACTTTGCCCTCTAATCTCAGCAAAGCCTGTTTAAATGGTCTATAATCAATATTTAGAGAATAACCATTTACCTTAAAACCACTGGTGTTTTCGCTAGCAACCATCATTGCTTGACGATCATTATAGTATTCATATCGCCCTGCCAGGGCCCAATTTGGTGCAAAGGCATATCTGGCGATCAATACTGGTGAGAAAATCTCTTTCCTTTCGCTACTTCCTCTAGCAATTTGTTGTGTACCATAGTCGAAACCTGCGGTAAGTCCAAAGGTATCACTGACTTGCAGTACGCCGTAAAAGTTGTGGTAAAAACGTTGTGTGCGTACTGCGTTTTCACCTTCGTAACCGAGGTAATTGCTGTAGTTTAAGGTGAGTTGATCACTAGGCTTAAAGGTAATTTGTAATCCGCCAGCAGGTTTACTGTTACCATCTAGGCGTTTAATGCGTTGCCAACCATTGAGGTAGAGTAGGCTAGCACTCAGTTTTTGGTTAGCTGTAGTGTAAGTTAGTTTGGCACCACTTTCATAATAGGGTGTGTTCTCAGACGAAATATTTCTGGTCAAGACCCAACAGTCCTTACTAATGGCACTTTCAAATCCGATATGTGAGGCGAAAATCCCTGCATCTAGCCAAAGGTTGGTGGTTTTGGACAGTTTAATGCCAGCATTAGCTTCAAAGGCATTTTTCATTACATCTGGCTCTGCAGCATAGTTGGCGCTCATGTAAGTGCCTAGTGCCAAGGCTAAATTTGTTCTTAATCGCTCGGTTTGGTAATTGGCTTTGATGAAAGCTAAGTTTACATTTATTTCATTGCTACGGTTATGGCTGTAGATAAAATTTGGGCGTGAGTTGTTAGCGGGCTTGTTGAAATCGTGGCTGTAGTAGGTTTCTATATAACCTGAGATTTTTAGGGCTGTGGTGTCTTGAGCGAAGGTATATTGTATGGATAGCAAAGTGATTGTTGCTAAAATGTATTTTTTCATGATGTATATTTTGAAAAGTGGTGATGTGATTTAACTGGATTTGTTTTGAAATCTGTAGTTTATTATGTTAAAACCTTGTACTTTACTTCCGCCTTTTGCGTCATAGCAGCTTAGGCGGGTATCGTAATGGAAGAAATAGGTCTATCGCTTTAAGATCCCCGTTTTCACGGGGATGACGACCGACGGAGGGCATTTGCCGATATGGAGTGATGAACATACTCGATCAGCATCAGTTAGAAAACGCATTTTGCTAGTTAAATTTTAATATCATCCAAAGCCACATTAAGTGCCAACACATTTACTTTCTCAGGACCAAATAACCCCAATAGCGGTTTTTCGGTATGCGTTTCAATTAGCTTCAAAACCTTAGATAGCGGCAAGTGGCGATAGAAAGCAATGCGTTTAGCCTGTATCTCTGCGCCTTTTGCAGAGATGTTCGGGTCAAGTCCGCTACCTGAAGCGGTCACCATATCTGCTGGAATTTCGCTTTTTTGCAAACCTGGATGGTATTTAAGTAAGCTGTCAATTCGGTTACTTACTTCTTTTAAATAATCAGGGTTAATTGGGCCCTTATTTGAACCTCCAGAGCCTGCGGCATTGTAACCAACGGCAGATGGTCGGCCCCAGAAATATTGTGGTTTGGTGAATGACTGTCCGATCAGTTTATAGCCAACCACTTTACCATGGAGCATTACTTTTTCGCCGCTACCTTGGCCATTGCTTAATTTGGCTGCAAAGCTGATAAATAGGGGATACAGCACACATAGGATCACTGTAAATACAGCGGTTAATTTGAGGGATGGAAGAAGATATTTTTTCATCTGTTTAAGATTGTTTTTAATTGTGATGAAGGTATCCAGAGTTGAACTGGAGGCTTTTTAAATTCTAATGTTTAATTGTTTGGCGGGTGGGGACACCCGCCAATAGTCGTTAATTAAAGTTTGGTGTCCTCACCAAACTTGGTGTAAAAAATGATCTGATTTCAATTATGATTAAAGAAATAGGCCAATACATAAATCAATGATCTTGATGCCGATAAAAGGAGCGATGACCCCACCCACGCCGTAGATGAGCAAATTCCTGCGTAGTAACGCACTGGCACCAATGGGTTTATAAGCCACGCCCTTCAATGCCAAAGGAATCAACATTGGAATGATAATGGCATTGAAAATTACAGCAGATAAAATAGCGCTTTCTGGACTTTTTAAGCCCATGATATTTAATCCTTGCAATGCGGGAATGGCGGCGATGAATAAGGCAGGAACAATGGCGAAGTACTTGGCTACATCATTAGCTATAGAAAAGGTAGTTAAGGTACCACGAGTAATTAGCAATTGTTTGCCGATTTCCACAATCTCAATTAGCTTGGTAGGGTCATTATCCAAATCGACCATATTACCCGCTTCTTTGGCTGCCTGCGTACCGCTGTTCATGGCCACACCAACGTCTGCCTGAGCCAAGGCCGGTGCGTCATTGGTGCCGTCGCCCATCATCGCTACCAGTTTGCCCGACTGTTGCTCAGCTTTAATGTAGTTCATTTTATCTTCCGGTTTAGCTTCGGCAATAAAATCATCTACGCCAGCTTTTTCGGCAATGTATTTCGCCGTTAATGGGTTATCGCCTGTTACCATTACCGTTTTTACGCCCATCTTACGCAAGCGCTCAAAACGTTCGCTAATGCCAGGCTTAATGATATCCTGTAATTCTATCACGCCAACTGGCTGGTGGTTTTTATTGACTACCAAGGGAGTTCCACCGTTTTCTGCTATTGTTTTTACTCGAGTAATCAGATCGGGAGAAAGTTCATAACCGTGCTGTTGAGCAAAGAATTTCATTGCATCAAAAGAGCCTTTTCTGATAGATAAACCATCTGCAGTATCGATACCGCTAGCTCTAGTTTCGGCAGTGAAATCGATAAAGACTGCATTTTCAGGCTTTGGAACTACAAAATTGGGATATTGTTGGTGGGCTAGCTCTATAATGGATTTCCCCTCTGGAGTTTGATCCGCTAGGGAAGCCAGGTAAGTTAAAGTCACAAACTCTTTTTCGTCTATATTTTCGTTTGGATAAAAGGCGGTTGCCTTTCTGTTACCAATGGTGATGGTTCCCGTTTTATCTAGCAAAAGTACATCAATATCGCCAGCGGTTTCAACTGCTTTTCCAGATTTGGTGATTACATTAGCCCTTAATGCTCGGTCCATACCAGCAATACCGATGGCAGATAATAAACCACCAATGGTAGTAGGAATCAAACACACGAACAAAGCAATTAATGAAGCAATGGTAATTGGCGTTTGCGCATAGGTAGCAAATGGTTTTAAAGTCACACAAACGATGATAAAGATGAGTGTGAAACTCGCCAGTAAAATGGTTAATGCAATTTCATTAGGCGTTTTTTGTCGAGATGCACCTTCTACCAAAGCAATCATTTTATCCAAGAAACTCTCGCCGGGCTGGGCAGTTACTTTCACCCTAATTTCATCTGAAAGCACTTTTGTACCGCCAGTTACCGAAGATTTATCGCCGCCAGCTTCTCTAATGACAGGAGCAGATTCGCCAGTAATGGCACTCTCATCAATGGTAGCGATCCCAACAACAATTTCCCCATCGGTAGGGATTAAATCTCCTGCTTTGCAAATGAATATATCATCTTTCTGCAATGCATTACTAGAAACGATCTTGGTAGACCCATCAGCCGATAACAATAGCGCAGGCGTTTCTTCTCTAGTTTTTCTTAAACTATCGGCCTGGGCTTTTCCTCTTGCTTCGGCAATGGCTTCGGCAAAATTGGCAAACAATAACGTAAGTAATAAGATAATGAAAACGCTAAAGTTATACCCAAAACTTCCTTCCGAAGTATTACTGAGGCTATATATGCTCACGCCAGCCATAATCAAGGTGCCTATTTCCACAGTAAACATTACTGGGTTTTTAATCATATTGACTGGGTTGAGCTTAATGAAAGATTGTTTGATGGCAATGTTTACCATCGCCGGATTCAACAATTTTGAAGACGTTTGTTCCATGTTATTTAATCATTGAAAAATATTCTGCAATTGGACCTAATGCCAAAGCAGGGAAATAAGAGAGTGCATTGAGTACTAGGATAATGGCAAAAGTCATTAAAGCAAAGGTCTTGGTATCTATTTTTAATGTGCCTGCGCTTTCTGGAATGTATTTTTTCTTTGCCAATAATCCCGCAATAGCTAGAGGACCTATAATTGGAATGAAGCGTCCGAAGAGTAAAATTACGCCTGTGAGTACGTTCCAAAACATATTGTTGTCACCTAAGCCTTCAAAGCCAGAACCATTGTTAGCATTAGAAGAAGTAACTTCATACAACATTTCTGAAAAGCCGTGGAAACTGGGATTGTTGAGCCATGCTGAAGGTGCGGTATCCCATGGAGCATTACCGTGTTGGGTAAAAGTGTAGCTGGCTATGGCTGTTCCGCACATGATCAATAGGGGACTGATGAGTGTGACCAAAGCGGCAATCTTTACTTCTCTGGCTTCGAGCTTATGGCCTAGAAATTCGGGCGTTCTGCCTACCATCAAGCCTGCGATGAAAACGGCAATAATGAGATAGATGAAATAATTGAGTAAACCAACACCACAGCCCCCGTAAAAAGCATTGATCATCATCGCTAATAATTGATAAAGGCCAGTGAGTGGCATGGTGCTGTCGTGCATCCCATTTATGGAACCCGTACTCACTACCGTAGTAATGGTACTCCAATAGGCAGTAGCCATAGGACCAAAGCGAACCTCTTTACCTTCCATGGCTCCAGTAGCTTGTGTAATACCGAGCTGTGCAATTTTAGGATTGCCGCCCAACTCACTTTGTAATGTAGGAAGCAGTAGGAGCAGGAAACCTATGGTCATTACTCCGAAAATAGTCCAAGCTAATTTTCTTCTTCCAATGAAAATACCAAAGGCAACGATCATCGCTATTGGGATGATCATCTGTGAAATGGCTTCCAAGATGTTGGTTAAATAACTTGGGTTTTCTAAGGGGTGGGCTGAATTTGCGCCAAACCAACCGCCGCCATTAGTGCCAAGATGCTTAATGGCTACCATGGCTGCGGCCGGCCCTCGACTTATCGAGATGCTATCGCCTTGTAAGGAAATAATTTGATCTTTAGCATCGTAAGATGCGGGGACGCCATTGAATGCCAATATTAATGCTACGATAATCGATAAAGGCAATAGAACCCTAGTGATAGAAAGTGTAAAATGCTGCCAAAAATTGCCCAGTTTTACGGTCGTTTTTTCTTTGAAGGCTTTGAAGAACGAAATTGCGATTGCCATACCCGTAGCTGCCGAAACAAATTGTAAGAACATCACGATAAACTGTTGTGATAGGTAACTTACGCCGCTTTCACCGCTGTAATGTTGCAGGTTGCAATTCACTACAAAGCTGACAATAGTATTGAAAGCTAAATGCGGTGACATACCAGCGTTACCATCTGGATTGAGCGGCAGGTGGTGTTGGTACATCAATACAAAAAAGCCGTAAACGAGCCATAGCGCATTAATGGTGAGCATCGCTTTGAGATGTTGTTTCCAATCCATTTGCTCGTTTGGGTTGATGCCGGATATTTTGTAAATGAAGTTTTCTACTGGAGAAAGAAAGTTGGTCCATACACGCTTGCCTGCAAAAACTTTTGCAAAGTAACCTCCTAATGGAATGGCGATAATTAACGTGAGCACAAACGTGGCAATAATGCCTAAGAGTTCAGTTTGCATGATTTAGAATTTTTCGGGATGAAGCAGTACGTATAGCATGTATGCGAAAACTGCGATGGAAATGATCAATAGGATAAGCATAGGTTAAATTTTTTCGAACCAATCAATAGATTTAAATAGCAGCCAAATGCCAACTAGCAAGGCGAGGAAAAGGATTAGTGTCATCATCATTTTATGTTTTGCTAAACCCATTTGCTATCGCTATGCCATTAAATAGTTTTGTGTCTTAATTTATTGATAATTAGGTTTTTGTGTTATGTTTTAGCGTTTGGAGCATAAAAAAAGCTTCTCATTTTGAGAAGCTTCGTTATCATTTTGATATGCTATTAACTTTGGCAATTACTTGTAATACTGATCCCAACCTGTAGCGAAATGGAAACGCTAGATTTACAACCCGTCAAGCTGTCCATACATACCTATTTTGTGGTCACAAATATTAGGAATCACTTTTGCCTCTATGCCGGCTGGCATCAAACTTTTGAAGCATCAAAAGTATGCAAAACCGTAGCGCTAGCGTAGCTCATTCATACAAAATACAACAATAACTAATTATGAATAAATGCTTGTCAATCTCTCTATGTGCCTTTTCACAGCCCTGCGCTCAACAAAAAAACAGCGGCACTTCGTTTTGTTCGGTAGTAAAAAAATGAAAGTATTTGCTTAATTGAACACAAAACCAGTGCGTTTTAGGTTTGTAAGTGCTATTTTTTCTGTCGTGCGTCTGTTTTTTTGATTGGTCTGGCACTAAAGATTGACGGTCGTTCTTAGCGTAAAACTGTGAATAAATTAGTGGGACTTAACTAACAGCTTAAAAGAAATAAAAACAAAAATGGGTCGTATAGGATCAGCATCTGCTGGGAAATGCCACATGAGTGTGTGGTGTCTGTATTAGCATTGAGAAATTTTAAAAAATACCTCTTTAAAAAATTTAGATTAATATTTCGAAATCCCGTATTGTTCCATCTTTCTGTAAAGTGTAGCCAAACCTATACCTAGCAATCGGGCGGCTTCTGTTTTATTCCCAGAAGTATATTGCAAGACTTTTTTGATATGCTCTTCTTCGACACTGGCCATATCTAAACTTGTATTAGTGTCTGCTGAAGAAGAACTGAAGGTGGAAGGCAGCAAATTGTTTGCTAAAATATTGCTGTCATTTAGAATTAAAGTTCTTTCTATGGTGTTTTTCAATTCTCTGATATTGCCTTTCCAGTGATGCTTAAGAAGTGTTTGCTGAAAATCTTCACTCATCCTGATCGCTGATGTGCTGAATTGTTTTATGAAGTGCTCGGCTAGTAGAAGGATATCTTCGTTTCTGTCATTTAACTTGGGTATATAAAGTGTAAACACTGATAAACGATAGTATAAATCTTCCCTAAAAGTTCCCTTCTCCACTTCTTGCAAAAGATTTTTGTGTGTAGCAGCGATAACCCTAACGTTTACTTTTTTGGTTTGTAAATCACCGAGTTTAATGAAAGTACCATCTTCTAATACTCTCAAGATTTTAGCTTGCATGTGGAGTGGCATATCGCCAATTTCATCTAGGAAAAGTGTACCGCCATCGGCTTGCTCCAGTAAACCTTTTTTATCCTGCAAGGCTCCCGTAAATGCTCCCTTTTTATAACCGAAAAGTTCGCTTTCCAATAAGTCTGCACTAATGGCACTGCAGTTGATGGCCATAAGTATACTATCGGCATGCTTACTTGCTTTGTGGATGGCTTTTGCAAATACTTCTTTTCCTGTACCAGTTTCTCCCAGTAGCAATACATTTGCTTCTGTAGGCGCTACTTTTTTAGCCATTTCCACAGCATCAATTAACAGTGCAGATTTTCCTATGATGGTATCGAAACCCTTATTCTCTGCTTGTTTTTGGATTTGCTGCGACTTGCTTTTTTTGGCAGCTTCAAAGGCATTCGCTACTAATGGGATGATCTTATCATTATCATCGCCTTTGGTAATATAATCATAAGCGCCATTTTTCATCGCTTTTACGCCATCTGCAATAGTACCATATGCGGTAAGGTTGATGACCTGTACAAATGGTTTTTGTTGTTTGAGCAGCAATACTAAATCGACACCGTTGTAGTCGGGTAACTTCACATCGCATAAAATCACGCTTACTTCGTGCTGTTGTAGTAATGCTAAGCCTTCCTTACCCGTGTAGGCTTTATGAACGGTATAGCCCTCTAATTCAAGTATGCGGGCCAAAAGGTCACATAGCTTTTTTTCATCGTCTATGATAAGCAGAGATTTACTGTTCATGGAACGAAGATACAGCGTTTAGTAAAAACAGTGAAATGATTTTATGGACATCGCTAGATGAAATTCACAGAAAATACTTTTTATCTCATTTAGGTGGCGAAAAGAAACTGTTCGTAATGATAAAAACGGTACTAAGATTAGCCTAGGTAATAGAAGCGATATAGGGGCTGTGCATCATGCTGGAAGTAATATTTCGACTTAAATTAATATACAATCTGTTATCGAGGTAAATGCTTTAAGTGGTTATGGATAGCTCTTTGCTGGCTTGATCTGCCGCTCTAAAAGTTACTATGCAAAACAACATACAATCAAGTTCGGAATTCCAATGATGCCGTTACGGTTAATGATATTGATAAATAGAACTTTGGTAAAAACATTTCGTCAATAAATAATAGTTCACCTATCTTTTGGCTATTGCTATCAACCCGTGTTTTCTTATTATTGTATTTAAATATAAATTTTAAGACTGAGGGTTAATGCAAATACGGAAAAGTGTTGTCTTGTTTCTTCTATTGCTGAGTTGTGCTATCCAAGTCTTTTCGCAATTGTCTTTCGATCATCTTACCGTATCTAACGGTATGTCGCAGAGCACTGTGCTTTCCATTTATAAAGATAGTCGTGGCTATATGTGGTTTGGTACCAGAGATGGGATCAATAGATATAATGGTAAAAGTATTAAAATTTATAGGCATGACGAGAAGAAAAGCACTTCCATTAGTGCTGATGATTATATATATGCCATAGCTCAATCTAAAGACAACTGCCTATGGATAGGAACACAGAACGGTTTAAATTATTATCGGCCAAAAACAGATTCTTTCGAGAGGATATACCATAATAAGAAAGATGCATCCAGTTTGAGTAGCAACGCCATTTTATGTATTTACGAGGCGAAGAACGGACAAGTTTGGTTGGGGACCAATGCTGGCTTAAGTATATTGGAAGATGCTAAATCTAGGAAGTTTAAGAATTTTCAGGTTAGCGATGGATTAGCGGGAAATGAAGTCTACTGTATTTTTGAAGATAGCAGAAGTAATATTTGGGTGGGTACTTCTACCGGATTGAGCTTAATTAAACCTGCTGAGAAAGGAACATTCCAATCCGTTAATTTTTTTCACAAAGCTGCTGATGACATTGGTTTAAGTGGAAATTCGATCAAGACTATTGTGGAAGATAAGCAGGGAAGAATCTGGATTGGAACAGAACGTAATGGTATTAGTATTTACGATCCTAGACGAAATCATTTCTCGCACATCAAACAAAACTCGTTGGCAAAAAATGGTTTGAGCAATAATTTCATCAGAAAAATTATCATTGCTAAAGACGGTAAATTTTGGATTGCCACTATGAATGGGTTGAATATTTACGATCCAACTACCGAAAAATTTACGGTTTATAAGCACGATTCTGAAAACCGAAAAAGTCTGATCGATAATTCTATCAAAGACCTTTACGAAGATGATCAAGGTTCGGTATGGGTGGGGACCAATTTTGGCGGTGTGAGTGTAGCGCATAAAAATGCGGTGCCGTTCGAAGTTTTTAAGTACAACAAATACCGAAACAGTATCAGTAACGATATTATCAGTGTAATCGCAGGGGTAGACAATCAACATGTTTTAAGTGGCACCGAAGGAACTGGAATTGATTACATGAATACCGAAACGGGCGCATTCACAAATTTTAGGAATAGTCCCAATTCATCAAGTATTAGTTCTAACAACGTTAAAGCCATTTTTAAAGATAATAAAGGCCTACTGTGGATTGGTTTATATGAAGGTGGTTTGGATCTTTTTGATTTGGCCAGTGGTACATTTAAACATTTTAAACCCAATCCGAAAGATAGTAACAGTATTAGCCATGGTTACGTGAGTAGCATTGCGCAAGATCAACAAGGGCGTTTGTGGATAGGAACTTCATCCAAAGGGATTAACCTATATCATTATGAAAAACAAAACTTTAGTTCCGTTAATAGTAAATCCAAGGATATAAAAATTACTAGTGATTATATTCGCACGATGCTAGGCGATTCGAAAGGAAACTTATGGGTTGGCGCAGCAGATGGGTTAAGCATATTGCGTAAAGGGAGTAATCAATTTAAACGATTTTATATAGGTAAGCATAACTTAAAATCGGATTATATCAACTGCATTTTAGAAGATAAATTGCACCAAATATGGATAGGTTCGCATCGTGGAGGTTTAGCAAAATATCTTCCAAAACAGAATAAATTTGTTGCTTACACTATCAAAAATGGTTTGCCTAGTGATAATGTTGTGGGCATAGCCGAAGATGATAACGGAAACTTATGGGTCAGTACCGATAGAGGTTTGTCGAAATTTGATGTTAAGCAAGTCAGCTTTAAAAACTACTACGTAAGTGATGGATTGCCAAGTAACGAATTTAGTTTTGGTGCAGCCTACAAATCGCCAAATGGCACTTTATACTTTGGAAGTTACAATGGATTGGTTTCCTTTAAACCCCAAAATATCTCGATTAACAAAACGCCGCCTCGAATCGTATTTACGGCTTTGCGTTTGTTTAATAAAGATGTAGAAGTAGGCGGTGAAGATGGTTTATTGGAAGAGGATATTTCTTTCGCTCCAAAAATTACATTTAGTGCCGAACAGAATATTTTTACCGTAGATTTCGTTGCTTTGAACTATATCAAGCCAGAGCGCAACAAATATGCTTATAAACTAGAAGGATTTGAGGATAATTGGAACGAGGTAAATATCCCATCGGCAACCTATACTAACTTACCGGCGGGAACTTACCATTTGTTGGTAAGGGGCAGTAACAACGATGGTTATTGGAATCCCACTCCCGCTAGGCTAGTCATTAAAATACTCCCGCCACTATGGAAAACTTGGTGGGCTTATGTATTGTACACTGTAGCTCTTGCAGTGGCTTTATTTTACATCAACAGGTTTTTACGTAGGCAGGAGCGTTTAGAAACAGAATTGTACTACGAACATCTCAATTATCAGCAGCAACAAGAATTACATCAAAATAAATTGGAATTTTTTACACGAATTTCCCACGAAATACGTACCCCACTTACCTTGATTTCTGCGCCAGTTGAAAAGTTAATCTATTTAACTCAAAATAATGCAAATCTAAACACGCCTTTGAAAGGAATAAAAACTAATACCGATAGGTTGTTGAGACTAATTAAGGAACTTCTTGATTTTAGAAAAATTGAAACTGGAAATCTGAAATTGAAAATAGCTGAAGTTGATCTGGTTTCATTTAGTTTGAATGTCTACAAAGCCTTTAAAGACCAAGCATCAGATAAAGAAATCAATTTTAATTTTGAGCACCCTCGACATGCTATAAGCGTCTTTGTAGATCCGTCGCAAATGGAAAAGGTGCTATTTAATTTATTGGCCAATGCACTCAAATATACTCCAGATCACGGTACCATTACATTAGCTATTGAGGAAATTGGAGATAAAGTGCAAATCAAGGTTCATGATACTGGAACAGGAATTCCTCCGAATCATTTGGCACATATTTTCTCTGATTTTTATCAAGTGAGGGGGCAAAGTGCGCAAATGGGTTGGGGTATTGGTTTAGCTTTAGCGAAGGATATTTTGGATATGCACCAAGCGGAAATTACGGTAGAAAGTAAACTGGCTACAACAGATCAACAAGGATTTACATCATTCCGAATCTTAATTCTAAAAGGCAATTCGCATTTTTCGACAGAGGAGTTAGCTACGGAAACTGAATTTAATATCCCAGAGGGGATAGACTTGAATGACTTATCTGCAGTGGAAAATACAATTGAGTTCATCTCTACCAATGAACACGTGCTTCATGCAAAGCATATTTTGGTGGTCGAAGATAATGATGAATTGCGAGAATTTATCATTCAGTCTCTACAGCATCATTATAAGATAGTAGGCTGCACTAACGGACTAGAAGGCTGGTCTTATGCGCTAGAAAATTTGCCAGATTTGATTATTAGTGACGTTACTATGCCAGTGATGAATGGAAACGAACTTTGTAAAATGGTAAAGAACGAAGAAAAAACCAATCATATTCCCGTTATTATGCTCACAGCGATGGCCGCACAAGATCACCAGATAGAAGGACTGGAAGCTGGTGCAGATGTTTATATCACCAAGCCATTTAGTGTGCAAGTATTAGAACTGAGCATCAGAAATATATTGCTTTCGAAAGAAGTATTGAGAGCAAAATATCACAAACAATTGCTGTTAACACCAAGCAAAGTAGAGGGGCAATCTCCAGAGGAAAAATTCTTGGGTAAGTTAATGCAAATTGTAGAAAGTAAACTGGAAGATCCTGATTTTAATGTTACGATATTGGTAGATGAAATTGGAATGAGCCAAACAGTACTGTACAAAAAAATAAAGGCACTAACTGATCTTTCCATTACCGATTTTATTAAGTCCATCAGATTAAAAAGAGCAGCTCAATTGTTAGGCGCTGGCCAGTTGAGTGTGGCAGAGGTAGCTTATTCCGTTGGTTTTAATGATAGAAAATATTTCAGTAAAGAATTCAAGAAGCAATTTGGTGTGGTTCCATCTGATTACAATGAGCCATCAGCATAGCACCTAAGGGCATAATGATTAAAATGTCCCCCTTTTAAAACTAATTAGCGCTCCCATTTTGTGAATGATTTAAAGAATATTTGAGCTCGGGGAAATCTCCCATTAAAATATTTGAAGGCGTACATGAGAAAATTTATATACTTAATTGTTTTTGCTTTTCTGTTTCCCATCTTGGTTAATGCACAGGCAGCTTATCCTTTCGGTACCATTCTTAAAAGAGTGTATGCAGATCAGGGTAAGAATGTTAATAATGTGGTAAAGGCAGCTCAGTTGGCTTTACAAACCATCAAAACCGATGGAACTTGGGCAGATATCAATTACGATGATAAATCCACTACCTCTTGGTTACCGGTTACGCATCTTTTACGAACAACCGATTTAGTTTATGCCTATAGTGCTGCAGAAAGCAGCTATCGGAAGAACGAAAAAGTGTACGAAGCAATTGTGAATGCCTTAAACGTTTGGTATCAGAAAGATCCGAAAAGTGCCAATTGGTGGCATAACGAAATTAATGTGCCTCAGAAATTAGGTTTGTTAATGGTATTGATGACTTTTGCCGATAAACAATTGCCAGATGAATTACAAAATCAACTGATAGAGCGAATGAAACGTGGAGATATGTTAAGTAAAACAGGTGCCAATAAAACGGACATCGCTATGCACTATTTCTACAGGTCTTTACTTACAGAGGATAATAAGCTGTTGGCAGAATCCTTGACCGAATTTTTTAAGCCTGTGAGTTTGGTAGATGGCGAAGAAGGCTTACAGTACGATTTTTCTTATTTGCAACACGGACCACAACTTTATATTGGTGGTTATGGCCATGTTTTTTTGAGTGGGGTGATTAAAATTGCTAACTATGTGGCCGGCACACCTTATGCTTTGAGTAAAGAGAAATTAGCTTTACTATCGGAATTTTATCAAAACACCTATTTAAAAACATTGAGATCGAGATATGTAGATTTTAGCATTGAGGGGCGTGGAATTTCTAGGCCTAAAAATTTGCGAAAACCAGCTGAAAAATACAACCTGAGCTCGATGAAAGCGATTGACGGCACCAATGCATCTGTGTGGGAGAATGAACGATTGAGAGTTGATAGTGCTGCTGATTTTACTATTGCTCCGTATCATAAACACTTTTGGAAGGGAGATTATACGGTGCATGTACGTCCGGAGTATAACTTTAGTGTACGGATTAGCAGTAAACGAACCAAAAGAACGGAAGCTGGTAATAATGAAAACTTATACGGAAGGTATCTCTCTGATGGGGCCACTAACCTCCAAATAGATGGGCCAGAGTATTACGATATCATGCCAATTTGGGAATGGGATAAAATTCCAGGAGTTACCGCCGCAGATCATGAGGAAGATGTAAAGATGAACGTGAACTGGGGTGAAACTGGACGTAATGATTTTGCAGGAGGTGTATCGGACGGGATTTATGGCGCTACTGCCTATCAGTTAGATTACGATGGAGTTTTTGCAAAAAAAGCTTGGTTCTTTTTTGATAAGGAAATTGTAGCAATGGGTGCCGATATTAAAGCAGAAGGCACTCATCCGATAACTACTACAATTAATCAAACTTGGTTAGAGGGGAGTGTAAGTTCTTCTGTTGGAACTGTTAAAAAAAATGACGTGCTCAAAGTAAATGCGCCATCTGCAAGTTGGGTTCAACATAATGGCGTATGCTATTATTTTCCTAAACAAAATAATTTGACCATAAGCACGCGCGTACAAAGTGGTAACTGGAATAATATTAACCAAACTCACGATAAGCAAGAAATTTCAGGTAATGTCTTTAATCTGTGGATAGATCACGGTATAAAACCTGATACGGCAAGCTATCAATATATCGTTTTGCCTTCCGCTAAAAATATCAAGGGTTTCGATGCGAAAAGCATTACTTTGGTAAGTAATAACGCTCAAAATCAGGCAGTATATCATCAACAGCTCAAAATATTCCAAGCCGTATTTTATAGTCCTTCAACAGTAATATCCAACGGATATGAAATCAAAGCTGATAAAGCTTGTATATTGATGTTCAAAGAGGGTAAAGGCAGCGAGAAAAAGCTATACGTTGCCGATCCTTTGTGTAAAGAGGCTACCATCAAATTACAACTCAAAAATATCAAAACTGGTAAATCTCTTAGTTTGGCTATTCCACTACCTGATGGACCATACAGAGGTTCTTCTAAAGAAGTTTCGGTTTCCTTTTAGTGGCTAGTTTTTAGGATTAGATCAGTTTTCTGCTTAGTAACGAATTTTACCTTCTTGAAACGTTTAGCCGTAACGGAACTATAGCATTAACCAATAATGTGGCATACCATCGAATAAAACTGGTCGATAGCTTCGGAGCAGAATAATGATTATTTATGAACTTTTTAGATCTGGTAATGGATGATATTTAAAGAGGGGGTTAGAAAATCAATTCTAGCACCCTTTTATGTGGATATAATTTTGCGTTTCTAACTTCAGAGTTTAAGATTTAAGCAAAAAAATAAGCGAAGTTAATGGGCTTTGCCTGCTATAGCGCTGCCATTGCTTTAACTGTCACTTTATAAAGCAATGGCGCGCAGGCATTGATTTTTTGGATCTCTCTTTTCAACTACGGGAAACCTGCTAGGCAAGTACGGGTACCATTTAAAATCATTAATAACTAGTGAATAAATTTTATCCGCGAAGCAACGACACACCAATAAATAATAATAAAAGCCTTAAAGTAGAGACTTTTCGCGAAAAAGGTTGCGACTTCGTGCCGCCTAGTAATGATAGATTAGGATCGATTTGTGAATCAACTTAAACTAATAATTACCAGATTGATTGATCCCTGTTTTTAAATTAAGAATACCGTAATCATTGTTGAAAATACCACCATTGGCAGCGTTAAAATTGCTTACATTTAAGTTGGCTCCATTAAAACTAATTGTTCCATTTGGTAGGATATTTCCTTCGATTCTTATCGAATATTCAGTGCCTATGGCATTATTGCGGTAATAGCCAATGCCATGGTAAATATCATTTACTGCAGATGTAATATTAATTTGATTGTTTAAGACCTTCACATCATTCAAATAGGGGTAATTAGGCGTATTGTCGTACTCGTAAAGTAAAATCCCAGAGGTGTTGAGCGTATTATTAGAAATCACTATGTTTTGACCATTACGAGCCTTAATAGCACCGCCATCAGCGTTGGTCGGCCATCCCGTAATCGTATTGTTGTTAATGTTTACTCCATTGAAACTATGCGCGTAAATCCCGTGGTCGGTTTGTAGCAGATCCGAATTGAGTGCCGTGTTTCTATTAATGGTATTGCCATCTATTAACGAATTGTTCTGGCTATTATCATTAATACCAGTAACGAAATATCCCGTACTGCCGCCATTACCAAAAGTACAGTTGGTAATTTTGCTATTGGTGGTTCCGCTGCCAATCCAAACCCCGCGACCACTATTGTTCACCCTACGAGAGAAAACACAGTTGTTAATTAATGGCAAATCCGAATTGTTGAACTGCACATAAGCGTCGGAATAGTAGTTTTCGTCAGTGCCTGCTTTACGAATACCATAATCGAAAATGCAATATTTGAAGGTAGTTTTGGAAGAACCGCTAATTACGAAACGTAAATTCCAGAAGGTGATTCCAGAAAAGGTGCTGTTACTTAAGTCTGTGGTATAGCTTAGCGCTAGAAGTTGTGCCGTGGTTCCTGTAGCATCAAAAATTGGATTGGTGCTGGTTTTCTTGGCCATCGTTACCCCAGCTTTCATGTTAATCCTGCCAGTAATGTTGTAAGTGCCCGCTTCTACCCAAACGGTATCGCCCGAATTCGCTGCGGCAATTACCTGATTGATCTGCGCCAAAGTCATTCCTGTATTAATGGTGAGATCGGCTACTGTATTAATTTGCATCGTCTTATTAATGCTTTCGGTCGACGTGTTCTCAGTTAACACACTTTTAGTGCAGGCAGTTAGGCAAATGTTTAAGCAAAGAGCTACCGTAAATAATCTTTTCCTGTTCATTTTGTTGGTTTAAAAAGGTTAGTTTAATTAAAATAAAATTAGGTTCGGAATAGAAATGTAAAGGGGTATAGATCAGCTTAAAAGGGGGGAGTTTTTAGCTTTCTAAAATAGGGCTGTTTTTCTATGTTTAGCATTGGCTGATGAACGTTTAATCAAAAACCATCAGCAGTAAAATCAATTTGCCGAAAATTTTTTCAAATCGTCCTTTGGCTACGAATTATGGAGTCAATAACCAATATAAATTAATTATTACCCTTGTTTTAACTGATTGTTACCCCCTGCAAATGTTTCGCTTATCCCTAAATTTGGAAAGATGATTTAGCGCATTGAATATCGCAGTTAAATAGCTAAGCAACCAAATAATATAAACTATAAACAATATGAGGAAAGTCTTTATTTTTCTTTTATCGCTGCTCATGAGCATTCAGATCTTTGCCCAGTCTACCAAGCAGGTAACTGGTATCGTGAAAGATTTTGAAACTGGCGATCCACTTGTGGGGGCAAGCGTAACTGTAAAAGGAAAAACCTTAGGAGCCGTAACTGATGTCAACGGAAAATTCACTATTAAAATAGCGGACACCGATGAGGTCTTGATCTTCAAGTTCATCAGCTATCTTTCACAAGAAGTAGCTGTTAAAGGGAAAACTGAAGTAGAGGTAAAATTAAAAGCAGATAATGTTGTACTAAATCAGGTAGTAGTAGTGGGTTACGGTGAGGTTCAGCGCAAAGATTTAACTGGTGCCGTAGGTTCTGTAAAAGTAGAAGATCTGCAGAAAGCACCAGTAGGTTCTGCAGTAGAAGCATTGGCAGGTAGGGTAGCGGGTGTGCAAGTATCCTCAGAGAGTGGCAAACCAGGTGCAGGTGTAAATATTGTAGTACGTGGAGCTAACTCTATCACCCAAGATAACTCACCTTTATATGTAATTGACGGTTTCCCGATGGAAGAAGCCAATGCCAGTATCTTAAATCCTTCGGAAATTGAAGCGATTGAGGTATTGAAAGATGCATCGTCTACAGCTATTTACGGCGCTAGAGGTGCAAATGGTGTCATTATGATCACCACCAAACGCGGAAAAGAAGGTGCTCCAACCATTACTTACAATGCCTATGCAGGCGTGCAGAAAATCATTAGTAAAATAGAACTGATGGATTCGTATGAGTATGTGAAATTACATGCGGAAAGAGACCCTGTGGGCATATTAACCAACTATTTGAGAAACGGAAGAACGCTAGACTATTATCGTAACGCAGGACAAATAGATTGGCAAGACAGACTTTTTCAAACATCGCCTATGCAAAACCATAATATTTCGGTGATGGGAGGTACAAAAAACACTAAATATTCAGTTTCAGGAAACCTATTCGATCAAGAAGGGATATTGATCAACTCTGGCTTCAATCGCAAACAGTTCAAGTTTACTTTGGATCAAACTTTCTCTGATAAATTTAAGGTGGGTTCATCAGTGATTTATACGGCTGCCAAAACTTATGGGGCTAATCCAGCAACGCCAGATCAAAACTATTCTGCAATGAATTACCTCATGTATAGTGTTTGGGGTTATAGGCCCATTTCCTTCAGTGGTTTGGAATTGGAAGATTTGCTTACCGATCCAGATTTAAGTGCCGATGACGGTAGAAACGATTTCCGTATCAATCCAATCCTCTCTGCAAAGAACGAATTACGCCAAACCTTCGAGAACCGCTTGGTAGCTAACGGATTTGCAGAATTTGCATTTACCAAAAGCTTAAAATTTAAAGTAACTGGCGGAATTAATAATGGTGCCTACAGACAAGAAGTGTTCAATAATTCGCAAACCAGATATGGATATTTTGGGAGTACAGAAAAAGTAAACGGTGGAATTTTATATACCAACAGCAATACTTGGCAAAATGAAAACTTGCTTACCTATATCAAAAAGCTGGGTCATCATAATTTAAACGCAGTTGGTGGATTAATCTTTCAAGAGAACAATTATAAAAGATATGGTTTAAGGGCAACACAATTACCTAACGAAGTTTTGGGCTTGGCAGGTTTGAGTCAGGGTATTTCGCAGCCTGTCACTTCTCTCAACAGCGAATGGTCTTTAATGTCTTATTTAGGTCGTATCAATTACAACTATAAGTCTAAATACTACATTACAGCATCGTTTAGAGCAGATGGCTCTTCGAAATTTAGAGCTGGTAATAGGTGGGGATATTTCCCATCTACTGCCTTATCTTGGAGAATCATCAACGAAAACTTCATTAAAAAATACAAATTCATATCTGACGCTAAGTTGAGAGTAGGCTATGGTGTAACTGGAAATAACAGGGTTTCCGACTATGCTACCTACAGCCAAATGAATTTTGATAATACCAGTGGAATTTTTAACGGTTATTATTCTTTTAATAATAGTTTAGTTCAGGGTGTATTTTTAAGCTCGCTGGCAAATCCAGATTTAAAATGGGAAACCACTGGACAAAGCAACATTGGTTTGGATCTAGGTTTTTTTAAACAACGAATTACTGTTACGGCAGACTACTATAAAAAAATCACTTCTAACTTGCTATTAAATGCGCAATTGCCCTACTCTACAGGCTATGCATCAGCGTTCAAAAATATTGGAAAGACCGCTAACCAAGGATTTGAATTTAGTTTCACCACAGAGAATATCAAAACCAACAATTTCAATTGGACCAGTTCTTTCAACATTGCGTTTAACAAAAATAAAGTGTTAGAATTAACAGAAAATCAAGAAAGTTTGATCAGTAGTGTAGCTTGGGATCAAAACTATAGAGAACTACCAGGCTATATCGTTAAGGTTGGTCAACCTTTAGGGCAGATGTATGGTTTCATTTGGGATGGGGTTTATCAGTACACAGATTTTGACAGATTACCAAGTGGTGCTTACCAACTTAAATCTAATATTACTACCAACGGCAATACCAGATCGTTGATTCAGCCAGGAGATATTAAATATAGAGATTTAAATGGTGATGGCGTAGTAGACGATTTAGACCGTACCGTAATAGGAAGAGGTTACCCTATTCATCAAGGAGGGTTTAGCAATAGTTTCAGATACAAGAACTTCGATCTAAATATCTTTCTGCAATGGTCGTACGGAAACGATGTGATGAACGCAAACCGTTTATTGTTCGAAGCCGGAAATAAACCTTACCTTAATCAATACGCTACCTTCGAAAACAGATGGACACCAAGCAACACCAACACCACGATGTTCAGGGTAAATGGTCAGGGACCAACTGCTTATTCCAGTAGAATTATAGAAGATGGTTCCTATTTGAGGCTTAAAACAGTTGATTTTGGTTACAAATTGCCATCAGAATGGGTAAAGCGTATAAAACTGAAATCAGCAAGGGTTTATGTATCAGCGCAAAACTTAATCACGCTAACCAACTATTCGGGATACGATCCTGAGGTGGCAGTGTATTATTCACCTTTAACGCCAGGATTCGACTATTCATCTTATCCTCGCCCTAAAACATTTGTCTTTGGTTTAAATGTATCATTATAAGGAGGCAATTATGAAAAATAATCAAAATATTCATCAATCGATATCTCAAATGACTAGCATTGATCACAAACGTTGGAAAGGGAAATTACTGTTTATTTTTACTGTAGTGATGGTTTTCGCTGGCAGTGGATGTAAAAAGTTCCTAGATAAACAACCTACTTTTATCGTAAAAGAAAACTATTATAATAATGAAAATGATGTAAATGCCGGCTTGGCAGGAGTTTACGATGTATTGGGGAAAGAAGAAATTTACGGTGGTAATTTTCAATTGCTGCTGTCTGTTGCCGATGATGGTTTCTATTCAAGAAGTGCCTACACCTTTGGTCCAGCAGTGTACAATTTCGATGCTGCGGATGCCAGTGTAGCCAATTTCTGGAAATATTTATATGAAGGAATTGAGCGTGCCAACATCTTTCTAAGCCGTATAGATGGGGTAAACATGGGGCAGGCTGCTAAAGATGCAGCCAAAGGCGAAGTTAAATTTTTGAGGGCTTACTATTATTTTCTGTTGGTAGATAACTGGGGAAATGTGCCTTTAAAAATAACGCCAACAGCTTCGGTAAACGATGTCAATATCAAAGCTACGCCGCAAAAAGAAATCTATAATTTCATTACTAAAGAAATGGAAGAAGCCGAAGTGATGGTGAAAACAGCTACGGCAATAGGATTTGGAGGAAAGGTATCTAAATCTACTGTAAGAGGTATTTTAGCTCGAGTTTATTTGAAAATGGCAGGTGCCCCGCTTAAAGATCAAAGTAAATATGCGGACGCGTTAAAATGGGCTAGAAAAATTGTTTATCCGGATGCCGGTTCAAAGGAACACCTTTTATTACCTAGCTATCAGCAAATTTTTACCAATTACGCTGCTGATAAATATGATATTGGTGAAACTATTTGGGAAGTAGAACTTTACGGTAATCGTGGTGGCGATTTCGACTCGGGTCGAGTAGGCAATACTTTTGGCTTACAATGTAACGATGAAGTGCACGGTTACAGCTATGGATTAGTGAATACGACAAAAAAGCTGTTCGATAGCTACGAAAATCAGGATTTGAGAAAAAACTGGGCTATTGCGCCATATCAATACGTTTACCAAACTGTGAATACTTTAATTACCGTAACGGATTCTACCAATTGGACTTCAGCCCAGATCTATAATAGAAACTGTGGCAAATTCCGTCGAGCATACGAAAAGTTAAAGCCGAAAAATAAGAACTATACGCCACAAAACTTCCCTTTGTTGCGCTATGCAGATGTGTTGTTAATGTTTGCCGAAGCAGAAAATGAAGTAAATGGACCTAGCTCATTGGCTAAACAGGCACTAAAAGAAGTGAGGAGTAGAGCAAATGCGACGGATGTAACGCTTACCATTTCTTCTTACGAAGAGATGAAGGCGGCCATTCGTAAAGAACGTTACTTGGAGCTATCGTTCGAAAGTTTAAGGAAATTTGATCTGATCAGATGGGATATTTTTGTCTCGGAAATGAACCAATTGGGCACGGCCATACAAGGAGATGCAGGTGCTACTTGGAGTTTTGGAGCAATGGCAGGTAAGAACGTGACCAGTAGGAATAATTTGCTGCCAATTCCTGTGTTAGAACTCTCATTAAATAAAGCAATGTCTCAAAATACGGGATGGTAATTATGAAAACAATGATGAAAAAATTATATCTTCTTCCATTACTTCTCATCGGTGTAATTGGATGTAATAAAAAAGAAGTAATTGAACTTAAATTTGATGTGAAGCCGGAAAAAGCGAGCTACAAGGTAGGTGAAGCAGTTAATTTTCTAATTACTGGAAATCCAGATCAGATTTTGTTCTATTCTGGTGCAGAAGGTCATAAGTATATTTACAAAGATAGAACACAAGCGCAGAGTGATCAGATTACCTTAGAGTTTGCCACCAACAGACGCTATGGTTTAGATGCGCAACAACCGCAATCGTTCAGAATTTTAGCCTCTCAAACTTTTGGCGGTACTTATACCACAGCTGGTGTAAATCCAGCAGATTGGACAGATGTAACGTCGGCTTTCATCTTGTCGGGCATTCAATCTACCGATTTAGCTTATGTATCATCTGGCGTGGTAAATTTAACCACGTTATCTACTTTGGGCCTAAATTTAGATAAGGCAAAGCCGATTTATTTCGCTTTCAAATATACTGGTGTAACAGGTTCTACACAGCCGCGTTGGTGGGTTAATAAATTCGATATCAAAACCACGACAACCGATGGGCAAGTATTACCAGTAGCAAATATTTCTTCCGCAGGATGGACATCTGTAAAAGTGCTAGCGACTTCGCCAGTAAGTTGGACTTTCGGAACCGATAATATTTTGAAGTACCAAGGCGGTGCGGCTACGGTAGCTAACAATCAGGTATGGGCTATTTCTGGTGGATTATCACTCACCAAAGTGCAACCCGATACCGGAGTGGCGCTAAAGAACATGAGCACACGAATGGATAACTATAAAAATATCTATACTACAGCAGGAACGTACACCGTAACATTTTTAGCTTCAAACGTAAATGTTTATGGAGAAAGCAAGACTATTAAAGAAGTACAGGTTGTGATTGAACCTTAACTGACAAATTATCTGCGTCAGATCCAAATCAAAAAATCAATACAAATTAATACGATTGGCATTCGAATAAAGGCCAAAAGGGACCTTTTTACTCAAAAAATGATTAAACAAAGAAGCTTAGTACTGAATAAAGCGAAGTTAATTACATTGATAACTATGTTTTTGATCACTGCTACCGTAAATGCTCAGATGCTAAAAAAAGATTTTGAACTTGCGGATAAGCAATACAAATTGATGCTGGAAACGCAGCATGACTTAACCAGTTTTCCTCGCAGTATGGATAAAGATGGCAAGGTAAAGGGGGTGGGCGTTTTCGATTGGACTGGCGGTTTTTTCCCTGGGGTGATGTGGTACATTTACGAATATACCAAAGATCCAACTTGGCAAGCTTTAGCCACAAAGTGGACCACCGCGTTAGAGAAAGGTAAAGATCTTAACCAACATCATGATATTGGTTTTGTAATGTATTGCGCTTACGGCAATGCGGCAAGGCTGGAAAAAGACCCAAAGAAAGTAGAAGTGTATAACCAAATATTAATTCATTCTGCTAAAACGGCATTAACACGTTTCGATCCAAAGTTGGGCGTCATCAAATCTTGGAATACCAAAGCGTCTTGGGATGGAAAAACCATTTGGAAGTATCCGGTAATCATCGATAATATGATGAATTTGGAAATGCTCTGCTATGTTTCTAAAATCACCGGAAATCCTGTCTATAAAAATGTGGCCATCAGCCATGCGTTAAAAACGATGCAGAATCACTTTAGATCAGATTTTAGCACTTATCACGTGGTCGATTACGATCTAGAAACTGGAAAAGTATTGCACCAACAAACTAATCAAGGCTATTCGGATAATTCTACTTGGTCTAGGGGACAGGGATGGGCAATTTATGCCTTTACCATGATGTACCGCGAAACCAGAGACGAGCGCTTTTTGAAGGCTGCTAAAAAAGCAGCAGATTTTTACCTCAACCATCCAAACTTACCAAAAGATAAAATTCCTTATTGGGATTTCAATGTGGGCCAAAAGGGATATCAGGCAGATTGGAAGGCCGATGGCAGAATTAACTTATCCCATATACCGAGAGATGCTTCTGCTGGCGCATTGGTAGCTTCGGGTTTGTTAGAGTTAAGTACTTATGTAGATGAAAAGCAGAAGCTGTTTTACTTCAAAAATGCAGAAACAATGCTTCAGTCACTTTCTAGCGATAAATATTTAGCAAAAACGGGTACTAATGGCGGCTTTATTTTAAAGCATTCGGTGGGTAGCTTCCCTCATAACTTTGAAGTAGATGCGCCACTCGTTTATGCCGATTATTATTTTTTGGAGGCATTATTAAGATATCAAAAAGCAGTAAATTAGATCATTAATTTTTATGAATTATAGAAAAATAGCCCTGTCCCTTGCCATATTTTTTATTGGCTCGTCTTGTTTAGCCCAGAACAGTAAGATCTATAAAAAAGGCTGGATCGACCTGAACAAGAACGGTAAGAAAGATATTTACGAAGATCCTTCACGCCCAACCAAAGAACGCGTGGACGACTTACTCTCGAAGATGAACCTCAACGAAAAGACCGCCCAAATGGCTACGTTGTACGGCTGGAAGAGGATTTTGAAAGACTCGCTACCTACACCATCTTGGAAGAATGAGATCTGGAAGGATGGTATTGCTAATATAGACGAGCACCTGAACGGTTTTATCAACTGGGGTGTTGTAGAGGACAAACTTGACCTGGTAACCGATGTGAAACGCCACGTTTGGGCAATGAACGAAACTCAGCGTTTCTTCATCGAGCAAACTCGTTTAGGCATACCTGTAGATTTTTCCAACGAAGGAATTAGAGGCATAGAAGCCTACCAAGCCACAGGCTTCCCTACACAATTAAACATGGGAATGACTTGGAACCGCTCGCTGGTACGTGCCATGGGTCAGATTACCGGTAAAGAAGCTAGAGCTTTAGGCTATACCAATGTATATGCTCCAATTCTGGATGTTGCCCGAGATCAAAGATGGGGCAGATTAGAAGAAGTATATGGTGAAGATCCTTACTTAACTGCTCGTTTGGGCGTAGAAATGGCCAAGGGAATTCAAGAAATGGGGGCAGCTTCTACACCTAAACACTTTGCCGTCTACAGTGCGAACAAAGGTGCTAGGGAAGGCTTAGCCCGTACCGATCCGCAGGTTTCTCCACGTGAAGTAGAAGATGTATTACTCTACCCTTTTAAAAAAGTTATCAAAGAGGCTGATATCATGGGCATCATGAGTTCTTATAACGATTACAATGGTATCCCGGTTACGGGAAGCAGCTACTGGTTAATAGACCGTTTGCGTACAGAAATGGGTTTTAAAGGCTATGTGGTAAGTGATAGCGATGCTTTGGAATACCTTTATAACAAACATCATGTGGCAGCAAATCTTAAAGAAGCCGTTTATCAGGCTTTTACAGCAGGTCTAAATGTAAGAACTACTTTTAGAAGACCAGATAGTATCATCATCTATTTAAGAGAATTGGCGAACGAGAAAAGAATTTCGATAGAAACCATCAACAGTAGGGTAGCGGACGTATTAAGCGTGAAGTTCAGATTGGGGCTTTTCGATAATCCTTATATAAAAGATGCGGAAGCCAGTAAGAAATTGGTGAACAATGAAGCTAACCAACACGTAGCACTACAGGCATCAAAAGAAAGCATCGTTCTGCTAAAAAACAATAAGAATGTGCTACCGTTAGCCAAAGCACTCAAAGTGGCGGTGATAGGTCCAAATGCTACAGACGCAGATTATGCACATTCACATTATGGACCGTTAATGTCGCCGAGCGTGAACGTGTTAGAAGGGATCAAGTTAAAAATTGGTGCTCAAAATGTGACTTACGCCAAAGGTTCAGAGTTGATTGATAAAAATTGGCCAAATAGCGAAATTTTTCCAGAGGAGCCCAACGCAGAAGAGAAAGCGCTGATTGACGAAGCCATGGAAGTAGCGAAAAAAGCTGACATTGTAGTGCTGGCAATTGGTGGCAACACGAAAACTGCCGGTGAAAACAAAAGCCGTACTTCATTAGATTTGCCTGGTCATCAGCTGGCATTAGTAAAGGCAATCCAACAAACAGGAAAACCGTATGTAGTGGTATTGATTGGTTCACAACCTATCTCTATCAACTATGTTGATTTGCATGCCCCAGCAATTATTTACGCCGGCTATCCTGGAGTAAAGGGAGGCTTAGCTGTGGCTGATGTATTGTTTGGAGATTATAATCCAGGAGGGAAGTTGACTTTAACGTTTCCTAAGTCGGTGGGGCAGTTACCATTAAATTTCCCTACTAAACCTAATGCACAAACTGACGAAGGCGAAACTGCTAGAGTTAAGGGTTTATTATATCCATTTGGCTACGGACTAAGTTACACTACCTTTAGTTATGGAAACTTGTTAATAAACAATAAGTTAGCAGAAAATGGAAAGGTAGAAGTATCGTTAGACGTAAAAAACATAGGAACTAAGGACGGTGATGAAGTAGTGCAATTGTACATTCGTGATGTGTTGAGTTCAGTAACTACCTACGAAAAACTGCTCAAAGGATTTGAACGTGTTAAGCTGAAAGTAGGGGAGAGCAAAAAGGTGAACTTCACACTTGTGCCAGACGATTTGATGCTTTGGAACAAAGAAATGAAGCAAGTGGTAGAGCCTGGAGATTTTAAAGTGATGCTTGGTTCATCTTCAGAAGATATTAGACAGACTGCTATTTTCACTGTGAAATAAGTTAAAAGTTTTCATAGCGACTCTGCAACCAACGTTTGGCGAGTTACAATAAAACATGGATATGAGAATTACATTTATAGTATTTGCACTTCTACTTATGAGTTTAGGCATCGAGGCTCAAGAAATTGCGCTAATTCCGAAACCAGCAAAAGCGGTTAGACAATCTTCCGTATTTGCGCTTAATCAGCACACACAAGTGGTAGCGAGTAAAGATGCATCTAAAATAGCAGAGTACCTACAAACCGAGTTGCTTAAATATCAGGGAATTGCTTTACGCAGTGCTGATAAGGCGGTAGCTAATTATATCGATTTGCAAATCAAGCCAAATGCAAAACAAGCCTTAGAGTCGTACCATTTAACAATAGCAGAAAATAAAATAGAGATTAAGGCTGCACACCCAGCTGGATTGTTTGCAGGTGTAACTTCACTCTTACAGCTCATTAGGCAGCAGCAGTCGGTCAACAAGCAAATGGTTATCCCGTCTTGGCATATTGAAGACCAGCCTCTGTATGCTTGGCGAGGCGTGATGTTAGATGAATCTCGACATTTTTTTGGAAAGCAAAAGGTGAAGCAGATTTTAGATTGGATGGCATTTTATAAGCTGAACAAGTTTCATTGGCATTTAACGGATCAACCGGGATGGCGTATAGAAATCAAAAAATATCCTAAGCTAACCTTAATTGGAGGGATAGGAAGTTTTACTGATTCGCTAGCAAAAGCACAATATTACACGCAGGAAGAAATCAAAGAGATTGTTCGTTATGCTGCAGAGCGATTTATAGATGTTATCCCCGAAATTGATATGCCAGGCCACGCGACAGCAGCCAATAAAGCGTATCCTGAGCATAGCGGGGGCGGATCTCCGAAGTACCCTGAATTTACTTTTAATCCTGGTAAGGAAAGTACTTACCAATATTTAACTGATATACTAAGGGAAGTTGATGCACTTTTTCCTTCGCAAATGATCCATATCGGTGCAGACGAAGTGCATTTTGGAAACCAGCATTGGAATAAAGATGAAGCGGTTCAAACTTTAATGGAAACTAAAGGATTTAAAGATTTACCTGCGGTAGAAGCTTACTTCGTAACGAGAATGGCTGATAGCATTAAAAGTTTGAATAATGAAGTTTTAGCTTGGGATGAGATTGTAACGGGAGCATTGTCTCCAGAAAAAACAACGGTGTTTTGGTGGCGGCATGATAAACCAGAAATCCTTAAAGAAGCGCTGAAGAAGGGATACAAAGTGGTGCTATGTCCGCGTTTGCCATTATATTTTGATTTTGTACAAGATTCGGCACATGTAGTTGGCCGTAAATGGGCTGGTAAGTTTGTTCCAGTTCAAAATGTTTACGACTTTCCTTCGAAAGAAATTACAGATTTACCGAATGCCAGTTCATTAATCAGAGGTATTCAGGCTAATATTTGGACAGAAGTAGTCGTAGACGAGCAGCAGCTAGACTTTAAACTTTTCCCCCGCATCGCTGCGCTATCAGAAGCAGCATGGACAAAAATAGAAATTAAAGATGTAGCTGATTTCAATGATAGATTAAAAAGCCATTTTAAGTTTTATGCCACTGACGGTCTTTATTTCTTTAATCCTTTTAATATTAAAGCTTCGCCAGAGTTGCTTACACCCGCTCAGAGAAGAGGTTTGCTGCCAGATAACGAAGCTCAAACCACGCAAGAAAAAGGAACTATTAAATAGTAGATAAAATAAAAATGCCGATCAATTACACTGCCCCCAAAAAGTTAGACACTTATTGGGGGCATTTTTATGAACAAGAAGTATGATGCGGCTTTTAAAGTCGAAGTTGTTAAAGAACATTTAGAGGGCGATTCTCTTACAGCAGTAGCATTT
>Ga0308159_1001049_pt1 | contig 46162 bp, 56 predicted proteins | sample PhyCR1_FD_201040 | JGI IMG/M metagenome (GOLD analysis project Ga0308159, IMG submission 201040) | Phyllosphere microbial communities from UC Gill Tract Community Farm, Albany, California, United States - DLSLC.R1 | ecosystem: Host-associated > Plants > Phyllosphere > Unclassified | place: USA... | reverse complement strand
GAAGAGATCAAGACATTCCGTGGCCGCTTCGATGCCATCCGCAACAACCACCGCGCCCTGCATTGGGCTCAAGCGAAGGTCTACGGCTGGATGCTCTGCGAGCGCGACGGACTGGCCCACATCGACGTGGCGCTGGTCTACCTCGACCTGGGCACGGACGAAGAAATGGTATTGGAAGAACGCTGCACGCGCGAAGCGCTGGCCACGCATTTCGAAGGCCTGTGTGCAGCCTATGCCGCGTGGGCCGACAGCCAGGCAGTGCACCATGCGGCGCTCAGCCACCGGCTGGCCGCACTCGCATTTCCGTACGCAACGTTTCGCAACGGCCAGCGCGACATAGCCGACGCCGCGTACCGGGCTGCATCTTCGGCGCGCCATCTACTGATCGAAGCGCCTACGGGCATCGGCAAAACGCTCGCCACCTTGTTCCCACTGCTCAAGGCACGCGGGCAGCACAAGCTCGACAAGGTGTATTTCCTGACCGCGAAGACGTCGGGTCGCACCATCGCTCTGGAGGCCCTGCAACAGATCATCGGCACCGGCGCGTCGCTGCGCGTGCTCGAACTCACCGCGCGGGACAAGGTCTGCGAGCATCCCGGCAAGGCCTGCAACGGCGACGCCTGCCCTCTCGCACGTGGGTTCTACGACCGCTTGGCCGCGGCGCGCGCCGCGGCGGTACAAGCCGCCTGGCTCGACCGTGCAGCCTTGCGGCGCGTTGCGCTCGCGCATGAGGTTTGCCCCTATTTCCTGTCGCAGGAACTCGTACGCTGGAGCGACGTGATCGTCGGCGACTACAACCACTACTTCGACGGCAGCGCGTTCCTGTACGCCCTGATGAAAGAGGAAGACTGGCAGGTTGCCCTGCTGGTGGACGAAGCGCACAACCTCCTGCAGCGCGCCCGCGGGATGTACACGGCCGAACTCGACGGCCAGGCACTCGACCGAGTGCGACGCAACGCACCCGGCGCGCTGCGGACACCCTTGCAGCAAGTGGAACGCGCGTGGCGCGCGGTCCAGGACTTCCAGTCCGAGCCCTGTGCATTGCAATCTGACGTGCCGGAGGCCCTGCCCCCTGCGCTTCAGGGCGCGATCGCCGCCATGGGCGACCACTTTTCTGCGCACCCCGAGCATGCGCACGGGCCGCTGCAGCAGTTCTTCTTCGACGCGATCCAGTTCGCGCGCCTGGCCGACGCCTTTGCCGACCACTCGGTCTTCGAGAGCACGCTGGACACCGCGGCTTTGTCGCAGGCGTCGGTCAACGAGGCGTCGAACGCACGGGGATTGGCGATCCGCAACCTGCTGCCCGCGCCCTTTCTGCAGTCACGCTTTGCGGCCTGCCGCTCATCGACCTGCTTTTCGGGCACGCTGGCACCCTTCGATTTCTATCGTCAAACGCTGGGCATGCCTGCCAACACGGCGACGCTGCGGGTAGGCTCGCCTTTTCGCACCGAGCAACTGGCCGTGCGCGTGGTCGACGACCTGTCCACCCGGTACCGCGACCGTGCGCGCACGCTCGACCGGCTGGTCGACCTGATGGCCAGGCAGTTCGAGAACCATCCCGGAAACTATCTGGCTTTCTTCAGCAGCTTCGACTATCTGGAGCGAGCCATCGCGACGCTGGGTCTGCGGCATCCCGACATCCCCACGTGGGCCCAGACACGCAGCATGGCCGAAGCCGACCGCCATGCCTTTCTTGCGCGCCTGCGGCCTGGCGGGCGCGGCATTGCCTTTGCAGTGCTTGGCGGCGCGTTCGGCGAAGGCGTGGACCTGCCCGGCGACCGGCTCATCGGCGCGTTCATCGCGAGCCTTGGCCTGCCGCAGCACAACCCGCTCAACGAGGCAATGCGCGAGCGCATGGAAACGCGCTTCGGCAATGGCTGGGCCTACACATACCTCTATCCGGGACTTCAGAAAGTGGTGCAGGCAGCAGGCCGCGTGATTCGCACCGAGCAGGACGCCGGCGTGCTTTACCTCATGGACGATCGCTTCGCCCAGCCGGAGATCAGGGCGCTGCTACCGCACTGGTGGGACGTTCGCCCGCTCGTCGACTGAATAGTCGAAGAAGGGTTGCACCAGCACCGAAAGATGCCGGCGCAGGAACGTCTTGTCGAGGTCTTCGAGCGCCACGGTATCGCGCAAGTCCCGGTCGAGCTTGGCCGGCACGGGCCCGACGTGCGAGACCATCAACATGCGCGCCGTGGTGTCGGCCCAGACGTTGACGAAATTGCCGCGTACCACGCTTCCGGTTCTACGATCCGCGGACGATCGCACGCCGATGCCGAACCGCACGAACGCAGATGCCCGATGGGTCGGCGTGTAGATGCCTTTCTGCATGTCGACATAGCAGGCCAGTCCCTGCCCGGCCACCCAGCGTTCGAACTCGACGAAGGTCGGCAGGATCAGCGATTCGGCTTGCTTGTTGAAGCGGACGATGAACGCACTGCGCTCCTCCTCATGCTTTGCGTAGAGCCGCTGTACCAACTGGTCCTTCGTTTCCCGGGAATCGAAGAGGGCCTTCATCTCGGCGCGCAGGCGCTCCAGCATGTTCGATTCGCCGGAAGAAGCGATCCCGGCACCCGTTGAGAGCAGGCTGCCGCCGATGGCGCGTGATGAAGAATTCATGAGTCGTACCCTCAGGAAATGGATGACGGAGTCGTTCGTCGACACAGAAGAGGAAGCACATGCAATCGTTTGCGAGTGAATAGCATTCAGCCCACTCATCGGTTGCCGCATTTTTTGTTGCATTGCAGCAAATGTCAACGATTTGTGAAACATTTACTTTCTCACTGTACAAACTCTGCAATGTGTGTTCAATGAATGAGTAAGAAAGTTTGAATCTACGTGGTTGACGAGGTGCCGATGGCGCGTCAAGCTGTACAACAAGGTCCATCCGACGGGTACGGTGGTGGGCATTCCGATCGATTAACTCAGCCCCAAGGTATCTTCCAGACGATGCGCTTTTTCAGCACCTACATCGGCACTTCCCTCTTGACCCCGCGCTTTCGTCTTCATGGAAGTGCACGGCGCAGTGCGGTCGCCGTCGCGCTCGGGGCGACTGCCGTCCTCGCCCACGCTCAGCCAGTCAAGCTACCGCTCGACAGCGACGACAAGGGCACGGTCTATGTGACGCCCCACGTGACGCCGACTGAAAAATCGGTCGATGCAACGGGCGGAACTGTCGGCGTGCAACGGCCCGACGGAAGCGGTGTTTATGGGGGTGTCGATACGGCCACACCGCGTCCGACCTATTCCGTGGGGGCGAGCACGCCCGGCAACGTTTCGTACTCGGCAGGTGTGCAAAGCGACGGCAAGACGAACAATGGCGTGAAGGCCGGCGTCACCATCAAATACTGATCGGAAATTGAAAAACCCCGAATGATCGAGATCAATCGGGGTTTCTGAGGGTGCTGAACAATGTCAGAACCCGAATTGGCGGAACCGGAGGCTGTCAACTATTGAGCAATGACGCGGGCTCCAAGCTCATTGACTGACTTTTACCACCGGATTACCACCCTGCCCGACGGTGGTTGCCTACATGCACGCACCTCGACTGCCGAGCAATCAAGCCGGCCCGGCAGCAAACACCTCGACCGGCGCAAGCTTCAACAATTTTCCAGCTTCTTTGACTGTGCCCTCTAGCCACTGATCCGCGTCACCGAACTCAATCGGAATGACGCTTCGCTTGTCCTGCTGGTCCGGCGGCAGCTTCGGATCTGGCTTATGCATCCTGCTCATCAGCGGATGTTCGTCGGCGTTGAGCGTCAGCATCGTGTAGCTCTCGTGGACCTCTCCCGTGGCCTTGTCGACCCAGGTGCTCCACAGGCCCGCCAGGCCCCACGGAGCGGCATCGGCGCGGGCAAAGCGCCACCAGACGTTCTTGCCGGACTCCCAGTTTGGCTCGTCGAACGCGGCGGCTGGGATGATGCAGCGCTGACCGCGCGCCCAGGGCTGTTTGTAGCTGGCCTTGCTGGCCAGTTCCTCGGCGCGTGCGTTGTTGGTTGAAAACGTCAGTTTCGGCGTCTTTGCAAACCAGGGGATCAGGCCCCACTGACCCACCACCAACTCTCGTTCATACCCCTCGACTTCACGTGCGCGTCGGATGAACGGCCCCGGGGCGCGGGGGAAAACCATCTTCGGCCAGGGCAATGGGTTTTTCCGACCGATCGACCAGAAACGCTCAAGTTCGGTCTGCTCAGTGGTTTCGTAGCGGTTGCACATCGCCGCATTCTGCCCGGCCGACTACTGTATATTTCGCCAGTGCTTTGTACGATATACCTCTGTCGCAGGAACGGCGAGAAACTCCCGCCCGACATCATCCGCACGCGCCCGAACATCGGCTGGCTCGTGGTCGATCAGGACCCGCGCACGTCGACGCCGCGCGAGGTGGCACGGCTGGTCAGGAACGAGAAGCTCGCCGTCGACGTCGTGGAGCCGATGATCAACGTCAGGGTGCGCGTCAAGCGCGACGGGCTGCTGATCACTGGCGAAGAAGAACAAGCCGGCTACCAGACCCCCACGCATCAACAGACCTGGTGGTGTCGGGTTGGCGCATTCGACGATCTGTCGGCGGCGTGATGCGTGTTCATGTCGAGCTGCGGCGCAGCCTCACCGGCTTCATTGCGCGGTACCTCAAGCAACCCGGCTTCCGCGGCGAGTTGATTTTCGTGAAGGCGGAGACGGGCCGTTTTTTGAAGGTGTCCGTGGAGCCGAAGCCCGGATTTCCGAATGAGCAACCGCCCTGCCCCGAACTGCATCAGCCTGTGCTGACACATGTTTTTGGTGACGAGATCCGTTTCAGCGGCACCGCCATCTTCGCCGACGGGGTCTGGCGCCACCAGGAATGGGACGTCATCATCCTGGCTGACCCCTACCGCAAGAGCTACCCGATGCCGTACTAGCCGTCGACGATGCCAACATGACCGAACACGACGACCCCGCTGACGAGCACCAACCCTTTACGCGAGTTCCACGCGCGGCATCACGCGCGATCGCCGATCGCGTCGGCCTCTTAAGGGTCGGCGACCCGCTAGATCAAACCCTGGTGGACTGTCCTCGGGCGTGGTGGAGTTGTGCGCGAGCATCGGCGACCACTTAGGCGACGATGAAGCCTGTGGCAACGCCGGCGAGCACATCAAGGCCGAACTTTAAGGCTGACCCCGCATGCGGCGCCGACAGGACCGAAGGTCCGATGTACAGAAGTGGTGCTCCTTGCAGCCGCTCAATCGTATGGTTACAACCGATTTAATGCCGGAGGTTGGCTCTATCGGCTTGCGTTGAATACGTGCAAGGGCGCTTCGCTGCCGGCGTGATCGAACCATAAACAAGGGGCACATCCGCGTTCGCAAGGGTGGCATGCTGATAAGCGCTGAGGCGAAGCAGTCCGGGCAACCGGTGCCAATCCGATCGCAGAGCGGGGTTTGCTTTGCGTCCGAGCAACCCGGAGCCCCATAGCGGATCACGAGTTCTTTATCACGGAATCGCCGATCTTAATACCTGTAAATGGCTTTGGCTCCCCGTGGCGGATCTCTGGAAATTGTTGTTCGCGCAGGGCCGTAATCAGTTGTACGCCCCTAAATCCTGCCCCGAGTGGGCTCCCAGCCCGCAACTCATTTGACTCCGGCTTTCCAGGGAAGACTTCTGCATTTATTAAGGTCGCCAACTTACCTTGCGCGTGCAATACTCTGGCTCGTCCTCGGAAGAGCTCAAGCTTCTCAATCACCTCCCCTGTGTCTGGGTCGGTAATGTCTTCTCCGAGACCTACGATCGTGAATCTAGAGTCAGATTGAACATTTTGTTCAGTTCCGATATTGATCACCACTGTGTGGGCGTTGATGATCTTAACAACTTTCGCAATATATCTGCGCATCATGATACTGGATCCTAGGTTTGCAGAGCACTTCTTGGAACACTCGGCCGAACCCTGTAATTTTTAAGTGCGTCTGTCGCCGTAGGATAGGAAGGTCGAACGCCCATATCCGCGACGATCTTCAGTTGGATGATGTCGACTTGGGCGTAGTCGACGTCCGCAATATATGCCAGAGTCTCAACTCCCTCCTCTAAAAAATAGCACCCTACAACGATCGAATTAACAAAAAATTCGTTCTTGTTTATGATGATCAGCTGTTTTTCCGGAATGAATTTTATCGGTATCTCGAAAGGAGCAGACGGAAGTTGCCTGCTCTGAAGGTCGGCGATCAGTTTCACCAGGATGACGACGATTGTGACGAAAATCCAGCAAACGAACACGAGAATCCTCATCGCCACCTGCGTGTTCATCTCGACTGCGAACGAGACAAATGCCGAAACGAAGCCGGCAGCACCTACCGCGAGCGCGACTGTCTGGAAGCTCCAGAATGCTTTCTTAAAATCGGCGGTCATCGTTTTCGTCCAAGCCTGCGTTGTCGCGCGAGAACGCACTGTAACAAAACGGCTAGCGCAATCTACCTTGCTAAAGCATGGTCGACGAAAAAATCACCGCAGGCCCATCTGCACTGTGAATGGTTGTCCTGTGTTTATTTCTTGAGCGCTGCTGTGCACTCCGACAGCGCCGATCTCAGCTCGAGCTCGTACCCTTCACGGATCGCGATCTCGGCCTGCGACGCTGCAACATATCGGTCAATGTCGGCGCCAGGTCGCAGCGCGTCGGTGGGCATGGCCGGGCGAGTGGGTTCTTCGGCCTGGCATGCCACGGGCAAAGGCACCTTGATCTGCTGCAGCTGCGTCCCGCACCCGGCGAGCAGCAGCGACAGTGCGGGCGCGATGTGGCGTCGTGCCTTCATGGCGTGGTCCTCCCACTCAGCCAATCGTCGATGCGCACACGTGCGCTGCCGCAGTCATCGCCCGGCACCGCCGGCGGCGTGGTGAGGATCACGTTGGCGCGATCGCCTTTCGCCTTCGCGGCCTTGCGCGCGGCAGCCTGAGCCACCTTGGCCTCCGCCCCGCGCTTATCGGCCAGTTCGCGGAGATCCTCGGTGGCGTCGCTGCACGTCGTAGCGATACCGCGGGCGTTGTCGCGCTCGACGGTGGCGGTGGCCAGATCATCCCGCGCACCGAGCCACGCCCAGCCGATGGAGGCATTGCCGGCCACGCTGACCGCAAGCGCGATCGCCAGGCCCATGACGATCGGGTTCATACCGGCTTGATGCCCGATTCGGGGCCGCGGTTGCTGATCGTGATGATGCGATTCACGGCATTCGCCTGCGGTCGGCTGCTGACGTGCACCCAGGAGCCGAACTCATGGATGAGCTGACCGATGCCCAGTTGGCTGACCAGCGGCGCCAGGGCCCGTGCGACCTCATACGGCGTGCCGAATGCCGGCGCTTTGAAGTCCACGGCCATCGCGCGCGGGTGATCGCTGCTGGGCCCGCTGCCGATCGCGGTATTCAGCGCCGGCGAACGGTACCCGCTGGTGACGATGATCGGCACCGGGCGGCCGGCGAGGCGGGCCAGCTCGGCGCGGATGCGTTCCATCAGTTCACACGTCTGCACTGCGGTTCCGTGGAGCTCAGGCGGCAAGGTGTTGTCGATGCGTTTGCGGGTCGCCGTCTCACTTGCGGTGAACTCCTCGAGAGAAAAGTGTGGGGTCAGTTGCATGGTGGCTCCAGACGAAAAAAAGCCCGCTCGAGGCGGGCACGGGTTGAAGGGACTGGTGGGCTACTTGTCGAGCTGCGGTGCGGCAACGGACGGCGGCGCATCGGGTGCGGCACTGCCACGCAGCTTCCCACTTGCATTGGCGATTGCGTCGGATGCAAGCCGGTCAAGCACGCCGAACCATCGGCCGCGGCTGAAGCCGGCGCCGACGATCAGCAGAACACGGAGGTCCCGCGCGATCGGCGGCAACGTGATGTAGGGAATGGCGCTGGCCCACGAGTTGTAGCCCTGGATCGCCAAGTACATGGCGGCGCCGCCGATCAGGGCGACCACCAGGTCTTTCAGCAGCAGCGTCCTGACGTTGCCCACCAGGGCGCGCTCTGAGACCAAGGTGAAGATGGTCCGCGCTGCGCCGCCCAGCAACCCGGCTGCAGCGGCGAACGCAAGCGACATCCAGTCGTAGGCGATCAAGTCCTGAGCCAACGTGTTGTTGGCCCAGCAGAGCGCGCTGTAGCAGGCCAGCCAGGCGAAGAGCAGGCCGTTAATCGTTCGCTGCATTGATGTACTCCCTCATTTGTTGCGCGTTGACCGAGACAGCGAAGATCCCGGCGATGAAAAGACACACCACGGCGCGGATAACGTAGGCGCCCTCGACGCCCCCGACGTCGAGCGGCACCGCCATGTTGGCCAGGACCATCCATGTGACCGCGGCGCCGACAGCCGCACCGGCGGCCCATCGGCGCGGATGTCGGACGGCTAGCAAGTCCGGCCGGAAAAGCAGCGTGAACAGGTGCGGCACTGCGCCCAGGAAGCACAGGCCGAATGAGCCGACCACACACCAACGCGACCAGGCCAGCGACGTCACACGGGTGAGCATCGCGTCGGGCACTGTAAAGATGTAGTAGATCGGCTCGGCAAGCAACAGCAGGAACACCGCAGTGATAAACGACGCTTGCAGGCGCACCTCGGCACGGTCCTGGTTGTGCGGCAAGCTGGGGGCCGCGGCGATGTAGCGGCGCAGGTCGTCGACGTGCACGAGCATTGATGAACCGAGGAAGCTCTCGGCCAAACTCGCGCGCGCACGATGCCATGCGCTACGCATCCAATGAAATTGATTTTTCATTTGCGACTCACCTTTTTCAAGTCAACTGCGCGCGAAGGAAGCCGATGTACTTGTCGACGACGCGATCGCGTCCTGCCGGCACGGTCAGGTGTAGGTCGTCCGATAGGAGAAGAGCTTTGTTTCGCAGGTTGATGCCAAGCACTTCATGCTGCTTGTGCACGGGGATCTGATACCAACGGCCACGCTCGCCGATCGCGTCCTGGTATGCGGATAGGAGCAGCGATATTCCGTTGACGCCGGTGTTGCTGTCGCCAAACGCGGCTGCAGGTCCACGCCACATAGGCGTGACCAGCATTAGCTGCATGCGCGGGTAGACGCCGAGGATGCGTTCGACGAACAAATTGATGGCCCCATTGACCTGTGTCTCGTCGGTGCTGCCGATTGCGCCAATGGCACGCCCACCTGCGAAGTCGTTCGTAGCGCCAGCGGCGGTCATCGCATCGACCTTGCTCCAGTCCTGAGCGGCCATGGCGTCCACCCGAGCGCGGTAGTCTTCGGCCGGAGCAGCCGCAAAGATGGCAGCAGCAGCCGCAATGGCCGGCGCCCAATTGCCCGTGCGGATGGCTTCAGCGAGGCGAACCAATGACAGGTCATTCCGGCTCGCTTCGATGCCGGTAGCTGAGGCGATGACAGCCCATCGGCTGCCGGGGATCGCCATGTTGAGCACCGTGGCGCCCGTGCGGGCAGCAAGTTGTTCAGGTACGCCGTAGGCCGCGGTGATCGAATCACCGGCCATTGCGATGACACGACCCGCCAAAGAGAAAGACGTACTGACGATTTTGGCGGCCTGCGCCACCTGCTTCGGATTGCCGTAGAGACCATACCAGTCATCGCTCTTCACATTGGCGAGGGTGAGAGGTGCGGTGAATTCCACATAAGTGAAGCCGGACATCTGCACCTTGCTGCCAGTGACTACGGAGCTCGAGCCGTACCGGATTCCCCCCAGGTCAGAGCGCGTAGGGTGCTGGCCGAAGGTCCAGTACTGCCGATCAATTGCGGTCAGCTGAACGAACGCCGGCGCTGGAAGCTCGGTGATGTAGGCGTCTGCGTTTGAATAGAGAAAAGCTTGTTGCGTCGGCCAGGCCGCCCCGCTCTGGCTTGCGATATTCCACGCCAAAAAATAGTATCTGCCGGAGGAATTTGGCCCGAGGACTTCACGCTTGTAGAGCGCGGTCATCCCACTCGCACGCCCGTCCCCGATCTCCCACGCGCGATCAATTCCTCGTGCAATGAAGTTAGGGGAAAACGGCGTTGCATAGACAGGATTCGCGCCCGCTGGTGCGAACAAGGCCGTGTCGCCAGGGCTCAGGATGGGTGCATTGGCGATGTTGTAGTAGGAGTAATTTGCGGCAGCGCTGAGCGAGGAATTGAGCGCCGTGATCTGTGAATCCTTTTCGTCTTTCCAGCCGTCACGGGCCTTGTAGCCGGACCAATCATTCCTTGGCGCGTTGGCCAGGGTCGTCATGCTTTCAGAAACGCAGAGTGTGAAGCCGCCCACCTTGACCGCGCCCGGGGGTTTGGCATCAAAGCCTGACGCCACACTGTTGATCAACGCGTTGGCAGGAAGCTTCACCCAGCACGCGTAGAGTCGCAGTGTGGGGGCCAGTTGCTCGAAATCTCGGGTGATATCGTTGGCCGGCGGCACCTGAGCACCACCGCCGCTGCTCAAGTAGTAGTACGGGCTGTACGTGGAAAGGAGCGGCCAGGTCACTCCGTCGTCGGCCTCGACTTCCGCAGACGCGTAGAGCCACTGCTCGCTCAGCCGAGGGAATCCGCTTTCGCGCTTGTAGAGAATGGTCGTGGCCACTGCGCCGCCGAACTGAATGGCCTTGACCACACCGCGCGCGGCCATTTCTGTCGGTGCGTTGACGTAAGTCAGGACGCCAGAGTTAGTCTGGAAAACAGAGCCGACACCCGAAGCCGCCAGGGTTGGATCGAACGCCAGGTTGCGCGGGCGCATCGTTTGAGCCGTGTCAGCCTTTCGCGATTCGAGCGCCGCTGCATCCCGCGAGATGATGAGCGGGCTGGTGCTCGGCAGATTCAGCAGCACGCCCGTTCCAGTGATCTCTCGGTAGTCGATGAGCAGGCGGGCGCGGTTTGTGCCGGTCCGTAGCACGACTTCGGTGAGGCCATTGGCGGCTTCAGTGACTTCGGCATTGGCATTGCCTGCCCACGCCGCACCTGCTGCGGTGTTGATGACGATGTTGTCCTTCACCGAAGTATCGTCGCGCGCGAAAACACCGATCGCATACGTCTGGGCTGGATCGGCGCCAGAGTCGAAGATCACGCGCTTGATGGCCCGAGCGAGCATGGTGGCTGCAGGCGACCACGGCCGCGCCGAAGAAGCCCCAGACAGCAAGAGCGCATCGGCATGCAGCCACGTCGTCTCCCGCAACATGGGAACGATGTCCTGCCACGCCTTTGTGCGCACGGATTCCAGCTGCAGCGGTGAGCCGGCATTGTTCCTAGTGATGCGAAACGAGTAGAGGTCGGCCGCGAGCACGGAAAATTGCTGCCCGTTGGTGGTGGCGGCAATGCCGGCCGCGTCACCCTCGGAAGCAGTGAAGACCTTGCCAGTGGTATTCAGACTGTCGCGCGCGGCCTCAGCAGTGGCTGCAGCCAACTGAGCCGCCACCCGATCAGCCGCCACGGCTGCGCGGTTCTGGCCGGTTTCGGTGATTGCGGCAGCCGAATTCAAGTTGGCCAGCAGCGCATCTGCAGCAGCGCTGAAGGCCGCTACCGCGGCTTCGCCGAGCATCTGGATGTACGCAATCACGCCTACCAGCGTGCGCTTCACTCCTCCTTTCCGATCCGTCGCCGTCGGCGCGGTGGAAGTGGCAACGTCGGCAATGTGATCGACATCGACCTTCGCATTGTTCAGGTCGGATGGCTGGATAGCTGGCATAGCGTCCTCTCGGGATAGGCAAAAAAAAGCGCCCCGAGAGGCGCTGTGTGTGAAGTCGTGGAGCGGTCAGTTGATGACCGACTCCTTCGGGGGAATGGGCTGCGTGTCCCAGTAGTAGTAGCGGTCGCTGTAGTTCACGCCGCGGATCGTCATGTAGTTGTCGCTTGGCGGTTCGATCTCGGTGACGAGCCAGGCCTGCTTTGCCCGGTCACTGTCGGCGGCAAACGAATAGATCGTCGCCACGCCATCGACATCGGTCTGCGTTTTGATGGCCTCGGCTGGCAGGTTGGCGAGTAGCACCTGGTCATCGCGCCCTGCCACCTCCGTCACCGTGATGCCCTGAAGGCCACCGTTGCGCTGCAGCAGCACGATGCTGTGCAGACCACCCGCCTCAAAGCTGACGCGCTGGCTCAGCGTGAGCAGCAATCCGTCTTGCCCGACCACCTCACCGTCGTAGGCCTTGAACCGCGTGTTGTCTACGATGTCGACGCGCGTGTTCGGCAGCAGCAGGCGCGCATCGGTCGTTCCGTTGGTCTCGATCGTCAGGCGCTGGCCACGCAGCTTCTCGTATTCGCGGCATGCGCGTATCCAGGCCTGCACATAGGAGCGGATTCCGGGAATCTCGAACTTCTTGTACTTCGTCGCGGTGCCATCGAGCGGCAGGCGGATCGTCTCGCTCTGTTGCGTGTCCGGATCGGCATAGACGAACTCGACACCGTCGTAGGCGCTGTCGTTTGCGAAGGCGCGGGTGATCGTCTCGGCCAGCACGCGCTGCGGTGCCTTGTTGCGGTGCGTGAAGAGCGCGGCGCTGTTGGTCTGGCGGCGGTCCAACGCGAGCCGCACCTTGCCGCTCTGCCGGTAGGCGCGCGAGAACGCCGCATTCGCGATCATCTCGACGGTGTTCTCGAAGGAGAGGCTGTCGCTGTCCAGCGTGTAGTTGAAGGTCGGCAGATCGGGATGGATGGCATACAGCTGGTCGACGACGCTCTGCAGCTGCGGCATGTCGAGGTCGCTGATCGGGCGATTGCCGATCTTCGGATCAACCGTGACGGCGGCAATGATGTCCTGCACGAACGAGGTCTGGTGAATGCTGCCGGACACGTGGCGCCCCTCGGCGTCGAAGGCGCCCGTGAAACCCGCGCCATCCCACTTGGGCAGCAGGCGGCTGGCGATGCAATTCAGCTGCCGCGACTTCACAGCGGTGCTGCGCGCCGTCGCTTGTGTCACGGTGTGCACGGTGGTCTTGTTGCCGAAGTCCGCACGGTTGACGGGGCTCACGCTGTACAGGTCGGCCCACTTGATCTCGTCGACCACTTGGCCCTGGAAGGCGTAGTCGTAGGGCGTCAGGCGGCGCATGCGCACACGCGCTGGCCCGCCCCATGCCGTGGCGTATTCCAGCGTTTCGGCGCGCTCCTCAGTCGTCACGCCGCTCAGGCTGCCGCTGGCAGTCACGACGCCACCAATCGGCATCAACGAGCCGTTGAGCTGCTGCATCTCCATGGCGTACGCAACGGAGGTGCCGGACCGGCCGCCGTCGTCCTTGTACATGCCGTTGAGCGCCAGGACATTGGCCCAGATCTCGGTGCGGGTGAGCGACGCCAAGGTGACCCAGTCGGTCCAGTCGGACAAGCCGTTGTTCGCCACGATGGTCGTTTTGGGCTCGCCAGGTAGCATTTCATCGTTGTAGTCGCGCGGGAAGGAAGCCCCTGCCAGAATCAGCCAGCCGTCGCCCACCTCCAACACCGTGCGCACGCCGTTGAAGCCGCCGCCGGCCATCGGTACCGAAACGACGACATCCACGCTCATGCTCTCGACCACGAGCGGATCGAGTGGTGCGACGACGACGACCGAGTAAGGGCTTGGGATCGACTCGACAACAAACGATCCGTTGTTCTCCGGGTTGAGCATATTGCTGATCGAAAACGGCGATCCCACAACCAGGCCGGCGAAGGTCGCCATGCTGCTGGAGGTGAAGCGCCGTGTCGTATCCACCACCGACATAGTCGAAGTGCGGTCGCTCGTGGTCAATGGCGTGGTGATGTCGATCGTCTGGCCAGCCGCCAGGACCGCGTTGAAATTTGGCCGCTTGTAGAACTGCACGACTCGGTCGGTGGCTGCAGCTGGCACGACGAGATTGGGCCGGATGCTGCCGGGCGGGGCCGGTGGACCACCGGCGGGCCCAGGCTGCAGCAGGTAGTAGCCCGAGCTCGGCTCAAGCTGGATCTGGTTCTGCGCTTTGAGCGTAATGCCATCGACCTCGACCGCGCGGCGCACCGAAACGATGCGGTCGATGATGGCCGGGCCGACCTGGATCTGCGGCGCGCCGCTATTGGGCGAGGTGAACGGCTGGTAAAAGGCGGCGCTTGAACCAGTGATGTTCTCGATCAGGGTGTCGCCATCCTTGACCTCGCTGATCGCGTAGTAGCCGCGGCCGACGCAGTAGTACCCATACTCGACCTTGATGTTGTCGATGTACTTCGTGTACGTCGGCATCATCAGGCTGGGGATGGCCTTCACCTTGCCGAAGATGTCTTCCACGCGTTGCAACAGGCGCACCTGGTTCTCGCGCACGCCGAGGGCGTTGTTGGGGCTTTCCTGCGTACGGTTCACGTTCCCCGGCATGTCGGGCTTGCTGGCCATGAAGGCGCTGGCCACCGAGTAGACCGTCAGGATGACTTGGAACCAGGTGAACGGGTCAGTGCCCGGGCTTTCAAGCACCGTGTACACCGGCGCATCGCTCGCCATGAGGGCGTCAAAGTCGCGGCTGATCTCGGTACCGGCGCTTGGCTGGCCGCGGAAGATCTGAATCAGCTTCGCCGTGCCACGCTCGACACGATCGACGAGCCATTCGCCAACGTGCGGCACCTCGATGACTTCGGGCGGCTCCGCGGAAAACAAGTTGCGGTGGATGCGAAGTTGCGTCATGCCGGCACTCCCCAAAATTCGACGACCTTGTACGCGTCAAACAAGGTGGGCATTTCTTCCCACACCGGACCGGTGTCTAGGGCGTGCAGCACGCCGCCGTTGACGTAGACGCCGCAGTGGTGGACGGACAGGCCCTCCGCCTTGGACATCAGGACGATGCACATCTCGGCCGGCTCATCGAGCTGCGCCAAACCGTCAGGATTTTTATGCAGCGCCAGGCGGAACTGGGTGGCGATCGCCCGCACGCTGCTGTTGATCGCGCGAAAGCCGGTCACGACCTTGTCCAGCTCGTGTGCGTACACGTCGGCCACGAGCAGCCAGCAGCCGCGCGGACCGTATTGCTTCGCCAGGTAGTCGTTGATGTTCATCACTGGAAATCTCTGAGCATGGGGATGACGCGCGCTTCGTAAAGCTCACCCGTGCGCGCGACGTTGTACCGAGGTGAGCTGGCTTGGATGGCGGCAGCACCGATCTGAAAAGAAACGGTCGTTGCCTCAAGCTCGACCGAAGCAAGCGGGGTGAGCAGGTCGTCAGACAGATATTCCGAGTAGCCCACCCGCATGAACTCCTGGGTGTCGAGAGGGATGCGGTCCAGCTCTTCCCGGAACAGGTCATCGGCGTCCGTGGTGTCGATGGCGATCTGGTACGCCTGGTCAAGGTTCGCAGGCGTGCCCGCAAGCTCGACCGTCACATTGACCGGTCGCACGTCAACAATCTCACCTGTGCCCAAGCGAACCTGGCCGGCATTCATCTCGCGCCAGACATGCCAGACCTGAGACATCGCGGAATGGGTGAACGAGATGACACCGATGCCATACATGTTCTGCGGTGCGCACAGAAGGTACTGGCGCAATCGAAAGCCGAGATCTTCTGCCATCAGAAACCCAGCACTCGGCTGTCGCCGCTGGCGAACTGATCGATGCGTCGCAAAAGTGCATCGCCTTCCCCGCTCGATGCGTTCCAAAAATCGACGATCGCCTGCGCGTCGGCCTGGGTCATGTTCCAGACGGTGCTGATCGCCGACACGACGAAGGACACAACGGTGATCTGGCTGTTCGCCGCACGCACTGCCGAGTAGCTGCCAGGCACAACGTTGCAAAAATGATCCTCCAGCCCAGCACCGCTATCGAGGGGCATGATGAATCGCTCCGTGCCTTCGTCGATCAGGTGAAAATAGAAAGCAGTCCAGACGCTCAGCTTCGCGGGCCTCATGTTGAGGCTCACGCGGAACTGCTGGGGGCCACGACGGAATCGGCGACCGAAGCGATTCGACCCGCCCTCCACTTCGGTCATCACAGCGCCCGCTGTGCCATCGAAGCTGTAGCCGGCGATAAGCGGCTTGAAGTCGGCCGGGATACGAATGTCGGCCATCAGCGGTTCCTCTGCAGCTTGTAGGCGCGCTCTTGCGCCTTGCTCAGCTTGCTGTTCGGGTTGTCGTACTCCGCGGCGATGCCATCCAGCGTAAGCACAGGCCCCCGAGGCGTTTGCTCCATGCGCGCACCCGTGAGTTGCACCGGGGCGTTGTTGTTGATCGTCATGTTCCCCATCCCACCGCCGGCAGAGCCACCGCCGGCGACGGCCGGAATCACGGAACCACCCTTGCGGCCCATCATCAGGAACTGCTTGCCGTCGAACTCGAGCACCTCGGGCATGCCGCGCTCGTTGATCTCGTACATGCCGCCGGGCGACGTCGGGCCGCCATCGGCACGCCCGGCGAAATTGTTGTTGGCGGACAGGAAGCCGTCGAGGCCTGTGCCGGTGGCGTTTGCGTAGAGGGCCGCACCGCCGGTGATCAGCGAGCCCCAGAAGCCGCCTCCCCCGCCCGACCCGCTGCCGAACATCGCCTTGGCGAGGTTCGCAGCTGCAGCCTCGGCGGCCATCTTCTTCAGCATGTCCGTGAACGACTTGCCGATCCCCTTGAACTTTCCGTCCATGACGTTGTAAAGACCCTGGCCGAGCTGGTCCTGGATGTTCTTCTCCATCTGCTCGGCAAACTTCATGTCTTCTGCGCGGGCCTCGGCAATGCCCTTGTCGGTCAGGATGCCGGCGCGCTCACGCAGCAGGTCGATCTGCACCCGCAGCGCCTCGAGCTCCGACTGTGACGCACCATAGAGCTCGCGGCTGGCAAGCGTCTCTTCCTTGGTCGCGATCAGGCTGGACAGCTTGGCCTTGTCCAGCGCCGCGCGCGCTTCTGCACTCAGGCCGATCAGCGCGACCTCATCACGCATCTGCGTGTTCTGTTCTTTCAGCGTGTGGATCTGGTCGAGCGCCTTCTTCGTCTGATCCGCCGCCATGCCGCCGAGGAACTTCTGCATTTCCTCTTCCATCTTCTTCGACTCATCGACCACCTTGGCGTTGGCCTTGGAGAGGTCGACCTCCTTTGCCTTGCCCTCGAGGATGGCCTGCTGGCCCGGCAGCAGCGCCTTGATGCGCCCTGCCTGGATGTCCGACAGGAGCTGCTCGTGCGTCGTGAGTTCGCGCGTCTTGTCGAGCTGCTTGCGCAGCTGCTCCATGGTCTTCTCGAAGTCAGTTTCCTTGTCGGCTTTGGCTTTCTTCCCACCCCGACTGCCGCCACCACCACCACGCCCACCCGTTTGTCCATCCGCAATGGCGGGGGCTGGCAGAGGCGAAGTGGTGTCTGCAAAGCCCTTGAGCGCAGCCGACGTCTCGAAAGCAAGGCGGCGTACGTCATCAATCTTGGCGCGAGTTCGATCCAGATTTCGCTGGTTCTGATCCACGCTGTCGCCGCGGCTGATGGCTTCCTGATAGCGCTCGGCGCGCGCTGTGAGTTCGCCGAGTTGGTGGCTGTAGGCCTCCGCGTTGGCCGACATCTTCCCAAACTCGTCGGTGCCCATGATGGACGCCATCTTGTTCTTCGAGTTGATGAAGGTAATCAGGTTTGCTGCACCCTCAATAGCCGCCACCGACACGTCTGTAATCCATCTCGTCAGGGTCTGGAATGCGGTCTTGGTTTCGTCAGCCGATAGCGTGGAGTTGAGAGCTTCGACACTCGCCTTCAGCTCCTTCATGCTGCCTGCGTCGCCGGTCAGCAGGTCGTCGATGTTGTTCTGCAACGCCATCAGCGCGCCACCGAACGTGTCGCGCGCCGCGGCCGCAGCGCCGCCGTAGGACGACTCCAACGCATCAAGGATGATCTTCTGCGCCTCTGCCGTCTTGCCGGTGCGCTCGAGCTGCTCGACCACCTTCTTCTGGTCTTCGGTGAAACGAAAGCCTTGCTTCGACAGCGCGGACAGGCCCTCTGACGGCACGTCGAGCGCTTTGCCAATCGTCTCGGCCGATTGGTTCAGGTCCATACCCAAGCGCGCCGACATGTCGATCACGGCCTGCATCGCCTTCGGCACGGTCTCGCCGACGACACCGGTGTACGACAGCAGCCGCGTTTGCGCCTTGTTCAGGTCGCCTTCGCTGAAGACGCTGGACTTGGCCAAGGCCACCGCCATGTCGTTCAACTGCTCGACCGAATAGCCGGCGGCCATTCCTGTTGACTTCACCACCGCTGCCAGCTGTGCCTGCTCCTGCTCAGCGGCCTTTGTCTCCGTGATGAACTTTGTGATCACGCCGCCCAGCGAGATGCCAGCGATGCCGCCAGCAATGGCGGCACCGATGCCGCTGAAGGCCTTCTCGATCTCCTTCGCGCGCTCCTTTGCGTCGCGTTCGATCTCGCGTGTCCTTCTCGCGCTAGTGCGCGCAGCGCGGTCCAGGCCCTGCTCGAAGCCGCCGATCTTCGCGACGATGTCGAGCGTGAGCGTGCCGAGTGATCTACTAGCCATAGTGACTCAGGGTTTCAGAGCGGCTCGCCGCTCAGATAGGTTCCGCCAGCGGAAACGTCATCGTCCGATCCCAGCGTCTGATCCGAGATCGCGGCAGCGAGGGCTTGGAGCGCCGTCGCCATCGCGAGGTTGCTGGCTGTCAGGCTCGCGTTGCTCTCGATCAGCCGCATCAGAGCTGACTCCTCTTGCTCGTTCATATGCAACCTTCATCCATTTGTTGATCCAGGCGCGGCGAGCCGCGCAGCCTGTGCAGTTCATCGCCATGACTTCATCGCCTTCTCCAGCTCGGCCTGCTCGTCGAGCTCGCGCACCGGGAAGAAGGCGTCGTGTTCCAACTTGCCGCCCTGCGCCATCTGGGTGGTCCAGGCGATCAGGGCCGCGGCGTCTTCGACCCGCAGGCCCAGATTCAGCGAGCCGTGTCGCCTGATGTAGGCGCGCCAAGCCTCGTACTCGGCGGCCGACATCCGCTCCTTGGCCTCTGCGATGGTTCTGCCGCCGATGCCGTTCAACACGAGCTCGTGCCAAACCTCATCGGCGGCCGTCAGTTTTTTCGGGCGTTGACCTCATTGACGGCACGGATGAGCACGTGCGCCAGGCTGGCGTCCAGCTGGTACGCGTCGTCGTAGCTCATGACCTCGTCGGCCTGCTCGCCGAAGAGGACTGAGTTGCTGATCAGCACCGCCGAGCGGCTGCGCTGGTCGTCGCCTGACAGCAGGCGTTCGATGACGCCGAACGACTGCCGGCGCACGTGGATGAAGAACGTGTCGGATTCCTCGAACCCGGCGCCGTCCTTGCGCTTCCAGGTGACTTCCTTCTTGACCGGCACGGCATCGACGAAGCCGCCGCGATCCCTGAGTTCTTGCAGCTTCATGTCGGTCAGGCCTTCTTGATCCAAACTGCCGGGCCCGACCGCTGGATGGAGACCGCGCTGGTCACCGTCGTGTTCTGCGCGAAGTCGAACGGGAAGTCGGCGACATAGCCTTCAAACGCAAACCAGGTGCGCGTCGTGGGCAGCACGAAGTCGTCGCCTGCCACGTTGACCGTCGGCAGGATGCCCTTGCCGTCCGACCAGCCGACCACCCACTTCACGTCGTCATCGTTGTCGCCCTCGGCCAGCTCATGCAGCCGAACGTGGCTACCGTTGCGCGGGTCTGCACGCACGGTCAGCGTCGCCTGGCCCGGTGCGCGCAGGCCGCGCTTGAAGCGCTGTGCCACCGTCTCATCGAGGCAGGTATCGTCGATCTGGCTGGCTGGCGAGCCGCCAGGATTGAACGCCGTGGCGCATTGGATCTCGACGACCTCCAGCACGGATGGGTTCGCAATGGTCGGGAGCAGCGCAAAAACCTGCGTCCCTTGGGTCAACATGCTCATGGTGCACCTCAAAGAAAAAGGCCGCTCGATGGCGGCCAGGGTTGGAAAGGAATGCGCTTTCAGCGCGGGAAGATCCAGTCGACAAGGAACGTCGTTCGATACCGCTTCGTGTCGGCGTCTTTCTGGTCGCCGACCCACGAGGTCACGTAGGCGTGTGCTTCATACACATCGCGCAGCGCCTCTGCGATCGCGCGGCACTTGAGGCCATCGGTCGCGTACACGTCCAGCTGGAACGTGAAGTCGTCGACGTCGGGTTTGCCTGCCAAGTAGTTTTCCGGTGCGCCGCCGACCGTCTGCCACACGGCATAGGCGTTGCCGGGCTTCTGCGTCGCTTCGCCGAACGCCCACAGCGGGATATCCACCGCGGGCAACGCGCCGGCGGGAAGCATCTGGGCTCGCACGGCAGCATCCGCGTTTGCCAGAGCGAACACGGGCGGCATCATGGCGTCACCTTGTCCAGCGCCCGGCCGAGTTCGATCACGAACTTGTCTGTCACCTGGTTGATGTTGCTGGACAGCGCGGGCAGCATGAATGGGCTGGCCGGCACAGTGCCGGTGCCGAGCTCGATCAAGTGCCAGTGGTAGGTCGGCCCCTTGGCGCCCTCGTCAGGATTGCCCTTCGGAATCTTCCCCTTCGGTGTGGCCACGCCTATGCGATACATCACGTCGCCGGTTGCCCGGTAAGTCTTCGTCGCGAAACGCTGAGAGATGTTGAGGGCGATCTGGCGGCCGGTGTCTGCATCGTCGACGCGGCGCGCGTTCGCCTTCGCTGCATTGGTCACGATGCGTGCGGCCTTGGCAAGAGCCTGGCGCGCGGCCTTCCCCTTGACGTCGTCTCTCACAGCTTTCATCTTCGCCTGGACCGCCTCGATCCCCTGGATCGTGAACATCTCAGCCATTGGTCGCCCCTTGCTCCACCGCCAGATCGACGTACTGCCGACGCTCCATGTCAGGGAGCACAGCCAGGATCTCGTAGACGAGACCAGCGCAGGTGACGCGGCAAGTCGCGTCGATGTCTTCGCGGAAACGCAGGCGAAACGAGCCGCGGGCGGTGGCCACGCGGGTGTCGGCCTTCACCGTCTCAGTGCCATTCAGCAATCGCGCATTTGCCCACAGCATTCCGTCGCCGACCAGCGGCATCCACTGGATGACCTCGCCGCCTTCAGCGTCTCGGCCGACCACCCGCCGCTCCACGAGGATTCGCCGATTAAAGATGCCGATTTGCATCAGACCCCCAGCCCCACGCGGTACGGCTGCAGCAGGTACAGGGAGCCGTTGGGGATCTGTGTTGCGATCGTGCCGGTGATCACGTCCTGCCGATTCTCGAAGAGATGACCGCAGATCAGCAGGATGGCAGCGTTCACGGCGGCGTTGATCACCAGGCCGGCCCGCGTCTCAGCAGCTGCGGCTTGAGCAGCACGGTAGACGCTGTCGGCAGAATCGAGCTCTGCGCAACGCAGCACCGGGTCGCTGATCTGGGATGCCGCTTCGACTGCTGCCGCGTGCGCAACGCTGGCCGCTTGAAGTGCCGCAGGCACCAGCGCGCGGGCGGCAAGCAGATCCGCGTCTGTGGCGAAGACGCGTCGATTCATGAACTGAGCTGCAGCCTCTGCCGCCGCATCCGCGTAGATCGACACCTGCGCATCCGGGTAGTCCGCCTCCAGGCGTAGATGCGCCTTGATGGCCGGGAGCGCGATGAGCATCAGGCAGCCTGCGATCCGTCCAGCAGCGCGGCCAGCTCAGCACGCAGCTTGACGCCCTCGGGAATTGCGACACCCTTTGCGTGAAGCGCTGCTTTCAGCTGGTCGACCGTCAGGCCCAGAGAGGCCTTCAGCACCGCAGGCTTCACCACGTCTCGGATGCGAACTTCGTCATCCTGCGTGAACACTTCGCCGTAGTAAGAGCGCATGCCGCTAACTACGTAATCGGCATCAGTATGGTCGCCGGGGAGTTGGGCAATTGCCCCGTCCAGGCTTGCGCGGGTGCGCGGTGCGGACTCTTCGCTGACCTGATCTTCGCTGCCATCCTCCTTAAGGCGTACGGCAGCGCCCGAATCGACGAAGTACTGACCGCGCTTGGTGTCCATTTGCGCGATGCTGCCGGCGCGCGGGTCCGGCGCCTTGAACTTGATTCGCATGTGTTTCTCCTGAATGAGCAAGGGCCCGGCGAACCGGGCCCTTTACCTGAGGCGTGGATGTGATTTAGGTGACGTTGCCGTAGTCGCCGTAGATGAAGGCCTCCGGGCGGTACACCGCCAGGGCCAGACGCTCTTCGGCCAGGATGGTGACCAGGTTCTTCACGAAGTCGTCTTCGTTCTCGGTGGCGACTTCGACGCGCGCTTCCCAGCGATCGAACACCTGCGCGCCCAGCTGGAACGCGCCCACCAGGAACTTGTCGATCGTGATCGCCTGCGTGGCCACCACCGGTTGGCCCCACAGCGTGGGCGACAGCGTGCCTTGCGGATTGCCGATGATGTAGCGGCCGGTGCTGTCCTTGAGCAACTCGATACGGGCCCAGTCGCTGGGATGCATCACGATGCCGCTGGCAGGGTATTCCGCGAGCGCTGCCTGCAGCATGGCCAGCCGGATCAGGTCGATGCTGGTCTCGGTTCCCGCAGGGTCGAAGGGCGCCGCGTAGGCAGTGGCCTGCGGGATGATGCCCAGCAGATTCTGGCCCGTGCCGTCGCCCGAAAGCAGTTGCTGCTCTTCTTTGTACGCGAGACCGTAGCGCAGGCGACCGTCGATGTAGCTCGCCAGCTGGGAGGCATCGCTCAGGATCTGGCGGGACGCCTTCACGAAATGCGCGATCACCTTGGGGCCGGTGGTGATCAGGTCGAACTTCATGGTCGACTCGGGCTTCTTCGCAGCCTCGGCGGTACCGGCAGCATTGTTCGTGAAGCCGGTTTCCTTCACGTACTGCAGCTCGTTGCCGTCCATGCGGCCGGGCGTGATCAGATCGCGCACGGTCATGCGGCGCTGCGGCGGCGCGATGATGCCAGGGAGGCGAATGCCCTGCACCAGGTCGCCCGCAGAGCCATCAGCGTCGGTCGTCAGCGAGGTGATCGCTGCCTGCACCAGGATGTCGGCCCGGCCACGCGGACGATTCTGGCCAAGGAAGGCCTTCACGCTTTCGTCAGCGATGAAGCGCGCACCGAGGGATTGGTGCTGGACGTCACCGCCAGCGCCGTTCGCTTCGATCTTCGCGAGCGCCTGTTGCGTGTGCTGCAGGTTGGCTTGCATTTCACCCTGCTTCGTGAGCAGCTCGTCGACCTTGGCTTTCGTCTCGTCGGACAGCTTGCCTTGGTTCCTGACTTCGGCCAGCGACTTTTCGGCGAAGGCCTTGACGTCGTCTTCGATCTTCTTCAACGAAGTCTTGATCTCTTCGGGATCGATGACCGCGGCAGCCGCAGGCGCGATCAGATAGCCGAGGTTGTCGCCATGGAACAGCGATGCGACGACGTGAGCGACGGAGGCTTCGCCCGCGAACGCCGCCACGGCGAACGCAGCGAGACCGCCGAGGGCGGCAAGGAGAGAGAGTTTTTTCATTGCAGTGGTCTTTCAGGATGGGAGGGAAAGGGAAAAGCCCTTGAGGGCGTTGACAACTTCTCGCGAAGCCTTGACATGCGGGTCGCCCTGCATGCGTTCGGTGGGATCGCCCTCACCGCTGCCAACCGGGTCACCCGCACTGGACTTGAAATCGCTGATCAGGCGCATGGCCTCGGACTTGGGCATACCGCTGGCACGCAGGCCAGCCTCGATACGCCGCGCCGCAGAAGCGCTGGCCTTGCCGTTGCCCTTCTGGACCTGATCGCTGGGGAGCAGCTCGTCAGCAAAGCCGCCCTCGATCGCGGCCTCGCCACCGATCCATGTCTCGGAGTCCATGAGCTTTGCCATGGCTTTCAGCTCCTGCCCGGTGCGCGCGGCGTAGATGCTGGCCATCGCGTCGTCGAATGGCTTGAGCGTGTCTGCCACCTCGATCAGATCGTTCCGATTGCCGATGGCCATGACCCACGCGTTATGGATCATCAGGAAGCCGGCTCGCGCGATCTGCACCGTGTCGCCTGCCATTGCGATGACTGACGCCGCGGAAGCGGCCAGGCCGAGCACCTTCACCGTCACAAGGCCGTCGTGTTCGCGCAGCAGGTTGTAGATCGCGAGTCCCTCGAACATGTCGCCGCCCGGCGAGTTGACGTTGACGGTCACCGGCCCCTTGCCCATGGCTCGCAACGCCGACGCCACGCGCTTGGCGGTGACCCCCTCGCCCGACCAGTAGTCGAAGCCGATCACGTCATAGACGCTGATCGACCGCTCCTGCTCGGCCTCGGCCGCCGCCACGGCGCGAACGCCTGAATTCCAGCGGTCGAGCGCGCGCGGCTGGACCTGGCTGCTGACGCCGGCGCAGGGCCGACCCTCCGGCGCACCGGGAAGCGTCTTGATGGTCATGAATCAATCCTTGTAGTCGTCTGGGAAACCGAGCAGCGCACGAAGCGCGGCTTTGGCCTGGCTGGCTTCGGACGTCTTTCCGAGTCCGTCCAGCGTGGTCATGGCGGCTTGAACGGTAAGTACCGCGGCGTTACCGCCCATCGGCTCGCGGTCCTCGAGCTCACGCACTTCGTCGCGGGTCAAGATGCCCTTGTCGACCATGACGCCGTAGAACGCTGCACGGCCAGCGCTGTCGGCGCGTAGCAAGCCCTCAACGGCAAACTTCGGGTAGTAGCGAGTCCTCTCTGCAGGCGTCAAGAGATCCTTGCTGATGGCCTGCTCGATGCGCTTGAGCCACGGCCCCAGCGTGAACGTGAGGAAGCCGATCATTTGCTGCTCGATGCCAGTGCCCCAGCTGGTCGACTTCTCCGTGTGGCCCACCATCCAGGGCGGCACGCGGAACCATCTGCAGATCGACTCGACGGAGAACGCGCGAGATTCGAGCAGTTGAGCGTCCGACGGCTTGATGCCGATGGTGTCGACGCTCATGCCGCCCTCAAGCAGCGGGGCCTCACCACGCTCGATGGAACCTTGAAGGTTCTTCTTGAACTCGGTGCGCTGTTCGGGCTTGAGGAAGTTGGTCATCTTGTAGTAGATGACCTGAAGCAAGCCGTTGCGGAATGTCTGTGCAGCGGCCTTCTCTGCGGCGATCGCCGATCCGAACACCTTTGCGCCGTAACTGATCACCGATACCCCATTGATGCCGTCCAGCGTGAAGCCAGAAATGGTCCAGATCCGGTCCGCTGCAATCTCTCGCAGCGTGCCGTTGAGTCGGGGATAAAAGTAGACGCGACGGCCGCTCGCGTCGCGGCGGATCACCAAACGCTCAGGGTTCAGAAACGAAAGGCCCACCATGCGCGGACCGACATACAACTTTTCAGCGCGCCCGGCGCCGCGCAGCAACATCGCTGCCACCATGGCCTCCCAAAACACAGAGGCCGTGGAATCGACGTTCGGCTGATCGTGAATGGCGAAGTGCAGAGCATGCTGCGACGCGAGACGCTTGCCCGTCGACGTCCGCTCGTACATCGACAGAGGCAGCGTCGCGATGGTTTCCGAGATCAGGCGAACACAACTCCAGACCGCGTCGACCTGCATGATCGCCTTCGGCGTCAGCTCCACGCCGTAGTCTCGTTCCGAGTCGTAGAGATCCTTGTCACGCAGATCGAGCGAGCGCACAAAGCCATCGATGGCGGCGCGGACGCGACGCTTGAAGCCAGACAGCGGGCGCAACTTCATGCCGATGCCCCTGCAGCCCTGGAGCCCGTCGCCGGGCTGGAAAGGAAGCCATCCAGATCGGGTGCGGTCTGGCCGGAAATGATTCGACCGATCCCCATGATCAGCGCGACCGGCCCGTCGATCTTGTTCTCCTCACGCTCCTTGCGCGGGTAGATGTTGTCCTTCGCATCGCGATGGCAAACCACGTTGCTGATCATCCAGGTCATCATGGGGTTACCGTCGTGTGTGAGTTTGCCGACCAGCACAAGGGCTTCCAGCGTCTTCATGGGCTCGCTCATGTTCTGCACCGTCTGCCGGTACTCGACCATCGGCGCACCCTCTGCAATGAGGTGGTTCGACAGCTGCGTGGCGTGCCAGGGATCGAATGGAAGCTCTGCGACCTGGAGCGTGCAGACGTCTGCACGCAGGTCATCCTCGATCTTGTCGAAGTCGGTCACATCGCCATCGGTCACGATCAGGTGACCCGCGCGACGCCAGCCGTCGTACTGACTGTTCGTCGAACGGTCGATCGCGCGTTCTGGCAAATAGAAGCGGCTGAAGAGGTAGTAGTGATCAGCGTCAGCGTCGTAGAAGAGGCGCGGCGCAGCGGCCACGTCGACCTTGCTGGCCAGGTCCAGCGGCAGGTAGCACGGCAGGTGAGCAAACTCCGAGATCTCTAGGCCAGGCTTGCCACAGTTCTCCCAGGCCACCATGTCCATCCAGGCACTGTCGGCATTCACCCAGACGTCCAGGCGCTTCGTGAGGAAGCCAGCCATGACCGAGGGCATGGCCGCAGCCTTGCGGGCGGCCGCCTCCATATCGTCGCGCAGCACGGACACCAGCCAGTTCGGGTTCGCCTTGGCCCATGACTTCGGGTCGAGCGGATCGTCGTCCTTGTCGATCGTGTAGATGATTCCGAAGGTGGTCTCGTCGACGAACGTGCCTTCGAGCACCTTGGTCAGGTGGGTCCGGCGCTCGTAGCAGATGCCCGACCGGTTGCTGCCGCTGGTCGTGATGATCCACAGCAGGGACTGCGTGCGCGCACCGCGGGCCGAATCGATCACGTCGTAGACCGCGCGCGTCTTGTGCGCGTGCAACTCGTCGATCACGGCGCAGTGCACGTTCAGGCCGTCCAGCGTGGTGCCCTCTGCTGCCAAGGGAGAGAACTTGCTCGCGGTCGCGGCCACCGTGATGCAGTGCTGCATGATCGCCACGCCGCAGTAGGTGCGCAGGCCTGGCGTGCGCTCGGCCATTTTCTTGGCGTCGTCGAACACGATGCGGGCCTGCTCGCGCGTGGTGGCAGCGCTGTACACCTCTGCACCCTCTTCCTTGTCGGCGGCGACCATGTACAGGCCCACGCCGCTTGAAATGGCCGACTTGCCATTCTTGCGTGGCACCTCGATGTACGCATCGCGGAAGCGGCGCAGCCGAGTTTCGCGGTGCACCCAGCCGAAGACAGTCGTCAGGATGAAGCACTGCCAGGGCTCCAGCGTCAACAGCTTGCGATCGCGCGCCCACTGCCCTTTGATGTGGGGCAGCAGTTCGATGAATTCGCACGGCAGGCTGGCCTGCTCCTCATCGAAGACCCATGGCCAGTCTTCGGCTTGCGCTCGCGCGAGATCGGCGAGCTGACGCTTGACCGCCAGGCGCTCCCACTTCGCAGCCGGACGCACGCCCTCGCTCACGTCGCGCATGTACTGCGCGGCGCGCTCGACGTGGATGGTCATCGCGCTTGCTGCCCGAACTTGGCGAAGCCGGCACCGGGCTGCGGCACTTCCTCCATGCCGGCCAGGCCGAGCTGGAGATTGTTGGACGGTGACACCCGGGCGCGCGCGGCCGGCGACAGGCCGAAGTGCGCCATGTAGCGGTTGACCTCTTCGCGGTGGGCACGCAGCAGTTGGAACAGGACCGACTGCTGGGCGAAGCCATTTGGCGTCAAGCCGTGGCTGACCTGGTACACGGCCTCGGCGTAGTCCTTGCCCTCGGCCACGTGCACGGCGATCTTCGCGTTGAATGCGGTTTCGAGTTCCGTCAGGCGGCCGACGGACTGGCAGTACAGCGCGAGCATTGCGCGGTCGAGCCCGCTGATCAACCCGAGCTCTTCGAGCAGCGGCGTGATTCGCTTCCACTCTTTGCGCGCTTCCTTGCCCAGGTGCGCGGGCGCGGAGGGAATCTCCACGCGCGGGTTCACACCGTCGGCCAAGTTCAAAGGGCGCTTGCCCGGGTTTCCGGCCAGCAGCTTCAGCACATTCGGCTTTGGCAGCGGGCCTCGTGATCCTGTCATGGCTCGAAAAATTCCTGTTCGATGAGTGCTCGCAGGCGGTGGGAGACACCCCCTCCCCCCAATACTTGCGCGCGTAAAAATTCGACTAGAGCGGCGGTCTGGGTCGGGACCGACTTCAACTTTCCGCCCCCCCTACCCTCCAAAATGCACAAAAATGGTGCGTTTCTGTCCGATGGGTCAAAACCGCGTCGATCTGGCGAAACCGCTGTCTTCGCGGGCCGTCTTGCGGTCATGGCACCGCTTGCTCAGCGACTGCCAGTTGTTCCGATCCCAGAAGAGCGCCTTCGCCTGTTCGATGCGGGCAGGCACACCGCTGTCCATCGCTTCCTTGAAGCGCGGCGGCTTGATGTGGTCGACCACCTCCGCGGCCTCCACCAGCCCAGCGTCCTCGCACACCTTGCACAGTGGATGGGACCGAAGCCAGCCATCACGAGCGCGCTGCCAGGCGGCGGTGTATCCACGCTCGTGCGCCGATCCACGCCGCGCATCGAACTGCTTGCGCTCGACCGCCTTGTGCGCTTCGCATCGACCAGACCCATCGCGGACCAGCTTCCCGCAGCCTGGATAAGTGCAAGGACGTGGTGCGGCGATGGGCATGGCAGATACGAAAAAGCCCGCGTCGATTGCTCGAAGCGGGCCGGGTATGTGCAGCGGGTTGCCTGTCACACAGAATTGCTGAAATCTACAGAAAAGGTCTATGTCGGAAAACTCTTTTTTTCGCGTGCTTCACGACGATCACGCAGCCACAACGTGAGCGCGAGGTCCGCCTGCTCGAGCCTGGCCTTGATGGTCGACTCGGCGACGCTGCAGTGCCGCGCTGCTTCTCGCGCCGTCATGGCAAGCGGGTACATGCACTGGAGCGTGGTGTACAGGTGCTCGCGTGCAGGCTTGAGCGCCTCGACCGCTTCGTTCGTCAGCGCCGCGTCGACGTCGTCCACCGGAATCTTCGCCTCCCGGTAACGGTCCGCGTCGTAGCGGCCCAGGAAAGCGGACTGGCTGGCAAAGCCAAGCCCACCGCCGGCCTCACGGGCCTTCCACAGCGCCCAATTGTTCAGCCGCAGCTGCATGTACTCAATCCGGGCCATGGGCATCCTTGCGCGCCGTGGGCGCCAACATGAACAGGAACGTGGCGCCGAACTGGACGATCTGCGCCGCCAGATCGGCCGTCACCGTTGCCGCGAACGGCGTGCCGACGATGCGGCCGCCCTCGAAGGCATAGAAGCAGTCGGGCTCACCGCGCAGGCCACGCCGCACCGTTGCGTACACGTCATTGCCTTCGACCGCTGCACGCTCCCGGATCGCCTGATGCACACCGGGCAAGCTGTCCCGGATCAGCTTGATTTGCCGGCCCTCTTCGGCCTTTTGCTTTTCAGCGTCCATCCGTCCACCTCTTTCTATAGACCTCACACAAGATCACACACACAAACTCGCGAGCGCGTTGGCGCGCGCGTGCCTGCATATGCGCGCCCCCACATAGAAGGGCTCGCGAATCGACCGGACAATGCAGCGGCTTCGACTGCCGAGACGGCGTCCTGCCGGCAGTGGTGCGCTCCATGGCAAAGGGTGGACGCCTGGACGGATTGGCCGTCCAGGCGTCTGCAATGCCTGTCCAGACGGGCTATGTCATGGCATCACGAAGCGACATCCCCGCTACCGTGATGCACAGGCAGTCGCGAATCGCGCCTCCCACAGCCAGTGCGTCACGGCGCGTTTGTTGAGCCACGATCTTTTCCGGCGCTGCGTGCACCGATCGCTGATCAGAATGGCTCATCGTCGCCCCCTCCATACGACTCCACCTCCGCAGGCGGTTGGTCGTTCTTCGGGCCATCACCAGGCGGCCGTGGCTGCTGGGTGGTCCGTTCGTCGTCTTCATCCTCATCGTCGTCGCCGAGTGCCGGCGGCCACACAGGTGGCGCCTTGTACCCGCGTCGACGCTGGCCACCGCCCTCGCGCCCGACGGTCCAGCCCATGAACTCCAGCCAGCTGCGCACCTGGTTCTCCAGCAGCGTGGTGGACTTCGCCGCATCGGCGCCAAGTGCGGCCACCAGGCCATGGAGCGTGAGGAACGTGGTGTGCTGCGAATACTCGACCGTGAGCCTCGCTTCCGCGCCGGCAGCGCCATCGCGCGTGAGCAGCTCGTACAGGCGGCTCTGCACCGATGTGTCGGCCAGCCGCTTCATTTGCTCTGGCACGAAAAACTCGTCTTCTTCCTCGCGCGTCGGGTAGTAGCGCTCTTTGGCCTTGTACGCAGCGACGGCCTCCGCGAACAACTGATCGCGGAATTTCTCCAGCCAGGCCAACAGGATCGGCGAGTTGATCCAGATCGGCCAGAACCGGCGGTTGCCGGTCAGGTCGTACAGATAGCGCCGCTTGTTCGTCGTGCAGAAGATCACGCATTGCCGTGGGTGCGGCTGGACGAACTTGCCGTAGGCGCCCCGGAAGCGATCGATGGTCGACGAGAAGAACGCCTTCACCTGCTCGCTGTCAGCGCGTCGGAATGCGGTCATCTCCGAAAGCTCATAGGCCCACAGGCCCTCCAGCTGCTCCATGCCCTCTTTGCCGTTGCCGATGTCGAAGTGCGTGTCGCTGAAGAACTGCTTGCCGACCAGCACCTTGACGAACGTGCTTTTGCCGATGCCGCCCGGCCCCTCGAAGACCGGCGAATAGTCGAATTTGCAACCGGGCTCGAACACGCGAGCGACCAGACCCATCAGCAGGAACCGGCCGACCAGCTCGAGATACTTGCGCCGGCGCGGCTTGAGCGTTTCCGGGTCCATGCCCAACACGTGGATCAGCCACTTGTCGAGCCGCGGCTTGCCGTCATGCTTGAGATCGTTGAGCCAGTCGCGCACAGGGTGAAAGCGAACTTCGTCAGCCACGGTGTCGATTCCTTCGGTGAGTGCGGCACGTGAGGCCGACTTCAGCTTGTAGGTCTGCTCAAGATAGTCGCCCAGGCGAAGGTCATCGGTATCGCCAAGCGGCCCCGGACTGGATCGCCACGGCCAGGCCACCCGCGTACAGGGCGCACCTCTCAACTCGTCGAAGCCCACGCATTGCTGCAGGTCAGGCGCCTTGCGTAGCGCGGCAACGATCAGCTTGCGCGTCACGCCAATCTGATACGGCTTGCAATCGTTCTGCGCGCACATGAAATCGATGTGTTCCTGAAACGCGTCATCACCGTCCCCAGCGCTAGCGGGGGGATCGCGCGGCGGGCCGTCACCGCCCTTGCCGGCACCGCCGCCGCCTGCGGACGCGCCCTTGCCCTTCGGCGTCGACGCGCTCGCTTGCGCGGCTTTGTCCGCCTCGCTGGGCGGCAATGCATGCGCACGTGCGAAGAGGTTCATCACGCGGGTGAACGTCCAGCCGTCGGTGTGGATCGCATCGCCGCAGTCCCAGCCGTCGGGCACTTCGAGCGGCTTCGGTATCGGCAGGATCTGCACCGTGCAGCCATGCGTGTCGCGCAGGGCAGAGCCGAGCGCCACCATGGTGGCAATGCCAGGCTGCTTGTGTTCAGGCAGCAGCGGCTTCATTGCTTCGGCCAACTTGATCGCCTCGCTGTCGCCCAGCAGCGCATCGCGCTCGACCTTCGTCAGCTTCTCGCGCTTGGCATCACAGTCTGGCCAGAGCAATACCGTGTGACCCGCGATCCATTCCCAGGTGGCTTTCGACCAGGCCTTCCCACCGCCTGGCCAGCTGACCACGCAGTAGATGCCCGGCGCCTCTGCTTCGAGCAGCTGCTGGAGCGAGTCGGCCTTCTTCTCGCCCTCCACGATGATGACTCGGCGGCCGTCAGGATGAGCGGCGCCCGGGTAGTACAGCGGCCGCGGTTCGTCCCACTGCTTCCAGTGCCACTTGGCGGCACCGTCGCGCGCGCTGGTGCACCAGGTGTACGGCAGCACGTCCTTGCTGCCGTCGCTCTTGAGAAAGCGCACCGTGTAGCCGAGCAGGTGCTCGCCGACGCGGTACGTGGCGGTGTAGACCAGATCTTCCGGCGCACGTGCGAAGTGTCGGAACGTGGCCAGCGGCGCGTTCGTTGGCACGGGCATGACTGTGGTCCAGCCTTCGTCCTCGCGCGCGGGCTTCGCTGACGCCGGTGGCGGCGGTGGGCGTGGAGGTGGCGGCGGCGCCGTGCCGTCTGCGGCCTTGACCAGGCCGGCGACGTCTTCGAGTCCGGTTTCCCGAGCCACAGCCATAACCGCTTTGCCAGGCTCAAGCCCGAACACGGCCGCATAGAGGCTGATCAGGTCGCCGCCGGCCTCGCCCGTTGCGAAGTCGCTCCAGCGGCCGTTTTTCAGGTTGACCGCGAAGCTCTCGCCCTCGCCCCCTGCGACCGAGCCGCAGAAGTATTCATTGATCCGCCGCACGCCGCCGGGCAGCCACTGCAGCACGAGCTCATCGGCCCGGGCCAGCAGCGCTTCGGCGAGTGCGGAGAAATTGATGGGTGGTAGTGGTGCGCGTGACATCAGGGACCGTCAGACCGAGGGCGATGCCCATGTGGTGACGATGGCCTGAAGCGCGCAACGCGGCTCGACTTGCTGCGCCGGCTTGCGTGGGCAGTACTCAGCCACCGGGCGATTGCGGTATGCCACCTTGCGTGTGCGCGCGATGTGCAGCACGCCAGCGCGGCACATGTCGCTCACGGTGCGACGTGCAGCGAGCAGGCCCACCTGCGATGCGGCGGCCAGCTCACGCAATGTCGGCGCGCTGTCGGCCGTGGCCAGCTCCGACGAAGCCCGGTACAGCGCCTGGCGCACTTCGCCCGCCGGCCTCACTTCGCACCTCGTGGCTTGCCTGCCTTGTTCAATGCCGCGCATGCCCGGCGCATGGCCTGTGCCGACGCGACCAGCTCGCCGACCTTGCGGTCGATGCGGGCCATTTCATTGTCGCTGATGCCACCGTCCGCCAGATCGGCGCAGGCCTCGGCCACCAGGTTGTGGGCCTCCATCGACGTCTGAGCGACCGTCAGCATGGCTTCGCTGAGCGGCATGGCCGGCAGCGCCGGCAGAGGCAATAGCAGGCATTGCGAACTCGCCGCAACCGCCGTCGGGTAGGCCAGGGCGTCGACCGTGTGGAGCTCGCCGCACATGCGCGAAAGCTCTGCCGCGTCGAAGGCGCCCCACTTGAAGCCCGGAGCACCGCGGAGCTCCTTTTCCATCGTTGAGGCCGACTTGTCCAGGCGCGGCGCGACCGCGTCGATACCGCCCGGGTAAGAGCGCGCTTGGCGCCGTGATGCATCCAGAATATTCATATCTCCCTCGATGAAAAGCCGCCATAGGCACGGCGTTGAGACGCGGCCAAACTCGCGCCGTGAAAACAAAGAAAAGACCTCATCGCCCCGGCCCGCCCAACACCGCGCACCTGCCCGCGCGCGGCGACTTGGAGGAGGGAAAATGGCAAAACGCAGACGCACCGGTGTTGGTGGCGATGAGGAAAAAGGTGGGCGCCCCTGTTCGCAGCAGAATGCAGATTCCCCAACCTGCAACCACCCTTGAAAGGGGCACCCGTGAAACCAAACGAGGAGGCCGCGCTACTCGGCCAACTGGCGGCCGACGCAACGATCCGAGATGCACTGCTGGTCGCGCTCATGGAGCATCTGCCGCGACTTTTGCCGTCTTTAGAGGCGAAGGTCTTGGTAGCGGCCCTCGGCGCCCGGGCTCAACTCCCTCGGGATCAGCTGGCCCATTACGACCAGCGCCGGGCGGAGGTGATGCAGATGCTGCGCGGCGCATAGCCCACAGGTCGATCGCCGGGCCGATCAGCCACAGCAGGCAGCGCGCGTACAGCTCACGCATTTCGGATGTCCTCCTAGGCATTGGGATCAAGAAAGAGAACGCGCTTCTCGGCACGCAGGCGAAAGCGCCACTCCGCGAGCGAATACGCGTAGGTGCTGGGCATCGCTGGGCGGCCGTGCTGGACAGCGACCACCGTGACCCAGACACAGCCGCCGTCGGTCACGTCCACACCAACCACTTCAAAGACCTTGCAGCTGTGGGCGCTCAGCCAGCGCTGACCCAAAACAGGATCGGGATAGTCAAGGCCGAAGATGCGGCGGATGAAGCGTGTGACGGCACCAGGGTTCGTCATTCAGACGCCCTCCCCGGCTGCTACCACTGGGGCAGCTTCAATGGCTTCGGCAGTGCTGCGTACGTAAGCCCAGTCAACATCCGGTCGAAGTGCTTCGCACGGGACCGCCCGCTTACTCTCGCGGTCCAACGCTATGCAGAGCTTTTCACGCAACTGCTCTCGGGTACTGATCGCTTTGCGAAGGTAGCCGACGGTTGTCCCAGAACGGTCCGCGTAGTCACGCTGCTCCGCGGTGGTCAAGGTGTTGAGATAAGCGCGAAGGACTTCCATCGCCCGAACCTTACCAATTGGTATTCAAAAGGTCAATACCTTTTGGACATTTACCGGATGGTAAGTAAATCTGAAAATCGCTTCGAATGAACAGACATGAGCACCGCCGACTTCGACTCCGTGAGTTGATCGACGACGCTTGCGAGGGGAAGATTGCCCGGCTGGCCGAAAAAATCGACCGCAACCCAAGCTATATCTCGCGCCTCTTGTATCCCGAGGGAAAAGACGGAGCTCGCCATATTGGCGATGAAATTGCGGAAGCTACAGAGAACGCCTTCGGCTTACGCAAGGCGTGGCTGGATCTTCCCTTGGGCACCCTCCTACCCAGTGATCCTGAAAAATACAACCCGTCCAGATTGTCAGAACCACTCGAACTACACGGGGTGAAAATCGGTCGTGCGAGTTGGCCGTTTGAGCGTGTTTCGGCGGCCGACTACGAACGACTGAGCGCGCCGCAGCGGGCGCACGTTGAAGACACTGTCCTTTTGTTGCTGGGGTCGGTCGATGAGCGAAAAAGCTCCAGCGGACGCTGACAAGCGTAGCGCCCGCATCTACATCTTTCCGACGGTTCCCGTACCTAAGTAGCGACGGCTTGCAGCCACCTTCGCTCTGAGATCACCCGAATCGCGTGTCCGGCCTGCTGTAGCTGCATCGCTTGTTGGATCTTGCGGCCGTAAGAGGTTTGCGCCCAGTTAGGTGAAACGTTTGTTCCGATCACGAGGAAATGCGCTTTTCTCGATACGGCTGGCAAGATGATGCCGCCAGCGGCTTGCGTCAATCGCTCACACGCCTCGCGCGTTCCGTGCAAAAACACGCCAGTGTGGCAAATCCCCGATCGCTCGATACTGACTGCGTCTTGGTCGCTGTAGGGCAGGCCCACGACCTCAGCTTCAGCAGAGCCTGTATGGGAAAAATCGTTGATAGCCAGTGTTTTCAATGTCTGCAGCAGATGCGAACGCTCTTGCTCCGAGATCACCCCGTCAGCCAGCACCGCTTCGATGTTTCGAGCGATCACAGAGCCCGGCCAGGTCGAAGCAACATCTTGGTTGTCGGCCAGCCAAGACCTAAGCAGGCGTATCTCCATATCGTGCAGGTTTTCGTCAGCAATGATGCCGGTGACCATACCTAACAACAACTCAACTGCTTTCGATACCTGTCGGCGCTGCAAGAGCGCCACGGCTGCTGGATCGGTGATCACGCGTTATCCTCATCCATGGTCTGAGCCAACAAAGTATTCGTATCGCCCGTGAACCGCACGGACACCCCGAAACGGCTGCAGATGATCTCTGCTGATCTTTCTGTGTCGACGCACAGATCCTCGCTGCGAAGACCTTGCCAAGTCGCCAGATAGTGGATCGACCCGACTCTGCTCTTTGAACCCTTCAAAGCTTTCGTTCCACCGCCCTTCCACACCAGCGGTGGCAGCTCTCCCGCTTGCGCCCGGCGCGCTAACTCAGGATCTTTAAGCGCGAGTTCCTGGCCTGTTCGCCACGCACATATGAGCCCCTGGTCAGGTCCTTCCCACAGATCCTCCCACTTCGTAGGCAGCGGCGTGGCATCTGCCATCGAGCACGTAACGAGCATTCCTCACTCCTAATCTTGTAACAAGACGATGCTTACACAAACATCGGCAAGCACCTAAATACTTACCACCAGGTATTGCATGTTTGCTTACCAATTGGTATCTTCGACCCCGTCACAACGACGGAGGCCGAAATGCCACATCCTTCCCGATCCACCCAGGCGGTTCCATCAACACCCGGCGCGCAGCCTGAGCCGACGTGCACCTGCACAGCGCTTTGCGGCGACGATCCCGGTATCCGCGATGCCAAGGTCACGCCGTGCGCGTGGTTCGTCGAATGCCAGCGGGCACGCTTCGCACGCGACGCGGCGCCTGACCTGCTGCTGGCCGTCGAGGGCCTTATCGAAGCGGCCGAGGCCGGCGCGCCGAGCCTTGAAGCGATCCGCATTGGTCGCGCTGCCATCGCCAAGGCATCAGGGTGCTCGGCATGAAGCGCGCGTTCATCCCTGCACGACACGTCATTGCGGAGTGGCGTGCCCTTCGTTGCCGGGGCATGCAACATGGCACGTCCCAAACGGGCATCTGGTCCTGCACGCGTCGGCGTGAGGACTGCGAGGCGTGCCCTGTCCGCAAGGCACACCTTGCCCGGGCTTCGGGAGGTACGGCATGAGCACCGTTCGCGCCACCAGCGCCCTTTACGCCTACGACTGCTTCGTGATGCGTGACGCCACGACGCTGGGCGAGTTCTCGTCCCACATGGCCGCGCTGGCCGCACTCATCCGACTGCACGATCCGGCGTTTCGTCGGCTCGACGGTGACACCTGCGAGGACCTGAAGCGGGAGTCCGCCTTCCGGAAAGCGATCGCCGGTGAGACTACAGGGAGCATGGTGTGATGCGCCGCCTACCCCTGACCCGCGCCGAGATCGAGCACCTCTCCGACGTCCGCCATCGCATGGCGCAGGAAGTGGTCAAGGTCAACCAGCGCCGCCGCCGCCTCGAGCGGCGCGAATGGTGGCGTGCCAGGCTCAAGCCCGTCACAGACAACATCGTGGTGTGGCTTGGCGCCTTGGCCATCGCCATGCTCATGAGCCATGCGCCCACGATCGACGACGGCGCCGAAGTCGTTGCCGCGGATGCGCAAGCCTATCGCGAAGCCGTGCATGCAGCCGCTTCCCCAGAGGTGACGCCGTGATGGTCGACGAACACGACATCGCGCGGCTCCAGGAGGAGCACGAGCGTATGGCCGACAAGCTGCGCGGCACAGAGGACTGGGCATTCAATGCCTTCGACGACTTCCTGCAGGTGATTGGCGAAGTCTGTTGGACGGCTGGCATCGTGGCCGTGTTGCTCGCCGTCGTCGCATTGACGATCGCGCTGCGCGACATCGGAGCAACCATCCCATGACCGCCGTGCAGACGTCTGCACTGCCCATCGAGCCCGACATGTTCGCCGGCACGCCCAGCGCGCCGCCCGACGTCATCGAGGTCGTGGGCACCCTCATCGCCGATGCCGAGGTGCGCACGCGCCTGGTCGGCGAGCACAGCGTGCCGGTGCTGTGCGTCGAGGTGCGGCCCCTCTCCGGCTTGCAACGCTCCATCCACGCGGAGCTGGTCTACACCGAGACCACCCGCGCCCTTGCCGTTAACAAGGCCGCCACGCTGCGCCGCGGCGCACGCATCACGGTCACCACGCCGCTCCAGGACATGCGCACGGTCTTCCCGCACGCGCAGTCGCTCACCCTCACCCCATCCTCGTCCTCATCATGATGAAAAATTTCACGATCGGCCTCACCGGCTTTGCCGGCTCTGGCAAAGACACCGTGGCCGACCTGCTCGTTGCTCACTGCGGTTTTCGCAAACTCGCTTTCGCTGACGCGTTGCGCGGTGAAGTCTCCAACGCCTTCGGCGTCGACATGGTGTATTTCACTCGGCCCGAGAGCAAGAGCGTGCCCATGGGCGCCTTGTCGATGACCTATGCGCCCATCGCCTTCCTCGCGGCGGTCACGCATGCACTTCGTCTGCCGGGGGCGGGCATGTCGGACGACGACTATGCAGTCTGGCTTGCAGAGCCTCGCACGCCGCGCCAGATCCTGCAGTGGTGGGGCACGGAGTACCGCCGCGCGCAGAACCCGCACTACTGGTCGCGCGTGCTGCTGCAGCGTGTGTTCGACCTGCATCGCGACGGCTGCAGCCGCATCGCGGTGACCGACTGCCGTTTCAGGAATGAGGTCGATTCGGTGCGCATGGTCGGCGGTCAGATCTGGCAGATCAACCGCACCGGCGTGGACCGCAGCACCACGTCAGAGGGCCAGCACATCAGTACCACCGACGGCGCCGAATTTGGGCCCGACGTGGTGCTCAACAACCTCCATGACATCAGGCATCTGCAGCAGCTGGTGCTGAGCGAGTTTCTCGCCCGCGAAACGGGCATTGCCGGAATCACCGTGGCGGTACCCGCATGAACGCGATCGCCTCCCCCACCCCACCCACCGATGACGCGGCCGCGTCGCCAGCACCAGGAGCCCCCATGTCCCTCACCGACACCTCGACGTCGCCCGACGGCACGCCCATCCCTGACGACGTGCCTGCGGCTGCGGGCGGCGAACAGTTCGACATGCTCGAGCTCGCCCTGGTCGTGCCAAGCCGCACGAACCCGCGCACCACGTTCAACGAGACGAAGCTCGCCGAACTGACCGAGAGCATCAAGGCCAGCGGCGTCCACCAGCCCGTGCTGGTGCGCCCACTGCCTGGCAGCCGCGTGGCCGAGACGTTCGCCGATCGGCGCAAGAGCGACCCGCTGCCCACGCACGAGATCGTGTCGGGCGAGCGCCGGTACCGGGCCAGCATCCGCGCGGGCAAGGCCCGCATTCCGGCGATGATCCGCACGCTGACCGACAGCGAGGTGCTGGAGATCCAGATCGTCGAGAACCTGCAGCGCGATGACCTGACCGAACTGGAGGAAGCCGAGGGCTACCAGCGGCTGTGCAACGAAACCCAAGTGGCCAAGGAAGACATCGGCGCGAAGATCGGCAAGAGCCGCAGCTACGTGTACGCGCGTATGAAGCTGCTCGACTTGACGTCGGCCCCGCGCGAGGCACTACGCACCGGCACCATTGACTCCAGCCGCGCCCTGCAGATCGCACGCATCCCCGATTCGGCGCTGCAGCAGAAGGCGCTCGACAAGGCCGTGGAGAAGGACTATCAGGGGTCAACCTGCAGCTACCGCAACTTCGTGCTGTGGGTGCAGCAGAACGTCATGCTGCGCCTGGACAAGGCCCGCTTCAAGATCACCGACGCCACCCTGGTGCCCGAGGCCGGCAGCTGCAAGGAATGCCCGAAGCGCACCGGCGCGAATCCCGATCTGTTCGCCGACGTCGACAGCGCCGATGTCTGCACCGACCCGAAGTGCTTCGCCACCAAGCAGGCGGTGCACGATGAAGCGCGCGTGGCCGATGCGGTGGCCAGGGGTCAGAAGATCATCACGGAGCGTGAAGCGAAGAAGCTGTGGCCCTATGACAGCACCTACGCGAAGATCGACGGCTACACCCGACTCGACCAACCGGATGACCGGCTTGAGAGCAACAAAAAGCTGAAGAACGTGCTGGGCAAGGACATGCCCGAGCCCATCCTGATGCAGAACCCGCACAACAGCGGCGAGCTGATCGAAGTGTTGCCGACCGACAAGGTCAATGAGATTCTGAAAGAGCGCGGGCTTATCACGCCGACCCAGGCCAAGGCACAACGCAGCATCAGCGCCGGCGAAGCCAAGCGTAAGGCCGAAGAAAAATTCGAGCGCACCTGGCGTAAGCGCGCGATCACGAAGACCTACAACGCGATGGCCGACGACTCGAGCGATGAGGCCTTGAGCGATGGCGTGATGCGCCTGATCTGCAAAGAGCTGATCGGCGGCCTGACGGCGGATGAACGCACCCACACGTGCGAGCTGCTCGGCCTTGGGAAGATCGGAGAACAGACGGCGATCCTGACGCACATTCAGGAATGCGAACCGCGCCAGGCGTCGCGCGTCGCGCAGCTGCTGCTGATGCAGCATGACACGCGCTATCTCGTTTCGTACGGCACCGGCAAGGCCACCGAAACGTTGCGCGTCGACGCCGTGGCCACTGATTTCTTCGTCGACCTGAAAGCGATCAAGGCCGAAGTGCGCGACGAGCTCAAGCCGGTCGTGAAGAAGCCAGGCGCTCGCGCCAAAGCAGCCGCTCCCACCGAGGCCATGAAGCCCAAGCCGGTGGTTCAGGAAAAAAACCTCGCCCCGCCTGCGGCGCAAAAGATACGCGCGCGAAAGACTTCGGCCGAAGAGGTCACAGCACAGGTCGCGGCCGCGTTCCAAGCACTTGACCAGGCGCCTGCCGGCGCAAAGCACGAAGAGGTGGCGGCTGACGCCGCGGCGAGCGCCACGCCCGACGCCGGCGCTGAGCCGGCGGCCAAGGTCATTGACCAGGCGCCTGTCGGCGCAGGCGGGGAGGAAGCGGCTGGCGCCGCGGGTGACGCTACAGCCACGTCGGAGGGGGCGCCGGTTGAAACCAATTTGGCTCCAGTGGGTGGGGAGGCAAAGCCGCGGCCGTTCATGGTGGATGACGTGGTACGCGTCGAAGACGAAAGCAACCTGCACCACAAGGAGGAAGGCGTGGTCACGCGCATCCTGGCAGGTGGCAAGTCTGTGCGGGTCGCGTTCGGCCCAATGGGCAAGGCAGACGCTCACCTGCCAGTGACGTCGTTGCGCCTGGTTGAAGCTACAACCGGCTGGCCCTTCCCGACGCCTACGCTGCCGGCGGTCGCAGCCGCCACGCCGGTCGACGGCGCGGCGAATCGCTTCACGGTGGGCATGCGCGTGCGCGTCAAAGAGAAGGTCAAGGGCTTACCTCAACTCGGCTACATCCTGCTTGCCGGCGTCGTGAAAGAGTCGCTCGGCATGGAAGATGCCTCCAACCCGGAGAGTCAGTTGGTATCGGTCTACTTCGAGCAGGTGTCCGGCCGGCTCAAGAAAACCATGCAGTTCACGGCCAACGAGCTGGAGGCAATTCAATCATGAGCCATGGTCGCCCCCGGCGCCGCGAGCGGCGCGTTTACATCAACGTGGTCGACTTGGCCATCGACAGGGCAACCCTGCTCACACCGGCAGAGATCGACCAGATCATCGACCCACTGCGCGCCGCAATGCGCGCCCTCCGTGAAGGCGTGGCCACCGAGACCGATTGGAGTTTTGCGGCATCAGCCGTGAACGTGGCCAAAGCCATCGAACACCAGGGCGTGGTGCGCGGCCTGTCCGAACATCTGCACGTCTCCGAGCTCGCGCTGCAGGGCATCCAGGCACGGGCAATGAGCTCGAGCCAATGGCGACCCACGGCGCTCTACTATCAAGAGCTCGACACGCTGACAAACCTGGTCGACCTGCATGTGTTCCAGCTGCAGCAGCTGAGTTTTGGTGAGTTCCGCAGGGCGCTGGCCAGCGCCGTCGACGAAGTGCGGTCGACGGGCGGCCGCGTGATCAACGTCGCGCCGGCGGCGCCGAGGATGGCGGCATGACACACACCTGCCACGCCACCGGTTGCCACAGGGCTTGCCCGCCGAAGCACCTCATGTGCGGGCCTCACTGGCGCATGGTGCCGCAAGCCCAAAAGAACGAGATCTGGCGCTACTACCGACCTGGCCAAGAGGTCGACAAGAACCCGTCGCACGACTACTTGCGGGTGATGAAGGCGACGATCGATTTGGTGGCGCGCCTCGAGGGCGCGCAAGGATCACTGCTGTGAGCAACATGCAAACGTCTGCATCGAACGTCCCCGTGCGCAACGTGAAGCTGCTGCGCCTGCCTGACGTCGCCAAGCGTGTGTGCCGCGGAAAATCCACGATCTACCAAATGATAAGCGAAGGAAGATTCCCGGCTCCAATTAAACAGGGTAGCGGCAATTACTGGCTTGATACAGAAATTGATGACTACTTGCGAACACTCATTGCGGAGCGCCAATCAAATTTGCAGCAAGAGTAAATTCAGATTAAAACCTTAAAGGTGAAGTTCGGAGAACTATACCAGCACACTACACCAAAACCATTTTTCGTTAATTAGTTTGCGTCATCCAAGGGAAGTTCGAGCGTCTGACCTTTCTTAGGCATGACTTGGTCAACAGACTTAACAAAGCGGTTCCATCCATGGCCGTTACTGATGGCCAGCCTTTGAAACATGATGATCGAATGGATATGCTGCGCAAGCATCGGGTTCCCGATATCGTCTGTAAGCCACTGATGTAGTTTAGAAGAACGATGCCCCTTTTCATTCTTCGGCGCCTTTGTCTTAAGTTCTGCCAGAAGTCCTGGAGCCAGACGGTCATAGATCAGGTCCGTGGTGTACTTGGCGACTACGCTGTAGCGGTTCTTACCCATTCCTGGCCAAACCCATCCCCGAAGCTTATAGATATTTTCGTAAAACTCATCAGGAAACTTCTTTGCCCAAGCAGCCAGTTCCTTGCGAACCAGCATTTCGAGATAGGTTTGCAGCGCATCGCGCGGACGAACCTCCTGATACCCGGTCGCCTCGTCCACCAACGCGACAATACCAACGCGAGCAAATGAACGAACAAGCATGTCCGCAAATTGACCATACCTTTGCTCTTGCTCGGTAGCCAGCGCCCCCATATCTCTCGCTTTGAGCAGTGCTTCGCACAATTCTTGGAGCACGGTCGCTTCAAAGCCGTCGCTGGCTTCCCCCACCTTGGGCGAGTTGCCTGTGAATTGAATAGGATTTTCGATTGCTTGAGGTAAGTGGTCGTCTTCCAAAGTCTTTAGGGCCTTAAGCCCTTGGATGCGAGCAATACCTTGGCCGCGCCCCTTCATCCCGATAGCGGTAGTCATACCGCGCCCAGAAATCACGCGCCTGCCGTCATCCAAGACAAAACAGGGAATTGACATGTCGGCCACCTTGAGCACGCCTTTGTATACGGCGTGCGGAAGCTTTGGACCGTCGGGTTTGTTTGCCTGCCTCGCAAGCCCGCCCTTACGCGCTATCTCACTACGTTGCTCTTGTGTGAGCTTGGCCGCTCTAGCAGTACCGCCTTTTGCCCGACCTTTCGGTTCGTCTGTCATGCAAGCTCTCAAGTAGTTTTTGAGCTTGCATTCTCTGCCCAACAACAGCGCGATGCAAGCTATTTTATAATTTTCAGCTTGCTTAGAACACGTAACTCATTTCCACCACACTAGAGACGCATGAGCTTTTGGACAGCTTTCAGACCTGCGCGTCCAGCCAGTCCGCCCACGTCTGCATCATGAGCACGCGATCGTCCCAGTATTCGGCGCGGTTGTAGGCGCCTCGCAGGCGCGTGTCGACCTCATGCGCGAGCTGCTTTTCGATGAAGCGCACGTCGATCTTCAGTTTCTCGTCCAGCACGGTCCTGGCCATCGCCCGGAAGCCGTGCGGTGAATGCTTGGATTCGTAGCCACAGGCATTCAGCCGCCCCGTGAGCGTGCCTTCCGACAGCGGCTTACCATAGCCGCGGCCGGGAAATACCCAACCATCGTTGCCGACCACACCCTGGTGCTGCCGCAGCAGCTGCACCACCTGCGTGGCCAGCGGCACCCAATGTTCCTCCTTGCCCTTCATGCGCTCGCCTGGAATGGTCCATCGGGCTTCCTCGAGGTCGAATTCCGACCAGGTCGCCGCGCGGATCTCGGTCGGCCGCTGAAACACCGCAGCGCTGAAGAGCAGCGCTGTGCGGATCGTCCAATGCTCGGTGCTGCGGATTGCGCGCAGCAGCGCCGGCACGGCCGCGGCGTCGGTGATCGCGGGGAAGCTGCGTGTCTTGCGCGTCTTGAAGCTCTTGAGCGTGCCCATGGGCACAGGCGATGCAAGCAGCAGCGGCCGCTTCTCGTCGTCGATACCGAACTCGAAGAGCTCGCGCAGCCACATGCGAACGCGCCGCACCATGTCCAAGGCGCCCCTTGCCTCGATCGCACGCAGGATGGCCAAGATGTCCGCTCGAGTGACCAGGTGCGGCGCACGAGCGCCAAGCGTCGGGAAGACATCCTTGATCAGAGCGGCCTCGATGTTGCCGCGGTAGACCGCAGAGATCTCGCTTTTGGACGTGGCCAGCCAGTCATCGAAGAGCACGCGCAAGGTGTCGTCGCTCTTTGCCAGCTGACGCTCCACGCGCGCGGCCGCACGCTTGGCGGCAGGGTCGACGCCGGCGGCGACGGCGCGGCGCGCCTCCTCGGCTTTCTCGCGGGCCAACTGCAGCGTCATGGTTGGCCAGCGGCCCAGCGTCAGGTCGGTGCGCGTGGTGACCTTCGAATAGCGCCAGATCCACGATGCGTTGCCGTTGACGGCGACCACCAGCATGAGGCCGTCGCCGTCGCCAATACGCCGGACTTTCTTCGTCGCGGCCGCCGTCTTGATTTCTTCGGCCAGCCTTGCTTTGAGGCCCAGCGCTGTGAGGGTGTGTCTTGCCATGGCGGCGCTTTTACCACAGGCGATTTTTCGGCCGTTACCACAGGCATGCGCGTTACCACGGCTGCTACCACGCTTTACACCCGGCTTGACCCGGATCGGACTGGAAAGCTCTGGAACGTTCCGGACAGTACAGACGACAAAAAAGCCCGGTAGATCAATGATCTATCGGGCTTCTCTGATAGCACCTGAATGAATTCAGAAGCTGTATTGGCGGAACCGGAGGGATTCGAACCCTCGATGAGGCTCTACACCCCATACTCCCTTAGCAGGGGAGCACCTTCGGCCACTCGGTCACAGTTCCTGGCAAGCCAATATTATGCCATCAATCAGGCGGTCGGCTGGTCCAGATCGAAGGCTTTGTGCAGTGCGCGCACCGCCAATTCCATGTATTTTTCGTCGATCACCACCGAGGTCTTGATCTCGCTGGTCGAGATCATCTGGATGTTGATGCCCTCTTCGCTCAGCACGCGGAACATCTTGCTGGCGACGCCCACATGGCTGCGCATGCCGATGCCCACGATGCTGACCTTGCAGATCTTCGTGTCGCCCACGATCTCGGCGGCGCCGAGCGTCGGCATGACCTTGGACTTGAGCAGATCCATCGCCTTGGCAAACTCGTTGCGGTTGACGGTGAAGCTGAAGTCGGTCTTGCCGTCCTTGCTCAGGTTCTGGATGATCACGTCCACTTCGATGTTCGCGTCTGCGACGGCACCGAGGATGTGGTACGCGATGCCCGGGGTGTCGGGCACGCCCAGCACCGAGATCTTGGCCTCGTCGCGGTTGAACGCAATGCCGGATACGACGGCTTGTTCCATGTTTTCGTCTTCCTCGAAAGTGATCAGCGTGCCGGACTTGGCTTCTTCATTGATGTCGATGTCCCATGGCGTGAAGCTCGAAAGCACACGCAGCGGCACCTTGTACTTGCCGGCGAATTCCACCGAGCGGATCTGCAGCACCTTGGAGCCGAGGCTGGCCATTTCCAGCATCTCTTCGAAGCTCACGGTCGCCAGTCGGCGTGCATCGGGTTCCACGCGCGGGTCGGTCGTGTAGACGCCGTCGACGTCCGTGTAGATCAGGCATTCACTGGCCTTCATCGCCGCGGCGATGGCTACGGCCGATGTGTCGCTGCCGCCGCGGCCCAACGTGGTGATGTTGCCGGCGTCGTCAACGCCCTGGAAGCCTGTGATGACCACGACCTTGCCGGCGGCCAGATCGGCGCGTACGCGCGCATCGTCGATGCTCTCGATGCGGGCCTTGGTGAAGGCGCTGTCAGTGCGCACCGAAACCTGCCAGCCGGCGTAGCTCACCGAAGGCACGCCCTCGGCCTGCAATGCGATCGCCAGCAATGCCGACGAGGCCTGCTCGCCGGTCGAGGCCAGCATGTCGAGTTCGCGGTCGTGCGTGCTGCCCAGCGAGCCGGAGGCCAGTTCCTTGGCCAGGCCGAGCAGGCGATTGGTCTCGCCGCTCATGGCACTCGGAACCACCACCATCTGGTGGCCTGCACGTGCCCATTTGGCCACGCGCCTGGCGACATTCTTGATGCGCTCGGTCGAGCCCATCGACGTGCCGCCGTATTTATGAACGATCAATGCCATGGGTGAAGTCAAAGAGAAAGAATTCGGACACTGCCACTGCAGCATCCGCGGCCTGTGTCGGCAGCCCGATCAGCGCAAAGGCCAAGGCTACGACGGCGGCGCGACATTGTACCAACGCAGCACGTCGCCCACTCGGAGCACGTGCCCGCCAGCCACCTTCAAACGAATCCGGTGACCACGCGTGCTGCAGGCGTCGAGTTGGTCGAGGAGCTGGGCGAGCTGCGCCTCGCTTGGCACCGCCGCATGGCTGCTGCGCAGCCAATGCCTCAGGAGATTGGCACGCCGTTCACGCGACAGGGCCCGCAGCGCAACGATGCGAGGTGGTGTGCCTGCATCGACCAGGTCGGCGGCGGCAGCCTCGGCCAACAGCCTGGACGCGCGCGCTGCGTTGCGGGCCGAACGCGCGAAGGTCTCGCGGAACTGCGGCAGGGCGAGCGCCAGTGCGGGCAGCACGTGATGACGAATGCGGTTGCGGGTGTAACGCGGGTCGGTGTTCGTCGGGTCTTCGACGTACGGCGTTTCGCTGAAGGCGAGCCACGCGCGCAA
>Ga0308159_1001048_pt1 | contig 46172 bp, 37 predicted proteins | sample PhyCR1_FD_201040 | JGI IMG/M metagenome (GOLD analysis project Ga0308159, IMG submission 201040) | Phyllosphere microbial communities from UC Gill Tract Community Farm, Albany, California, United States - DLSLC.R1 | ecosystem: Host-associated > Plants > Phyllosphere > Unclassified | place: USA... | reverse complement strand
CAGATGCCTGCAAGGATTATGGCCAGCACCACAATCAATTGGCCAATGAGAAGCTTGGTCGGGGTCACGAGGATCTCCAGTCGCGGCTCAGCGGGGCTGAACGAACAGACTGGAGCCTGCCTCTTATCGCGCTCTGGCGGCAGAGACCGTGCGGTGCCTAGGGGGACCTTTCAGGGCCATTCGGGCCCGGGACCGCTTTACGGGAGCGGAACGTCAGGCAAACCGCACCCGCCTCGGCTCGAAGGCGGGGCGATGCGAGACTTTGGAGACTAAAGCGCGGCAAAGGAGGAAAACCGGCCGGCAGCCGAGCACAGGAAAAAGCTCTGCGGCCGTGATGCGATCACATTGGCGGTAATCGGGCCGCGATGATCGCCGACATGGTCGGTGCCGGCGATGACGACCGCGGCTCGCGAAGCAAGACATCACGCGCGAATAGCATGGCTAACCCTTGCGACCTTGCCTACGTGGCGCACCCTTCGCTTGGCCAAATCGAACCTGCCGGACAGGGCAGACCAGCGGGCAACAGCCGGCTGACCGGATTGGTCCGGCCCAAAAGCACAGGCACTGTCTCGAACGGGGCATCGTGTGATGCTGGCCGCCGTTCATAGCCGGGACCAAGTTGTGCTCGGGGCCCTTCCATCTCACCGATAAGCGGGCAGGCCTATCGACCGATGTTGCGACCGCTCGTCGAAATCGGCACGCCTGCCCGGACCCGCGCAATCACCTCTTGCGTATCCATCGGTTGGAATGCCCCTTGCGCACGATCGGACCGTCGCAGCCCCGGCAGAGCCGCACATACATGCTGCCATTCCATCGATCCTTCCCTTTGGCAGGGATGTGGCGATTCATCAGGCACTTGAAAAATTGAAACACGAGATTGATCCTGGGGGGGATAGTCAATGCATTGCCGATACCGGCGCGTTGAAATGTTGGGCCAAAAAATCAGACGGCCGCAGCAGGAGGTCCCTGCCGCGGCCGTCGTCATTCGCTGCTGCGCAAGCGAGCGGATCAGGATCCGTTCGACTTGTTGTCGTCAACCGCCTTGTACACGCCGAAACCGGCGGCGCCGGCTGCGAGCAGGCCAAGGACGACGACGCCGCCGTCAGCCTTGTTCTTCGCCTTCACGGCGGCCGAGCGACGCTCGCCAACACCGCTCAGGCTGCTAATCTTGCCAACCGAGGCTGCAGCCGTGGTACCGGCCTGAGCCGCGACCGGGGCAGCCAGCACTGCGGCGGCGCCGAGTGCGAGCATGGTCTGCTTCAGCTTCATGTGACCTCCTTCATCATAGCCATCTGGGGGGCGCTTACCATCTCAGCCCCCAGACCGCTGAAAGTATTTGATCCGAGATGGTTCCATTGTGCAATCCAACGCTTCGGCATGCACGTCAAGCGCGCCGGTCTGCCGCCCGAGCAGCGGCCGTTCTCTGCAGCGACGACTTTCGCTACGTGAAACCACGCAATACCCGCAATATCCGTCCGCTTGGTGAGGTGCATCGAGGAGGGCGAGACGAATGCGCCCGCGGGTGCCGCCACCACTAAGGTCGCGATTATCGCGACGCTGTGACGTTTCCGTCACAATACTTGTCCGCGCAGAGGCCACGTCCCGTCATTTTGAACGCAACGCCTCTTGCGCCCGCGGCCGATTCGCCTAGGCTAATTTGTCACCGGCCCATGTTCGATCTGGCAGTTAGAACACCGCTTTTTGAAGGTGCACCCCTCGGTTCTGGAGTTACAGAACCACGGTGTCTGCAGAACGAACTGCAGTCGCTTCAACCATTGGCGGATCACAGCCAATCCTTTCCATAAAATACGGGAGGGATTTAACACAATGCTGCAAGTGCGTTCAATCGCCGCTCTGCGAGGGGCATGACAAAGCCCGTGACTTGCGGCGTTTCGGCATCACGCACGCTCGCTGATCTGCGGCCCCCGCCTTCCCCCCCGAAAGGTTTCTGTGTCCGGCGCCGTCACAAACGATCCCCGCCCCTCTCTCTGTGCCGATCTGGCTCGCAAAGTCTGAGCGCCAAGGGACGAGCGTGAAGTCATGGATTTTCTCGACCAGGGCATAATTGCCCCCTCCACTTCGATCCTGTGCGCGTTACCCCGCGCGCCCCGGGCACCTCCGATGAGGTCTCGACGTGAGCATTGAAGGTCGCCCGATATCTTCGACGCCAATCTCGAAGTCTGATCGGTGCGACTATCGCAAACTTCTAAAACGTCTGCGAGGGGTGGATCACGCCAGACGCAAGCCCGCAGACCTCCGGGCCTTAGATTCGACAGGAATTGGCATGGCATGGCGCGGGCACGTCCCCCCTCGCAACCGCTATCTCTGTCGACCCTGTGAAGGCAGAAGCAACGGAAGGGGTTTGGGATACACAGAAAGTAGGCAGATAGCGAAGCGCATGTCTCCCTTACACCGGGCGGATTTCGCTCAGTTTGCGTTCCCACGCCAACGCATGTTCCACGATCATACCCAGATCGTCGTACTGGGGCGTCCACGGAAGCGTCGACTTGATGCGCTCGTTGTTGGAGATGAGCGCATCGGGATCGCCCGCGCGGCGCCCCTCGAAGCGGCGGTCGATGGTGAGGTTGGTCACGCGGTCTACTGCATCCAGCACTTCAAGCACCGAGAAGCCGCGACCATACCCGCAGTTCATGGTCAGCGACTGCAACGGCTGGGCAATGATCGCCTCGAGCGCCAGAACGTGCGCACTGGCGAGATCCGAGACGTGGATGTAGTCGCGTACACCGGTGCCATCGGGTGTGTCGAAATCGGTGCCGAATACGCCGACATGACTGCGTTTGCCCAGCGCCGCTTCCACCGCCACCTTGATCAAATGCGTGGCACCTGCGGTCGACTGACCGGTGCGGCCCTGCGGGTCGGCTCCGGCCACATTGAAATAGCGTAGCACGCAATAGTTGAACGGGTGAGCGCGGCTGACGTCACCCAGCATCGCTTCGGTCATCAACTTGGACATGCCGTAGGGGTTGATCGGCTCCTTCGGCGCATCCTCGGTCACGGGCGACACCTTGGGGATACCATAAGTCGCCGCTGTCGAGCTGAAGATGAAGTGCGGTACGCCCGCCGTTATTGCCGCTTCGATCAGGGCGCGGCTCTTGGCTGTGTTGTTGTGATAGTATTTGAGGGGATTCTCGACCGATTCCGGCACCACCACCGAACCGGCGAAGTGCATGATCGCACCTTTGCCGTCACCCATGCCCTGGTCAGCGAAGATGCGGGCGAGCAGGTCTGCGTCTTCGATATCGCCTTCATAGAAGGCGACGCCTTCGGGAATGGCGAAGCGGAAACCGGTGACCAGATTGTCGATCACCGCCACGGACCACCCTGCGTCCTTTAACGCCAGCACTGCATGGCTGCCGATATAACCGGCGCCGCCGGTAACGAGGACGGGATGCTTGGTGATCATGAATGTCCTTGATAAAGCGGGGTCGTTGAGAGTGTGGCGGAAGACCCAGAGCTAACGCACTAGATGCGCAATGTCTCGATCCTGTTACGAACTTCTATCGAATTGAACAGATCGCGGGTGAGCGCGCGATAGGCTTGGCGATGTCCACTCCATCCACACGGATCTCCCTTCAGAGTTGCCTATACCGCATTACGGTTGTCGGCAGATAGCATACATGCCCACTCGGCATATTGTAGACATGTAAGGTTGCAATGATTTTCCACCACAACCTAATGAGCAAGAAAGAGAGATTGTCACGCGTGCGATGGACCCATGTACGATGGCCCTATGGTGCGGTGCAACCACGCAGCTGATGAGCCGTGCGGGTTCACGATTTTCGCAGCAGTGCCTGCTGCCTCGTGGCCAAGCCAATAAGTCTCGGCATCGGGAGTACGAAGACGCTAGCCGATTTCCGGCCCCTGCCGACCCCGCTGCAGGGTCCAGTGTGGCATGGTGTCATCTCGAACAATCCCCGCGCCCTCTTTGCCGACCTGCTTCGCGAAATCACGGCTCCAGGGGACGAGCGTAAAGTCACGCGCGTTCTCGATCACCGCATAACCGCCCGTCTCCGCTTCGATCCTGCGCGCGATGCGCCCTTCTATGCGCACCTCGGATGCGGCCTCGACATAAGTCTTGCCAAGGTCTCGGGTTACTTCCTCAGCCAGACGCAACAGCTCACGGCGCTGCAACTGTGCGAGCGCACCGCGGCGCAGCCTGAATCCGTGCGCATCTTCGTGCGCGAGATCCTGCTCCACCAGCCATTGCCGCCGGACGGCAAGAGCACCGCGCAGCTCGCGTCCGAAACCCTGGTCACGCGCGCCGGATACACGGGGATCGGAAAGCTCGTGATCGAGCCATGTCACGCCGTCGAAGGTCGCCAGCTGCGCCAGCGGTCGCTTCGCCAGGACCTCAATCTCCACCGGGTAGTCACGCAATTGTCGTTCCTCGAGCGCGCCGACCCGCTCCAGAAAATCTCCCGGAATCGTCCACGTGCCCGCCGCATCTCGTTGCGTGATCAAACCTGTTCGGCGGAAGACCTCCAAACGCAGTTCGTAAATCAGGATCTGCGCCATGCTCGCGTGCGGATCGTGACGAAGATGGAGGCGCTGGGAATACTCCCCCGAATTGGCCGCTGCAACCGTCCCGATCGTGCGATCAATGCTGATGGTCCCGCTTTCCTTTGCCGGTACCGCCCGGATAACAGCCTGCTCTGCAATCTCGCTGCCGGATCGCATCATTCCAAGATCAAGATAGTGCATGTGGCCATCGACACCGTCCACGAGCAGGAATTGACGCTGGCGGTGCTGGTCACGAACGCCGTAGATCTGCACTTTGCCAATGAGCGGGCCGGCGGCAGGCGTGTGGATGCGAATCTCGCGCTCCAACCCCGAACGGGTCAATTCGCGCTGCATCACGCGGATGATATCGGCGCGCTCACCCATTTGCGTTAGCGTGCTTTCGATAGCGACGTCGAGACGCCAGCGCTGCGGGCCTGCGCTGCGGGCAAGCTCCATGGCTTCCAGCCGGTGCAGTCGCCTGATCTCGTAAGCGCGCCAGATCGGATCCGCCGCTTCAGGCATGACGCAGCGCTCGCTGTCCAGACGCGAGAGAAGTCGCCGATCGATTGCGGTCAGGCGCTCCTGGTCCGCATCCCGGCTGAGGCGGGCCTCGATGTCCTGATCGGATGCCAGGCCAAGCTCACGAGTCGCCAGTTCCGCAGCGCGCTCGCGCAGGCCGTGCGCGAGGTACTCGCGGGCGATCACCAGATCCCTGCCCTTGTCATCCACCCCGCGCACCACGACGTGAGTGTGAGGGTGCCCGGTATCGTGGTGGTCGACCGCGGCCCAGTCGAGTCCGGTTCCAAGGTCCTTTTCCACCTGATCCATGAGACGGCGCATATAAGGTTTGAGGTCCTCGTAGCGCTCGCCGTCTTCCAGCGAGATGATGGCCCGAAACTGGTGTCTGTCCCCGGCGCATCGGGCGAGAAATTCGCGGCCATCGACCGGCTCGCCCCCGCGGCCGTAAAGTTCGCCAGCTTCGCCGCCGCGCGTAACGCCGTCGCGCTGGATGTAATTGAGGTGCGCGCGCGCTGCATGAAGCCCCCGGCCTTTGAGGTGCACGAGGCTCGTCTTGACGACGGCGCGGCGCGACCTCGAAAGGCCTTGCGAATTTCGCGTAGAAAGCAGTCTTCCAATCGCGGCGGCGCGACCGATGCGACTACCATCGAAGCGCGTGCCCGAGCGCTTCGCCCTGACGCCGTGAACCCGGGCGCCGGCGTCCACTCGTGCTGCGTACTTGCGCGTCGCTTTGCCAGTATTGCCCTGCCGCCCGAGGCGCGGCTCAAATTCGTCATCGCTCATTGCATCGCCCGCCCGTTCCGGGCGTCTCGCGGCTGCCCCCCGCCTGTTTCGCGTGTCTCGTGCAATAAGCATTTCAGGATAAGGGGTTGCATGTCGTTTGGAGATACAGCTTCTATCTTGTTAATTGCCTCGTCAATCGCCTCGATCTGCTCCTCCCGCCCCGCTTGGCCGATCTGCCGCGGCAATGCCAAGAATGCTATCCCGTCGCTGGCATCACCGGCCCCTAAAGCCGCCATGTCAGGTAACCGCGAAGGCGCGCTGCTGTCTCTCGGGCTGGCACAGTGTCCGGCACCCTCCATGCCCGCAGCGCGCCAGGGCCCTGCGATGCCGCAGCGATAGTGGAATTGCACCTGCGCAAGGCACATGATGAATATGGCCGAGCCGGCACGTCGCGGCGGATGCTTCCCACGCGCGGGCCAGCTGCAAACCAGGAAAATTGTGCAACTGATCGCGCCGCGCATGGCCCGCCGATTTCGTATTGAGCGTGGTGCCACCGCGCCGTCACGGGCCTGCAAGCCGCCTGGATCTTCAGGCCAGCGCGCCCGACACGCCGCTGCGATCCACGGTGCTACGAGCACCGGAATACCGCGCAGTGCCACGCGCATCATCGCCTGCGGATCGCGAACAAGGGATCAATCGCAGCGTCATCGCCGGATCCATCCTTCGAAGCGCTTTCACCTCCGCCGGGGACCACGAATATCGAGCGCGATGCAAGGGACGGCGCATCACGGGCAGGGCCGGTCACGCGCGCAAGATAGTCTCTCGTTTCGCGGGGCAAGGGCCGCCCGGAGAGATGCTCTTCGTAGCGCGCGGGACCGGCATTGTATGCAGCGAAAAGACCTGGATAGCCGAAACGCGCGTGAAGCATGCTGAGGTAGCATGTCCCTGCCAGAATGTTGTCGCGAGGATCGTCCGGATCATCCCCAAGATGCAAGCGGTCACGCATCTCGGCCCAGGTCCCGGGCATCAGCTGCATGAGCCCGATCGCGCCCTTGCCACTGCGAATCGGGCGTCCGTCCTGAAGCGTACGGCCGGCGCTTTCCGCCTGGATGACACGCTCGATCCAGCTTCGCGGTACCGCGAACCGGGCGGCGGCCTCACCAATCAGCGCGGTCCACCGGTCCACGCTCCTGGTCGCGGCCACTGCCGGCGTGCCCGTAACGGCCGGCATCAATAGCAGCGCCATCATCCAGGCCGGCCTCACCGCGCCCATAGGAGCGTCGCCCGGCCAATGACGTACTGCTGGCTCGTAATCCCGAAATAGCGTCCGTCAAATGAGGCTGGGTTACCGGCCATAAGCAGAAGAAATTGCCCCGATCGCAGGCGCAGGCAGCCGCTCCACCACGGCATTGTGCGCCCGGCACGATCCCGCCCGAGACGGCCGGCCAGAAAGACGCCGTTGCGAATAATCTTGCCGCCCCGTGCACAGACCTGGTCGCCAGGCCCGGCGGCAACGCGTTTCACCAGTGGCACATGGGAAGCGAGATATCGCCGCGCGGCGGCAAAGTCTTCCCAGGCAGGTGTGAGCCGGGCGACAACCATGTCGCCGGTGCGAATATTGGCGCCGGGCGAGACCGTATAGAGCCCGCGCGGGGCGCTGGAACTCGCATTCCACACCAGTCGCGGTGCGGGAGGAAACGCACTCGTCAGGGCAAGACCTGCCGCGAGTATTCCCGCTGCGATAGTGCGGAGTCTTGGCCGGCATTGGGGCGGCGCAGACATGCGCCGCGGTTGTGGCCAGGCACCGATCGCGGCGCTGTGCGCACGCAGGTCGGGCGCCCTCATCGCTTCAGCTCACGTTCGGCGTTGGCCTCGCTCCAAGCCTCGAGATCGTCGATGTGGTATTGCACCAGTTGGCTGTGCCGCCGAAATGTCGGTCCGTCACCGCGCCGGCGCAGTCGCTTGAGAAGACGCGGCGAAACCTTGAGATAAGCCGCTGCCTGATCGGTGTTGAGGAAGGGGGAGCCGCGCCGGGCACGCTGCGCCCTTTCGACGTCATCTGGGATGTTCATCGGTAAGGTCCTCTTTGCCCTGGGGCAGCCCGCCGCCGCCCTGTTGAGGACCCTCGATCTGAAACAAACGCCAGCCCGCCGGCAGGGTCGAAAACGTCCGGGGGTTAAATTAGACCACGCTGGGCCGTTCAATGCCGGCGGGCGCAGGGCGCAGCAGATGCCGGGTATTGGGGCGTGTGAAAATCGAGGGCAGCGAGGCTATCGCTTCGAACACCGCTCGAGAGGTGGTGCGGCCAGAATCCGATGACAAGGCCCCGGCCGCGGCCGCGCCGATCGCGAAGAATATATGCCCTCACCGACGTGCTGCGACACCGCTCCCGATCGTCGACGATGATATACCTCCGGCTCGACATCGACGGACACCGGTCGGTCGCGAAGCCCTAGCCCTTAGCAGGAGTCGGGCAATGCGCCTTACCTCCCAACTCGACCGCGATCTGAGCGTCCCCCGAAGCCTGACAACCGTCCGCGCGCGCGGCACCCTCCAGGCGATCCTTTCTCGCCCAAACTCGGCGGAAGCACATTACGAGTTCGTCGCTAGATGCCGGTAGTGATGCTGGTATCGATTCAGGCAGTGCGCCGGACAGTGTGACCGGTATCGGTCCCGAAGCTCGCGATACCACTGCAGCCGGCGCCGAATGCGGTTCCGGGGCAAGCGAACTGTACGATAGTGAACTGCAGCCTCGCGCGCTGCTAGACCATATCAACGATGCCACCGCCGTCGAGGCCTCGCTGATTGAGAATATCGCCCAGCTCGATCCCAATGATGTGCCGCAACCAAACAGCTTGGCGGCACACAATTAATGAATCTTAACGGCAGCCCCGAACCAACTGCAAGCCGTTCTTTCACCTAAAAACCTCCGAGGGGTCGTAGTCTGGAAAGAGCGATTATTTTACCTATGAGGCATGTGGGCACCGTGGGGCAATCAACGCAAATAGGGGCTCTCGATGTCCAACATCAGGCGCCCCTATTTGCCAAATTCAGGTAGGCTATAACGTACCATAATCACGGTACGTCACAGCAAGTTTCCATCAGAACCCCAGGCGAATGCCCCCCGTGATGTTGGTTACCCCGTTTGCCCCGGTGACAGCCGTATTACCCCGCGCGAACAAAGTTATGCCTGGGGTCGCCGACCAATCGAACCCACCGCCGACTTGTGCATAGTTCCGATCGCGCTCTGCTCCGGCCACCGTGAACTGGCTGGACGTGTCCGGGAATCCGGCCGTGGCAAGCGTGGCGTCACCGCTAGCGCGGTAGCGCCAACCGGCCGTCAACCAAGGGCGTATTGGCGCCTGAACGGCCATGTCGAGACGAAGGTCGGCACTTACGAAAGTTGCATCCTGTTTGCGGCCGGCTACAACGAGCGCTAAGACGTCGTTGCCGATTTCATGCGCATCACCGCGTTTCACCCGAATGTGCGTCACGCCAAGCTCGGGCCCCAGACGCCATCCCCCCTTACCGATCGCGAAGCCGTAGCCCCCGTGGGCATCGAAAGTCAGGCTGTGCAGATCGTAGTCGCCGGTCGTCTCGGTGCGATCGAACAGCGTGCGGTGCGTGGTTGCGGAACTGCCGTCCCAGACGACCGAACCGCCAAGATCCAGGCCGCCTCGTTCGAACGACGCGCTTGCGCCAAGGAAAGTGCCATCCGCCTTGGTCCTGGCGCCCAGCGCCGACAGGCTCTGGTTGGCGTAGATGCGGCCAACAACCGCCGCGACCGCCACCGGCCCGGCCTGGTACCCGATGCCGCCAAGTAGTCCACCGCTGCTTTGCTGAACGTTCGAGATGCCCTGGCCCGAATTGCCGCGCAGATTCTGCCAACTGCCCAGTCCCTGACCCAGCATGAAGAAGCGTGACTTGTCCGCCCCTCCGGCCCGCTGCGAGGCGCGCAAGGCTGACGAAATGGAAAGGCCGTTGTCGATGCCGATTTGGGCGGCGACCGCATAGGCCTCTGGATGAAGCGTGTTCATCGCCGCTTCGTTGACATAGCCGTCGGCCTGGGTGAGGTTTTGCACCACCGTCATGAGGCCGCCGCTGGCCGTGCCGGCGATCAGCAGGTCGTTCAGATAGCCGCTCGTTGCCGTGACGTTTTTACCGGCGCCCGCATGCAATTGCAGCGTTCCAAGCAGATCGAGGGTATCGGACGTCTGAACGATATAGCCCAGAACCGTCTGTACCTTGTCGATCTTGGAGTAGCTGCCGATTATTCCATCGGTCGTGGTGATCAGATGATAGGTGACGCCCGGTGTGAGCGGCCGTTCTCCGACGATGTTCAGAGTCGTGCCGTCGGCGATCGTCAGGCTACCGTTGATGACCAGCGCGTCACTAACCGTCGGCGTCATTTCGAAAAGCGTGGTTGACCCGGAAGCAAGCGTCACGTTGCCGTTGACGGTCATCATCGCCGGAGAGGCGCCCGGCGACAGCGTTCCGTGTACCGTGATGTTGCCGTTGACGGTTCCGGCGCTGCCAAATGTCGCGCCCTGCGCCACGGAAATCCCGTTTCGCGCGGTAATCATCGATCCGGCAAGACCGATCAGCCTGCCGCCGTTGACCCAAATGCCATCGAAGCTGGCATCGCTGGCCAGCGAGCCCGTTCCGCTTTCCAGCGCGAGCTCTTCGAAGTTCGTATAGGCCTTGAGATCGATCGCAGTTGGTGCGGGCGCAGCCTGGTCGTAGTGCAGAGCAAGGCGATTGGTTCCCGTGCCGCCATCGACAACGCCGCTAACCGAAGAGCCGGCAAATGCCTCGAACACATCGTTTCCGCCGCCCAGCGCGACATTCCCAATGATCGTACCGCGATTGACCACATGCTCGGAACCATTGGTGCCCGTCAGCACCGTTTCGCCCAAGGTCTGCAGGGTGGAGCCAGCTGCCAGTTCGAACCTCGCGCCTTCGGTGACGACCAGCGTCTGGATCGGCAGGACGCCGTTTACCGTCACGCTGCCGCTGCCTGTCACGCCGAAGTTTTCGAAGCCGGTGAACGGCTGAAAGAAGGCGCTGTCCAACGCGCCGCCGCCGGACAGGTCGGCCAAGAGCGTATCGTTCCCGGCTCCGCCATCGACAGTGCCGATCATGACCGCCGAAAGGCGCTGCACGAAAAGATCGTCGCCGTCGCCGAGATAGACGTCGCCGATGATCGAGCCGGTATTCTCGATGTAATCGCTGCCGCCGCCAAGGTCGATCGAACCGATGATCGTTCCGCTGCTGACGATCCTGTCGTCCTTGCCGCCGAACGTCTGCACAGCCCCTGCGAACCGGGTAGTGCCATAGGTTTCCGCACTCAGGTTATCCGCAGTGACGGTATATCCCGTCGTGCCGTTGATCGTGCCCGTATTGACCAGATCCAGTGCGCCGCTGACCCGGATCGCAGCAGCATACGCGCCTTTCGCTTCGATCGTGCCGTCATTGACGAAAGAGATCGGACCTGTGCTGCCGGACACCGACACCGCCGTCGAGGCGAACGTTTCGGGCGCGACGATGAAATCGTAGTAAGGATAGTCGGGCAAGGTAATCCAGCGGTAGAAGATCCCTTCATATCCATCGCCGTCGCTGCCGATCGTTCCGGTGTTGGCAATGGTTATCGAAGCAGAGCCGTCACCTCGGACGTTCAGAGCCGAAGCCCCCTTGGCCGAAGCGCTGAGAGTGCCCGAGTTTTCCAGCACAAGGCTATAGCTGCCGGCTTGCTCGAAGAGATTGGTCGGTTCGATGGTCAGACCGTCTCCCGTCTCGATCGCGCCGCTATTGCTGAAGGTCAGTGACGGCGCAATCGCATCCTGGGCGAAATCGTAGTCAATCGTAGCACTTCGCCCCCTAATCGTGCCGCTATTGGTGACCTTGGCGCTCGTTAGCTGGTAACCTGTAATTCCGAGCGCGGAAACGGAGCCGACTGCAGTAATCGTGCCACTGTTTTCGAAAGTGAGCGCCCCGGTTCCCCATTGCGAGACCGCGGGGCCCATAAGCCCTTCTGAGCCAACGGTTGCACTGTTGGACAGCGCATTGGCCGCCACGGTAATGCCGCCGACGTCGGCTTCGTTGGATAGAAAGGCGAGTGGCCCGTTGAGATCCTTCAGGACATAGGAAAAGTTCTCATAACCGATAAGCGCTTCGCTGGTGGCAGCCCTGTTTACGATCTGCCCGTTGCCGGCCAGAACGATGTTCTTGGTAAGCGGCGCGTCACTGACGATCGTGACGACCGTATCGCTTCCCAAAGATCCGGTGAATTCGCCTTCGAAGGATGTCGGCAGCGCTGTGCCCAGAGTGACAGTCCCGCTGGTCTTTCGCACGTGCCCGATCTGGTCGTCGCCGCTCCCGCCGTCGATTGTACCGGCAACGCCGAAGCCCGAACCGTCCTCGATCAGGACATCATCGCCCGATCCGAAGCGCAAATTACCTTCGATCGAGCCGCCATCCGCATAATAGTACCCGCTCGTCGCGGAGTAGCCGTAGCTGGACCATCCCAGATCGACGTTGCCGACGATGGTTCCGGCATTGCGCAATGTGCCGCCGCTGCTCTGGATCGCGACACCGGCCCCCCCGGAGATCGTGCCGCCCGCACGATTTTCGACGGCCAATGTGTAGCCATTTGTCGATACGATGGCGGCCTGTCCGGTGCTGGTAATCGTGCCGGAATTGACGATCGACCCGGCGCCGGTCGCATCGACTGCGGCACCGCTTGCAGAAATCGTGCCGGAATTGTCGAGGTCGGAAACGTAGGCGAGGCCATTCCCGCCCGTTGCCGTGATCGTTCCCGCATTGGTTACCGATCCGCCCGAGATGGCCGATGGCGTGCTCCAGGTTACGCCGGTCGTATTGTTCAGCGCGATCGTACCTTCGTTCGTCAGGTGGTCTCCCGATCCCAGAATGACCGCGGCCTGAATGTAGGCGCTGGCGTCCTGGGTGGCCGTGATCGTCCCTCGGCTCGTGATATCCAGCGCGTTGGCCGTCCCGGAATAGCCGGAACCGGACAGCATGCCGGTGGAGAGGATCGCATATTGGTTTCGCGTATCAATATTCGCTGTGAGGTCGACGCTGCCCTGCCCCGCGAACGTCAGCGGGGCGGTGAATGCGCCCTCGGCATTCAGCGTGAGCGCTGCCTCATCGTGAAGTTGATAGCCTACCGAGGCAAAGCCGGCATGCGAAGCCAGCGTCGCATTGGCCTCTTTACGCACTTCGTAGCGGAGGTAGGATCCCGATGCCGTAACCGTCCCGTTGATTCCCGCGAACTCGCCGGTTCCCTCATTCTCGAGCTCGGTGATCAGATAGGATCCCTGCCCGAGCGCGAGGTTTCCATTCAGGATGCCGCCGGCAAGAGCGAAGTAGCGATTGTTGTCGTCATAAGGCGATGAGTACCAACCGGCGAGCGATACGTCGCCGTTGATGGTCCCGGCATTGTTGACCTGCGCGTTGAAAATGGACGATCCGCTGACAGCGATCGCGGCTGTTCCACCGGAAATCGTGCCGCCTGTTCGATTGTCCAGAGTGCCGTAGGAGCCCAGGAGGACCGCAGTCGCCGATGAAGATATCGTGCCGGTGTTGGCGAGGCTGGTCGACAGGTTGACACCGACGTGGCCGCCCGAAATCGTGCCGCTGTTGGTTGGAAGGTCTGCCGCGTAGCTGGACCCCCACAGCACCAGACCCGTTCCGTTGGCGGAACTGATGGTGCCGGTGTTGGAGAAGCCCGAATTCAGACGGACATCGGCGGCGGTTCCGGTCGTACTGATCGCGCCCGAGTTGTCGAAGGCGTAAGTATCTACCTTTACACCGGCGCCCTGGGAATTGATCGTGCCGCTGTTGGCGAAGCTGTCAAGCGAGCCCAAATCGAGCGCATAGTTCTCCGACAGGCCCGTGCTCGTGATGGTGCCGGCATTGACCAGGTTGCCACCGCTTCCGATGAAGGAACTCGAGATGACCGTTCCGTTGGCGCTCAAGCCGGTTTCATTGCGAAGCGTACCGCTGCCATCGAAGGCCAGGGTCCCCGGAACCGAAAAACCGTCAGCAAGCGTGACGGCGACGGCATTTTCCACGACAAGCGCGGTTTTTTCGAAATTCGTCGGCAAAGCGATGGCCTTGTCCAGCGTCCGATCGCTCGCGAAATCGATCTGGACCGAATCGGTCCCGGCTCCGCCGTCGATCGATCCTGTTACGCCGGTAACCAGATCGCCGGCTTCGGTGTAGATCGCGTGAAGAACATCGTTGCCTGCGCCGAATACGAGATTGCCGTCGATCCTACCTCCGGTCGAATCGACATTGCTTTGCGAATAGGCCAGGCTGCCGTTCGATCCAGCAAGAACGGTGCCGGTGATGACGCCCTTGTTCACCAGATTAAGCTGGCTTGAGGCCGAGATCGCGGTGCCGGAGGAGCGGATCACGCCGCCTGCATTGTTCGTCACCGATATCTGGTCTGAGTTCAGTGCGGCCCCGGCGCCCAGATTTGCAACCGTTCCCGCGTTATCGAGCGATAGCCAGTACCCGCCGGACAGCGTGCTGCCTTGCGCGCTCGTGATTTCGCCGCCCGCCTGATTCACCACTATCACGAAGGCATTGCTGGCCGATATCGCTGCCCCCGAACCGCTATTCGCTATCCTGCCTCTGTTGGTGACCTGCGATCCCAGGTTGTAGATCGTCGAGGCCGCGCCGTTGGACACGATCTGGCCGGAATTGGTCAGGCTGGCATAGCTTGCCGGCGTGGCGCCGGCGATTGCGCTGTTGGAGCCTCCGTCGATGAGGCCGGCATTGTCGATCGCGCCCACCGCACCGGAAATGCCTCCGATCGTGCCGCTTGCCCTGTTAACGATGCTGGCGAATGAGGCATAGCTGCCGCTGGCGACGACCGCGGGACCAGCAGTCCCGATAAGCGAGCCGGCATTGTCGAGCGTGGCACTCGTGGAGCTTGTAAAACCCGCGACCGGTCCGAGCGTGATTGCGTTCGCACCGGAAACGCTGCCGCCCTCGGCTACATCAATGCCAATGCTGGTGGAAATGCCATAGTAACCAGAGGGTAGAACTCCCTCGGTCAAGCGAATGCCAGCGTATGAATTTCCGTTGATCGCGCCGGCTACCAGAATCGTAGCGGTCCGCGAAGTGATGTGGTCAGGCGCATTGATCGCAACGGTAACCGCCGAACCGGACGTCGCTGAAACAGCTGCTCCAGATTTGACGGAAACCGTAGTTGCGTTAGTCGTCACCGTTAAACCATCGGTATCGCCGCCAATGCATGTCGTCGTCGATGATGGTTGTGTTGGATCGGGAGAGCACGCAGCGCGGGCCGCATTCGACGCAAAAACTGAACTACACCCAATCGCGAAAATGCTGCAGGCGCGCAAAAACTGGCCACGTGAGCCATTCATGATCGTCATTTAGCCAGACTGCCCCGTCTTGCTGTGGTCAACGCGAACGATTGACCACCCCCAAACCGAGTCATTGCGAATTTTTTTCGTAAATGCAACAATATGAAATAACTGCAAATAAGCTGATATGCGTGGTTTGAGGGCGGCCCACAAAACGCGGTCGTCGATGACAGAATTTTAATGTAGCTGGCCGTCTAGGTGCGACACATCGCCGATCCGTGGGAGTTATTCTGCCGAGCGCAACGCTACGATAGGATCATGGCCATTGAATGCGTGGCCTATCGCAAATCGAAAGGCCGGCTTCACAGCAGTCTGGAAATAGGCGATCCTGAAAGACCCGTTCGCCGCGGCTGATACCAACGCCGATATCCTTTCAGCAGCGAGCGCTGCCAGCGCGCTTCTGCAGGCGGATGGCAAGCGATCAAGCGATGGTCCTCGAAGATGGGAATCTCCTCTTGCAGACGATGGACCTCAACCAAGAGCGATGGCAAGCGTCCTGATGTTCCTCGGAAACTGCGGGCGCACCTCATGGGAGCGAGCTGGAGAGCCATCCCTCTTCGAGCATGTCGTGACCCACTTCACTGCCTGTCCGCCTGGCCTTCTTCGTCATCGTCATGCTCATAGTCACCGTGTCGTGCCCACAACAAAGACGCTGATCGCCATGCCAGCGTCGGACATTGCCACGCCCTCGATAAGGGCATGGCGAGACCTGCTGCACACCCATCGCGGGGCGTTCGATGACGCAATGGGGAGCGCCGGCAGACGTCCGCAATCCGCGGCCGGTCCCGCCGCGTGCGGCGCAGCGGGACCGGCTTTGCGAGCCGAAATGGGCAGGAAAGCTAGTCCTGCCGCTGCCCGCATGCGAGCAGCCAGTCCGCAGCCTTGCTTGCTGCGCTCGCGGCGCGGAAAATCGCCTTTTCGTCAGCGCGAATCAGGTGAAGCCACGTCGCAATGTAATCGGAATGCCGGACGCTGGGCTCGATACCCAGCGCTGCGCAAGTGAACGCTGATGTGAGTTCGGCCGTCAATTCTTCCCGGGCGTAAGCCTCAGATCCGAAGTGACCGGTCTGATCGCGCTCCAGGCGTCCCTTGCCGCCGACCCAGTGGCCCAGTTCGTGCAGTGCCGTCCGGTACCAGTCGGCGGGCTCGGGAAAGGCTGCCTGAGGAGGCACCTGCACATAATCGAAGCCCGGCGCATAGAAAGCATCGACGCCGCCCACCCGGAAATCCGCGCCCGTGTCGGCAATGAGCCGGTCCGCCTGCCCGATCGCCAGAACCGGATCGGGCAGTTCAACCGGCGCCGTCAGATCATCGCAGAGACCCTCGCACTGGTCCAGATTGAAAACCACAAACCGTTTCAGAAAGGCAATCGTCTTCGCCTGTGCGCCCTCGCTCTGGGCCCGTGCTGCCTCATCCCTGGGGACGAACCTGTCAGCGTAGCACACAGTGGTGCCCTTCTCGCCGCGCCGGACGTTGCCACCAGCCGCCTCGGCCTGCCGGTATGTAAGCCATCGCTGCGAGGAGAACCCGTTACCCGCTCCCGCTGCCCATAAAATGAGCACATTTATCCCGGAATAGTAGCGGCCCGACGCCGCATTTCTCGGCATCATGCAGGGACAACGCGAAGGATCCCACGGCTTCACCCAAGGCAGGCGCCCGTCTTCCAGCTCGGCGATGATCCGCGCGGTGACCTCACCATAGAGGCTGTGATGGCTCATCTTCTCTGCTCCTTTCTCAACCGCCATTGACCGGCGCCAGGGTGGCGGGGGGCGGCAGGAGCATGCTCGACAGCCCCGCCGGCCTAAGGCGGGGCGCACCTGCAAAGGCAGAAATGAAATGGAGGAGCCGGGCGCGAAGCGGACGGGTTGCGGCCCGGCGAGGCGGGGCTACAGGGCAGCGACGCCCCCCGCCACTTTGGACAAGGCCCAGCGCCGCCGCGCGCCCGCGCGGCGCCCGCATCCGGGATGCCCAGGGCATCCCGAGCGAACCGCGATGCGGGACGAGACTTTCGCGCCAGGGATCGTTGCGGCCTTGCCGGCGAGACGCCGCCAGGCGGCTCGACTGGAGCGTCAGCGAAAGCAGAGCCTGGCCCGGCCGTGGGCCGGGGGCGCCCCTGCTAAGCTTCAGCGCCGCGGATGGGAGAAGGAAAGCGCCTCCGTCGGCATTTTTTCCTGATGACGCGGTGTTGTGTCCGCCCCGAAGCAGGCGGGCTCACACGGACGGGACTTACTGCCGGGTCAACGGGAGTTCGATCGGCTCGTGCGCCAGAGCGTCTGCCGTAGTCAATTTTCTAAGCTGGACGAAGAACTCCAGCAGCTCGAATTCATCCTGCGGCCAGCCGCTGAAGAATGCATTGTCTAGCGCACGATTGACCTGCGCGATTCCCACGCAATCGCTGTCATTGTCCATTTGCAAACCGCCTCCGGATACCATCGGCCTTCAGCGTAGGGGCGAATGCATATCTATCTGAAGTTACAATTGCGAAAGCCATTGTGACTCCATTTGCGGGGCCGCTACGCCTGATTTACGGAACCGCTACTATCGCCGGCCGCTTGCCTGTCGCAGGAACGCGTGAGGGATGGCCCCTCCTGTCACCAGACAGGATCTCGCTGAATTCTGCGCACTGTTCGACAATACCCCGGCTTCTACTGGGAGAACCGTGATGGGGCGGCGAGTTCGCAGGGATTTGCACCATTCCGCTCCGGCAAGCGGCTGCTTGCACTGTTCATAACCAGGCGAAGTGCAGTGTCCGAGGCCCTCACGGCGGCGGCTTTTCCGGCTGCAGCCCGCAGTCCTCAGCAAGGGCTGCTTTGTGAGGGAAAAACGAAGGGAACATCGAGATGGGAAAATTGACCGTTTTTCACGTCCGCGCCGCCAAGAACGGGCGTCACTGCGATGGCGACGGCCTCTACCTTATGGTCAATGGAAAACGCGCACGCTCGTGGGTGCTGCGCATTCAGCATCAGGGACGGCGGCGCGATATCGGCCTGGGGTCAGTCGACCTTGGTCGCCGCCGCCAGGATGATCCGGTCCATGCGGTAGAAATCTTGCGCAGGAAGGTGCTCACCCTTGCCGAGGCTCGCGACAAAGCCGCAATCCTGCGCCGGCTGACGCTCGCTGGACTCGATCCGGTGGCCGAGCGCGACCGCGAAATGCGGCGTATTCCCACTTTCGCACAAGCCGTCGATCTGGCGCACGCGGAGCTCTCAAGGGGGTGGACCGCCAAGCATGCGGCCGATTTCAAATCGACCATGCTCAGCTATGCCATACCCACACTTGGTAGCCACAGTGTCGACATTATCGACCACGCCATGATCCGGGCCACTCTGGCTCCGGTGTGGACAGACAAACCGTCTACCGCAAAGAAGGTGTTCACCCGCATCAATCAGGTGCTGGCCTATTGCCATGCGACCGGCTTGCGCACGCAGGACGTCCCGCAAAAACAGGTCGTTCGCCGGGGCCTCGCGCGCCAATCACAAAGTCAGCACCATCCGGCTGTCCCATTCCGACAGGTGCCCTTGTTCATGCATGACCTGCTTGGCGGAACCGAAAGCTCCGGACGGCTCGCACTTGCCTTTGCAGCGCTGACCGCTTCACGCAGCGGGGAAGTGCGTCAGGCGACCTGGGACCAGATCGACCTCGACACTAAAATTTGGTCTAAGCCTGCGCACATCATGAAATCGCGTAGAGCGAGCAGCGTACCGCTAAGTGAAGCAGCGCTCGTCATCTTGCGCCGGGCCGCAGTGCTGAGAGGCAAATCGCACGTGGTATTCCCAGGGCGCAGCGGTGCTTTGCTCAATAACGGAGCCCTTCGCAACTCAATGCTCGCACAAGGATGGGGCCATGCGACGGTCCACGGACTTCGTTCAAGTTTTCGGGATTGGGCCGCAGAAGAGATGCCTGCCATACCCGCAATGGTCGCCGAATTGATACTCTCGCACAGCGTGCTTTCGCAAACCGAGAGAGCTTATCTGCGAAGCGACCTCACCGCCATGCGGCGAACGCTGATGGAAGCCTGGGCCGCATTCATCATGCCCCAACCCGAGAAGCCCGCCAGCGGCGCTAGCGCCCCGTGTTCGGGCCCTCTCACGATCGATCGGTGAACTGCCAGCAGGCCGCCATCTTGCTGGCGCGGTGTAGCCGGTGCAGGTCAAACGTTCAGCTGGCCGACCCACGGGATGGTCCCGGCTACTTGACCCACTGCCGGGCAAGCCCCCATGTGATCAGATATTTTCCCGCATCACGCTCATTGACATAGATGTGGGCGAGCGTGCGGCCATAGGCATCCTTGCCGAGGCGTTCGATCATCACATGCCCCTGACCGATCAGGTTCTTCAGGGCATCGCGGCTCTCGTTCCCAAGCTGGAAGTCGCACCATGGCGGGTTTTTGGTATCCGCCAGCTTCTTGCGCTGCGCCTTCTCGCAGCGCGCAGAGCCATCAAGTTCTGGGGCATCGATATCCGCCAGGCGCACCCGCTCCCCGCTGCAGAGACGGATGGTATCGCCATCATGGATCGACGAGACGCAAATGCCGGAAGCGGAGGCAGACGCTGCGGCGATCGCCAGTAGGAGGGACATCGCAGCGATGTAACTGGCGCTACGATGCCTGTCGCATGAAAATAGATCCAGTCCGGATGAAAAGGCTGTCCGCCCGCGTGGCCAGGCGGCAACGCTTGGCGCGTGGAGTGCCCCCGCGCCAAGGGTGGATGTCGTGAGCGGTCATCATGCGGCGGCAGATTTCAGAACGCCACGCTCAGCCCCGCGCGCGCCGAAAAGTCCGTGCCGGTGCTGGTCTGCTCGGTTCGTGCCGAGATTTTCCAGGTGAAGTCATAGCCGCCTGCCAGCATGCTCACTTCGCCGATCCATGCGCCTTTGAGGCTGTCGCCGGCGATCGTGAAGGCATCGCCTGCATCGTAGCTGTCACCGCCGTTGAAGTAGGCCGTCGTGCTGCCGAGCTTTCCGGTCAGGACCTCGCGCCGCCCGGCTTCGAGCTGGAAGGTCAGCGGACGCCAGTCCGGCGAGATCGTGCCCAGCGAGTAGGAGGCCGTGACCGTCGGAGTGGCGGTCAGCATCTTGCTGGTGCGGCTCGCGACGGTGAGCGCCATCGCGTCGCTGTCGGCGGTTTCGGCATAGCCGTCTTCCCTCAGCCACATCTGCTCCAGCTCCAGCTTTGGCTTGAGGCTGAAGCGGCGCGACATGTCGAACCGATACGAGGCGCCGGCCAGGCCCGAGAACAGCCAGCCCTTCCAGTTGCCGTCGGCCGAGTACGAGAAGTCGGTATCGTCGATCGTGCCGGTGTAGGTCCGGGTCGAATCGATCGAAATGCGCGAAGCGCCGATGCGTGCCCAGGCGAGCAGCGGACCGTTCTGGGTGCGCCAGAACAGGCCGAGGTCATGCTGGCCGATATCGAGCTTTCCGGTGCCGCCGTTGTTCTTCACCTTGCCTTGCATCCAGGCGTAGGAGACGCCGAAGTTGCCGAGGTCGGTGTGCCGCTCGACACCGCCCGAGAGGCCCCAGCCATTGGCCTTGTAACCAGCCGAGCCGGCGGCGTCCTTGCTCGCGCGCCAGTAGATCGGCTCGAACCAGCCGCCGATGTCGGAGATATCGAACAGGGTCGTATCGTCGCTGATGTGACGGGCGGCGAGACGATCGGCGGTGGTTACGGCCTTGAACACGCCGCCGGCATGATCGGGCAGCAGCCCGCCGACCTGGTCGCGCAGCGTTGCCGAATCCTCGACCTGCAGCAGGCTGTCGGTGATGTCGTCATCGTTCTGCGCGGTCGCGTAGACCGCGTCCCAGGCCGAAGCCTGCGACTTGGTAAGGCCGAGTTCGCCGGTCGTCTTGCGCGAAAGGGTCAGGTAGACGTTGTCCTCATCGCTTGTAACCGCACCGTTGTAGATGAACGGCGTGTCGACCGACGCGTTGAGCGAACCCTCGATTGCGAGATTGTCCGAGGTGAGCACGGTATAGGTGCCCTCGGCGGTCGCGAGGCTATTGACCGTCGCCGTTACGCTGGTGCCATCGGCCAATGTCGCGCTCTTGACCACGATCGTCGAGCTCTCGTCCCCGTCGACGTAGACGCCGATCGTCCCGCTCGATCCGACCGTAAGAGTGCCGAAGCTGACTGTCGTCGCCTCATCGGGAATGAGCGTGCCGCCGTTGACGGTCACCGCGACGTTGTCCGCATTGGCGAACTGGCCCGAGTACGTGGCGGTGTCGTTGATGGTGACGGTGCCGGTCTCCCCGGCGAAGTCCATTGTGCCCAAATAGCTAGCTTCGCCCGAGAGCGTCGCGGTCGCCGTGCCGCTGCCGAAATAGATGTCACCCGAGTACAGAGCATCCTCGGACAAGGCCAGAGTATCGTCACCCGCCCCGAAATACGTGTCGCCGATGATCTGACCGGTCGAAGCCGAAAGGCTATCGTTGCCCGACCCCAGCAGGATGTTGCCGCTGATCTGGGCATAGATGGAGGGATCTTCCTCGTCATTGTCCTCGACGTACTCGGCGCTCGTCTCGGCATCATCGTCGTTGAGGTACTGGGTGATGGTGACCCCGGTGGTGTTCGCCGACAGGTCGATCGCGGTGCGCGTGTCGGTGCTCGAGCCGCCGGCGGTGATGAAGCCAGTGTTCTCGATCGAGGTCAGCGTGCCGGACAGGTCGCGGATCGCGGTCGTCGAGCCCTCACCGCTGGAGGTGAGCGAAGCCGAGATCGTCCCGCTGTTGTAAAGGCTCGTGACCGTGCTGCCTTCGTTGATGAGCAGCGCCGTTGCCGATTGGTCGTAGGAGATCGCGCTGAGGGTGCCCGAGACGCCGATGCCGTCAGTCAGGGTGACGTTGCCGCCCTCGCCGCCGATCACCAGACCGTAGGCATCGGTATTGCTGTAATAGGAGTTGGCGGTCACTGATCCATCGATGACGATCGAGTAGGTGCCCATATTGCCGGTGACCGAGCCGACCGTAATGTCGCTGGTTCCGCCGACCTGGATCGCGGGCCCATTGCCGTATGTGGTGATGACGCCGGTCGCTTCGTCGCTGTCGTCGACGCCGTCTCCATCCTCGTCGTCATTGTCATCATCGCGGTCGACAGGCGCGGCCGCCACATAGATGCCGCCATCGACGTTGCCAGTGATCGAAACTGCCGCGGTCCCCGTACGCAGCGCCGCGCGCGAGAGCACTTCGGTCGTGCCGTCATCGTCGGTGTAGGAGTAGCCCTTGGTCACCGTGCCCTGGATCGTCACCGTTCCGCTGACGTCGCCGGCCACGTTGATCGCGCTCGATCCCGAGCCGACGACCGAAACGGTGCCCTCGACGGTCAGATCGCCATCGATCCCTTGCGCCGAGATGCCCACCGCGTTGTCACCGATTACCTTGATCGTGCCGGTATTGGTGATCGAGCCGGTCCAGTCACTGTCGAGCACGATGCCGCCCGAGTTCTGGCCCTCTACCGTAATCGAACCTTCATTGAGGATCGTGCCTGTCGCATCGCCGGTAACATGGACGCCATAGCGGTTACTGGCCGAGGCGATGTTGTCGGTGACGATGCCGTCCGAATCGTCGTCATCGACGACGTAGTCCTCCAGCACGGTGATCACGCCGTCTTCGCCGATGTCGAGGCTCGAGGTCGTCCCGGAATTGATGGTGATGCCCGAGGTGTTGCTGGCGCCGCCCATTTCCAGGGTGCCGCCCATGGTCACGGTCGAATCGCTGTCGATGGTGATGCCGCTGCCGCTGGCCAGCGCGATCGTGCCGTTCTCGCCCACCGTCACGTTGCCGGCACTCGAGGTGGAGAGCGCGCTCGTAGTATCCTTGGTCACCGAGGTATCGGCAAGCGAGGGCGTGGAGACGAGCGCGAGCGCGAGCGCTCCGAGGCTGGCGGTATTCTTGAACGAACGCATGGCGAGGGTGTCCCGAAAAGGATGAATTTCAACTGGTCTTGGTGGAAGGCCGGGCGGCCTCAGGTCGCGATGCCGATGAGAGCCGTACCGGTGTATCCGGCGCTCACGCTGCCACTGAGGCTCGGCGTCTGCTGGGCGATCTGGGCAGACGTGTTGTCGCCGAACACGTTGTCGGACGAAAGCGAGATCGCGTTGTAGTTGGCGATGCTGGCGGTGTAGCGGGTGTCGCCGGTGAACACGGCCGTGTTGTTGGCGGCCGGCATGGCGAGCTGCGAGATCAGCGTCGCCGTGCGCCCGGTGCTGGCCGAAGTCAGGCCGCCCGTGAACACCTCGAAATGGATGTGCGGCCAGCGGCCCGAATAGCAGGCCGGGTAGATCGTGGTGAAGGTGACCTTGCCGTCACTGTCGGTCACCTGCACCCCGCGCAGATAGCTCTCGGTCGTGACCCCGCTGGAGTAAAGCGAATAGAGGCCCGCCGCATCGCAGTGCCACACGTAGATCGCAGCGCCCTCGATTGGCGTGCAGCCATTGCTGACGTCGACGAGCTGCAGTTCGATCGTGAGTTGCACGCCATCGGCGGTATTGGTCGAGCCGATGAAGCTGGAACGGATATCGGAGCGTACCACGCCGCTCTGGGTGAGCACGTTCGAGGTGGAACCGCTGGCCGTGTTGGTGCCGTCGGCCGGGTAAGGACCATTGGTCTCGGTGGGATCGGCGATGCAGCCTGCATCCGAGGTGCCCCCCGAAGTGGACGATGAGGAGGTGCTCGACGTCGAGGAGGACGAACTGGACGTGGATGACGACGAGGTCGAAGAGGAACTGGTGGCGCCCGAGCTCGACGAACTGGAGGAATCGTCCCCGCCGCACGCGGCCAGCGCCGCTGCCGTGCCCGCGCTGGCCATGAAAGCCAGTGCCCGGCGCCGGGCGAACATCTCGCGTCCTATCGCCTGAAGGTCTTCGGCCAGCCCATGGCCGTGCGGCTCCCCGCCAGAGGCGCCCCGCTCCCGAGTTCCCATCACCGTCCTCCTTCGCGTCCGGCGTGATCGCTGGACCTGAGCGGCGAGGACTGTGCTGCGGGCTTTGCCCGGGGATTTCAGGCGAATTGCACGAGAATTGCGATCAGTTTTCTATCGCGCCAACGAAGTACAGGCAGCGCGCTAACCGGCCGGGCGATCGTCCGCTACCGCCGGGACGAACAGGTAACCCTCGTTACGAACGGTGCGGATGATATCGCTGCCGCCCTCGCCGTCGGAGAGCTTGCGCCTCAGACGCGAAAGCTGGACGTCGATGGCCCGGTCGTAATGATCCGAATCCTCACCGCGCGACCAGTCGAGCAGCTGGTCGCGCGTCAGCACGCGGCGCGGATGCTCGGCGAAGGCCCGCAGCAGGCGGAATTCGCCATCCGACAGCGAGATAAGCGCATTGGTCGGATCGAACAGCAGGCGCAGGCCGAGATCCATGCGCCATCCCGCGAAATGCAGACAGTCACCCGAATCGGCCTCGATCGTGCGGGGCGTGGCCACCTCGGCCAATGCTCCGGCGGGCGCGGCCACGGCCCTGCGGCGCAGAACGGTGCGGATGCGGGCCAGAAGCTCGCGCGGATTGCACGGCTTGGCGAGATAGTCGTCGGCGCCCATCTCCAGCCCGACGATCCGGTCTACGTCGCTGCCGACCGCAGAAAGCATGATCACCGGCGGCGCATCGGGCCCCAGTTGGCGCAGGGCGGTGAGTCCATCCTCGCGCGGCATCATGACGTCGAGCACGATCAGGTCGAAACTCTCGCTCGCCAGCAGCTTGCGCATCTCAAGCGGATCGGCCGCCGTAGTGGCGTCGTAGCCGTGCTTGGCGAGGAAATCGCCGATCAGCGAGCGAATGCCCTCGTCGTCGTCCACGATGAGAATGCGGGTGTGCAGGTCCATTGCATGCGGTTCTAGGATCATTGTGCGCTGATGGATAGTGCGTGTTCCGGGCGGATTTCAGCCGTCGTTACACCCTGCGACACCCCTGAAATGTCGCTGCAAAGCAGTGAAATCCACAGGCAACCTCGCCCCCCGAAAAGCTGGGTCATGGACAGTCGAGCTTGCCGCGATACGTATCGGCCAGCCGTGTTCGCGGATCTTAGTGCGCCCCCCGCGCCCTTTCCCGCGACATGCGGTTCTGCTGCGTTCAAGGCCACCGTCCGGGATCCCTCCGCCAAGGGGTCTCGCGGTGCCGGGGCCATCGACCGAGCGGGTTCTGTAGTCGCACCCGTCCCGTTCGCCGGTGGCCCCGGAACAAATCGAAAAGAAATTACCCAAAAGGCTCTCCACGCGTCGGATAATTTCTTGATTGATAGTCTGCAAAACGACACAAGTGCGTGGTACTTGCCGCGCCAGCAGCTGATTGGGCGCCTTAAACGCGCTTGCAGCCAGAAAGTTTCCAGCCGGACCCGCCTCTTTTGGCGATTGATGTCCGGCCCGGTCCGTGGTGACCGTTCCCGCCACCCGCTTCGGCGGGCGGCGGGAACGCGGAGCGGGGACAGGAGGGACGTGTCCCTCTCTCCTGTCCCCGCTCCGCATATCACCCGCAGGCGGCTTGCCTGCGACAATCCTCCGTCTCGAATTTGCCAACCGCACATGGCAAAGCACAAGCCATGACCCTTCCCGAGATTCCACGCCGACTCGGCATGCCGCTGGCCATGCAGATGGTCGCGATCCTCGTGTGCGCCCTGCTGGCAGCGCAGGCGGTGACGCTCGCACTGACCGTCATCCTGCCGCCGCGCCCGGCCGAACGCTGGAACATGGACGAAGTCGCCGGCGCGCTCGGCGGCGGCCCCGCCCCCAAGCGCCTCGAACGCAAAGCCATGCGCGGCCCGCCCGATGTCAGCGGACAAGGCTGGCTGGTCTCGGAATCCTCGCGCGATGCGCTGGCCCGGCGCATCGGCCAGCCCGCGAACGAGGTGGTCCTCGCCTTCTACACCCAGCTTCCCGTCGGCGGCGTCGCAGTGCCGAGCAGCGGGCGATCGCCGCTCGCCGTGAAATCCTCTGGTTCGGGCAGCCTATCCTCGCTGCTGATCGACGAGGCCCAGGCCCAGGCCATTCCCGGCGGACCGCCTGCGAGCGGATCCGCCGGTCCCACCGGCATGCCGGGCGGCGGATTTCCCGGCGGCCGCATGCCGGGCGGGAACTTTCCCGGCGGCGGCTTTCCGGGCAGCGCAGGCCCGCGCGTACCTGCACAGCCCGGTTCGTCCATGCCTCGTCCCAACCTGCCAGGCGGTCAAATCGGCGGCGGGACGAGAGGCGCTACCCCCGGCCAGGCCGGGGGCGGACGCCCTGGTGCAGGCAGCGCAAGCAGCCCCGGAAATGCCGCTGGCAATACCGCAGGGATCGGAGCCGGTGAGGGCGGGCGACCGATCGGCAGCCCTGGCGCCGCCCGCGGCCCCGGCGCTTTCGCCCAGCCCGGGCTGACGCCCGGGATCGGCTTGGCTCCGCCCAGTCCCGTCATCGCCATCGCACCGCCGATCACCCGGCCGAGCGCGGCGGCCGAGCCGATCGCCGAGACCCAGCGAGCACCCGCTCGTCCGGCCGCCCGGTCCACCACGACAGCCGCCATCCCGACTGCGGCCATTCAACCGCAGCCCGTCGCCTCTGCCCACCCGGTTTCAGCAGCCGCGGCCATACGCGCACCGGATGTGCGCCCACAGACGGCTTCCTCTCCGCAGCCCATCCCGTTCCGCCGTGTGACGAGTTCGCTGTTCGATGTCACCTCGCCCCCGTTCATCGAAGGGGATTTCGTTGCCGCCGCGCGGCAGGCGGATGGCAGCTGGCTCGCGGTGGCCCCCCGCGCCGAGCCTTTTCCTAATGCCTGGCAGACCAGGGTAATGCTGTGGTTCGCGCTGTCTCTGGCGATCGTCAGCCCGCTGGCCTGGCTGTTCGTACGCCGTATCGTCGTGCCCTTGCGCGATTTTGCCAGGGCCGCCGAGCAACTCGGCCGCGATCCCTCGGCGACCATCCTTCCGCTCTCCGGCCCGGCGGAGATCGGCCGCGCGGCGAACGCCTTCAACCAGATGCGCCACCGCCTTCGTGCTTTCGTCGACGATCGCACCGCCATGGTCGGGGCAATCAGCCACGACTTGCGCACGCCGCTGACGCGGCTGCGCTTCCGCATCGAGGACGTGCCCGATGACCAGCGCGAGGGTCTGCTGAAGGAAGTGACCGAGATGGAAGCGATGATCAGCCAGGTCATCGCCTTCATCCGCGACGCCTCGACACCCGGTCCGCGCCAGCGGCTCGACTTCGCAGAACTCATCGCCGGCAGTGTCGCCGACTGGCAGCTTGTCGGGGCCAATGTCGAGATCGAGCGCAATGCCCACATCCCGGTCGAGGTCGATCCGGTCGGCATCCGCCGTCTGCTGGGCAACCTGCTGGAAAACGCGGTCAAGTATGGCGACAGCGCCCGCGTGCGTGTCTCCCTCAGCGGCAACGAGGCCATCGCGGAGATCGTCGATGCCGGCCCGGGTATCCCCGAGGACGAGTTCGATCGTGCCTTCGAGCCGTTCTACCGCAGTGAAGCCGCGCGCAAGTCGGGCCGCAACGGCAGCGGGCTCGGCCTCGCCGTCTGCCGCTCGATCGCGCGGGCGCACGGCGGCGACGTCTCGTTCGCACACGGTCAGGATGGCTTCGTGGCGCGCGTGACAGTGCCTGCCGCGTTCGTCCCGACCCTGCGCAAAGCCGCCTGAGCGAACGGCAGAGCCATGCTCAGACATTTGCACGCCCTTGGGGCGTCACTGGCGCTGTCGCTATCCCTTCAGCCTGCTGCCGCGCAAGAGACCGAGGGTGCCGCCGAAACCACGACGGCCGCGCCTTCATCCCGCGAGGCCGAGACTGGCACGATCGGTGACACGAACACAGCGCAAGTCGCTCCTCTGCGATGGACGGCGACGGCATCCGGCGGCATCAGCGCACGCGACGATGGTCCGGACGGCAGTTGGCAGTCGCTCAGCCTGACGCGCACCGTTGGCCGCGGCTACTTGCGCGCCAGCGCGATGCGCTACCACGGTACGCTGCAACAGTCGGACGTCGCGCTGCCCTCGGACTATTACGTCGGGACACTCGGAGCGGGGGGAAATTTCGACAACTGGGTAATCGACGGCTGGGTCAGCTTCGGCAGGCAGGATTACGGCCGGATCAGCACCTCGCTGGGCAGCCGCGCCAGTACCGGCGCCAAGGGCAGCGACTATTACGCCGTCGGTGGCGATTTCGGCCGTGTACTGCCACTGGGCTCGCGCTTCTTTCTCACTCCGACGGTGGCCGCATCGTTTGCCGATGGAAAGCTGCTGCGCCCGGCGCCCGAAGTCACAGGCCTGCGCGATCAGGAAACCGACGAGCCGACCTGGTCGGCCAATGCTACGATGCGCATCGATTATGCATTCGGCAGTGCTCGGGAGCACTATGCCGGACTGTCCTTGTCGCGCAACTGGACCAGCAACGGCCTTTCCGCATTGCAGATTCGGCCCAATCGGAACCCCGACGCACAATTGCCATTCCGGCTCGACAGCAAGCACTATGCGGACAGCTGGTTCGAAATAGGCGCTACGACCAATATGAAGCTGGGACGCAGCCTGTACCTCGATTTGTTCACCACGCGCAGTTTCGGCGTGAAAGCTGGGAATGTAACGTCCGCCGGAGCCACCTTGCGGCGCTCGTTCTGACCTGCCCACTCAAAAAGCGGCGGCAGGTTATCTTCTGCTCCACCATTTTGCCTTAGCACCCGCGTTCGCAATCGAATTGAAACGAACAGGCGGCAGAGCGCGCGAAATGATGACAGGAAAAGTTTCGAAGGTGGCGGAAGCAAGTGTCCTCGTGACCGGTGCAGCCGGATTCATCGGCGGCGCCGTTGCCGAGGCCCTGATGAGCCGCGGTCAGTCGGTGATCGGAATCGATAACCTCAACGACTATTATGCAGTCTCGCTCAAGCGCGCGCGCCTCGATGGGCTCGCTACGCGTCATGGCAACCTGTTTCAGTTTCAGGAACTCGACTTCGCCGACATGTCTGCGCTCACCGCAGCGTTGGCGCCTTTCACGTTCCAAACCATCGTCCACCTCGGGGCGCAGGCCGGCGTACGGTACTCACTGGAAAACCCGCAGGCCTATGTCGCCTCCAACCTTGCCGGGCACGTCAACATGTTGGAAGTCGCCCGCGCCCGGCAGGTGGCCCACATGGTCTACGCCAGTTCAAGTTCAGTCTACGGCGGAAATGCGAAGCTCCCCTTCGCGGTGGAAGACCGCGCGGATCATCCCGTCTCGCTGTACGCGGCGACGAAGAAAGCCGATGAACTGATGAGCGAGACTTATGCCCATCTCTTCCGCCTGCCTCTCACCGGGCTGAGATTCTTCACCGTCTACGGCCCTTGGGGCAGACCCGACATGGCGATGTGGAAGTTTGCCGAACGGATTCTCAGTGACCGACCGATCGATGTCTACAATCAGGGCGAGATGAGCCGCGACTTCACTTACATCGACGACATCGTCGGCGGAGTCCTCGCCTGCCTCGACTGCCCGCCGGCCGACGACGGGGCACAAAAGGCAGGCGGCAGCGTCAAGCCGCACGCGCTTTACAACATCGGCAACAACAAGTCCGAGCACCTGCTGCGCCTCATCGAAGTCCTGGAGGACGCCTGCGGCCGCAAGGCGAGGCGCAACCTCCTGCCGATGCAGCCCGGGGACGTCGCCGCGACTTACGCCGACATTACCGCGCTGACCCGCGATACCGGCTATATGCCGAGTACGCCGATCGAAACGGGCGTGCCGCGTTTCGTCGATTGGTTCCGGAGCTACACCGGCTTGTGACAGCGCATCCTGGCGAAAGCTGGACTCTCACCAGATCAAAGCTGCAAAAATGGCAATCATCATCCAAAGCATCGCGTTGAATTTCACTATCGTGCCGAGATCAAAGGGCGGCACTTCGATATAAGTATTGTAGGTGTTGATCATCACAGACCCGTTGTTCAGCGTCGCATGTGGCAACCTCTCAGGAGTGAAACAGCGCCCTGCCCGCGAGGTTCCTGAAATTTAATTGCCGGTTCAGGTTCCCGTTCTTTCGCGGATCATCGCGAAGCCATGCAGCAGGTGGTCGAGTTGGCCATCCGGCACCGGCGCAAATGCCAGCTCCTCGCCGCCCTGCCGGATCGCCCCGATCTGCCCGGCCACCTCCTCAAGGCTCCATTGCGGCCGAAATACTCCCGCATTTTCCGCAACCCAGGCACGCGCCAGACGGCCCCCCATGGCAACGTACATCTCGCCGCTCACCGCGCATTGCTCGTGACAAAGGTAGGCGACCATCGGCGCCACCATCTCGGGTTCCATCGGCGGGAACCTGCTCGTGTCGATCCCTTGGGACATGCGCGTGACAGCCGCCGGCACAATGAGATTGGAGCGCACATTGCTGTGCTGCCCCTCGATCGCGGCCGTGTTCGACAGGCCCATGAAAGCCGCCTTGCACAACGAATACGTGACATTGTCGGCCTTGCCGTAAAGTCCATTTATCGAACTTGTGAGGACGATCCGGCCGTAGCCTTGCGCCATCATACGGGGAAACGCCTCGCGCATGACGTGGTAAGCGCCCTTCAAGTGCACATCGAGCACCGCGCTGAAGTCCTCGTAGCCAAGGTTCGAGAGCGAGCCGCGCCGCACGTTGCCTGCCGAATGGATCAGAATGTCGACCCGCCCGAAGGCATCCAGCGCGGTATCGATGATCGCCTTGCCCCCTTCGGGCGTCGCGACACTGTCGAGACTGGCGACCGCTTGACCGTCGGCAGCGCGTATCTCGGCGACAAGAGCCTCGGCGGGTCCTTCCCCGGTCGCATCACCTGCCATCGAGACACCCGGATCGTTGACGACGACCTTGCATCCCCGGCTCGCCAGCAGCAGCGCATGTGCGCGGCCGAGGCCCCGGCCGCCGCCGGTAATCACTACGACGCGATCGTCGAAACGCAATTCGGCCATGGCCTGTCCTCTCCTCGATCGCGCCAAGCTTACCGGCGCGCTGCCGTCAGGCAACGATCCCGGCGCTGCGCAGCATCGCGATCCGCTCGGGCGATAGATCGAGCACTTCGGCCAGAATCGCATCGGTATGCTGGCCCAGCACCGGCGGCGCCTCGGGCACCGGCTGCTCCGCATCGGTGAAACGGATCGACCGATTGACGATGGGGATGGTGCCCAGGACGGCGTGCTCGGTCTCGACGACCATGCCGCGCGCCTGCGCCTGGGGTTGGGCCAGAGCCTCGCTCACACCCAGGATCGGCGCATGCGGCACCTCGTGGGCAGTGAAGATTGCGGCCAGTTCATCGACGCAGTGGCTGGCGGTGAAATCCGCGATGATCGCGTTGACCTCCTCGCGGGCGTCGCGGCGCTTTTCCAGAGTGTCGTAGCGCGGGTCCTCAGCGAGTTCCTCGCGTCCGATCGAGCGGCAGATGCGTGCCCAGAAGCTGGGTGTCAGGCAGGCGATGACGATGGATCCCTCGCGCGCCGGGAAAATTCCGTAAGGCACGAGGTTGGGATGCTGCGAGCCGACCCGCTGCGGGTCCGAACCGGTGAAGAAGGCCAGCTGCGCAATGTAGCCGAGCATGCCCATCAGGCCATCCATCAGGCTGATGTCGATATGACGCCCCTTTCCGGTACGTTCCCGCTCGTAGAGCGCCGACAGCACGCCGATCGGCCCGTTGATGCCGCCGACGAGATCACCGAGCGGGATGCCCAGCTTGGTCGGCAGCCCACCCGCCTCGCCGTTCATCGACAGCGCGCCGGACATCGCCTGGAGCACGATGTCGAAGCTCGGCCGGTCCCTGAGCGGACCGGTCTGGCCGTAGCCGGAGATCGAACAGTAGATCAGTCGGGGATTGGCCGCGTGCAGTTCCTCCCAGCCGAGCCCCAGCCGCTCCATCACGCCCGGACGGTAGTTCTCGACCAGCACATCGCACCGCGCGGCAAGGTCCTTGACGAGTGCCAGCCCCTCGGGGGTCTTGAGATCGACGACGATCGACTTTTTGCCCCGGTTGACCGCGAGGTAATAGTGGCTCTCGCCATCCCGGATAGGAGGAAAGCTGCGGGTTTCGTCCCCGGTGCCGGGCGGCTCGATCTTGAACACCTCGGCGCCGAGGTCGGCCAGCGCCAGGCTCGCGGCGGGGCCGGCCAGGACGCGCGTGAAGTCGATCACGCGAACGCCCGCCAGGGGACCGGACCAGCCGGCCGTCCCTCGCACGGTCACGCCAGTACCTCCCGGAAGAAGTGCAAGATCGCCTCGATCGCATCACGCCCCTCGGGCAACGCGACCTGGTAGTGGTAACAATGCCCCATGCCTTCCGCGACAATCAGGCTGGAGCGGATGCCCGCCTTAAGCAGCTGCGAATGCGTGAAGATGGCCGGACTGAGGTCCATTGCCCGGGTGCCGGTCACGATCAGCGCCGGAGGGAAGGCTGCCAGAATCTCCGGATGCCAACCGGGCCAGGCACTCGGATCGCGAAGATCGCAACCTGCAAAGTATCCGCGCGTGATGTCGACAGGGGCGCTTCCATCGGCAGGGGGCGGGGGAAACGAGGCATCGATGTAACCCGTGACGTAAGCCGATTCGCCCGTGCCGAAGGGCACAGCTCCCGCTCCAAACACGCCGATGGCACCCGCCTGGGGCAGGTCATGGCTCGCCAGCCAGGCCGCCGCCTGCGCCGTGAGGGCACCGCCTGCAGAGCCGCCATAAATTCCGATGCGTTCCGGCGCATAGTCGGCAAGGAGTGCGCGATAGACTGCAGCGACGTCCTCCACGCCCGCCGGATGGCGATGCTCGGGCGCCATGCGGTAATTGACGCTGACGACGCGGATGCGGCCGAGCGCGGCGATCGGGATGGCTTCGACGAGGGCGACACCCTCCCAGCCGACGCAGAACGCGCCGCCGTGCAGATTGATGAGGACGCGCTGCGGGTCGTGCCCAGCTTCGGCCGGCGTGACATCGAGCACCTCGACGCCGCCGATCTCGCCTCGCGTGACAATGACCGGGAACGTCGCCTGCAGCCGCTCGATCTGCGGCGCCATGTAAGCGTTGATCTGTGCGCGGCGGACGGCGATGTCATCCTCTTGGCACGACGCATCGAACACCGGCATCGCCGCGCGCAGCCGCTGCAAGGCCGCCGCTTCCTCGCTGACCAGACCGGAGACCGGCAGGGTAAAGGCGGGCACCTGAACGCTACCGTCGGGAAGAAACGCCGGCATCGCCCGGGTCATCGTGTCCATGGCCTCTCCCCATCCGCCGGCGTCGCGCCTTCGCGGGTACTCGTCGCCGAGCCTAGGCCCGGCGACGGTCAAGATCACCCCCGCTTCACGCCTTGCTCGGCAATTCCGCCACGGCGGTACCGAAGGCCGACAGTTCGCCGCGGTGCGTGGTCGCCTTCTGCGCCACTTCGACGTACTTCTTGCCGTTCTCCTCGAACTTGCGGGTCACCTCGCCGGTAATGACGATGGCGTCGCCGTCCGGGTTGTGACGGCGGATCTGGCAGCTCGACTTGTGCAGGAAGCCGTCGTCGCCAATCCAGTCGGTCATGTGGTGGGTCAGCCAGGAGCAGCGCTCCGGGCCGTAGTCGTAGGCGCCCGGCGCGCCGACCTCGAGCGCGAAGGCTTCGTCCCAGTGCACGCGCTCGGGGCAGTCGGGCACGTTGAAGCGGTTGCGGATACCGAGGCCCGGGTGCGCCTTCTGCATCTTGTAGGCGAGCTTGTTGGCGCGGATGTAAAGGCCGCCCCAGCCCTGCGCATAGCAGATGAAGCCGGTAACGGTCATCGGGCCCTTCATCATCGGCGGTAGCTTGTCGCCGACGTGCACGTCCTCGAAGTAGCGGGGCACCGCGCCGCGCTGCTCTTCCTGGTCGTAGATCTCGTAGAACTCATCGAGCTGTTCCTGCGTGAAGGGCTCCACGCGGCCCCGCGCCTCGGTGTACTTGGTACCGCGTTCGCGCGCCTCGTCACGGTCGGTGCGGAACACCCAGCTGTCCGCGCCCGCGACGTGGTCACCGTGCTGGTTGTAGAAGTCGACGTGATAGATCTGCTGGAACGAGCGGCCCGCGAACTTGGTCTGGTGCTCGACCAGATCCTTCAGGTAGGCCTCGACCCTGATGGTGTCGTTGCGCAGCACCGGCTTGTGCCAGGTCCAGTCGGCGCCCGCCCACATCGCGTGGACGCCCGAGAGACCGCCGCAGTAGCCCGAGATGATACGGCTGGTGGTGAAGAGGAACGAGGGCAGCGCGACGAGCGAGCCGTACTTGGTCTTCGCGGCGTATTCCGGGTCGCACCACAACGGATTGTCGTCGCCGATGCCGTGGGCATAGTGGCGGATGGCGTCGCGGGTGGCCTCGTAGTTCCATGGCTCTACGGTGTTCTCGATTTTCACGCCGATGCGCTGGCGCAAGTCGTCGAGCCCCTCCTCGGTGATCTTGGGGAACTTGTTCTTCGGTTCTGCTGTGGTGGCCATTTCTCTGCTCTCCTGGATGTCTCAGCCGACCGCTTCGGCGGCTTTCGCGGCTTCACGGTCGCGCAGCATCTTGCGGTGGACCTTGCCTGCGGGGTTCTTGGGAAGCTCGTCGACGAATTCGACGAGACGCGGAAATTCATGCTGGGCGAGGCGTTCGCGGGTGAAGTCCTGAAGCTCGCGCACGAAGGCGTCGTCGGCGGCGCGGTTCGAGACGACGAAGGCCTTCACCACCTGCCCGCGCTGCTCGTCGGGCACGCCGATCACGCCGCATTCGAGGACATTGTCATGGCGCAGCATGGTGTTCTCGATCTCGACCGCGCTCATCGTCCAGCCGGCCGAGATGATGACGTCGTCGGCGCGGCCGCAATGGTAGAAATAGCCGTCCGCGTCGGTCTTGGCGCGGTCCTTGGTGGTCATCCAGCCGCCGCCGCGGAACAGCATCAGCTCGCCGATCTCACCGGGATCGCAGACCGAGCCGTCCGGGCGCTGGACTTCCAGCCGCTGCCCCGGCACCGCCTTGCCGAGCGCGCCGGGCTTGACCGGGAAGTCGTCCGCGCCGGGGTAGTTCACCAGCACCACGCCGATCTCGGTGGTGCCGTACATCGAACAGGCCGGCACCTTGAACCACTGGTCGATCCACTCCAGCGTCGCCGGATCGATCGGCTCTCCCGTGAACGACAGCTTGTCGAAGCGGAACGTGAAGTCCGCCGCCCGGCCGCTGTTCTTCATCATGCGGTAGTGCGTCGCGGCCGCCGACATGTTGGTGATGCCAAAGTCGTCTAGTGCCTGCATCAGCCGCACCGGGTCGAAGCGGCCGGCGAACGTCCCCGTCGTCACCCCCAGCGCCAGCGGGGCGAGCGTTCCATGCCACAGGCCATGCCCCCAGGCCGGGCTCGAGGGACAGAAGAATGCGTCCCCGGGCCGGATGCCGGTGCCGTAGAGCGCGGCGAACATCAGCGTCACCAGCGTGCGGTGCGAGTGCTTCACCGCCTCGGGCAATTCGCGCGTCGTACCGCTGGTGTACTGGAACACGGCCATGTCATTGGCGCGTGTTCTGGGCTCGTAGCGGGTTGGAAGATCTTCAAGCGAGGCGAGAAAAGCCTGGTCCGCCACGATCACCTTTGGCTTGCCGTCTACCGCGACCGAGCGTGCAAGCTCCGCTTTTTCGGCATTCGTGACCAGGATCTCGGGCTCGCAGTCGCCGATGCGCAAACGCAGCGCGTCGGGCCCGAACAGAGTGAACAGCGGAACCGAGATCGCCCCGGTCTGCATCGCCCCGAACAGGCACACGTAGAAGGGGAGCGAGGGCTCGAGCATGAAGGCGATCCGCTCACCGGGCCGCACGCCTCGCGCATCGAGCCAGTGCGCGAACTGCGCCGCGCCCTTCGCGATCGTGTCGAAGCTCAGGACTTCGTGCGCGCCATCGGCATGGGCGATCCGCACCGCGTCGCGCTCCGAACCGTCGGCATGGCGGGTCACGCATTCATGCGCGATGTTGAAGTACTCTCGGTCGCCGTCGAACAACTCCCACAGCGCCGCCGACGAAGCATGGGCCTGTGCATCAGCATAGCGCGTGTAGTCGGTCAGCCCTGAAATCATTTTGGCCATCAACCGTCCTGTCCCCTGGCTCATTTCCGCCGGGTCGAATCGCCGCGACGAAGGTTGTCCTTGTGTTCAGCACTGCTGCCACAACGGCCTTGTTTTTGTAAATATTGAATGTTATTCTATATATTGAATGAAAAGTGGTGTTGATACAGCTAAGGCCAGTAAGGCCCCAGCCATCGCCCGGGCGGCAGCGGTGCTGCGCCTGCTGGGCAAGCATGGTGCGCCTCTCGGCGTTCAGGCGATCGCCCGTGAACTCGGCCTCGTACCCAGCACGTGTCTGTATGTGCTGCGCGCCCTGGTGGCAGAGGATCTGGTGGCCTTCGATGCCGACACCAAACGCTATTCGCTCGACGCCGGCGTGCTGACACTGGCTCGTGCCTGGTTGCGCAAGGATCAGTTCAACGACCTTGCCCAGCCGGCTCTGGACCGAATTGCCCGCGAGTTCGGAACGACAGCCATGGGGGTCCAGGTCTTCGGCCTGGACCACATCATCGTCACCGCGATGTCGCAATCAGGCCAGAACTTCCAGCTCTCGACGCAAGTCGGCAGCCGTTTCCCGGCGTTGGTGTCAGCAACCGGACGATGCATCGCCGCTTTCGGAGGGTACCCGCAAAGCGAACTGAAACCGCGATTTGATCAGCTGCGCTGGGACGAGCCACCAAGCTGGGAAGACTGGCTTGCTCAGGTAGACGACGCGCGCGTTTCAGGTGTCGCGGTGGATGCAGGGCACTACCTGTCAGGGGTCACGGTGGTAGCCGCGCCTGTATGGAAGGGGGGCAGACCCAGCCATGCGCTTGTGGCGATAGGGATCGGCGCAGCCTTACGCAACGAACTGCCGCGGCTGAAGGAGGTCCTCAAGGCTGCGGCCAGCGCGCTCAGCGGGCAGATCGCAGCCTAAGCAGCAGCAGCCTAGTCAGCAATTGAGCGAGCCGGCCCGCGTGTTGTCACCGCTGACGTCGCGGATCGGCGGGGATCGGCGGGGATCGGTGGTGACCTTGGCCCTCGACAGATATCAGCTGCCTCCGACTTGCGAAAAGGCACAGGGCGCGCTCGATCACAAAGGGTTCATGTAAGACATCACGAAGGGACATCTGCACCTTGACGCCTGGAGCGACAGATGTTCGAACCTGCTCGTGACTGACGATTCCCCCAATTCCGCCGCCAAGTCCCCTCCGTCAATAACCAGGGCAGAGGCCCGCGCGGATGAAGCGGCGGCGATCCGCCGCCGCTGGATTACGCTGGGCGAAGTCCTTACGGTGATTGCGGTCACTATCTCCGGCTTGACCTTGTGGAACAGCTGGAGCCAGCGCAGCGAGACTGAAGCCGGAAAGAACGCCGATGCCCGGCGTGCTTCCACCAAGGCGGCGACGCTCACTCTTGTGGCAGCCCGGACGGATGATGACGAACTGGTCCTGAAGCCCGCATCGCCCGAGCAATCGGTTCAGAGCCAGAGTATCGCCTTTCCCAGCGCACTCGCTCTTGCTGCCGCGGAAACCACGGGAGAGCCTAGGATTGAGGCGCGATGGTTTGAGAACGCGCTCAAGAAGGCCCGCAGCCGAGCCAGACTGCCTGACAGCAGCCGCGGTGACGAGAAGCTGCCAATCCTCGTCACTACCCGTTTCCTGGCTGACGGCAAACTCCATGAGGAGTTGGCGATCTACGACATCGGTTACAGCATCGCGGGTCGCTGGCTGGGCGGCCACAGCATCACGCTGCGCGGCGTCTCACTGGTGGCCCGCACCCGCAAGTCTGCAGGAAAGAGCCTGCTCGATGCACGCTGGAAAGCGGTCCTGGCACAAGCAGGAACTTGAAACACAAGGATTTTTTCCGATCTTGCACTCGTTGCCAGCGCAGGAGGTGCCTGCGGCGCTATATCCGTTTCTGATGCATGCCTGGCGGCTCGCGTAATGAGGCTGCCAATCATCGCGCGTTGGCAGTCCAATCCTCCCGTCTTGCGACTGTCGCATTCCACCGGCATTGCGAGGACACAAGCACGGGTTGCCGCGCGTGAGGCTCTCGTCTGCGCATATTCGCTGGAAATGCGCGGAGGTTTCGCGTCTGGAGCGCCCGCTCACACCGAGCTTCAGGAGACCGTTTCCCAATGTTGCGCAAACTGGCCCGGCTTTGGGCGTTATTCCTTCTCGTCCTGATCGCCTCGCAGGCCCATGCGCAGCTGCTGCCGACGCCCAAGGCCGAGGAATCCAAGACGACCGGGACGGACGCGGCCACAGCCACTCCGGCGCCCGCCGCCGCGCCCCCGAACGATCCGTTAGGGCGCGAGACGCCGCGCGATGCCGTGTCAGGGCTGCTCGCGGCGTTGGCAGAGCGGGACTATCCTTTGGCCGCCAACTATTTCGAGGCCCGCTCCAACGGGGAGCAACTCGCGAAGGAGATGCAGGCGGTACTCGACGCGGGCGGATCGCTGTTGCCGTTCGGGGCGCTGTCGAACGATCCGGCGGGCGTGCTCGACGACGGGCTCAAGCCCGCGCAGGAGCGCGTGGGCGACCTCGGCGACGCCGGCAAGACCCCGATCCTGCTGACGCACGGCACCAACCGCGCGGGCACCCGGATTTGGCGCATCGCCCGCCAAACGAGTGCCGCCGCGCATACCCTGCAGCCTAGGACGAAGCAGGCCGAGGACGAAGGCCCAGAGATCGCCGGCGCGTCGCTGGAGGACTGGGTGCGCCTGCTGGGCATAGCCGCACTGGTGTTCTTGGGCTTCCAGCTGATCAACGCCGGGTTGCTCTTCACGATGGGGCGGATCATCGCCGACAAGGAGAATAGCCGCGTCTACCGGCTGACCCAGGCGGCGATGCCGCCGCTCAGCCTGTTCTTCGCTACCGTAGTTTTCATGTTCTGGGCGGGATCGATGCCGGTCTCGATCGTCGCGCGGCAGCTGTTGCTGCGCTACATCGGGATATTCGCGTGGGTGGCGCTGGCCTGGTTCCTGTTCCGCATGGTCGATTCCGTTTCGGCCCTGCTGATCAGCCGCATGGCCGGGCAAGAGCGGCGGCAGGCGGTCTCGGTCGTCACGCTGATCAGACGCGCGGCCAAGATCCTGCTGCTGTTCATCGCCATGGTCGCGGTCCTCGATACCTTCGGCATCGACGTGACAACGGGCGTGGCAGCGCTCGGCATCGGCGGTATCGCCTTGGCGCTGGGCGCGCAGAAGACGGTCGAGAACCTTGTCGGCTCCGTCACCCTGATCGCCGACAAGCCGGTACAGGTGGGCGATTTCTGCAAGGTCGGTGAGGTGACCGGGACGGTGGAAGACATCGGCATCCGCTCCACCCGCATCCGCACACTTGAACGCACCGTCGTCACCATCCCCAACGGCGATTTCTCGTCGCGCCAGATCGAGAATTACGCGCAGCGTGACCGCTTCTTGTTCAATCCCACAATCGGGGTGGAATACGGCATCGGCTCGGCCAAGCTGCTGGAGGCAGTGGAGCTGATCGAGAGCGTGCTGGACGCGCACGACCGGATCATCAAGCCAGGCGCCCGGGCGCGGTTCAAGAACTTCGGCGCCAGTTCGCTCGACATCGAGGTGTTCTCATACATCGAGGCGGCGGATCTCGACCAGAGCCTGGTGATCCGGCAGGACCTGCTGCTGCTAATCTTCGCTGCGCTGGAGCAGGCTGAAGTCGGCATCGCCTTCCCGACCAGCACCGTCCACCTCACGCCGCACAAGGCGCCAACGACGCGGCCCGCCTCGCTCGACATCGATCCCGCGCCGCAGCGGGGAGCGTGAATCTCCGCCATGCGGAGCAAGCCGGACGGAGGATTTATCAACGCCTTATTGCCGCGGCGCGGCTTTTAAGATCGATTGCATAGTATAGTGTCGGAAATTGCGGGTCACTGGTGAATATTGCGTTTACCATCGGCAAGCGGGGGTCGACCTTATTTCTCGGGTCAGGGGCAGCGCACCGATGCAATTCGGTGCGGTACTTTGAGAGCGCGGATGGCGGATAATTCAAGTTGGGGCCTGGGTGACGGCAGCACCCGGACTTCAGGGGCGCAGCAGGAATACTGGTTTTCGCTCAGGCTCCGGGTCGATGCACCCGCGCAGCTATGGCAGGCGGCCGCTTTGCGCTGCCTCAGCCAGTCCGACCTGACGCAAGACGAAGTCGAGGACCTAATCGGCCCGATCGAGGATCCCTCGATCACTGACTGCCTGATGATGCTCGCCCTGCCCGAGCGGATTCCCGGCTGCACCCGGCTCGATACGACCCTGCAGCAAAGCGCGGCGGGAGCGCCTGCAGCCGCACGCGAACGCAGCGACGCGATGGAATGAGATAGTCCTCCCTGTCGCGCAGCGATTGGGAGGGGGCCGCCGAGACAGTCGGTGGTGAAGAGGGGGATAACCCCTCCGTCTGCCCTGCCGACTGCGACCTCCCCCTCCCTGCGGAACAGCGAGGATGCGCTCACTCCTTCGTCGCGGTCGTCGGTGTAGTCAGCGCCACCAGCCCGGTCGCGGACAGGCGGATGCCGTTGACGCCAAGCATGATGCTGGTCCCGTCGGTGACCACGTCGTCCACCACGCCTACCGAGTTGATCGTCGTGTTGAGGTTCGATCCGTCCGACGCCTGCGCCTTGATCGAGAGGGTATAGGCGCCTGCGGCGGCTTTGGTGCCGTCGGTCTGGAGGCCGTCCCATTTATAGGTGCCTTGGGTCTCGCTGGGGTCGAGGCTGACGGTCGCCACGGTGCCGCCCAGCGCGTCCTTGATCGTCGCGGTGACGGTGGAGGGGGTGCCATCGACATAGTAAGTCCACTTGGCCGGATTGTCGCCCAGCCCCGCCACGGCACTGTCGAAGCGCGCTTCACGGCCGATGTAGCTCGATGCCTGCGCCATCTGCTGCGACAGGAGCTGGCCGAGGATGTCGTCGAGCTTGCCGGTCTGCTGGATCGACTGCTCCACCTGCGAATACTGCACCAGCTGCTGGGTGTATTCCGAGGTGTCCATCGGGTCGAGCGGGTCCTGGTTGGTCATCTGCGTGGTCAGCAGCTTGAGAAACAGGTTGTAGTCGGCCAGCAGGCTGGTCGTGGATGCCGCCGTGGTGCTGGAGGTTCTGGACGTCGAGGCAGTGTCGGTAACGGTTGCCATGCTGGTGCTGCCTTATGCCATGAGGTCGAGATTGCCGCTGCCGCGCAGCGAGCGGAGAAGGGGGGCGGCCTCTTCCGGGGCGCCGGAGAATTCGCTGCTTGCGCCCTGCGACCGCGCGGACGGACGGTGCTGACCCGCGCTGCCGTTGCCGCCGCCAAGGCTGCCGCCGGAACTGTCGAACCGCAGCGACTGGGCATCGGCGCGCACGCCCGCATCGCTGAGCGCGCGGTCGAGATGCATGCTTTCGCGCCGCAGCAGGTCGAGCGCGGCGGGCTGGTCGGCCGAGACCACGGCGCGCAGGGTGCCGTCGTCGTCGAAGCCCATGCGCACGTCGATCCGGCCCATGTGGCGCGGGTCGAGGCGGATCAGCAAGGCATCGCGCAGACCCTCCGGCCCGCCGTCCAACGCCCGCGCGATGGCGATGCCGACGTCCGCGCCGAAGTGCCCCTCGCGCATGGATACGCTCGCCTCGGCCGGGGCGAGGGCGGGAGCATTGCGCGCGATTTCATAGGGAAGTGCTGGGGGTCGCGTGGTCGCCGCTTCCAGCGTCTGGGTGAACAGCGGGGCGGACACGCGAGCCTCGGGCTCCGGGGTGGCGGTGTCCTCGGCGGCCTGCGGCGCGGCGTGGGCGACGGGCGCGGCGGTGCGGGCGGCCGCAGGTTCAGGCGTCTCGGCTGCGGCGGATGGCGGGGAAACGGAAGGAGCGGCCGCCACAATCGGCACGCCAGTGGCCTCGGAGGTGGCCGGAGCGGCGGCGGGGGGCTCTGAAGGAGCGGGGGTTTTCGCGGCCTTGCGCTTTAACGGACGGGCGGCCTCGGACGTTTCTGCCTTCGGTTCGACGGCGGGGGTCTCGGATGGCAGCGCGTCTTCGACCAGCCCGGCCGCTGCGAGCGTAACCGGCGGAACGTCGATGGATACCTCCGCTCCGACGAGTCGCTCCTGCTGCGCCGGCGCGGCGGTCGGCAGGTTCCCGACCTCCTCCCCCTTCCTCGGGAGTGGCGGCGTGTCTTCCCCGGGCACCACGGTCTCGAGGGCTTCCGGGCGTGCCCGGACCGGTTCGACAGGTGGAGCCATAACCTCTGCGGACGTGGCCGCGAGTGCCGGAACCTCGGGGACATCCACGGTCGCCCCGGCGGTCGGGTTTGCCGCTGGCGATGCAGCCGCAAGGGTCGGAGCAGACGCGGCTGCGGGGATTTCCGGCACCTTGGGTTCGGGGAGAGACGGAACCGACACGGCGGTCGCTTCCATCAACGTCAGAGGCAAAGCTGCAGTCGCCCCGACCGGCTCGGCCGGGGCCTCCGGCGCCGTGACGCTCGCCGCCGCCACTTGCGGCGCGATCCGGCTGGAGAGCGGAAGAGCCTGAGCCGCGACAGGCGGCGCTTCGCCCGCCTGCGCGGCCTCATCGACTTTGGCGCCGACGCTCGCCAGCGCGGCAAGGAAAGCGCCGGGTTCCGCATCCCCGCCGCTCGGCGTGGGAGTGCCCGAGCCAGTAACGGTCGGGAAGAGGGTCGTCACGGGAACGGGCATCGGTTCATCATAGGATGCTCATGCACCGGGCGGTCGCGGCTGCGATCTTATGCGCAGGGCTGATCGATGGGCCCGCCTTCCATAAATCACGATCACGCCCAATGGTGATCGATAGAAAGGTATCTTATCGCTGCTCCGCATGATGGCCGAAGGGTCGGACGGCTTCGCGGGGGGCTTGAGCGCGCACAACTATCGCACGATCACCGACGCCGCCACCGCGACGCGCGATCTGGCCGAGCTTGTCGAACTGGGCGCGCTGGAGCGGGTGGGGGAGCGGCGCTATGCGCGCTATCATCCGCGGATTGCGAGCAGCGACGGCGGGGTGTGATAGCAGATGGCCCCGTCATCCCAGCGATAGCTGGGACCGCTGGCCGTGAACAGCCCTCCTCGCGGCGCGCGGCGCAAGGGCTTCGACAAGCTCAGCCTGAGCGGAATTGTGAGGTTTACGCCACTCCCGCTCACCCTGAGCTTGTCGAAGGTCCCAGCCTTCGCTGGGATGACGGGGTATATTTGCCCCATCCGTGTCAGCCCCTACCCGATCGCGCCCAGACTGCGCAGGCGCGCCCTCGGATGGATCTCGTTCTGCGAGAGCACCACCGTCGCGGGCCTCACCCGCTCGATGATCGAGCGCACGAAAGGCCGCAGGCTCGGGCTCGTCAGCAGGCACGGGATTTCTCCCTGCCCGGCGAGGCGGTCGTACGTCTCGCGCACCGAGGCGATGAAAGCCTGCAACTGCGAGGGCGCCATGGCGAGGTGGCGGTCGTCGCCCTCCCCGATGATCGCCTCGCAGAACGCCTCGTCCCACACCGCACCGAGCGCGACGATGGGGATGGTTCCGTCCAGCGTGTGCTGCGCCGAGATCTGCCGCGCAAGCCGCGCACGAACGTGCTCGGTGACTTGCGTGAGGTTGGAGGTCAGCGGGCTCGCCTCGGCTACGCCTTCCATGATCGTCGGTAGGTCGCGGATCGAGACGCCCTCGGCCAGCAGGTTCTGCAGCACCCGTTGCACTCCCGAGACGGAGATGCGCGAGGGCACGATGTCGGCGATCAGCTTGGCCGAATCCTTGTGGACCTCGTCAAGCAGCTTCTGCGTCTCGGCATAGGAAAGAAGATCGGCGATGTTGTCCTTGACGATCTCTGTCAGGTGGGTGGTAACGACAGTGCCGCAGTCCACTACTGTCAGGCCGCGGAAGCCCGCTTCCTGGCGCAGTTCGCGGTCGATCCACTGGGCCGGAAGCTTGAACACGGGCTCCTGCGTGGCCTCGCCCGAGAGGCCGGTCTCGCCCCCGCCGGCGTTGATCACCAGCAGCTTGCCGATGCGCAGTTCACCCCGCGCGGTCTCGGTTTCCTTGACGTAGACGACGTACTCGTTCGCTTGCAGCGCCATGTTGTCGATGATGCGCACCGAAGGCAGGACGAAGCCGTAGTCGGTCGCCATCTGGCGGCGCAGCGCGCGGACCTGATCGTCGAGGCGCGGCTCCGCGCTGGCGTCGTTGATCAGCGGGAGCAGGCCATAGCCCAACTCGATGCGCAGCGCGTCGATCGCGAGGGTGCGGGCGATCGGCTCCTCGGCCTGCGCGGCCTTCTGGCGGGCCTGAGCGGCGGCCTCCTCGACGCGGGCGGCGGCCACCGCCCCTTCCGCCTTCTTCGTCATCGTCCACGCGAGCCATCCGCAGAGCCCGCCGAGGATCGCGAAGGGCAAGAACGGCAGGCCCGGCATCAGCGCCAGCATGCCCATCAGCGCGCCCGCGATGCCGAACGCCTTGGGATAACGGCCCAGCTGATCGCCCAGCGCCGCGCCGGTCTTGCCGACGACGCCGCCCTTTGACACCAGCAGGCCCGCCGCCGTCGAGACGATCAGCGCCGGGATCTGGCTGACGAGGCCGTCGCCCACGGTGAGGATGGTATAAGTCGTGAACGCCTGTCCGAACGGCACGCCGTGGATCGCGACGCCGACGATCAGCCCGACGATGATGTTGATCGCGGTGATCAGCAGCGCGGCGACGGCATCGCCCTTCACGAACTTCGAGGCACCGTCCATGGCGCCGTAAAAGCCGCTCTCCTGCTCGATCTCGGAACGGCGTTCGCGGGCGACGTCCTCGGTAATGGTCCCGGCGTTGAGGTCGGCGTCGATCGCCATCTGCTTGCCCGGCATCGCGTCGAGGCTGAAGCGCGCCGCCACTTCGGCGATGCGGCCCGCGCCCTTGGTGATTACCACGAAGTTGATGACGATCAGGATCGCGAAAATGGTGAGGCCGATGACGGTCTCGCCGCCCATCAGGAACTCGCCAAAGGCGGCGATCACGCCGCCCGCCGCCTGATGCCCCTCATGCCCGTGGCCGAGGATCAGGCGGGTGGAGGCAAGGTTCAGGCCAAGGCGCAGCATCGTGGTGATGAGCAGGATCGTCGGAAAGCTGGAAAGCTGCAGCGGCTTCTCGATGAACAGCGCCGTCATCAGGATGAGGACGGAAGCAGTGATCGAGAGCGCGAGGCCCATGTCGAGCATCCACGCCGGCATCGGCAGGATGAGCATCGCGATGATCGCGCCCACACCCAGCGCCAACGCCAGGTCGCGCCCCGGTCCGAGGCGGACGAGGAACTGCGTGACCTGCGGCGGGAGCGCGGACTTGGTGGGAGCGGTGGCCATCGGGTCAGGCCGCCGGTTGCGGCAGGGTTGCGAAAGGCTGCGCCTGACCCTTCGACACGCTCAGCGTGAGCGGGGGAAAAGTAGACTTTCCAATCCCGCTAAGGCTGAGCGTGTCGAAGCCCCCGAGGCTGCGCGCACCGTTCATCACACCCCGGCTGCCATCTCGGCCCGCACCACGCCCGCAAGAGCGGGGGGCACCGCCATCCCGTCCGCCTGGAACGAGCGCAACTTGTTGCGCATGGTCCGCACCGAAATGCCCAGCATTGCTGCCGCCGCGCTGCGGTTGCCGCCGCAGTGGCGCAGGGTCTGGAGAATCAGTTCGCGCTCGACATCGGCGATGTTCTGTCCGACGAGGCCGGAGACCGATGCCGTGACGGACCCCTCCGAACGCCCGCCGCGCAGCCGCGCGAGCACGTCCTTGAGGTTCACCGCAAGGTCCACCACCACCATGTCGGCTTCGGATCCGGTCCAGCCTTCAAAGGCCGCAGGCGCGGATTCCACGCCGATACGGGTGGCCGAGCCGCGCACCATCTCGTTGGCAAGGCCCACCGCGTCGCCCAGTTCGCCGACCAGCATCAGCCGGGTGGCATCATGATCACGCGAACCCATCATGCTTCCTTGCGGACGATTTCGGTCAGCGTGACGCCCAGCGTGGCGTCGATCAGCACGACTTCGCCGCGCGCGATGATGCGGTTGTTGACGAAGATGTCGACCGGCTCGCCGACGCGGCG